>Ga0114953_1003416_pt1 | contig 10851 bp, 6 predicted proteins | sample SidtaG_FD_87298 | JGI IMG/M metagenome (GOLD analysis project Ga0114953, IMG submission 87298) | Marine algal microbial communities from Sidmouth, United Kingdom - Sidmouth_Male2 metaG | ecosystem: Host-associated > Algae > Red algae > Unclassified | place: Sidmouth, United Kingdom | collected...
CCCCTGCCCCCCCTGCCCCCCCTGTCTCCTCATCCGAGGCGGGCGCGGGTCCCACTGGACCCCCCCCGCCCTCCACCGGGGACCGCCTCGGCATCTCCACAGCGACCTCCCTGTTCCTCCTCGCGCACCTGACCACCACCGCTCCCTGTTGCAGTAGTTGCTCTTGTAGCTCCCAGAGGTGCCTAGCCGGTTCACGTGAGCCCAAACCGCGTCCTTTCGAACCATATTGAAGGACAGATTCAACAGCAGGCTACGTAGTGAGACCGTGGGTGGGTGGACGGGGAGAAGAAGGGGGTCGACTGCACGTTCGAAGAGGAAGCGCAACAAAAGCCTCCACCTGACGCACGTGGAGTGCATCTGGCACGGAGAAGAGTGAGGAATCATTGGAGGCTTAGCGTCCGGCTCCTTGAGGAGCAATAGAGGGGTTTTGTGGTTAGATTTGTGGTTAACTTGTGAGGAACTCATCGGTTCCCGAGGACGTTTGCATTACAGATCCGACAAGCGAGTCGACGAGAGCTTGACATATGTGGCTATCCAGGGCACTTTAACCACAACCCGTGGTTATGTGGAACGTGCATTGCTGGCGCCACGAATGTCCCACCCGAGGGCTCAGGGAGTCTGCTCTTAAAGGCCTCCGCCTGCGAGACGCCTTCCCTCTTCCCGCCCCTTTCCCTCGTATACAATCCGCCACACGCATGCCTTTTTCTTTGCGCGCCCTCCCTGCCGCCGTTTCGTTTTTCGTCTGTGCCTGACTACCTGTGCGGGCATCTTCATTCGTGGTCCAGTATGGAGCGTGTCCCAGCAGCTTCGTTGGAAAGTGGTCGCGAGGAGGCAGCAGATGGACAAGTGCCCCTGGCGTCTGCCATAGCGGCTAGCCAGGAGCGGGTGCAGTCAGCAACACATGCTGATCGTGGCGCCGCCGGTAGCGCAGCGGTCAGCGGGAGCGCTAGCCCTGCCCCGTCCGGGAATGATAAATCCTCCCGCCATCGCTGGACGGATGATGAGAACTACCTTTGTGTAAAAGCTGTGGTGGACGCTGGTGCCCACGTTTCTCCGTATGGGACGCGTACCAAGCGGTTTGCGGATGCTGCTACGGCCTTCAACGCGCACCCTCAGTCAACGAGGACAACAGACGGTAAGCGGCTGCGGGACCATTTCTACTCTCTGAAAGCGGCGTTTTCTTTCAAGGACAAGAAGCAAGCAGTGAAGACGGGGACGGACGAAGCCGTCACGGCTCTCGACCGTTTGCTAATTGATGTCATCGAGAAGGTGGAAGATTACGAGCAGCGGCAGGAGAATGCCCGTGCCGAAGCGGCTGTGCGGGAACAAACTCTGTTGGCCAAGGGCGCCGCCAGCCGGCAGATGGCCGTCGAGCGGCGGCGGGATCGCGGTCAAGCGGTAGCTGCTTCGTCAGACCGTGGGGACAGCGAGGTGAATAATGAGGCGGGGTCGGCCGGGCGCGCCGTGGTCGAACCAGCTCAGAGTAAGCGCCGAAAGATTGAGGAGCTGGATTCTGACGACGTGGTTGAGGTGCTGGAGCGCAGCGAGCAGCGGCGACTTAAGCTCGCCGAGATGCAGATGGAGATGCAAAATCGCCGCTGGGATGAGGAGCGGAAGGAGCGCGCCGAGGAGCAATCTCGGCGCGACGAGCACGACGCAGAGGCACGCACCGAGAGAGCGGCGCTCGTGCGTGTCCTTGAGTCCCTTGTGCGGAAACGTGAGTGAGAACGGTGTCTGTGCTTGTATTAAATTGCCTCGTGCTGCGTTGATTGCTCCCTTTGTCTGCTCATTTGCAATATCCTGTTCTTGTCTGGACTACATGGGTGTCTGTTGTGCGTGCAAACAATCGGACATAAAAGGAAATCATGTGCTTCGTGCTTTGCCATTTTCACCGTACTCTCCAAGACATCGGCACAAACACGGCCACCGTAGGCCCCCGCACCCCACCCGTAACCATCCCCCCCCCACACGCAGTGAACCCCTTCCCTCCACACGGGTCTCAGTCGGGCGCCACACCGCCCACCGCAAGGCCGTCGGACAGCGGGTGGCCACCCCACACCACCGCCGCGCCCGCGCGAGGACTGCGGCGAGCATGGTCCATGAAACGGTCAGAGCAACGAGCTCGCCGGCAATGGCTAGCGGCGGCGCCGTTGTCGCGGGGAGGGGGGGGCTACCCATCGCGGGGGCCCCACAGAGGAGGAAGACTGCGCACAGGCACGGCACTGGGGGCTGCCGTCGGTGGCGGCGGCGGCGCCGAGCAGCCTGGTGGCCGCGCAGCTGCCGTCGCCACTGCTATAAGCATTGGTGTCGCCACCGCCGCCGCCGCCGCAGCCGCCATCGTCAACGTCAGCGGCGACGGCGCCGATTTCAACGTGGCGAGGTTGACCGCATGGGCCGCGGCGCCACGGCGGGCGGCGAGCACAACGACGGGGCGAAAGCGGCAATCACTGCAGAGTCACTGCAGGGGAGGGGGTGGGTGGGCGCAGTTGCAGTGGTGGCACCAACCCTGCCCGCCGCCGCCGCCTCCACCACCGGCGCGCGCAGCGTCCCATTAGGCGACGCTATCTCGTGAGCGACGCCGACGCCGGTGGCCGCGCCACCATCTCGTGAGCCACACCAACGCCGGCGGCCGCGCCGCCATCTCGTGACTGACGGAGCCGCCGGCGGCCGCGCCGCCATCTCGTGAGCGGCTCCGTCGCCGGCGGCCGCGCCGCCATCAGCGGCCGGCAACGAGAGCTCCTCGGTGGTCGCGTCGAGTGTGGCGTCCGCCGCCAAGTACATGGGGCGAGTACGAGGGTTACAGGGGGGCGGGGGCGGGGGACATATGGTGACGGCATCAGAGCGCACCCGCATTCTCACCTCCCACGCCCGCCTCTCCAGCACCAGGAATACCAAGATACTGCCGCCACGCGGGCGGTGAGCAATCAAAAACGTGGACGTAGGCCCGCCGTACACACAACACCTTAAGTTCCATACCAAGGCACCTGTCTTGTAAAGCAACCCGACGGGACCCTCCCGTATCTTCAGCTTCCGAGAGAAGTCCAGGGATGAGCATACTTGCTGAACATCCTTAAAGCCCCACTCAACAGCTGTTCGGGGCACCTTCATTGCATTGTTGTGGGCATCCTGATCCGGCGAGAGAATACCTTCAAAGCCGGTCTGCAGCCATGGTCTCATCATATGAGCAACGTCTCCATACAGATAGTACTGCTCCCCACCCACGATGAGCGCGTCCGCCAGCGTTGCGTCCATTGCAGACTCGTGGTACAGTGTCATATCATGTCGTCGCCCTTCAACAAGGCCGAACAAATGAAAGAAAATGCCGTCCGGGGTCAGTACATTTGGGAACTTGACGGCATGCTTGCGTTTGTGACCTCTGTAGCACGCCCTCTGGAGTCCCCCACCTGGACGAGAAACAACCAGAGCAGTGCCATCAATGAAGCCCACGCATCTGTCGAGAGACGCCCCTGCCGCCTCGATTCGTGCCGCAAATCGAGGAGCTCTCTCGCGCATAAAGTCACCCCTCCACTCAGACAAGAGGTGACGCCACTTGGACACGAACATGTCCACAGAGGCAAGAAATACAGCGCAAAGAGCACTGCGGCTTCGACCAAAGAGCTCCTCCAGGTCCATCCAACGTGCAGGGGATGCAAGGTGTCGCAGCATGATACAAAGACACTCAACAGCATCCACATGGTTTCTTGAATAACCGAAGCAAACATCGAGCTCGAGTAACGCGGCCAGCTGACCAATGTGATGGGGTAGAAAGCGGAACAATGCAAGCGACTCCTCCGATGAAAACGCGTTCAGATTAAAGGAGGACGCGCGCACGGACGCAGAGCGAACAAGCAATAGTGTCACCTCTCGTTGTGCGCGTCGATACGCACGCGCGAGCACGGAAAGGTCAGCGAGGTACAAGCCCATGGCGTGTCCCACTCGGAGAGCGTTGGCCATCGACCTGCGTCGGGCAATCCACCGGTGCAGCCTATGCTCTCGCAAAGATCCCGCCATGGTCTCTGCAGGGGAGCAAACGTAGCGCGCGGGAAAATGAACGCGACAACGGCACGGCACGGTGGGGGGTGCGTCATCACGAGTGGGAACCGGCAAGCGACGAGCTCACCCACAAAATCGCTTTGACCTAACCACGTGATTCCTGGTCCTCGGTTCCTGCTGTAAGGAGTCTTCCGACAAGTGGAACCGACGAACATATCCACAAAATCCCTCTAATGTCGCGCAGACCTGCAGCGTAGCACATCCTTCAGCGTTCGACGCTCCAGACTCAGCACAGCTTCTGCAGCCATCCTTTGCAGTAGACAAGCGACCGCATGCTAGTTGCCCACTGACGGACATACGTAGTCTTTTGGTCATCCAGTATGTACAGTGGATGGTCGGCAACGAACCAGAGCCGCGCCGGACCCAAGGCGGTGTGACGCGTGGTTCTTGTGCGAGGTGTCCGCGTGACAGCGACGAGAACATCCAAACTCGGTGGAGGCTCAGGATCCTTAACTTCAGTAAGTCCGTTTACGTTTGGTTTGGTTCAAAAGTTGAATTATACCTGATTCATTGAACCATCAGATGGTTCACCAAACCGACGCAACCCTGATCTAACTCGTCTGCAACTCTACCACCCCTCAGACGTTGGAAACACCCCCCACGATCTATTTTAGAGGTTTAACCTCTGAAAATCGTAGTGCGTCTGTTCTGGTTGACGTACTGTACACGCACTGGCGTGTCAACACCAGGGGTCTTCAAGCGTACCCTTTTCAGAACAGCGTCTGCGTATTCGGTATGATCCATGACAAGCGTTCGCGTATGTCGAGCGCGAGAGGTCCGGTTCAAGTGTACTTTCCAGCCGGCAAAGGACAAGCGTACATTTCCGCGTATTTTTTGAACTATATCTTGGCCAAGCATATTGGCGAATCTTGGTGCTGTTCGGGTACTAGAGGTAGTCGACGGTTGGCAGAATGGACTTTTTTGTGTATTTACATCAGAAACTCAAATGAAAAGTGCCTCCTAATTTGATCGGCTGTCAGATAAGTCGGACTTTTCTTGGACTGTGCGTGAGCAAACACGCGCTCGAATGTCGAAGTTGCGCATATCTTCCTTGGCGACATTCGGGTTTGTGTCTGTCAGAAAATTCCCGAATAACTTCACCTCAAGCGTACCTTCGAATGGGCAAAATCACCGGGCAGCGTACATGCTTGTGTGCTGCGAAAGTCAAGCGTTGGGGTATGTACCCGAAAAAAGTACGCTCGAATACGCTTCAGGAAAAGTAAGCTTGAAGACCCCTGGACAGCACCCAGTGTCACAATACCGAATAATGATTGTATCCTTGCGCGCCTTCTGCCAAGCACTTGAACACACTGCACCTAAAAACAGTACTTAGCGCGGAATGTTTTAATCGACACGTTGGAGAACACGTTTCCTATTCTGCTTCCGAGCCTCTGTACGTGCCCGCGCGGCGACGATGGTCGCGGTGGCGTCCGAACGCTGGGCTCGGCTCGGACCTCTGCGGTTGCCCGTGGGCCTGTTGTACACTGTGGCGGCCCGAACAGCGGACATTCCTTGCTCGCGGTCAAGAAGAGGCATCACGCTCCGGGTTGGTGCCGAGACTGCTGGGCGGGCCGCGTCGACGCGTTTCCTCTCTCCCCATTCAGGCGCCCACGTCCCGCGCCCGCATTCTCCTCGATTGCTGAGCAGCACCTATTTTCTTTGTGGCCGGTTTGCAGTTGACCCCCCCATGCGGTCGGTGCGCTCCCTGTACGACTTCTTCGCCCCACGGGAGCCGTGACGCGCCTGGTCCGTCATTGCCTCACCCCCCAAAGCCCAGCCCCGCGCCTAGCACCACCGTCTTCACCTACCACCATGGGCGCCTTCGAGGCGCTCGCGGCCATCTCCCCTATTGGTGTGTGCATCGGCACGGCGGTGGGCACGGCGGCCTACGCCGCCCAGCGGGCGCAGTCTGTCGAAATGCTCCTCAGCCTGCTCGAGGAGGAGGGCGCCGAGAGCTCGGGGGGCTCTGGCGAGGGCGGCCGACCGCCGGGCGTTGGCGCCCCGCTGTCAACGTCGGCGGCGATTGCTTTTCCATTTGTAGCCTCGGCGGCATTGCTCTTCATGTTCTTCTTCTACGCGGGCGTGTCGGCGCTACTGGCGGTGGTTGTGACGCTCTCCTCGTCCATGGCCTTGTCGTTCTTCATCTACCCAATGGTGAATGCGGTTCTGGGCCGCTTTGCCGGGCGGGGCTGGGGCGGCTGGGTGCCCCCACCTGCGGCCGCCGCTGACCCATCCGAGGCGTCCAGCGCGCTGCTCAGCGGGGATGCATCAGCGTTGGCCGCCTCGGCGACGGGCGCGACGGGTAGCGACAGGAGGCGGAGTGGTGGCAGCCGGACCGTCGGTGGCAGCGTCGCGGTTGCGGCAACGTCTGCACGGTGTTGCGCCGCCCTCCCCCCTCTTCCCGTCGTCGGCACCGGTGCCATCGTCTTGACTGCCCTCGGCGGGTGGCTCATGACCGGCCACTGGGCGCTGAACAACCTGCTCGGCGTCAGTCAGTGCGTGCTGTTTGTGTCCCTCGTCCGCGTTCACGCGGCCGTTACATCCCTCCGCGTCTGCACCGCGCTCCTCGCCGGTCTGTTTGTGTACGACGTGTTTTGGGTGTTTGCCTCGTCCCACTTGTTTGGCACCAACGTGATGGTCGCGGTCGCGACGCAAGACGCGAGCAACCCGGTCGCATCCGCGGCGGCGGCGTTGCACCTGCCGGTCGCGCCCGTCGCCCGCTTGGCGCTGCCCGTTAAGCTCGTCTTCCCGACCGGCGACGGCGGGGGGCTGATGCTTGGCCTAGGCGACATTTTTGTGCCGGGCCTACTCCTGGGGTTGGTCCTCGCCTTTGACCTGACGACGGCCATGGCGGGTGCGCCGCGCCGCCGCCGCGGCTGCTGGCCCGCCGACGACATTTTCCCGCTCGCACTGGTCGGCTACGCCGCGGGTCTGGTCTGCAGCTTTGTCGCAAACGGGGTGTGGGGGGTGGCCCAGCCGGCGCTTCTGTACATTGTGCCCGCCACCATCGGACCGGTGGTCGTTGCGACGGCCAGCCGGGGGGACCTCGGCGAGCTGTGGCGGGGGCCGGTCGTGTACGGTTGCTTGCCCGGTGGCAGGGGGGGATTGCCCGCCCCGGCGACAGCAGCCGGCGATGAGTCCCTCTCGGTGTGTGAGTGAGGCGTAGGTCTCCACCGTGGTCTCCACCGGTCTTTGTACTAAGCAACAACCGCAAGCAGACAATCGCAGCTGCCGCAAAAACAAAAAGAACGCTACTGTGGAGCTTGCTCGATTGGAAACATCTATGTACTGACTCAAAAGATCGCACGCACCGAGGCGCTGGTAATCGAGAAACAAAAAAGAGAAAAAAGAGGAGTCGAGAGGTCAACCCATCAAGCCGTTTTGTAGCCGTTCGGGTTGTTCGATTGCCACTTCCAGGTGGACTCACACATCTCCTCCACGCCGAGCTTCGCCTCCCACCCAAGGAAGGACTTGGCGAACGCCGGGTCGGCGTAGAGCACGCTAACATCGCCCTCCCGCCGAGGCGCCATCTTGTACGGCAGCTCCCGGCCGCAGGCTTTGGACATGCCATTGAGCATGTCGAGGACGGAGTACCCCTTGCCGGTGCCGAGATTGACGCTCCTGCACCCGACCTTCTCGTCGGTCAGCTTCTCAAGGGCCGCGACGTGGCCCTTGGCCAGGTCGACGACGTGGATGTAATCACGCACGCCAGTCCCGTCCTTGGTCGGGTAGTCGTCCCCAAAGATAGACAGGTGCTCGCGGCGGCCGACCGCAACCTGAGCAATGTACGGCATCAGGTTGTTGGGAATTCCCGACGGGTCCTCACCAATGCGGCCCGACTCGTGCGCGCCGACCGGGTTGAAGTAGCGGAGGATGAGGATGTTCCACTCCTCCTGTGCGCGGGAGAGGTCCCGCAAGAATTCCTCGATGAACAGCTTGGTGCGGCCGTACGGGTTGGTCGCCCCAATCTCCGCGTCCTCCAAGACAGGCATCTCCTTGACAAGCCCGTACACGGTCGCCGACGAGGAGAAGACAAAGTTTTTGCACCCATACTTGTCGAGCAGGTTGAGTAGGATGAGCGTGCCGGTCAGATTGTTGTGGTAGTACTTGAGCGGCAGCTTGACCGATTCGCCGACGGCCTTAAGGCCCGCAAAGTGGATGCATGCGGAGAAAGTGAACTCCTTGAAGACTGCCTCCAGGGCCTCCTCGTTAAGCAGGTCGACGAGGCGGAAGATGATCTGGTCCGACTTGCCGGTTAGCTCGCTCACCCGCTTCAACGACTCCTCCGAAGAGTTGTCCAAGTTGTCGACGACGACGGCGGTAAAGCCCTCATTGACCAACTCCAGGACCGTGTGCGAGCCAATGTAGCCGGCGCCGCCGGTGACCAGCACCGTCTTGGCCGTCATTATTGAAAGGGAGAGGGGAAACAGCAGACGTCAACAGCGACGTCGTCGCGGGCGGACGTGACAGCGACACGAGTGGCGGCGGACGTGGTGCGGGCAGGTCGACTGCTGGGCGGCACGCGGACGAGAGCGGTGGAAATTGGCAGAGACAGTGGTCACGCAAGCGAGCAAGCATGTGCACCGTGCAGCACCTAAAGCAACGCAGTCACCTAAGACCTCACGTGCGGGTGGGGCGGGGAGGGGGGGGAGCAGGAGGGTTGGTGGCCCTGCCAATGGCGTATCGACGGTGGATCGCGCGGCGAGACTAACACCTCACGTTGACCTGGGCACAGCGCCGGCAGTCACGGTGGGTCCGTGGCGTCACAAGCCACGTGCCTTCTCGTCCAAGGACGACCGCCACTCGCCATTCGACAATGGTCGTCGATGTGCATTTGCAGCCTCCTTTGCATGCGCCAATGGTCGTCGCCTGTTTTTCTTGAGGTCGGAATAGATGTCTGTAAGCATACACACTATACTGAATGTTGGCGTCACTTAGCTTATGAAGTCAGATGACCATTGAAAAGCATCAACTGCTTGAGGGATCCTCGCCGCAGATCCCCCCCTCTGGTCTCGACCAGGACTGCCACTGGGTACCCGAGACCATGGCACCGACGTGAAAGTGCTTCTTGCAAGGGCACGGCGCTCGTTGAACCTGCCGACCACTTGTCCATGTGGCCATACTTCCCTACGGACTCACCCAACGGTTCACTCAAGTACAGGGCACCCGGGCTGCCGCCCCCTTCGGCGGCAATGGCGCGGTCGCTTCAGCCGCGCGGGCCTGTTCGATGGCTCGTCAGGGTAGTTGCCGCCCTGGGGTTGGCGGTCGCTGCCGCCCTCGTCGCAACGAATGAGGCAGATGGAGCCGCTGGGAAGGTTGGGGGAGTTGTCGTCGACTCGCTCTCTGACGCGCCACCAGGCGAGGCGGCGGCGGCGACCACGGGCGGTGGCGGGAAGGTCGTTACCCTGACCGACGACAACTTCACAGCGGAGATCGAAAAGGGAGGCGTCGTCTTTGTCAAGTTCTTGGTACGCATGGAAAGAACTCGACAGCTATACGCGTATTTCTGTCTCCGCTAGCCCAGTGTGCCCCGGCTCTGACCCCAGAGCCTGGCTCTCGAGCCACGCACGAGTCGTTTGAGTACCCATCCTGACGACCCCTTCGATTTCTTTGTGGCTTGCTGCTTTCCCACCTGTCGCTGTCACTCTCTTTGGCGATTTTCTGCGCTCGAAATTGTTTCTCGTGCCTCGCAGGCCCCCTGGTGCACCCACTGCGCTAAGGCTGCTGCCCCTTTTGCCAAGGCCGCCGCTAAAGTCGCCGCCGCCACTTTTGCCGACCTGGACGCCACCGTCCACAAAGCAACTGCCTCCGCCTTCCGGGTGACCTCCTATCCCACGTACAAGCTCTTCCGCGACGGGCAGCTCCTGTCGTCCTTTTCCGGCGCGCCGTCGGTCGCCGCCTACACGGCCTTTGTCGAGCGCGCGCTCGGCGGTGACGGCGTCGTCATGGTCCCCCCCGGCGGTGTTTCCGACTGGTTGGCCGCCGCCGACCCCTCCGTGGAAGTGTTCTTTCTGGGCGTCGGCCTCTCCGCCGACGGGGAGTACGCCAGGGTGTCATTTGATGTGTCCGGCTCGGGGGCGGGGCGAAGCCGCTTTGGCATCACTGCGTCGGTCGGCGATGCAAAGGCGGCGGTCGCGACGTGGTTGTCTGCAAACCCCGACGCGGCAGCGGCGCCGACCGTCACAGCGGGGATGGTGCTCGCCTTTCATGGCGGCGGCGGCGCCGCGACCGCCGACGACGGACCCACCGCGCCCTGCCGCCGCCGTCGCCGCGTGCGCGTGTATGACGGTGGCGCCAATGGCATTGGCGCGTGGGTCAAGACCGCCGCCCTCGGGGCGTTTGGGGAGGTAACCGCCGCGTCTGCGGGTGCCTACCTCCAAAGTGGCTTCCCGTTGGCGATCCTCTTTGTGAATGGCTCCGCCCCGGACGCGGCCGTCGTCGACACTTTTACTGCGGTGTCGGAGGCGATGGAAGACAAGCAGCGGGTCGTGTTAGCGTGGGGCGACGCCGATTCGTCGACGGTAGCCCCCTTCCGCGCGTACCTCGGCTTGGGCGACGCACCGCTGCCGGCGCTGGCCATCTACGCGTTTGCCAATGACGCGACGTACTTGTATACGGGTGCGCTGGAGGCGGAGCCGATTGTCGAGTGGCTCACCGCGTACGGGACGGGGTCGATGAAGGCGACGGTCAAGTCCGAGCCCGCCCCGGCCGCGCCCCCCCCCCCCGGGTCCGCCGCCACGGCCCCGGGCCCCCCCCGGGCATCGACCGTCCACGCCTCCGGGCAAGACGGGCTCCCCC
>Ga0114953_1003429_pt1 | contig 10829 bp, 7 predicted proteins | sample SidtaG_FD_87298 | JGI IMG/M metagenome (GOLD analysis project Ga0114953, IMG submission 87298) | Marine algal microbial communities from Sidmouth, United Kingdom - Sidmouth_Male2 metaG | ecosystem: Host-associated > Algae > Red algae > Unclassified | place: Sidmouth, United Kingdom | collected...
ATCAAGACAAACTATTCGGTATTGTCGTCTCAGGAGGAGTGGAAGAAAAAATCGGCTACAAATCTTTTTTGGAATTAGATGATTTGTTTGACATCATAGAAGAGGAATAACAAATGGGTAAAGTATTTACGCCTACTACGGTCTACAACTTGACGCCTTCTATTTGGTCATCCTCAGGAGAGCCTAAGGTATCTATGGTTACATTTTTGCATGACATAGTGTGAAGTATTAGTCTAAGTCCTCACTCATGTTCTTAAGGTAATCGATTTAGCGGGGCAACGCCTTAGTTAGGGTTGAACTATATAATGTCTCGCTTTCAGTAGAATAGCAAGGTCATCACATATATTATCTCTGATGAAATCGAAGATCTGAGTTGGCAATTTCAATAAATGAAGGTGACTTTCAATACATTTGCTTTATGGCGAACAGGGGAAAAGTCATCATCACTGATAAGGCACATCCTAAGCTCCAACTTGGCTTAGAAGAGATGGGCTACAAGGTAGATAATAGACCTAAACTGACCTTAGCTGAGCTGCATCAGATCATAGGAGATTACCAGGGCGTCATCATCAATAGTAAGATGATAGCTGACCAATCACTGCTTGACAAAGCGACCCAATTACAATTTATTGGACGTCTGGGATCAGGGCTTGAGATCGTAGATGTGGACTACGCTCTATCTAAGGGGATTAAAGTGGTCAGTACGCCAGAGGGTAACTGTAATGCTGTAGCTGAGCACGCTATGGGTATGCTACTGATGCTGCAGAATAAGCTACATCAGGCAAATACTCAGGTTAAGGAATTCATCTGGAGGCGCGAAGCTAATCGGGGAATAGAGCTCTCAGGAAAAACGTTAGGCATCATTGGCTTTGGCCATACAGGCAGCGCATTAGCTCGCAAATTAGCTGGCTGGAATGTCAACATTCTTGCCTACGATAAATACAAGAAAAACTACACAGCGGGCTATGACAATGTCAGCGAATCTACTCCAGAGGGCATTCAGTCCCAGGCAGACATCATCAGCTTTCACCTTCCGCTGACTTCAGAAACGATAGGCTTAGTCAATATAGACTACTTGCGAGCCTGTCAGCGCGGTGTGATAATTATTAATACTTCCAGAGGTCAAGTGATTACGCTAAAAGATCTATTAGCGCAGCTGCATGTTAAGCACGTGGGGGGCGCTTGTTTAGATGTATTGGAAAACGAGAATATGGACCAACTAAGTGCAGCAGAAAGAGAGGTATTGACGGCATTATTTCAGCTGGATCATGTGGTGCTCAGTCCGCACGTAGCTGGCTGGACTCAAGAATCCCTCATCATGATTGCAGACACACTATTGCAAAAAATTAAAAATGAGCTGGATCAGATTATATGACAGGATTCACCGCATATTGCTAATGATTAAAACTTTAATAGTATTCAAGAATGCCTTCTATCATCACTAAGCCTAAGGTAGACATAGATCAGTCCATTTTGGATCAAGTCGCGACCATGACAGAGACGGAGGGTCAAGTTATTGTGCACTGCATCGTAGGTGCTACACGCTACCCAAGCTATATTCGGATCTGGCCCACAACCTACCTTTTTGATCGGCATAGTGCACATAGAAGTGATCTGGTCTACGCGGAGAATATTAGCTACTATCCTCAGTGGCAGGAAGTCCCAGTAGGTAAGGGCAGTCACTTCACGCTCATCTTTTCTAAGCTCCCCAAATCCTGTCGAGTTTTCGATTTAAGAGAGGTTATACCAGCATCTCATCCTTTTGAGGTTTTGGATATTCAGCGGAATCAAACTGATGTATACTTCGTACGGATTTAAAGAGTCAGTAAGAGATACAGAATATGATCTTTGTCGGCATTTTGCCCTATTCTTCCATTTTCATTTGCTAACATTGTGTGTAGTAAATAGAAATAGCCTTGACGAAGTACGCCTGCCAATACATATTATATCTATTAGTAACTCTGATGATTCCAGGATTTTTATCAGCTCAGACGGTACTCGAGGGGCAGATCGTCGATGATGTCACAGGAGAGCTCATCCCTTTTGGGACGATAGCGCTCTATAAGAATGACGTACTGCTGACAGGGACGGAGACTGACCTCAATGGAAATTATTATCTCTCTAACTTAGAGCCAGGGACCTACGCTGTAGAGGCTAGCTTCGTGGGTTATACCACAGAGCGACAGGTAGGAGTCGTAGTCAAGGCGGGCAGAAATAATAAGCTGGACTTCAGACTGACTACAGGTGTGATTATGGACGAGATCGTAATCAAGGATTATAAGGCACCGCTCATCGAAATAGATAACACTACCTCAGGAGGGACAGTGACCTCAGAGACTATCAGAAATCTACCGACGAAGAATATAAATCAGATAGCCGCGACCACAGCAGGTCTATCTTCCATTGATGGGGGAGCAATCAATATAAGGGGCTCCCGGTCTAATGCGACAGACTACTACATAGACGGTATCAGAGTATCAGGCCTCATTCCTGAGTCCGAGATAGAGCAGATGCAGGTATTGACCGGAGGTCTTCCTGCTAGCTACGGGGATGTCACTGGAGGTGTCATTTCGATCACATCTAAAGGGCCTTCAGCAAGACTATCTGGAGGTATTGAATTAGAAAGCTCTGAGTACCTGGATAATTTTGGCTATAACCAATTCAGAGGCAATCTGAGCGGTCCTATCCTTAAAAATAAAAAAGGTGAATCTATCATAGGCTTCAGGATGTCGGGGCAATATTTTAATCGGGAGGATGACAGACCAGCAGCTTTAGGCGTATACCGATTAAATGAGCAAAAAATAAGAGAATTAGAAGCAGAACCTTTTAGACTCTCTAATGGTACCGCATTTCCCACAGGAGAATTTCTGACCGCTGAAGATATGGGGCCCCCTGTCAAAACTCGCCCGAATGAGGGTCAACGAGACTTAAACTTCACTGGTAAAATAGATGCCAGACTCAGCCCAAATATCGATGTCTCCCTATCAGGCAGCTTTGATGACACAAGGGATCAATTCACGCCATCGGCATCTTGGGGCTTACTGAATTGGGTAAATAATCCATTCCAATATTCTAATGGATACAGGGGTAATTTTAGGTTCAGACATAAGTTAGGTAAGCAGCTTTCTAATAATAAGGACACCGGTCAGCGTAAGGCCAAACTGATTCAAAACGCCTCTTACACGATTCAGGCTGGATATGAGAAACGGTTTAGCCGTACAGAGGATGTCAGACACACGGACAATCTATTCCGATATGGCTACTTGGGCGAGACTGATCGCAGCTGGAATCCGACAGCGAGCGTAGTTTCTGATACTTCACAATGGGGAGGTCAGGTCATTTTCGATGCCGCTGGCCAGCCTTTTGCTCATTTGGGGTACACTGAGGTGGAAGAAGGCTTCACTCCTAACCAAGACATTAATGGTGTGCTCTCTTCTTACAATGATGTGAACGGGAGTCTCATATCTCCACTGAACTTGTTATGGTCTAACCTATATAATAATGTAGGTAGAGTATATAATTCATTTACAAAGTCAGAGACTGATCTTTACACCCTCAATCTTTCAGCACGATTCGACTTGCTGCCTGGCGGATCATCTAAGGGAAGACATAGTATAGAATTTGGAGCTATCGTGGAGTCAAGAGCCATCAGATCTTACAGCATCGCTCCACGGGCCTTGTGGACATTAGCACGACTGAATGCCAATAGACATATTATTGGAGTAGATACAACTCAAGTGATTGGATCCTTTGTCGACTTCCTCAATGGTAGGCCCACAGAGTTCGAGCAGTATCAAACTCTGCTGGCTCCTGATAATAATCTCTTGTTCTACCAAGCGGTCAGAGAACTGACTGGTCAGAGCCTTAATGAATATGTCAATGTAGATGCACTTAACCCTGATGATCTAAGACTAGATATGTTCTCTGCGGCAGAGCTTAATGATTTAGGAATTGTCAGTTATCTTGGTTATGACCATCTGGGTAATAAGGTAGGTAATGATATCACATTTGAGGACTTCTTCACTGGTAGGGATGCAGATGGGCGTAGGAGCTTTAGCGCAGCACCAGCTCAGCCAGTATATGGCGCTTTCTACATTCAAGACAAATTTTCCTTTAAGGACATCATATTTAGAGTGGGTCTAAGAGTCGATTACTACGATGCCAATACTAAGGTGCTGAAGGATCCCTACTCATTGTACGAGGTGGAGACAGCATCTGATTTTTTCAGTCGTACTGGACAGAGCAAGCCAGAAGCCGTGGGGGATGATTATGCTGTCTATATAGAAGCTCCTGGCTCGACTAATGTGATAGGCTATAGACTGGATGATCAATGGTATCTGCCTAATGGTACATCAGTCTCCAGCAGCGGCGAGATATTTGGTGGCGGTGTCGTCACACCGTCGATCAAAGGGATAGCAGAAGGGCAGAGCCCCAATATTCAAGAAGAGGGCTTCGACCCTAATTTCTCGTTTAAGGACTATAAGCCTCAGATTAATTTCATGCCCAGATTGGCATTTTCATTTCCTATATCAGATAATGCGGGATTTTTCGCTCACTACGACGTGCTGGTCCAGCGACCTAATTCTAACACCATTGCTACGCCAGTAAATTACTTTTATTTCGCAGAAGCCAGCAGGACGCCTTCCGCTAATCCAGCGTTAAGACCCACAAAGACCATAGATTACGAAGTGGGCTTTCAGCAGAAGCTCAGCCAGTCATCAGCCGTCAAGGTGTCTGCCTACTATAAGGAGCAGCGTGACATGATTCAGAATCGCTTTTTGGCCAATACCTTTCCAGTTACCAATTACGATATATTTGATAATCTTGACTTTGCCACTGTGAAAGGATTTTCCTTTAACTATGATCTTAGAAGGACGAATAACTTAGAGTTACAAGCTAACTACACTTTGCAATTTGCTGATGGATCTGGCTCGGATGCTAACTCCTCCAGTGGAATTAATAGTCGAGGAGTAATCAGAACCTTATCACCACTCTCGTTTGATGAAAGACACACGCTTAATCTTGTCATGGATTATCGTTACAGTGAAGGCAGAAGCTACAATGGCCCTCGAATAGGTGATACTGATATCTTATCGAACTTCGGGGTAAATGCTCAGATCAGGGGCGTGTCTGGCAGGCCGTACACAGCCAGGCGGACCGTGTTGCCACTTGGCGGATCGGGCTTTAGAGGTGGGATAAATGAGGCCCGGCTCCCTTGGAATTTTGCTATAGATCTTCAAGCTGATAAGAGCTTTAAGCTCTTCAATAGCGGAAAGGGTAGGCCTGCGTATGTCAACGTATACCTCAGAATACAAAACCTGCTGGATATGAAAAACATCATAGGCGTGTATAGCTTTTCAGGTGATCCTGACAGCGATGGGTATCTCGAGTCTAGCTTTGGTTTAGATAGGGTTCAGCAGGTAGAGGCCAATGGCCAGAGTGTGGACAACTTCATCGCTGCCTATAACTGGCGCGTGCTGCAATCGGGATTCTACACCCAGCCGAGAAGAATTACATTAGGACTAAGAATGGATTTTTAATATGATAGGAAGTCTTAGATATATCGTGATGTGCATTATGATGCTGATCATACCGATCACAGCTATGGCACACGTCGGCCCAAGAGTGAAGCGCGAGGCTAAAACGGATAGGGCGAGTGTCCGTGCAGAATGCAGATCAGCCGAAGCGCAGATCGATATGGAGATAAATAACGTGAGAGCGCGGTTACTATCAGGTGGTGATGTCTGGTGGGATCTGGCTAATACTGGCAAGTATATTGTACCCAAGACGCTCCCAGGTCAGCAAGAAGTCTCATCCATATTCGCAGGAGCAGTATGGATTGGAGGGCTGGACCCAGCGGGCAATCTTAAGATCGCTGCTGTGGATTTCAGGCGCGATGGAAATACTGACTACTTCACAGGGCCGATAGATCCAGTGACTGGCTCCACGGATTCTGAAGTGTGTGAGGCTTGGGATAGATTCTTTCGGGTCTTAGCCGTCAATGTAGAATCACATAATAATCGCTGGGACAGGGCTAACGCAATGGATGAAGAGATAGACTGCGACTCCATACCAGACGATGTGAAATTTTGGCCAGGCAAGGGTAATCCGTTTTTCTTATCTAAATTCGAATTCGAACTACCCAATACGGGTCAAGGGCTTGGATCATTTTGGGATCAAGATGACGACGGTAGTTATAACCCCTGCAATGGTGACTTTCCGATTATAGATATCAGAGGCTGTGCGCCTGCGAATCGAGATCAGGCCAAAGAGCTGGTGCCAGACGAGATGACTTTTTGGATCTATAATGATGCGGGCGGCCCCCACACCTTGACACAAGGGAATCCGATTCTCATGGAGGTGCAAGTGCAAGCTTTCGCTTTCTCTGCAAATGATGAGATTAATGACATGACATTTCAGCGTTATAAACTGATTAATCGAGCTTCATCAGATATCAGAGACTGCTACTTTGCGATGTGGATGGACCCTGATCTTGGCTGTAACTCTGATGACTACATCGGCTGTGATATTGATAGAAGTCTCGCCTATGTCTATAATGAGGATGTCTTGGACGGAGAGGATGGCTGCACTTGTAATGGTGGGATAGGCACCTATTGTGATGAGATACCCATGCTAGGAGTCGATTATTTTAGAGGGCCCTTAGCCCCAAAGAATTTTGATGAATCAGGCATGCCCACCATCGACCCGCCTATAGGATCCTTAGGTGATACACTGGTCGAGCTTGGTATGTCGTCATTTATATATTATAATGCTAGCTTCGTAGGGAGTCCCGATCCCTCTACGACTGATCCAACGATTGATACTGAATACTATAACTATCTGAGAGGCTTGTGGAGAGATGGATCAGCCATCACTTTTGGCGATGATGGCTTTAATCCAGGCAGCACAGATACAGTCCGCTACACATTTCCCAATCCGCCCAATCAGACGAATGGCTGGTCCATGTGCGAAGAGGACTTACCCTTTGGAGATAGAAGATTCATACAGGCCTCAGGACCGTTCTTGCTCAAGCCGCAAGCCATCAATGAGCTGATCATCGGCGTGACTTGGGTGCCAGACTTCGATTATCCTTGTCCAGATATTTCCAGATTACTATTTGCCGACGACTTGGCACAAGCTCTATTTGACAATTGCTTTCAGATCAAAGATGGGCCGGACTCACCTGATGTGGATGTAGTAGAGTTAGATAAGGAGCTTGTATTGGTCCTAACTAATGACACCATCACCTCAAATAACAAATTCGAGTCCTATACCGAGAAAGACCTGAATCCAGTGCCCGAAGGCTTAGATTCTAATTATGTATTCGAGGGCTATCAGATCTTCCAACTGTCAGGCCCTAATGTGTCTTCACAAGAGCTGGATGATATAACTAAGGCTAGAATTGTCAGGCAAGTGGACATTAGAAATGAGGTAAGCACATTATATAATTGGCGACCTTCACTCGTAGATCCCACACCTAACAATACGGAGATCGTCTGGACATTCGAAGAGAAAGTGGCAGCACAGAATATGGGTGTTAGACATACCTTTCTCATCAATGAAGATGATTTTGCAGAAGGAGATCGACGGCTGATTAATCATAAAGAATATTACTTCATGGTATTAGCCTATGCTCATAATAATTGGCAAGACTTCGATCCGAGCGATGGCTTTGGTCAGCGATCACCATACTGTGCGGGCCGTAAGAATATCAAGGTCATCACAGCAGTGCCTCGTCCTATTGTCTTTAAGAACCTGAACGCAGATGTGGGGGATGGTGCGCGTATTACCAGGCTATCTGGCGTCGGCGCTGGGGGTGCCTTTTTAGATATCACAGATGATATGTATGAGCTTATTTTGGAAGGGGCTACAGATGGCCGCATTACCTACAAAGATGGACAGGGGCCACTCGATATCTCAATTTTCAATCCAATAGAAGTGAGAGATGGCCGATTCAGATTAGAATTTGTCGGTGACTTCATTGCAGGCTCTACCTGCGCCATTGCGCCAGGGGCATCTTGGATCCTGACTAATCTGGCTAATAACGAAGTAGTCGCTACCGGACCTTCTATAGATGTGATCAATGATCAAATTGTAGGAGACTTCGGATTCACAATTACCATAGGACAGACCGAGGAGACAGGTATGCTGACTCCCACTAATGGAGTGATCGGGTCCCGAGTAGAGTATCAAGATCCAGCTGGAGCAGCATGGCTCGACTTGATACCAGATGTTGAAAATACGGTATATAACTATCTACAGACAGGAGCCGATGAGGACGATCAGCCTCTGGACCCAGAAGAGTCATTCACCAATATTGGACCGGGTGCATTTGCTCCATTTATACTCATGGAGAATGAGCTGGGGAGCGGTCTGGTATCAGCAGCCTGGAAGGATTTTGGTGGAGGGGCAGATCTACGAGATAAAACCTCTCTGGCCGATCTTAATAATGTAGATATAGTCTTCACGAAGGATAAATCAAAATGGTCCAGATGTGTCATCGTAGAGACGTCCACTGCAGAATTTAGGCAAGCCGGGTTTATCAATGAGGGCGATGTGAACCAGTTTGATCTGCGCGATGCACCTTCAGTCGGTAAGGATGATAGTGATGGCGACGGCAGGCCAGATCCTGATGGAGATGGCCGTGGTATGGGCTGGTTTCCTGGTTACGCTATAGACGTAGAGACTGGAAAGCGACTTAATATTTTCTTTGGTGAGAATTCTACCTATAACGAAGAGTTGAGAGAGTTCTACGGAGAAGAGACAGCGCTGGGTACTGACATGATGTTTAATCCGAGCTCCACCTTATTTACAGAGGGTGTGCCTGGTGCAGATTTTAGTATTTGGAATTTTATTACAGGTGGCCAGCATTTCATCTATGTCACTAGACAGGAATACGATGAGTGCGCCGACTTTAGAGAGAGATTGGATCCTCGTTTCGTCTTCACTTTTAAACGTGACCCATTGAAGCTAGTGACCTGGGCAGGTATACCCACCTTAGCCTCTGGAGCCTCTTTACTGAGTTATGCTGATGGTTTGATACCTAATGATGTGATTGTAAAGCTAAGAGTAGAGAATCCATATAGTAAGGAGGAGGCATTTGATCTTAGATCAGAACTCTTTAACTGTGATGAGTTCGGAGATCTACCTGCATACGAATTTGAAATATCTGGAAAAGAGGCATTGGAAATAGACGCCTCTCAAGTGGAGTCTGCTCTACAGAACGTAAACGTAGCACCGAATCCCTACTACGCTTTCTCAGAATATGAGACGAGCCGCTTGGAGAATCAAGTGAAAATCACCAATCTACCAGAGAGAGCTAATGTGACCATCTATACTTTAGATGGCAAATTCATCAGGCAGTTCAGAAGGGATGAGCGCGGTATGATCCAAGGTACTAATCGGTCTAATCCCGGTATTAGGTCTACACAGCCTAATCCTGATATCGTGTGGGATCTTAAGAATAACAAGGGCATACCAGTCGCTAGTGGCGTATATCTTATACACGTAGAGGCGCCAGAATTAGGTGCGGAGCGGACCATCAAATTTTTTGGAGTGAATCGTAAGTTTGACCCTGCTGGATTATGATCCGTATAAAAAGAATTATGACAAAGAAGATATTGAGACGTGCCTGCATATTACTGATAGCAGGCCTGTCATGTGTTCAGATTCAAGCTGGTAATCCTGATCGGCAGGGCGAGGCAGGAGCGACGGAGCTGCTCTTCAATCCCTGGGCTCGCAGTGCTGGACTCCACTCTATGAGTACCGCCTCAGTCTTTGGAGTAGAAGCACTCAGGCTGAATATAGCAGGTCTAAGCCGATTACAAGGTAGTGAATTACTCATCGCAAATACTCGACTTTTCGAAGGGTCAGACATCAAGCTAAACGCTCTTGGCTTTGGTCGTAAGATGGGAGAAAATAGTGCATTTGGAGTTACGCTCACATCAGTTGATTTTGGAGACATACCGATCACGACGGCGGCGCAGCCTGAAGGCACAGGAGGTACATTCTCGCCTAATTTCTTTCATATAGGCGTAGGATATTCCTACATCTATGAGAATAAGATATCTGTCGGCATCTTAGTCCGGGGTATATCAGAGTCACTAACTAATGCCAATGCATTTGGTATAGCTCTTGACGCAGGGGTGCAGTATGTCACTGGAGAAGACGACAACTTTAAGTTGGGTATATCACTCAGAAATATTGGCTCACCCATGACATTCGGAGGCGAAGGTCTCTCTTATGAAGTTCAGAATCCTGGAACGACAACAGATTTTCCAATCACCTTCGATGCAAGAGCCGAGAGCTTTGAGTTACCATCACTGTTGAATATCGGGATGTCCTATGATTTCATACCGACGACTGATATCAAGATCAGGACCTTAGCTAATTTCACGGCTAATTCATTTTCACGAGATGAGGTAGGAGCTGGCGTAGAGTTTTTCTTTAAGGACTTTGTTGCGCTTAGAGCTGCTTATAAGGTGGAGCTTGACCCCGGTACCCAGGTGGAGCGTAGTGTCTATACTGGATTCGCAGCAGGATTCTCCTTGTATCTTCCCGTAAAGAAATTAGCGAATCAAAAGATTGGTATCGACTATGCTTATAGAGCAACGAACCCTTTCAGAGGCACTCATAATTTTACAGTCAGGCTAAACCTATGAACCAAGCTTGAGGTAGCTAATGATAATTCATTGAGTGTGAGCTAGTCCATAAATGTTTATGTGAATAGATTTCACCTGTATTCCTAATGATTCATCCATACTCATATTCATTTCCTTAGATTTCAGTACATTAAGGGACTGAATAGAATTCGCTGGAAAAGGACATTA
>Ga0114953_1003432_pt1 | contig 10825 bp, 12 predicted proteins | sample SidtaG_FD_87298 | JGI IMG/M metagenome (GOLD analysis project Ga0114953, IMG submission 87298) | Marine algal microbial communities from Sidmouth, United Kingdom - Sidmouth_Male2 metaG | ecosystem: Host-associated > Algae > Red algae > Unclassified | place: Sidmouth, United Kingdom | collected...
GCTTGCGGGCGAACTGCTTGAGGTGCTTCGCGAGAAAATGAGTCCAGGAGATCGCCGCGACTGCTATGCGATCGAGTTGCTCCTCGACCACGATCAGGATCCGTTTGGCGCCGACGTCGAGATCGTTGCTTGCTCTGAGGAAGTGCTTCGGGCATGGCCGGACTTCTCTGAAGGCGACCTCGAGCGACGCTGGAACCATGCGTCGTTGACACCCGATGGCGACGTCGGAACAATCCCGGCAACTGCCGAATGTCGAGACGCCCGGTCAGACTGGCAGCTGTCCTTGGGCGCTCGTCCCGAATGGCTTGTTGGCGGCGCGTATCCGACCGACGCCGATGTCAAAGCCGATTACGCTCGCCTCGGGAACGTCACGGTGCTGGCTTATCGCCGAATGCTTGTTCGCTCGGTGCAGTCGCTGCACCGTGACCACTCGGTCGAGGAGCTGTTCGACAAGTCGATTCCTCTCATCATCAGCCACCTCGCACCAGGCGAATTGGAGCTGATGGCAACGGTCGAGGCCAACGGAATCGAACTGAGTGGTTCCTTTCTCGACTATTTATCGCAAATGGGTATGCCAAGTCGCCGCGATCCAATGGTGCAGGCAGCCGACCAACGCTTCCGAGCCGCAACCACGTAAACCCCATTATTCGAATCCAGGAGAACAGGCATGTCCGAAGAAGCAGTACTCACCGAGGCCCGAGGCCGGGTCTTGTTGATCACGTTGAATCGCCCCGATGCAATGAACGCCATCAACGGCGCACTCTCCGTGGGGCTCGTTGCCGCAATCGAAGAACTCGACAACAATGCCGAGTACACCGTGGGTGTGCTGGCTGGAAATGGTCGTGGCTTTTGCGCAGGCATGGACCTCAAAGCGTTCGCTGCCGGCGAGAACATCGGCCCGCTGATGGACTTCATTAAGAATGGCTCGAACAAGCCGTTGATTGGTGCAGTCGAGGGGTTTGCCTTAGCCGGTGGACTCGAGCTTGCGCTCACGTGCGATCTGCTGGTCGCAGCCGCTGGCGCCAAGCTCGGTATTCGCGAGGTCAAGGTCGGTTTGTTCGCCGCTGGTGGTGGGCTGCAACGCCTGCCCAGCCGTGTCGGTTTCAGCCGAGCGATGGAGATGGCCATTACCGGCGATCCCATCCTGGCCGAAGAAGCCAAGGAAGCCGGCATGGTGGCCCGCGTCGCTCCGAAGGGCGAAGCGGTGAACATTGCTCTCGAGTTGGCCGAAGCGGTTGCCGTGAACGCTCCACTTGCGGTGGCGGCTTCGAAGAAGCTCATCTGGACAGCGACCGACAAGCCCGAAGCCGAGTTCTGGCCAGTGCAGAACTCGCTCATGGGCGTGTTCAGTTCCAACGACGCCAAAGAAGGCCCCCGAGCCTTCGCCGAAAAGCGTGCCCCCGAATGGACCGGCACCTGAATTCTGAGACCGCTGTTTCTCGATGTCCCAGGGTGTCGAGAATTCGATTTCTGATCCGCTGGGTCTCGCCATTGCGGCGGGGCCCAGTGGCCATTTTGGGTGACCCAAGCCACGGAACTGGCGTGTCGATGTGATCTCCCTGGGTAGTCAACGACCGCTTCGCTTGCCTCGCTTGGCCATTTCCTCGTCGCTCAGGTTGCGTACTCGCATGCGCCCATTGCCCCGAATGCGGTGATCTGTACCCGCATGGGGGAGTTGCCGGGCGCGTTGGTGTCATTGGATGATGCGCCAAAGACCATGAAGCCACTCATGTCCACCGTAGCGCCATCTGGCACGATGATCTCCGTGCCGCCCATCAAGGTGAAAGCGATAATCGAGACCTCGGTCGCTGCCACCTGGGTGAGGTCCAGGGTCTGGCCTCACATGACGGTGAGCGCAATGACTCCGTCACCGGGGTCCCAACTACCGGTCCGGTCATTGCCGCCCATGATGGAAACAAGCCAGCGGCGTTTCGGTTTCTGGTCCACTCGAATTACCGAAACCTGTTCCGCTACCGGCAAGTCGGAAGTGATTGGCGCCAGGTCGGCGCTGAACTGCGCTGCGTATACCTGCCGTGCTCGATCTTCGAACTCGACCAAGGTCAGCCGTCCTTCGCCCGTTGCCCTCTGAAGCTGGTCGATGACCACGTTGCGCTCATTGTCTGAGATGCGTACCTGGCGGGCGGGCAATAGTTCGGGCTCGTGGGGTTGCTCCATCAGTCCAATGTAGTTCGGCCATGTTTCGGCCCTGTATTCCAGAAGATCACGTGACATGTGTCGTCTCCTGTCGGGTTGTGCATCCCTCACATTGTCGGTTTACTTCGTTACGTGATTACACCATTACACAACTACACCTCATATGAGTAAGGATTCAAGAACTCTATGCACCCACGCAAAGCACGAGATTTAGCCGAACACACACATTCCCATCGAAAGGGGACCCACATGTCAGAAGGAAGAGGACGGGGAAAGGGCCGAGGACGACCTGGCCAAGGACCCGGTAAAGGTCGCGGCCGAGGCCGTGGTCGACAAGCCGAACCCACCACCACATCACCATCAGAGCTGAGCGCCTGGTTCGCCGGCAATATTGCCGACGACTGGTTCGACGAGCCGGTCACCATCGCCTATGACCGCGACGAGATCGTTGTCACCGGCTCACTGCCCATGCCAAAACTCGACGACGACGCCGACACGACGGTGGCAGCGACCGAACGGATGAACGGCTTCCGCGATAGAACACGCGACGATCGGATCGCCATTGCTGCTCGCGCCGAAGTGCAATTCCAACGCAAGGTCTCATGGGCAGTGACCTGTGGCGATCAGAGTATGGATTACACCATCGCCAGCGTCCCCGTCATGACCCGCCTGCACATGGAAGAACGCCAACTTCTCGACACGCTGATCGACGCCGGCGTGGCCCGATCACGCAGCGAAGCGCTCGCTTGGGCAGTCCGACTGGTTGCCGACAACGAGTCCGAATGGATCGACAAGCTCCGCAACGCCATGAGCGAAGTCGAAGAACTCCGCAACGAAGGCCCCGACAGCCAGAAGTAGTCGTTGCTGCATCCGCTCTGGCCAGCTTCGTGCAGGTTGGTGGTCAGAATGTTCGAAGGGACGTGTACCAGGTACACGTCCCTTCGTCGCGAGCGGGTAGCGAGCGGGTAGCGAGCGACAGAGGAGCCGCTGGAACCGACGCGTTGCCATGTCCGGCGAAGGCCGGCCCGAACGGGGGTAGTCCGGCTTTCGACTCGTGCCTCGCCGCAACCTGTTTTCACTAAAGCTCGCGATCCCGGACCGCTGCGCTACCTGAGTCAGGAGCGAGGGACGAGCGGGTAGCGAGCCGCTGGAGGAATTTAGAAGCCGGCGCCCTTGGTGTAACCGCCGTCGACGACGATGTTGGTTCCGGTGACCCATGATGCGGCGGGGCTCGCCAAGAACGCGGCGACGTTGGCGACTTCGGGGGCGGTGCCGATGCGGCCGAGTGGCTCGTTGGCAATGGTGGCGTTGTAGAAGTCTTCCATGTTGTTCTTGATGTGGTCCCAGCCGCCGCCCTCGACCATGATTGGTCCCGGCGAGATGGTATTGGCACGGATGCCCTTGGGGCCAAGGGCTTGGGCGTAGCCGGCCATGAGCTTGATGAGACCAGCTTTGATAGTGCTGTAGGCGTCGACACCGCCCATGAAGTGCTCGATGGCAGCGGTTGTCGAGATGGCGATTATCGACGCTCCGTCGGACGCTTCGAGCATCTCTTCACCCGCTTCGACCATGCGTACCAGCCCGAGAACGTCGACGTTCAGCGTCTTGAGAAATGCTTCAGACGTGGTCTTGCCGGCACCACCGCCGCTGGCGTTGGACACGATGATGTCGAGCCCGCCCATGGCGGCGCCGGACTCGGTGACCCATGCAGCCAGGGCGTCGCCGTCTTCGGCATCGACTGCGGAGCCGTGGACGTCGCCCATTGCGCTCATGTCGCTGAGTGCAGTGTCGAGTCCCTCTTGACCTCGTGCCGAGATGGTGACCGTCGCACCCTCTTGCAATAGTCGTTCGGCGATTGCTCGGCCGATGCCGCGGCTGCCGCCCGTGATGATTGCCTTCTTGCCGTCAAGTCCTAGATCCATGCGTCGAACCGTAGTCGATCCGAAAAGATACCTCCCCACGGAAACGCCAACATTTCATCGACGGCGCGGTACTGCGACGGGCACCAGGTCTTGGGCCACGACGACATCGTCGTGGTAGCGGCTGGCTTCGTCGCCCATCACGCTCGCATCGGAGTAGCGGGCCGAGAAGTGCGTCAGCACGAGACGACGCGCTCCAGCAGCGGCGGCGAGCTCACCGGCTTGGCGCGCGGTCATGTGGCTGTATTCAACTGCGAGGTCGAGGTGTTCGTGCAGGTAGGTCGACTCGCTGATGAGCAGGTCGACGCCGTCGGCCAGTTCCAGAGCACCGTCGCACATCACGGTGTCCATCACGAAGGCCATCGACTGACCCTTGCGGGCCACCGTCACATCGTCGGCAAGGACCCGACCCTTCGGGCCGTCGATCCAGCCCTGCTTCAACAAGATGCCGACATCGGGACCACTCACACCCGTCTCGACCAATCGTTCTGGCACCACGGACACGCCATCGGGTTCATCCAGTCGGTAGCCGTATGTCGTACATCGATGCTCGAGCGCAACGGCGCTGAGCGTGAGGTCGCCCAACCGGCCGATCACGCCCGGACCGTCGATCGGCTGTGGCACCACGGCGCTCACGTCGTGGGAGATCGAGGCATTGCGCAGGTTCTCGAAAAACTCGATGCCATCGCCAGGAAAGAAGACCGGCAGCGGTTTGATACCGGCTGCGGTGGTGCGGTTGTCGAACGACCGCCGCTGGATGACTCCGGGCAAACCCAAGCAGTGGTCGCCATGGAAGTGGGTCAAACAAACTGCGGTCGCCCGAGCGATCGCCACGCCAGCCAAGGTGCACTGTCGCTGCGTTCCCTCGCCAGGGTCGAACAAGATGAGCTGGTCGTCCCACCGCAGCGCATAGCTGTTGTGTGATCGGTGCCGGGTCGGCAATTGGCTCGCCGTCCCGAGAACGACCATCTCTCGTGCGCTCATGGCGACGAACCATAGGCGCTTGCATCGATTCTGCGAGGGAAAATACGAACTGAGTGACCCGCTGATCGGTGTGCACGAGATCGCCGCGTGAGTTCAATTTCCTCGGTGAGCGGCGGATACTCTTGACCTCGATGCAGATACTCACCGACGGCGTTGATCGGGTACCCGAAGGCGTCGGCACGGCCGTTTCCGTGGGGGCCTACGACGGCATTCATGCTGGCCACCGCACCGTCTTCAACACGCTCTCTTCACTGGCCGCAGACCGAGGGCTCGCCACCGGCGTCGTGACCTTCGACCAGCATCCCGCGGCGGTGTTGCGTCCGCAGAACGCGCCGCTGTTGCTGACCGATCACGAGCAACGAATCGACCTGTTCACCGAGATCGGCATCGACTACCTGTACCTGCTGCAGTTCAACCAGGAGCGAGCCGGCACCAGCGACCGAGAGTTCGTTGCCGACGTATTGGTGGACCGCATGAATACCAAGCTGATCGTCGTCGGCAGCAACTTCCACTTCGGCAAGGCCAGAAGTGGCAGTGTCGACTCGCTGCGAGAGTTAGGCGACGAGATGGGGTTCGAGGTCATCGGGCTCGACCTCTTCAGCGAAGACGACGCCGTCGAACCTGTTTCGTCCACCGCCATCCGGCGCGCACTCGCCGGAGGCGACATCGCGGCCGCCAATGCCATGTTGGGTCGTCGGTACGAAGTCCGCGGTGAAGTTGTGAAAGGCGACCAGCGGGGCCAAACCATCGGCTTTCCGACAGCAAACATCATGTACACCGAGGGCCAGGCCTGGCCGGCGCAGGGCGTGTATGCAGCATGGGTGTCTCTGCCCGGTGGCCAGCGGTTGCCGGCTGCGGTGAACATCGGCATGCGCCCTACCTTTCATCAACACGCCGAGCAGCCTTTGCTCGAAGCGCACCTGATCGACTTCGACCAGGATCTGTATGGCCAGCATCTCAAGGTTGAGTTCGTCGACTTTCTTCGCAGCGAACGCCGTTTCGCCGGCATCGACGAGATCTCCGAGCAGCTCAAGAAAGACGTCGACAACGCCCGGGAGGCGCTCGCTGACCAGATGGATGAGCATTTCTGACCCATTTGGGCGACTATTTCGCTCGATCGGTTCAGAAACGCCATGCGGGCTTGACTTCAAGCATGCTTGAAGTTTTATGGTACGTCGATGCCATCACACGTAGGTGTTGAAGACACCAGCAGCGACACTGATCAGATGACCGACATCGCACTCGATTCCATCGAGGACGCACTAGCCGCATTCGCCACCGGTGAGATCGTCATCGTGGTCGACGACGAGGATCGCGAGAACGAAGGCGACCTGATCATGGCCGCCGAATTCGCCACCCCCGAGAAGATCGCATTCTTCGCCAAGGAGGCGTCGGGACTCATCTGCCTGTCGATGACTGGTGAGCGTCTCGATGAACTCGACCTGCCACAAATGGTGCAACGCAACGACGAGGCCATGCGTACGGCGTTCACCGTGAGCATCGACTATCGCCACGGCACCACGACTGGCATGTCGGCATCGGACCGGGCAGCGACGTTGACCAAAGCAGTTGATCCCGGCGTCATGCCGTCGGACTTCACCCGCCCCGGCCACATCTTCCCGCTGCGGGCACGAGAGGGCGGCGTGCTCAAGCGTGCCGGCCATACCGAAGCTGCTATCGACCTCTGCATGTTGGCTGGGCTCAAGCCCGGTGGTGTTCTGGTCGAGGTCGTCAACGAAGACGGCACCATGGCCCGACTGCCACAACTACGCGAGTTCGCCGATCGCCACGGACTCAAGCTCATCTCCATCGCCGACTTGATTCGCTACCGCCGGCGCTACGAGAAGCTCGTCCGTCGTGTCAGCGAGGGTCGTATCCCAACCAAGCACGGCGACTTCAAAGCCATTGCGTTCGAGTCACTGCTCGATGGTGTGGAACACGTTGCCTTCGTCATGGGTGATCCGACCGGCGACGACGTGCTGGTGCGGGTCCACAGCGAATGCCTGACCGGCGATATTTTCGCGTCGATGCGCTGTGACTGTGGTGCTCAACTCGATGGAGCGCTCGCCAAGATCGGTGAGGCCGGCGCTGGTGTGGTCGTGTATCTGCGAGGTCAAGAGGGCCGGGGCATCGGGCTCGGACACAAGCTGCGAGCCTACGAACTGCAAGATGACGGCTTTGACACCGTCGACGCCAATACCGAACTGGGCCTTCCTGTCGATAGCCGCGAGTACGGCATCGGCGCCCAGATCCTGGTCGATCTGGGGGTCAGGTCCATGCGACTCATGACCAACAACCCGTCGAAGTTCGGTGGCCTGGCCGGCTATGACTTCGAGATCACCGGCCGCGAACCCATCCTGGTTGAACCAAACGACGAGAACATCAGATACCTGACGACCAAGCGCGAGCGTATGGGTCACCTGGGTGAACTCGACGACGCTGCGGGTAACGCCTGATGGCAGTTGGATCACTGCCCGCTCCCGATCCCTCGGTCGGCGGGATCGCTGGCAGTCACGACGGCGCCAAGGTTCGTCTCGCCATCGTCACCGCCCGCTGGAACGATCACCTGACCGGTCGCCTGCTCGATGGTGCGCGCCGGGCCTATGAGCACTGTGGGATAGCAGCTACTGGCATCACCGAGGTCTGGGCACCAGGCTCATTCGAACTGCCACTGGTCTGTCAGCAGCTCGCGGGCAGCGGCCAGTTCGATGCGGTGGTTGCCATCGGGGTGGTGGTACGTGGCGAGACCACCCATTACGACATCGTAAGCGAAGCCGCCGCCGTAGGAGTGCGCGAGGCAGCCGCATCTACCGGCGTGCCCGTGATCTTCGGTGCGCGCACCACCGAGAACGAAGATCAGGTCCTGGCCCGAGCAGGCGACGACGACACGAACAAGGGCTTCGAAGCGGTGGTCACCGCAGTCGAGATGGCCACGCTGCTGGCCAAACTCCCCAGCTGATCGAAGCCGCGGCCTTCCAGAGTCGCGCCCGACCGAGCGCACGGCTTCGAGATCTGATTCACCGGAACCGTGAATCGCACCGATCGGCGTATTCGCTCCGCCCGCTGACTGAGTCGGCAGACCAGCAGTGGAAAACCCTGGGGGAACGTGGGGGAAACTGCCGGCAAACATGGGGATATCCGACGAACTCAGGGGATAAGTCTGGGGATTTCCAAAATCCTATTGACGTGACATCCGCCACACGGCATAGTGACTTCACCAAGCAAGTGGAACTGCCCGAAGCGCAGTCACGAAGCCAGGTACGGGGCAACCCAAACCAGGTGGAACGACCGCACGGAAAGTAGCGAAGCCTGCGTTGCAAAGTGGAACTGCACGAACCGCAGAGCCGGCAACCGAGGAGGGGCAACCCAAGTCGGTCGTAGGTGAAACGGGGAACGTAGGAAAGCCTGCATGGTAGGAACCCCACTCAAGGGCGCCGAGTTCTCCGGAACAACGCAACTGCGAATGAGGAACCGCACCTGGGACCATCCCGAGACTCCGATTTGGTAACGATGAGGAATTCCGGGATGGTCCTAACCCTTTTTCTCGCAGGCCCGTTACCGCCGGGCTGCGGTTCACCGCCGCGGTCGGGGCGACGTTCGTCGCCTGTGGTTTCTGATCGGTTGGTGCGGCTCGATCCCTCGGCCGCCGCCCGCTCGTTCCTACCTTTGCTCCTGGACAGACCAGGTCTCGCCGCGGTCCGGAACTGTCGGAGTTCAAGGGCGAGATGGGCGGCTCCGAGGTGCCGATTTGGTAAGAACGATGAAGCACCTCGGAGCCGCCTACATGTTGTAACCGCCACGCTCAGCCCCATCGCGGATACCTCGCTATTTCTCGCCGTTGGAATAGAGACTGGCTGATCCGCCCGGTTCGCTACGATTCGGTCCATGTCTGAGACCCTGCAATCGCTGACAGCCGGAATGGTCATCCCGTTCGGCGGCTCAAAGGTCACCCACGTGTCACCAGAGCTGGCCGATGCGTTTGCGCCGGGCGACCAGCTCGTCATCGTGCAAGACACGGGCGCGCTGCTGCACATCCCTGCCGCCGAAGCAGCGATCGCCGAAGCAGCCGTCGGCGCCGCAGTCCGAGCATTCGCCCAGATGGGCACCGTGTCCGACGATGCCATCACGGCGTTCTACCAAGCCTTCGCCACTCGACTCGAGTCCGACGAATCGTTCGCAGCAATCGCCGAAGCCAACAAAGCCGACATCGAGTCAGCCCGAGCCCGAGGCCGCACCACCACACGACTCGAACTCACCGAAACCATGCGCGCCGACATGATCTCCGGTCTTCGCACCTGGGCTACCGCTCAGTCGTTGCGCAACCAGGTCAACGAGACCATCACCCACGATGGTTGGCGCGTCGATCAGGTCACGTCGGGCCTCGGCGTCGTCGGGTTCGTGTTCGAAGGCCGCCCCAACGTCTTCGCCGACGCAACCGGGGTCCTGCGATCGGGTAACACGGTCGTCTTCCGCATCGGGTCCGACGCACTCGGTACCGCGAAGGCGATTGTCGAACATGCCCTCGAACCAGCGCTGAACGAAGCTGGCCTGCCATCTGGTGCTGTCTCTCTGGTGACGAGCGCTGCACACGCTGCAGGGTGGGCGTTGTTCAGCGATGCTCGAATTGCACTCGCAGTTGCCCGGGGTTCCGGGGCTGCCGTCAGTCAACTCGGGTCTGTCGCTCGGCAGGCAGGAATTCCTGTCAGCCTGCACGGAACCGGTGGCGCATGGATCGTTGCCGCACCCGATGCCGATATCGAGATCTTCGCTGAAGCTGTCTACAACTCGCTCGACCGCAAAGTCTGCAACACACTGAACACCTGCTGCATCGTCGCTGACCGAGCCGCTGATCTGGTACCCGCTTTTCTGGCGGCACTTGATCGAGCCGGCGAGCGACGCGGCGCAAAGACCAAGCTGCACATCGTCGACGAGCAAGTGGAGCACATCCCCGCCGATTGGACGAACGAAGTACCCATTGGCCGGGCCGAAGGTGATGTTATGGAGCCACAGACGTCGACGCTGTCATGGGATGAGCTGGGCGAGGAGTGGGAGTGGGAAGCCTCGCCCGAGGTTTCGCTGGCGATCGTAGAGTCGGTCGATCATGCCGTCGATCTGTTCAATGCACTGTCGCCTCGATTCGCTGCCAGCGTGATCAGCCAAGACGACGCGGTGCATCAGCACTTCTTCGAACGTATCGACGCTCCTTTCGTGGGCAACGGTTTCACTCGCTGGGTCGACGGGCAATACGCACTCGACCGCCCCGAACTCGGCTTGAGCAACTGGGAGTTCGGGCGCCTCTTCGGCCGCGGGGGAGTGCTCAGTGGCGATTCGGTCTTCACCGTGCGCAGCCGGGTGACCCAAACCAACCCCGCGGTCGGCCGCTGACTCGCGTTTCTCCGCTTCGCAGTGGGCCAGCGTTCGCGAGACGTGGCGGTACATCTGTGGGCCCGGCGTCGATCGCCAGCGCGACGGTCCTTTGCAAGCGCCTTTGGGTGCTCCGCCTAGTCGAGCGCCGCGTTGTGGCGGTCCGGTGTGGTGCGTTGGTTCGGTTAGTGTCTCCAGCACTTGAGTCGTCGAGTGGACACGGAGGCGCGCGATGTCGGGACATCCAATGACCGGATTTGACCCGAAGTGGGGAACACCCGAGAGTTACATCATTGAGATGACCCGACACATCTGGGAGGGGCGGGGAGTTGATGATCTCGACCAGCTCTACGCCGCTGATATCCCGGTTCGTTTCCCTGGTGGTTCGACCGTTGGCAATAAGA
>Ga0114953_1003438_pt1 | contig 10819 bp, 9 predicted proteins | sample SidtaG_FD_87298 | JGI IMG/M metagenome (GOLD analysis project Ga0114953, IMG submission 87298) | Marine algal microbial communities from Sidmouth, United Kingdom - Sidmouth_Male2 metaG | ecosystem: Host-associated > Algae > Red algae > Unclassified | place: Sidmouth, United Kingdom | collected...
ATAAATTTCTTTACGTTTTTGAGTATTTCTTTTAAAACGACTCTTCCCCAAAAAACTCCTTAAATACAGTAAGTATTCGCGTCATTTTTGGGTCGATTCATTTCAAAATAAACGTCAAAAACGGTAAGAAATTTAATAAACAATGTATTAAGTGAAATAAAATAAATAACTTGTCCCATTATACTTGTTCTTTTTCCTTCTAAAAAGCACAAAAAATAGTTCCGTAGCGACGCTATGCAACGATTTTTTGAATTCTTTAGAAGAAAAAATTACAGCGCATCATGGAACAATTTATTTAATTTCTTTCACCAATCTATATTGAAAATCCATTTTTAAAGCTATCACATAAATCATGGCAAAGTCAAAGAAACCTAATAAGCAACGTAAACAGCCCCCTCAATCATCAAAGTCAGGTTCGAAGGATAAGGGAGGGGCAGCAGCAGTACCACAACGCACATCCGGTGGAGCATCCATAGGCGATAAATTCAAGAATTTTATCAATAATCCCTTTACACGTTTCTTCGGTATCTTCTTGGGTTTAATGATTCTATTCTATTATGTTTTTTATGTAAACATATACGAAAACTTCCTTGAACAGTACATCACACACACCAATGCCGTCATAGGAAGTGCATTGATCAATATATTCGGTTACGGTACTGCGGTAGATGGCGCACTCATTCAGGGCGATTTTATTATGAACGTCAAACGCGGCTGTGATGCCATTGAGCCGATTGGTCTGGCTTCTGCCATTATCTTAGCTTATCCTACGGTTATAAAAAATAAACTTCGGGGTGTACTTGTTGGTGTCGGTGTTTTATTATTGATCAATCTTGTTCGAATTGTTACATTATACATGACGGGTATTCATTTCCCAAAATTCTTTGAAATGATGCACTTGGAAGTTTGGCAATTTATTTTTATCATCTTAGCGGTATTATATAGTATTCTTTGGATACGTTGGGATGGGAAAAAAATCGCCCAACAAAAAGCTTCAAAGACCTTATAAAACCACAAAGCAATTAAATTAAACGAATTACGAACAAATTATCACCATGATATCCAATAAAGCTATTTTTAAATTTATCGCTATCGCTTTCGGAGTTTATTTTTTGAGTACCATATTAGTCTCTCAACTTGTACTGGAACGCGGTGTATCCGATATGACGAGAGGCTTTGCAAGTACGATATTCCCAAAAGTAGAGTGGGTTAGTAATTACCAACCCAATCAGAGCAAAATTCACGGACCGGATATAGATGTAAAGGTTTTAACCGAAGTAAAAGGGCAACGCTTTCAGGGAGTTGGTAAACTTACTTCCAGAACCAAAGTATTAGTTCCTTTTATCGTGCTTTTATCATTGATATTTGCTACGCCTGTCAGTTTGAAACATAAATTGATTGCACTCGGTCTTGGCACATTGGTTTTTCTCATTTATATGATGCTTATGTTTAGGTGGACGGTAGGCTATGTAGAAAAAGTGACTGGAGGAGCTGACATTACAAAGTTGTGGTTTGGACAAGTATTCAATACCAACATTGGTTTTATGACCATCCTCCCGACCGTTATCTGGGCTGCCGTCACCTTATGGGCAGTTGATTGGGAGAAACTTAAAGCTGATAGTGTTACTTTTGATTGATGAAAATTCGTTAACTCATTGATTAAAAAATATTCAGTGATTTATTATCCGTTTATTCATTGATTTTGCTCAATGAATAAACGGATAATACGTTTTGCAATACTCTAATTATTTTATACATCATTTTGAAATCAAAATATGGACAAACAAGATACATCTATCGCAAAACAGCCCAACGAATACAAAACAGGCGATGAGTACACAGTCCCCCCTGAAGGTTCATTGGGCTTGCTTGCACTTGGCTATCAAGGCTTAGTTGCTTGGCGCAAAGCACGAGCAGAAGCTCAAGCATCAAGACAAGTCGAAAACACTGAAGTAGAGGCAAAAGTTATCGAACTACCTGTCAGTACAGATGAATAATTTTGTGTTTTCCCATACATTCAAAACACACTCACTAATTTAGATTAGAAAATAAAAACCGTTTGCCGTCCATCGTCAGCCGTTTACCGTCAAGTTATGTCAAAATCAATTGCAAACAAAATACTCATTATAGGTTGGGGAACAGCCGATTGGAAAGTCATTGACCCGATGATAAAAAAGGGACTTCTCCCCAATGTTGCGCGACTACTCGAAACTGGTGCACGTGCCAAACTCGGCACACTTGATCCACCGATTCCCACTGCCAATTGGACTTCAATTAATACCGGCAAAGCACCCATCAAGCATGGCATACATACCTTCACGCAACCCGGTCAATCTGCTGATATGCCAATTACCTCACAAGGTAGAAACGCGAGTTTTTTGTGGGAAATTGTTTCCAAGCAAGGCATGAAAGCCCATCAAATTGGCGCAACGGCAAGCTACCCTGTTACACCCATTTCCGGTATTTCCGTGAGTGATTTATTTTTTGAAAATACAGATACCGCTATCGCGGAAAATCTAATTTTCCCTGCGGATAAATTTGATGCTTTTAATGAAATAAAAAAACAAGCTGCCAAGGATGCCCAAGCTGAATTTTATTCATGGAATATCGCTGCCGTACAAGATAACAAAGTGCGTTTTGAAGCTTTGAGTACCACTATAAAAGAATTTCTGGCACACAGTTTCGCCACTCAAAGAATAGCTTTAGATACCCTCGAAAATAATGACTGGAACAGCCTGAATATTTATTTTACCCGTTTTTCAGATATTGTACACACCTTTACGTCATACAGCTTTTCCAAAAATAAAGACCTGCCCAAACAACTTCATCAAGCCTTCAAAGAAGTCCTTTATAAATGCTATCAATTACTGGACAAAATGCTTGGCGAACTCCTCCAAAAAGCAGGTGATGATACCGTTGTAATGCTCCTCTCGCAAGGTGGTTTGATGCCGTATAAAAGCTATATCGAGAAACTTAGATTCAACGACTCTACCTACGAATACAACACACACGGCTTGCTCATTATGCGTGGCAAGCAAGCCTTCAAACGGGAAGAACTCTACGCTGTCACAGGATTGGATATTACGCCTACGGCAATTGCATTACTTGGTCATCCACTCGCCAAAGATATGGATGGAAAGCCCCTCGTTGCGCCAAAATTCTTTGAACGTATCAACAAATTTACCGACTCCTACGAACCTGAAAATTCAGATGCAAAAGAAGACACTACGTCTATCTCTGTTTCAAATTACGATAAAAGGTTAGTAGAACTTGGTTACGTCACTGATAAAATTGCCGAAAAACAAGAATATTTTAAATCCAGAGCTAAAATCACTTCCGGTTTGCAGTCCGAAGTAATTTCTTTTTTAGAAAAATTATATAAAAAATATCCCAAAAACAGTTGGTACGGTGGGCGTTTGGCAGGAGCATATCTGGTCACTAATCAAATAAAAGAAGCCACTGATACGCTGGATAAAGTCATTCATATCGGGCATGAAATCCCCGAATTACACATCCTACGAGGTAATTTATTTCTCATGGAAATGAAATATCGTTCGGCAGCAAAGCAGTACGATATTGCAGATAAAAATGTCGGAAAAATTCCGAATTTATACAGTCAGATAGCTGATGGTTATGCCAAAATCGAACAATGGCATTTGGCAGAAAAATATTTTGAAAAAGAACTCAAAATCAACCCGCACCCATCCACACATTTTTCATTGGCAATTACATTCCTTCAGCGAAAAATGATGAAAAAAGCCATTCCTTCATTAGAAAAAACCGTCGAACTTACCCCTGCAATGGCGGTAGCTTGGTTTCATTTGGGCAGTTGCCGTATGCAGACAGAAGATTGGCAAGGTGCAGCCGACGCGCTTGAAGAAGCCAAAAAATACAATCGCGACCCACGCATTGCTCAACAAATCCAACAAGGACTCGTCTTACTCTATCGTGACCGCCTTGACCGCAAAGATAAAATCAAGGAAATGCAAGAGGCTTATGAGAAGTCAATAGGCTCACGAGGTACGATTACGATAGTGTCCGGCTTACCGCGTTCGGGTACATCCATGATGATGCAAATGCTCGTCAATGGCGGCATGGAAGCCTTCACCGATGGCAATCGCGAAGCCGATGACAATAATAAAAAAGGATATTTTGAACACGATGCTATCAAAGCATTGGCACAAAATAAACAGATACTTTCGCAAGTCGGCAACAAGGTCGTCAAGATAATTTCGCACCTGCTACATCATTTGCCACATGTTTATAAATACAAAATTATATTCATGGACAGAGCGATTGAAGAAGTCATGAACTCCCAACACAAAATGCTTGGCAGACTCGGCAAAGAACGTGGCGAAGACAAACAAAACTCAATGGCACTCCTCAAAACCTTTGCGGATAGCCGTAAAAAAGCGATTGGTTGGTGTAAAAACCATCCGAAATATGTCGAATATACACTCGTGCCTTATAACGAAGCTATCAATGACCCGATGAAAGCAGCTAAACAAGTCAACGAATTTATGGGCGGTGATATGGATGAATTGAAAATGGCAGCAGTAGTTGATCCGACATTATACAGAGAGAAGGCGGAAGAGGTAACGTAACACAGACTTCCAGCCTGAACCGCGTCTGATTGACGCGTTTCTATAGAGTGCAGGCTGGAAGCCTGTACTACACACAACAACACTTGAATCATGGCTAAACGTTTTGCAAAAAAAATACTATGGATAGGCTGGGATGCAGCCGATTGGAAGGTTATCAATCCGATGATTGAATTGGGCTACTTGCCCAATATCGAAAAGATGATAAACGAAGGTGTCATGGGCAACTTGGCAACCCTCGACCCACCAATGTCACCCACTTTGTGGACAGCAATGTCTTGCGGAAAACGCCCGTATAAGCATGGTATTCATGGCTTTACAGAGGTTGATCCTTCAGGAGAAGGCGTGCGCCCATCGTACATTACGTCGCGTAAAGTGAAGGCGATTTGGAATATGATGATGCAGAGTGACATGAAATGCCATCAGATAGGTTGGTGGCCCAGTCATCCTGCCGAGCCGACGAACGGTATTTATGTGTCCAATTTTTTCCATAAGGCAAATAAATTTAAAGGCAGAGGCAGACCCAAAGAATGGCCTATGGCTAAGGGCAGTGTACATCCGCCCGAAATGGAAAAGACTTTTGCCGACTTGCGTATTCATCCCAATGAATTGACGGCTGCCCACCTCGCGCCCTTCATCCGAAATCTGAAAGATATGGACATGAAGGACAAGAAAAACCGGCAAATGGTTAATTCGATAAGAAAAATAACTGCCGATGCTGCCTGTCTGCAAAATGCCGTTACTTATGTATTAGAAAATTACGACGATTGGGATATGACCTGTGTGTATTTCGATGCCATCGACCACTACTGTCACGGCTTTATGAAATACCACCCGCCACGCCGTCCGCACATTCCCGAAAAAATGTACAAACACTTCAAAGATGTAGTCGTAAGTGGCTACCAATTTCACGACATGATATTGGGGCGTTTAATGGAGATGGTCGATGATGATACAGTAGTATTGTTGGTTTCTGATCATGGTTTCCACCCTGACCACTTGCGTCCCAAACAATTGCCCATCAAAGAAGAACCTGCCGCACCTGCCCTCGAACACAGCCCCTACGGCATCATCATTGCCAAAGGACCGGGCATCAAAAAAGATGAACTCATTTATGGTGCGAGCCTGATTGATATGTGTCCGACTATATTGGCGATGTTGGGCTTGCCCGTAGCGCGTGATTTTGATGGTAAAGTGTTGATGAATTTATTTGAAAAACCGATTGAAGTAGATGTCATTGATTCGTGGGAAGATGTACCAGGCGAGTGTGGACAACACAAAAAAGATGTGGAAATTGACCCGGAAGCTGCCAAAGCCGAGATGCAGCAACTAATTGATTTGGGTTACATCGAAGACCCCGGACCAAATAAAGAAAAAGCTATTGAACGTACCAAAGAATATAACAAATACTTCCTTGCGCGTGCCTTCGTAAATGGTGGCAGACAAGAGGATGCCCTACCGCTTTTTGAGGAATTGTGGGAGGATAATCGCGATAATGCGCGTTTCGGAATTCGTTTGGTTAATTGCTATATGAGTGTGGGAATGTTGAAAGAGGCGAGAGAAATAGTGGATGCTATTTTTGAATTAAAAATCAATGACTCACCTAATTTAAATGTATTGAGCGGAACGCTTTATTTGCAAGAGAAAAAATACAAAAAAGCGGTCAAAGAATTTGAAAAAGCCTACGAACAAATCCCTAAATCTCCTAATATAAACCTCCAACTTGCTCAAGGCTATATGCGACTCAAAAAGTTTAAAATGGCACGAGAGGCTGCTAATCGAGAGTTGCAGATTAATTACGAAAATTCTGAAGCACACCGCATACTCGGTGAGGTAGATTTGAGAAGAAAAGACTACGGAAAAGCTGCTGAATCCTTCCTCAATGCACTTGGTTTGCGTTATCACAATCCGCGAGCGCATTACGGACTCGGAAAGGCACTTTTTGGGATGGAAGATTACGAGAATGCAGCGCAAGCATTGAATGTAGCCTTGAAGATTTTTCCAAAATACGAACAGGCGCGTAATTTATTGATTCGTCTTTATACGCATAAAATTAAGGACGAGGAAAAAGTCGCTGAATTAAAAAAAGAGCATGAAGCCATCATTCAAAGTAGTAAAAACTTGCCGATTGTATCGGGCTTCAAACGTGGTGGTTCGTCTATGGTGATGCGTATGCTCGAAATGGGTGGCGCAAAACTGTTTATGGATGATGCAAAAAAAGCCGACGAACACAATCCTCACGGCTATTACGAATACAATAAAACTTATGACCTACATCACAATAAAAACTTTATCAAATTGATTGGTGAAGACCAGATTATGAAGGTTTATGCCAGTCAATTACCGTTTTTGCCGCGTCAAAATCAGTATAGAATTGTGTTTGTAGAACGCGATATGCAGGAAATTTTGCAATCGCGCCATGCCATTAGAGTTGCCGAAAAGAAAGCTAAAGCAGGTAATTTTGATATGATGGCATTCGCCAAACTCGGTATGCGAACAGAGCGTATCAATAAATGGTTGGATACGCGCACAAACTTGGAAGTCTTGCGTTTGCAATACAAAGATATTCTCGAAAATCCGGCAGAAGCAGCACAAAAAATCGCTGATTTTTATCCTGAACTGAACTTGGATGTTACCGAAATGACAAAGGGAGTTGACAAGGAATTGGCAAATAAGAAATCACTGGTCAACAGTTGATAATTTTCCCGATTTCTTGATTGTCAATACTCAATTTTATTTTGACTTTCGCTCCATTTTTTGAAGCCTTCTAAGGCTTCGTTGCGTAGCATTTGTTGGGTGAATAATTTACGCTCACCGATAGGTCGTTCAATTTCTTCATAGATAAATTGGTCGTCGAAATTGATGTCCGCAGCATCTTCTTTGGTATTGGCATAATAGATTTTGTCGGGTCTTGCCCAGTATATCGCACCAAGACACATCGGGCAAGGTTCGCAACTCGTATAAACCTCGCAGCCATCTAACTGAAAGGTATTCAGAGCTTTACAAGCATTTCTTATCGCAACAACTTCGGCATGTGCCGTCGGGTCATTGTCTGTGGTGACTTGATTGGCACCACGAGCAATGATTTTTCCGTCTTTGACAATGACCGCTCCGAAAGGTCCGCCTTTGCCTGTTTCTACGTTTTCTATTGAGAGCCGTATGGCTTCTCGCATAAATTTTTCTTTCATGTTTTTATTTTCACAACATGTTACTTTGTGGTTTGACGTATCGAAATAATTTGTCGATATAGCGCGGACACGGGCTGGAAACCCGTACTACGTGTTTTTCACTTTTATGATTTCGGCGGCGATGCTGACGGCAATTTCTGTGGGGGTTTTGCTATTGATTTGAATGCCGATTGGGGAATGAAGTCGGTCAATATCTGCCTGTGTATAACCTTGTTGGAGGAGCGAAGCAAAGAGGGTTTTCATCTTTTCGCTACTGCCCATGACACCAAAATATTTAAATTTTTTATGAATCAATTGTTGGATACACAACTCGTCTGTTTTGTAGCCAAAAGACATCAAAATTACGTAAATATTCTCACCTTCGAGAATGTATTGGTCAATTTTTTTGTACTCAACGACTTGTTTTTTATGAGCAAATTTATTGTGTATCAAGGTATTAAGCCCTTCTCTATCGTCGAATATCTCAACGTAAAACCCTAAGTCGCGCATCATTTGAGAGACTGCCAAACCGACATGCCCCGCACCTATAATATAGACAAAATGTTTGAATCCAAGCGGTTCTTTATACGTCCATTCGTTTGTATTTTTTTGTAAAAAAAATGAATGTTGTAATATATTTTCATCAAAAAAAATACCTCGCTCGTTCATTTCTAAACTACCGAATTGTCCACTTCCTGATTGTTCGATAATATTTTTACAAAAATTTATATTTTCATTATTTAAATAATAAAAAGCAATTGTTTGTTCGCCTGAACAAATCATACCGGAACGGTCTTTAGCGATATTTGCCTGATGAATTTGGCGTTTGATGAAAGGCGTAAATGTACCTTTTTGTAATAATGATTTCGATAATTCGACTAATTTATGTTCCATAAAACCACCACCGATAGAGCCGCCCATTTCGCCCTCTGCACCAACCCACATTTTAAAGCCCTGCCTTCCCGGACTGCTGCCTTCGCTGTGTACAACGACCATTAAGACGAGTGGTCTGTCTTGTTTTAATTGGGACAATATATTTTTCCAAAATTGCACAAGTTGTTGTTTTTATATGTAGCACAGGCTTCCAGCCTGAACCATGTTAATATTGTGCATTCATCCCAGAAGTTCAGGCTGGAAGGCTGCCTTGCTTTTCCTGCAATTTACAAGAAATTTATTAAGTTAATTTTTGATTAGAAAAACCCGTAAATTGCAACGTTAAAAAATGATTATGCGTTCGTACAAATTTAGTATTTTATTAGGAATATTGCTGTGTTTTTTAGCTCAAATCACTCGGGCTAATGATACCTTGACGACTGTGATAGATTCGGTGGCAGTAACTACGGATAGTGTAGATGTATCTGCCGTTCACAACCTTGATGTGGTAGAAAAAACCGAGCCTTATTTTTCCGAAAAATTATTGTCAGATAAAGGCTTGCCTGTGGTGGCGATTCTCTTTGCGATTTTGGGTTTATTGTATTATACTTTCAAATCTTTGTCGGCTGGTATTCGGAATATGTTGGATACAGATGATAACCTGATGGTTGTTCAACGGTTTGATTTGGAAGAGAAGCTATCAGGATATTCCGCTACACGTAATGTGCTGAAAATCATAACTCCGGTGATGCTTTTGGGTTATTTATTGTATGTCGCGGTGGTGGGTACAGGTATGCAAGGCTACGTGATGGAATGGCTCAATTTGCTCGTCCGATGGGCGCATGTAGTGGCAGGTGTGATGTGGATTGGTGCGTCATTTTATTTTATTTTCTTGGAGAATAATCTGAACAGAACAAAGGGTATTCGTAGCGAACTCGCCGGAAATTTGTGGGCAGTACATGGCGGTGGTTTTTACTTTTTAGAGAAATATAAAGTTGCGCCAAAAGAGATTCCAGAGGACTTGCATTGGTTTAAATATGAAGCATATTTTACGTTTTTGACGGGCTTTACACTGATGACGGTGGTGTATTATATGGATGCAAAAGCATTTTTGATAGACCCCTCGGTGGCGGATATTCCGGTATGGTTGGGGATTATGATTGGGGTGGCTACACTTGCACTCGGATGGGTGGTGTATGACCTGATGTGTCGGTCTCCGCTGATTGAACGACAAGGTTGGTTTGCCGTGTTCGGCTGTGTTCTGCTAACTGCTTTAGCGTATTTTTTGACCCATGTTTTTAATAGTCGTGCAGCGTATATTCACTTCGGCGCACTCATCGGAACTATCATGGTGGGCAATGTGTATTTCAATATTATTCCGGCTCAAAAAGCGATGGTACGCTCCGCTACGGTAGGCGAAGCACTCGACGCTTCGCTCGGCAAAAAAGCCGGACAACGCTCGCTTCACAACAACTATTTGACCTTGCCCGTCATCTTCATTATGATTAGTAATCACTTCCCGATTACCTTCGGACATCATTATAATTGGGTGATATTGATAGTGATTGGCTTGGCGAGTGCAGGCGTGAAACACTACTGGAATCTGGTGGAACGCGGACTGGTGAAAACGCATATTTTGGTGCTGTCGGTGGTGACTATATTGTCGCTGGCATTGGTGACTTCTCCGGTGTTTGAGGAGACGATTGATAAGGCAATTCCGGTATCTTTCGTAGAGGCAAATGCGATTATTCAAAGGCGTTGTGTGCAGTGCCATTCCGCAAGCCCGACCGACGACCAGTGGACTTCCGCACCCAATGGCGTGATGTACGATACCCCTGAGCAAATTCGTAATATGAGTGATAAAATTATGACCCGCGCAGTGCGCTCGAAGACAATGCCACAAGGCAATAAAACCAAAATGACTGACGAAGAACGACTGATTTTGAAACGGTGGATTTTGCAGGGAGCGAAGATTGACGACTGACGGTGGACGACGAACGGCAGACGGTAATCGGGACGACAGATTGAAATTTATTCTCATCTTTTCACTTATTGACTGGACTTTGGACATTGGGTAATTAGGGAACTGGGTAATTAGATAAATTGCTCATTATCAATAATTTACGTTGATTTGCATTTTATTTTAAATTAACTTTATTACAATTTTTATTATACTGA
>Ga0114953_1003440_pt1 | contig 10810 bp, 14 predicted proteins | sample SidtaG_FD_87298 | JGI IMG/M metagenome (GOLD analysis project Ga0114953, IMG submission 87298) | Marine algal microbial communities from Sidmouth, United Kingdom - Sidmouth_Male2 metaG | ecosystem: Host-associated > Algae > Red algae > Unclassified | place: Sidmouth, United Kingdom | collected...
AGGGGCGGCGGCGGCGGCGGCGGGGGGAGGGGGCGGCGGAGGCGGGGGGCTGGGGCGGCGGGGGGCGGGGGGGGGGGCGGCGGGGGCGGCGGCGGCGGCGGGCGGGGGCGGCGGCGGCACGCACAGGCGGCGGTGGCAGCGGGCGGCGGGGGCGTGGCTCTCTCGTGGAGGGGGTGCTGCACGGCACCGCAGAGGGGGGGGGGCGACGTCCACGTCGATATGACCACCGACACCACACGCCAGGACACTTGGTATTGCACCAGCGATGCAGTAAATCCAGTGCCTAAAGCATTCCCGCGTGGCTTCTAGGCCACGTCCTCGACGCGCAGTGCCAGCCATGAGCAGCGAGCGCTCTCAGAGTTCCTCAGGGCGCATGCAAAATTTTGCATTGTGATCGGGATCCTTGAATACTACATGCCCACGGCCAAGAAAACGGTCAGCCCTCAGCGAAGAAAGCCCGTGTTCTCGCGCAAGTAGAGCTGGCCGCGAGCAGCCGCCTCTAACCTGCGCCCGGACTTACAATCTCTCCCCGGTCCCCCCCCACCGAGGCCACAAATATATACGGTCCTTGAGCTCTTTCTCTGCGTCAAGTCGTCCCCCTAGTAGCTGTCCCCCCAGGCGATAAGTTGTCCCCCCACCAGAAATAAACGGCGATAAAAGCGCGGATTTTTGTGGGGGGACCGATCTTCACACTGGGAGGCCTTTTTTCCCCGCAGCTGCAGCGGCGGCAGCAGCACGCGCACAGGTAGAGCAGGGGCTTGAAAGCCCCTGCTCTACCTGTGCGACGTCACCCGTTGACAGCGAAAAAGGAGACCGGGTCCGTGCTGCGCCAGTGACAATGCCACGAAGCGGCACCAATGACACTGCCTCCGAGAGAAAATGACACCGATGTCTCTGTGCCTTACGAAAACGCCACAAGCCTGCAGCACGGATGTGCTGCTCCAATGGGATTGCGCCACCTCGCATCTGCTAGCACTTGGGCCCTCTCGCATGAGGCCACGCACGCCTAAGCAGTGACGTGGTGCAATGGGAAAGAAGCATTGACGTGATGGACGCCTTCGTGAGCGTGGCGCGCGACGTGCCGGCAAGCCACGGTGCCCGACTGGCTCTCGAGAGCGATAGGCATCCCTCTGAGACATAATGCTTGTTGCTCTTGCTTGATCCATCTCGACTTCCACACGCATTAGCGCATGAGGGCAGACATCTCAAACGCTTTACGTAGTCCTTCGACGTGCTTCACATGTGTTGCGCCATGTCACGGGGCAGGCACGTTGAACGACAAAGCACGTTGCACGACAAAGCGGCAAACCACCATTTGAATTCATGCTGACACAAACGCATTGACAAACATCCTGCGAGCTCTGTACTCTTCAGATGTGGTAGGAGTCGACGCCGGCATTCGCTCAAGGCCATGTCGGCGTACCCAGTCTACCCAATCCTACTCGACACAAAGCACACTCTTGACGTCCTTGAGCTGTATGGCGTCCACCCTGGGGGCGTCAGCGCCGGGGGGAATATCCCATCGCAGGCGCTCGCAACCATAGACACTGAAAGGGCAACCAGCAACCGGTGTGGCCTAGACGGCGCGCTCCGCAACGATGACGCGCTCCGCTACAGAGCTTGTGCCCAGGATAACAACTCCAGCCCGACCGTAGCGCTCGACTCCCTGGCGGTCCACGTACCGGATCCAGTCCCAGCACGGAGCACCGTAGAAGTCCTCCGCAGCTCTCAAAATTTGGGGGCGTCCGTCATGTCGTCTCGGCATATGTGGGTGCAGGCGAGAGCCCACGCCGACTGTCAAGTCGGCGGTAGCGTCTCAATAAAGCACCTCTGCCAGGCCTGGAAGATTGCGCTCCACCGCCAACACGCCGACCTCCACCACATTACGGCTTGCGCGATCCCGAGTGCTCTGGAGTGGCGTGGCCTCTTCCAACTCCCCGTCGTAGATGTCGTCATCCCGAAGGAGTTGCGCCACCTGCTCCGCCAGAACCAACTGAAGGGTGTACTCGGACCTGCGGTGGTTTGTACGGAGCCATGCGAGATTGACCGCCTTGTGTAGCGCCTCTTTGATGCCGGAGTCGCCGTCGTGTACGTTTCCGCGCAGCAAAAACTCGTCCAAGAGGTGGGTGAGCAGACGGCGCAGCTTCGTCGTGTGCTCCTCCCCGAAGATGTTCTGGAAGTCAGATGGAACCCACACGGACATGCGATGGCAAAGAGCCCCCGCCTCCGACACGGTAGAGGACTTCAGAGCACAAATATCGCGCGTGAGCGCGGCCAGCTCGCACAGGCTCCAGGTCAATACCGAATGGTTGCCGCGACCAGAGGACGTCCCGTCGGCGCCAGCAATGGAGAAAGGAAGAAAGTGCACCACGGAGCGATGCTCGGCCCCACGAAATGTAGCCTGTACCGTGTCTGCCTTTACCCGGTACCTGTCGAGTCCACGCGGCCGGAGAATTCCATGAATCAACGGATATCAAAGACGGAGTGGGTGGGACCACATGAAAGCCGAGTCAGGCAGTCAATCCTTGGGAGGCACGATTCGTTCGAGGTCCGCTCACGGGGTCAAAGGTTTAGTCGTTTCGACTTCCTAAAGGGAGATACGCATGTGAGAATGCAATACATACCCTGGTTGAGCGGTAGGTACGCGATGCGTGCGACATGCGTACGAGAACCTCCTATTGCAGCTCCGCATGGTGTCAATAACTGGGCCGTGTACCAGATCACCGCCGTCAGCTACCGTCTCCGCGTAAACTGGGATCTCATTGCTGATGGTGCGCATGAGCCCGACATCCAGCACCTGTTGGGCACAATAAAAGGTAGATTTGCAGAGTACCATGCTTCTAGAAGAGAAATTGTGTTGTCGGAAACCTGTGTCCGACGGCCGTGGTTCGGTTGTGAGCAAGCAGTCGCACCGCCAGTAAGTGGGTGCGACACAGTGTACAAGAGTACAAGTGAAGCGAGGAGGATGCCAAATACGATGCGGGAGAGTACGTACGTGGAGGCGATCGAAGCCAGGCAGTTTGTAGAGCATGAAGCAGCCTGAGCCCAGACCCGCCCATCCTGCAAGAGCAGGAACGATACATCTGACACTGTAGTCCGTCTGCAAGTCCTCAATGGTGCGTCCCATGCCGTAAACTCCGCGTAAACGTGCCTTCCTCATCTGCGCCGTGACAGTTTTGAGCACGCTCTTTGCTCTGGGACGCTTCTTGCCGATGTTGGAGCTTGCGTCGTAGCGGGCCATGCACGGTGTACAATTGTACGTGCTCCCATGCTGTTTCAGACCCATCACAGCACGCTCTTCAGGCTGGTCACAAACGTACAGTAGGACGCGAGGGCACACGATCACCTTCGTGCCGTCACAGAGGAGTAGCTCCGCACCGCAGTGGCTGTGAATCATGCAGCGGTAGAACACCATCGCCAGCGTGCGCAGCAAGAGCTCGGCTCGCGTCTGGGCGGCCTTGGCCTTCGCCATGGGCTCATGCTTTCCAGCGACCGACGGCACGTATGCGATGGTTTTCCAGCCGACCTTTTTCGTGACGATGTTGATCACATGCATTCTGATCGGGTAAGCGCACACAGCTGGGGAAACACACAATGGAACGAACATCCATCTCAAGCACCGCGAAGAAGGCCACGCAGCATGAGAAACAAAGTGAGCATGCCGTCAAAAAGAGTCCACCAAAAAGCATGACCAATGGAGTGGGGCCTCTGTCGTGTGCCAACGGAAGGCGAACAGTGTTGTACAGGAAAAAGGAACAGGCTCACCCCGTACCACCAGAAGAGCCCAGTGTTGTGCCGTCCGAGTACAGATACAGGCCGAGCATGCGGACGTTGTCGCCAAACATGAGGCCGACGTCGTCCCGTTGTGATTGGCCATCAAAAATGTCGTGAAGAACGCGATAGTGGTGCTCGGTTCCTCCCGTGCGCACCGGTCTCCGCGGCAGGCCGCACGTGCATGGCCGTGTTGACCGTCCGACATGTGGAGCCACGCCTTGACCACGTGCATTGCGCACATCTTCGGCGCGTTGCGCCGCAATGCGTGCCGCCCACGCGAGGCCCGAGTCATATACAGAGTCATCCAACACAGAGTCTATATCTTCGGGCTCCTCTCCTTCGCCGCCCGCGCCGGGTACCATAGACTCTTGAGCATCGCAGGAGCAAAAAGGCCCGTCATGTTCCCATTGCACGGTCAATGCGCGCCGTAGCTGGTACTCGATGGTGTCAAGGCCGTCGCGGTAGATGACCTTGTACATATGTCCACTAATCGGCAACTCAGCCGTCTTCCAACCAAGCCGGCATAGCAACCGCCGCTTCTCAAGGCGAACGGCCATCCAATAAGAGTGCAAGCAGGGGACTCGAGCTGTGAACGGGGGCCGCTCAACTCCAGTCGCACTTTCAACCATCACCACCAGCTGGTACAGCTCCTTTGTTTCGATTAGAGAGAGACCCGCCCCCCCAGACGTACAAATATGCATAAAAACTCTCCGCAAGCTCGGGTCGTCGAACCATAGGCCTGCCTCCATGCGCTGTGCGGCTGCGTACACAGGTTTTCCGCGCGTCGCATCTTCGAGCTCCGCAAAGTGCTTGAGGACCTGTCCGCGAAGAGTGTCGCCCGCAATGCCAGAGAGCAACTTTGCGGGCTCGTCTTCGTCCTCAACGTTGAACAGCTCTTCGACCTCTCAGAGATCTGTCGCATCGCCGACATCGCTGCTGCGGGCTTCGCTGCCATAGTCATTGTCGAGGTCGTTATCGCGCAGAAACAGGACCTCATCAAGCTCAGGCAGATCGTCAACTCCAGGAGCAAGAGGCAAGTCATGGGGCGGTGTGTTCTCCCGACTCGGTGGTGCGCCCGGTGGCGTTAAGAGTTCAGGAACAGAGGGGGGATAGGAGGGGGATGACGAGGCGGAAGGCGACGGCGGACGCCCCACCCCGGAGGCGTGATGAAAGCGCATGTGCCGGCCGACGTTCATGCGAAATGGGAACGATCGTTGGCACCCAGGATACGAGCAAGGGTGCATGGCAGCCGGAGTCCCAGACCACAGATCACGGAGGGCACGCAGTGGGCAAGCAATGCAACACGTGAGGCACCTGGAGGCACGCAACCCGTCGCGAAACGCAACACGTAATACACACGTGGCTGACGCAAAATAATATTCGGAGCAGCAGCAGCGATAAAAGGTGCAGTCAGCCGGCCTGAGTCGTTGCACGTGTCAGCCCTGGCGTCCGTCCAAGCGGCTGACCTCATCACCGACCCCGTGCGTGAAGCGCACCCTTTTGAAGGACCGCTGCTGGTGTCCTTTGTGGTGGCCTACCTGTGGCGGAGGAGGTGGATGATCAAACGAGCCAATGATGACCCCGTATCTCCCTCGCCGTCACCAGAATATCCGAATTGACGATTTGTAAGCGCCAGTGGACTGCTCCACTGAGGAGTCTCCCGGACCTATCTCTCCGACGAATTATTGGTCCTCAATCGGGCATCCACCTGATGTGTTGCACCGACGTGACGCAAGGGACTCTCGCAGGTGAAGAGCCGGGCCGTTCAGTCGGTACCCTGGGCTTCGCTGAATGCGCAGGTGCGCGAGACGGTTGCTTCCGAACATGAGCCAGCGGGTCCGTTGTGACAATTGAATCGGTCCGACCTCAACAGGCCTTCTGGGCCGCAACGAACGACGGAAAATTCTTGCGTGGCTTCTCCGTCGTCGGCCGAACGGCTCCTCTCAATGGACGTGTCGTCCAACGCCACGGCTTGCGCCGTGTCGTCTCCGCCGCCGCCGCCGGCTTTCCAGACGGCGCCCCGCTTCGTTGTCTCTCGTGCTCTGCGGCGTGGACCTGTTGCCCTCACCGGCGGGTTGGAGGCCAACGAGCGTTGTGGCTTTTCCCGCGTCTCCTTCGTGGTTGACAGTCTGCGGCTGCTAGCCACTGCCACGCCCCGGCGGTCCGTGTCACGCCCGCCCCTGATTTATGAAGGAGACGCGGACGCGGGGGGTGGTGAGATTTGTCGTGCAGCAGATCTGTCGCAGTCCATCCTGCTGGCCACGAGAGCCGCAAGAACTGTTGAGCAGCTGATCCGCTTAGGCTTGCTCCACCCGGGTGCGCTCCCACCATCACTAACAGAGGCGATCATGGCGCCCAAGGTATGGCAACGCGGGATTGTGTGTTGACTTCGAGAGTCAAGTGGCTCGTTCTTCATATTTGAAGAGCATGGAAGCACTGATCATTGTACCTGTGCTTGCGCGTTGTTTAGCCACTAACTTGGGCACCTGTCCGTTTTGTGCTGGCCGCTGTGCACTCTTTTTTGCCGACTTTGTGTCTGCTATCCGCAGAAGACTCGGAGCATGTCGCCTGGAGCAACTTCCCCGAAGACTCGGCCCCCTACGCACCTGTCGTCGGGCGGAGCTCGCACAAAAGTACGTGCAGGCATGTGCATGGGGTTTCTGTAATTTTCACGGCGTGCTTTGGCCCGCACGGCGTGTGCAAATGCATTGTAACACATACGTTTCATGCGTTGCGTGCGTGACGCGTGCGTCTTTCGTGCTTGAAGCCGTGACGTCGACACCCGCACCGTGTCTAACGCGCTTACATGATTGTCCGTCTACTGCTGTCTTCTTGCTCTTTCTTTGATCTGACATTTTACTGTACGCAGCGGTGTGCTCGTTCAGGACCGCCCAAGCCTCTCCCTCCTCCACCCCCCATGCCCTCTTCAGACCCGAGTGCGGTTTATGTACAAAACACTACGCTTCAGAACACCTCCTCGGCAGGCGTGCCGTTGACGGGCTGTGTGCGCCCGCCGAGGCCCCAGAGAGCGATCCCCTCCGCTGCCGCTCACCAGCGCGGCGCCCAGAGTAAGGGTGGCGGAGGTCCTGCTCGTGCAAGAAAACCAGTGCGCAAGGTGCTTCCTGCTTCACCCTCTAGCTCAGAGTCCGAGGCGATCCTGATAGCTGCGGAGGAGAAGGGTGAAAAGGACGCTGTTCGGCAGCTCAAGCAGCGCATGGCGGCAGCTGAGGAGGAGGCAGCGGCCGCGGCGGCTGCTGTTATCGCTGAAGGGGACGAGTCCGAGTTCTTTGCGCACCCCAACCGTCCTCCATTGCCTCCTCCTACGCATCGTGGCCGACGCGCTGCCCAGAACGGTCCTGATGGCAGCGGCGGAGGTCCTACGGTCAAGCTGAGAACGACATCCGGAACGGGCACACCGCGCAAGATGAAAAACAAGTCGGTCTAACGCATTCCGCACGCCTCGGACGCAAGGTGTACGGAACGCGTCCGTGCCAACACAACCGTGTCGGCGCGCGAGTCCAAGCATCCAGCTTCTTCCAAGGGCAAGAGCCGCAGATTTCCGCGCGCCCCGTCAGGGAAGACCGGTGTGAAAGTGACTGACGGCATCCGAGAGGTGCTCAATTACAAGTTAATGCTACTGATGAGAGAGCCCGAAGTGCCGGACGACGTCTTTCTCTCGACGGGGGAGTCACGGGATTTCTTCATCGGCGTCATCGCGGAAGCTGCTACTGCGACGCTGGAGCGTGCCGAGGAGCTGGCTGAGACCACCGCCTTCGTACGACAAAAGGAGGCGAGGCCCCTCAGCAAGAAGGTCAAGCGCGCGGGCGCGCCCACCTCCTCTTCCAAGCCGAGAAGGACGCAGGCCTTGCTGACCTTTCGTGGGTGCGCCCGCTCTTCGGAACATTCGACGCTCGGGCGCTCTATCTGGACCACGGGGTCGGGAGCCACTCGTTGCAACGAGTTCCGTGTCATCGACGACGATGTCGCCGAAGAAGAGCAAGCCCGGCAGCGGGCTCTGTGGTGGTTGCACGGCCGCCGCTACATCAAGACGGACGCTGGGCGCATGGGCGTCTACGACGCAGTGCTGTACTACTTCTGCCGCACGGGTGCCGGCAACAGCTTGCACACGAACAGCTACAACAACGGGCGGCTGGTGATCAAGGTCCATCTCAGCCAATTGGCTTTCGTGCTTACAAAGGTGAGTCCGCGCGCCACGAGCGCACCTCTTTTTGCATCTCACAAACTCTTATTGGTGCATTCCACACGCCACGGGTACGCAGTGCGTGATTGCAACGCGCTGCAGGTTTTTGCAACGGATTTCTCGCGTATCCACGCATTGCGCGATAAACTGACGCCTCGAACTCTACTGTCACGTGTTGCGCTACGTGATGCATCTGTGACGACACCTGGTGACTCCCCCCAAATCCGCAACAACCTGTGGCTCCAAGCCTACACTAAGGCGGTCATCAGCGCCATGTACTCAGGCGTGAAACCATCCCATCGCGCTGTTTGGTGCGAGGAGCTCGCGTGGCTGCACGCAGAGGCCAACAAGGAACAGTGCATTTGGGTGCGTATGTTCAAGACGGACGAAGACAACGAGAACTGCGCAACAGTCAACGACCCCGAATCTCCGTCGAGGCCCGCCCCCAAGGCGAACGACGGACGGCAACTGACAAAGAGTGGTAGCGGCGCATCCAAGGGCACCCTGATGCAGGCTCTCGCCCTCATCCTCGACGAGTCGATTGAGGAGGAGGACGAGGTGGACAACGATGACGTACGATCCGAGCCCAGGCCATCACGGAATGTGCGGAACCGTTGCCTGGTGGGGCCGCTAAAAAGTGGCGTTGCACCCTGCCACGCGCATGTCGGCGACTCCAAGGATTCCAAGGGGTGCATGGGGTCCAACACTGCAGAATCTGCTGGATGTGAGGGGGAGGGGGGGGCAGAGACAAAAAACTTTCCCAGCACTCAGCACAGGCCGCCGGCATCGATTGGCTGTCGGGGTACCAAAGAATGCAACGATCTCGCATCAGGTTGGTTCAGCACGAGCGGGGCAAAAGTCTTGCCGGTGCATCGCGCCAGGCCCCGACATTGGCGGAAATGTCGGCGAGAATCGTGTGGCAGGCCGGACCGGTTCTCAGAGGTCCGGCGAGGAGAGTTTACTGGTGCGCAACAATGCCTCTCAGCGTGACTTACAGGCACGACCGCGACGCCCCGCGTAGCATACCCATGAGACCCATGGGGCGCCTTCGGACGACGATGGCATCTTGTACCGGCGGAGCTGGTGCAGTCCACACAGCGGCCAGGGTTTCGGTCTAGATGGTAGATCCCACGGACGGATCTCCGGGAAAAGGAGTGACGCGGACCTCAATTGGACTTGGATGACACTTGAATCCTTTGATTACATCGAGCTGTCCGCTGGATACGCAGGGCAGTCCCACGAATCTGGATGTGAAGAGCGTGAAGAACAACATTCGACGAGTGTCTCAGCTCGAGGAGGGCTACATTTTGGTGCACCCCAGGTCAAGCGGGGGGCCAGACTGTAGTGGGCCGCCTGGTGCCCTTCGGGCGAGCGTCGATGGCCCAGCATTGGGGACTGGATCGAGTGATACGTTGCGCCCGCTCGGACGTGTTTGTTCGCATACGCCGTCGTCTGTCCCCGCCGCCTCAGCCGGTGGTCAAAATGCACTCGCGCCGCACATCAGCTCTGATCTCGTGGTCGCGAGCGCGTCTAACGCCGGTACTAGTGGCTGCACGGGAGTCGTCCATTTATCATCCTGGTCTGAATTTTCGTCCTGCTGTCTCGGGTTCGATCGATATTACCCATACGTGCTCATATTCGGACCATTTCCCCGATGAATCTCATCGCCCAAGACATACGATTCGCAATTTGGTTCTCTTTTCCTACGCAAGTAGCCTTCTCTCGCAATGGGCCGCACGGACAGGCCGTGACTTCGTGGACTATTGGTCGAAGACTGTGCTCAGATTGTATCTCTCTCTCTGGGAAGTATGGCTGATGTCCCAATTTTGTCCTCTCCGGACAAGAACAACAGTGCTCAGGTACGACTCTGAGGACTCCGAAGTACGGAATGACTGACAATAAGGACGAATTCAAAGTACATCTGAGGACGGACTGTTCGAAAGCTGTGACGGCTTTGGATAATTGTATCATGGCCGGTGCCTTCATGCCCCTGGAACGCGCGTTTTGGTTGGAAATCCGCTCCGAAATTCTGAAGGAGAACGCACGGAGCTGGACAGTTGCGCACCTCTCTCGTCCCGACCTTTGCATCTCAGCTGAATCTCCGCGGATCGGTCGGTCTGGCACTCCTGGTGGGACGATTCGCACCTCTGGGCGCCAGAACCGACTGTGGATCGCCGCGGATCGCCCGCGATCCCCTGAAAACGTCATAAAACAGCCGCGCCCGACTGGCCTCCTTGGGTGTCGCGCAACAGGCGGAAACAGGATCTCTTCTCACGACCTTCTCACGTTGTGACTCAATCGGGAAACTGATCACGGGCCGTGGGAGCGTCGACTGATGCGCACAGGACTGTCTGGGCCCTCCGTTTGTTGGCGCTGCGCGAGTCTGCGGCCGACGCGCGCACCCCTCATTTCCTCCGCTGTGCACCACTTACTCCCCCTTTGCGCCCACCCCTGTCCACAGAGGACCTTCAATACATTGCTTGCCACTCGCCCGACTATATGTTTCCTGTCATCATGGACGCCAACTGGCCAGCGGACAGCCACGCAGCCGGTGACGTCGGCGCCTCACCGGCGTCGACGGCCGCCGAGGCGGCCATCGATGATGGTTGCGAGCATGTGGAAGTGGTTGCTGTGGGATTAGTGACGTTGGTTAAATAACCAGAAAATAGCGACCGACCGTGAACGCACGACAAAGCGAACACTATCGTCTTAGAGGCGAGGAAGAAGAACCTTTGTTCGTGCAACATCCGATGGGGAGCCGGGGGTGCCGACGACGGCGAACCCCGGTCCCATGGTGCTTTTATTTTCAGACGGTAAAGGGGCGGGGTCGATCGA
>Ga0114953_1003442_pt1 | contig 10807 bp, 13 predicted proteins | sample SidtaG_FD_87298 | JGI IMG/M metagenome (GOLD analysis project Ga0114953, IMG submission 87298) | Marine algal microbial communities from Sidmouth, United Kingdom - Sidmouth_Male2 metaG | ecosystem: Host-associated > Algae > Red algae > Unclassified | place: Sidmouth, United Kingdom | collected...
ATACCGCAGAAAAGCAACAAAAACTATTGGAAGACAACCCGCAACGCACCGGTTTGACAGTTGCTCAGGGATTAGGTGGAACGCTGGTTTTTATTTGCCGCGACCTTTCCAAAGGAGAACTCCAGGCTGATCTTGAGAAATGCATGATATCTGTATGAGGTTTTTTAACTATCTGCCACTCCCTTTGACAAACACCGTTCATTACAAATATTAACGAAAGTGCTATGCGGTTGGAACAACTCTACTCCATGTACTTAGTTTTAATGGGTTACCTACCCATAGTCTCTAGTTTTATTCAAAATATAACTCATATCTCGATTTTTATTAAGACTGAATGTATTGAGTTTTACTAAGAGTTTTGAAGCTAAGTATGTGGAACAATGACTTACAAATGGAAATTGCGCGTATTCTGGCCCAATTATCAATTTTTAGCTTAGGTACACGCTTGAAGTGCTTAACATTGTTTGTTACAAGAACGTATTCATGGTGCAGCGCATGGGCTGCTATCAAGGTGTCTAGATTACCAATCGGTGTACCGCTGCTTTCTAGTTGGGCTCGCAAATCACCATAAGCAGAGGAAGCGGCCCAAGGCACAACGTCCAGTCGTAGCACGAAATCGTTGATCGATTCATCAGCCTCAAAACGTTTGGCAAGTTTCGCTGACCGTGCATGGCAGAGGGCTGCTCCTGAATCAATTCGATCGTGGCAGAGATGTGCAGCCATACCATCGGTTAAAAATAAGCGACGCACCGTACCGGTCTTGAACCTCTAGCTACTCGAGGTGCTAAAGTAATGATATGAGCACAACACAAATGCCTTTCGTACTAATCACAGTTGCAGCTTGGTATCGTTTAAAGTCAAGAAAAAACACCAGGTGCCGATCTTTGTTCCAGCACCGAAATAAGTAAAAGCATCACCTATAGTAACGCTCGTACTTGCCCCAATTCGTGTTTCGCTGTGATTATGATCTTGTTACCGCAGCTGGTGCATATTATCGAGTAAATTCACTTTAGAATTGCGGAGCTTAATCCCGCTAACATGAATTAGCCAACACGCTACCGGTATTTGCGCGAGTAGTCTTCAAGGCCAGCCTGTATTAGAGCTCGCGCCCTTTTACTACCAAAGGCATCACCAACCTCCACAGACCTTGTGAGATTTGCGTGAGTTAGGAAATGGGTGATCCGCTCAATTAAGAAAAGAGGCACATCTGTGATTTCCTCGGCGTGCCCCACCAGGGCGTCACGCGCAAGCACCGCAATAAGTTTGTCATCGACAAATCCATCATCGCGTACGGGAATGCCACCGATGATACGAACTTCACAGAGCACCCCATGGTGCTGTATTGGTTGTTCACTAAGAACGAAAACGTCGAGTGCAGCTTTATCGCCCTTCAACCGCGACGACAATTGCGCCACGCGTGGACCACATAATGTCTGTGGTATAAACCCATACGCACTCGGTGGTAGTGACGAGGTTTCCCACGGCTGATCAACCTTCATCAAACCAAGCTCAATATCCAGCTCGTATTTCATTAGATCAAATGGCGTACTTTCCACAAACACCATGTGACGATCTTGATCAATCGTTGGTTCAACCCCATGCCAGGGGTGGGCCAGATGTAACGTTGAAGTCTCACTTAGTTCCACTGATTCTAGTCCTGTTGGTTTTTAATATTCTGGTCGGAGCCACCAATCTGGAAACCACACAGATCAGTTCAGTCTTTTAAATGTATCTCTATTTAACAAGCTTGTTAAATACATATAGACGAGCATCTGCTCCCGTCGATCAACAATACCGAGCAAGTGGAATACAATCCAAATAGTCGTCAGCCTGCATAATCGACAGTCAGGGTAGACGCTTTATACCAAAACCACTCGCCTCATGTGTAATTGCTGCTACCGCTAACAACTACTTTTTAAGCTTCTTATCTATAAGCACATCTTGCTGCCATATGCTGGGTTTCTTGTCGGTGCGATGAATACAACCCGCCCAGCAACACGGGCGCTTTTGACCGTCAAGAAGTTCTCCTATGGTTTGGCCTATTCGTCTTAAGCGAGTCTTTTCTTGTTTTGCATCCTCTACCCAACAAATAAATTCATTACGAGCGATTGGCGTCAAGCTCTCCCAAAGCTCAGTAATCTGTTTCGTTTTGGTCAGTTCAATGAGTAAGTCAGCCGGTAAATCGTGCACCAGACCGCCTGATATTCTATGGTTAATCATCTGAATGATCCGAATGAAAGTTTTCAACCTGATCAGCAACGTCATTGCTGTCAGCAACAAATCGCGCTATATGGTAAACCGCATCACCTTCATGGACAATGGGTAGCTCAAGACGTCCGATGACAATACCTTCAACATTGGCTTTAATCTGTATTCGGTCTCCACTACTTGGGTCATCTATAAAACCCAGCACATCGCCTTTACCAACTTGTGCTCCCAACGCAATAGCTGTATTTAGCATGCCACTTTCTGGCGCTCTTACCCATCTGCTACTTCGCGCTATATACGGTTCGCGCTTCTGCTTATGTTGTTTCTTAAGTGGCCTGAGCATACCTAAGGAGCGCATAACACTGAAAATGCCAGCCGTACCAGCTCTAATCGCAACTTCGTTATAGCGCAAAGCTTCTCCTGCTTCATAGAGTAGTGTGGGAATGCCAAGATCTCCTGCAGCTGCTCGTAACGACCCGTCACGTGTGGCAGAATTCAGTAATACTGGTACGCCAAAGCTTCTGGCTAATCGCTCGGTCTCCTCGTCTTCAAGGTTGGCTCTGATTTGCGGCAGATTAGATCTATGATTAGACCCTGTGTGAAGATCAATCCCATGCGTGCACTGCGTAACTACCTCGTTGACGAACAAATGCGCCAAACGAGCTGCCAATGAACCCGACTCAGATCCAGGGAAAGCCCGGTTTAAATCTCTTCGATCTGGTAGATAACGACTTTCATTCATTAGTCCATACGCATTTACCATGGGCACGGCCACCAGCGTACCAGCCAGCCTTGATACAACCTTCGTAGCCAACAAACGACGTATGATCTCGATACCATTTAATTCATCGCCATGAATAGCAGCGCTCACAAATAGAACAGGGCCATCCTGCTTGCCGTGAATCACATGGATTGGCATTGCCAGTGTGCTGTGTGCTCTTAACCTGGGTAGCGGTAAATCTACAACGGTTTGTGAACCAGCCTTAATAGAAATTCCAGCTATTTCAAAAGAACTACGCATTGTATCTACCCTTGCAATCGCACGGTATTGGAACACCGTGATCATTAAATGAATGCATTACGTTACCGGAACTTCTGATTGTGGCACTTCAGTATTTAAATCTTGAATTTTGGGTTGGCGACGACGACGTGCTTTCACCGGCACCATTCCACGCATGGATTCAAGCTTGCCATAACAAAGCAACTTATCATCAGCTTCAAGAACACGACTTGATTTCGGATTGGGGATGACTTTATTACCCCTATAGAGCGTCAGTACATTGATGTCTTGTTCGGGCAGATTTGTATCAGTAATGGACGTGCCAACGAAATGCGAGCCTTCAGGTATATAAATCTCACTGACCCCGTATCCTTTGCTAATCGTTAGCCGTTGTCGGATATCAATCTCAGGGAAGTCAACTTGTGCTGCAATATAGTCTATTACACTACCGGCTATATCCATACCGGTACAGGTCTCTATTCCTTCAAGTCCAGGTGACGAATTAACCTCCATAATCTGAGGTCCTGTCTTGCCTTCCAGCATGTCGACACCGGCAACACGCAACCCTAGTATTTGAGCAGCACGGACTGCTGTTTCTACGTATTCTTCAGATAGCTCGACGCCCTCTGCAACCCCACCACGATGGACGTTGCTACGGAACTCTTGACCCTGAGCAACACGGCGCATAGCCGCTACCACTCTATCGCCGACCACAAATGCACGAATATCCTTACCTTTACTCTCAGCAACAAATTTTTGTATCAAGACGTTCTGTTTTTGGCTTTGCAGTAACTCAATAATTGATTCAGCGGCATTAATTGTTTCAGCTAACAGAACTCCAATACCTTGCGTACCTTCGATCAGCTTGATGACAACCGGTGCTCCACCTACCCGTTCAATAGCCGGTAGAACATCTTTTTTGTCACGCACAAACGTGGTTCTAGGAATGCCAATGTGGTGCCTACTCAATATTTGCAGACTACGCAGCTTATCGCGAGAGTTGGTGATACCTGCCGATGTATTGGCACAGAAAATATCCATCTCCTGGCATTGACGCACAACGGCTGTACCATAATAAGTTATCGATGCGCCAATTCGTGGAAGTACAGCATCATAGGTGCTGAGTACCTTTTGCCGATAGTACAAATCTGGTACACCTTGTTGTAGATCTATTGCAAATTTAAGAGTATTCAATACTTTTACTGTATGGTTGCGCTGTTTGGCGGCTTCTACCAAACGTCTTGTGCTGTATGAATTTGGACCGCATGACAATATTCCGAGTTTCATAATCTTTATCCAGTTAGTGCAAATGAGTGGTATTAAGTATTGATCTTGTTAAATTACAAATGTATGTATTGTTTGTGCAGCACTGAGTGCATAGTGCATAGCGCCTTTCACTTTACTTTCTTACGCTTTGGCTTTTTTCCGACCAGATAAGACTGAGATGGGTCCACTTGAAATCGTCCTTCCATAGCGGTTCGTCCAAGCAGCATTCGGAACAGCATGTTGTCCCGAGAAGTTAATGTTAGCTCGATGGGCCAACTGTGCTCCCCCAACGAGGCTATCGATGCAATAACCCAACGTTTCTCAGTGCGTCCTCCTGAATCTGTCACATCCCGCTGATCAAGCACGTCTGCTGTGCATGTAACAACCTCATTGATGTCACGTTGGTTAGGGTGAATCTTAAACTCTACGCGCGTTTTTCCAGACTCGTCAAATGCATTAATTTCGAAAGCGTGTAAAGCTGAGGTTCTGGCACCTGTATCAACCTTTGCCTTAACTCGCTCGAGTCCCAGCGCATCTAAACGAACCCATTCACGCCATCCAATCGTTGTTAGTGTCTTGCTTTGCATTTTAAAACTGCTTGTCCGTTGTGAAATTTAATATTTTTGCTCGAGCACAATACTGGCAACAATGAACACACATATTTAGCAAATGCACACCAAGCAGACATAAACAAATCATGGATACCCAGAAAAACCCGGAGTGAAATCCGTGCTTGCTTCAGATTGTTCTCTTGCGTCAGACTTATAGAGGAGTATCTAGAAAGAAAAGTCACATTACTGTGTAATTATTACATTCTGACGTTTTGAAGGGATAAGTGCATCACCTAAAAATAACTCCCGAAAACAAACACTTCCATCCACGCCTAAGACTCACTATAAAATCCGCTGTGTTATTAGCACCCTGATGCTGAATCGCATACTAAGCGTCTTTTCCACAATGACTCCATGTAAATATTTCGCTCATAAAACGCAAGAAGACGTCTAACTAATACAGACAATGGCCCAAACTTTTAAAGCGTTCTATTCGCGTCATACAAGTCGCGCTCGGGACTGTAATCGAAATTTAACGATTGACTTGTATGGCAATCGGCAGATAATCCGGTGCTTAAGGAGGGGTTATAGTAACAAAGTGGAATAGGCGATACACCCTTCTTTACATCGCCACAAAATAGACGCGAATAGAACTATGCGATCAAAAAGTGGTGTTGGGCAACAGCCCTTTTACGAGACTAGGAACATGAGAATTTCGCAACGAATATTTGGAAAATTTCTTTGCTGCACTGAGCGAGATATTTAGCAGCTGTGATAGCGCTTCCAATGAGTGCTCTGAGCTGAACCGCATACGCAAAATTTCCTGGTTTTTATTCGATAATCGGCCTGATACAGCTTGCACCTCTGAGCTGGTTTCAGCGCTAGGCTCTGCTTGCTCAGCCGTCATATAACAATGTTGCTCATTTAATGCGATATCGAATGCCAAATGATCATTGATGGCAGAAGCAGATCGACGCTTACCAGTCTGATAGCAATGATTGTCTGCTATGCGGGTTAACCAAGTTCGCAGCTGTGACCTGCCTTCGAACTGAGCTATTGATCTCATGACAATCATTGAGACCTCTTAAACCGCGTCTTCAGCCTCAAATACGTTGCCCAAATGCGCAGCACAGCGACGCATCAACCATGGTTTTTGCCGCTCAAACCAGTCGCTCAAACGGACTTCCCATCCGGCTGTTCGCGCTCGGCACATCGCGAGCATTTGCTCGGCTGAATCGGTATTGCATAATCTATGTTCTGTTTCAAGATTGCCGATGGCTCTCCCCTCGCTCACACCAGAATTTGCTGGCCGTGTTTCAAAACGGATACATTCGGCGGCTCAGTCAAAGCTGAAGGAAAAGCTGTTTCGGCAATCGGTGAGAAATGGGAAAAAGGACAGTCCATGATCAAAAAAGGCAATAACCTAGTGCGGAAAGGAAACAGGCAAATATCTGACGGTTAAGAAAACGTGGCCGATGTAAAAGCAATGACCAAAACAGGTCAAAAATTAGTGGAAGAAGCTGAAAAGGCCTATGCCAATATTAATATCGCCCCACCAGCTGACTAAAGCGCCTTGGCGCTGTGACAACTCGCAGGTACAATTCTGCAAATCGAGTGTGAACAATTAAGGAACTACAAATTGCTCTCGCAATATGCGATCTTCTAAAGCAAACCCATCATCAAATAGCAGCTTCATTCCAGAACGCGGGTCAGATTCTATTTCTATCCGCATGGCATCTCGAACTTCTCGTGAGTCAGCGGTGACTACCACGGGCCGCTTTTGATAGTCAAGCACATCAAACCTGACTTTTGCAGTCCTATCCAACAATGCGCCGGGCCAACGCCGCGGCCTAAATGCTGATATTGGCGTCATTGCTAACAAGCTAGAGCGCAATGGCAGAATAGGGCCGTGTGCAGACAGGTTATACGCAGTACTGCCGGCCGGCGTGGATACCAGAACACCATCGCAAACCAGTTCTTCGAGCCTTACAACATCATTGATTGAGATCCGGATATGCGCAGATTGACCGGTAGCGCGAAACAACGCTACGTCATTGAATGCTGTAACCTTGAGCACCTCATTTGATGCAGTCGTTACTCGTGCCTTCAGTCGCCGTACAGTTACCGACACGGCGTTGTCCAGCCGTTCGGGTAAGCCTTTTACGTTATATGGGTTCAGCAGAAAGCCTACCGTACCGCGATTCATACCATAAACCATCCTGTTATCGGTCTCAGCCATGGCTAACACAGATAGTAAAAAACCATCCCCACCCAAAGCAACGACTATGTCACTCTCTTCAACCGTGCTTTGCCCAAACGTTTTTGTGAGATGTTTATACGCAGCATTTGATTTTTCTGTGCCGCTGTGCAGAAAACTGATTATTTTACCTTCTGGAGTTCGGGCGATGCGCAAGTATTTTTGTCCTTAATTGCTTATAAAATAATTAGTCTTTATTATCTACTGTAGTTGATTGACGGTTGTTCTGGTACCAAGCAAAGAACTCACGATACACAGATTTTTCCAGTTCTACAATGGATTCTGTTGGACAGAACATCGTTATATTGGTGACTATTCTTGCAGTATCATTGGTGGAAAATTCTATCGATGGTTTTGCATCTGGTATATCAATGCCCGTTCGTTTCTCTAGCATCGCGTTGTAGCGTTCAGCTGTTTCAATAAAAGGCTCTATTAATTTCTTAATGCGCGCCAACAGACGATCATCCGCATCCATCGGAAATGCTACTGGGTCTATTGTTATCGAAAAACTATGAAATTGATAACGTCTGAGAAAATTTTGATTCAATACAGTTGTGGTTAAAAACTGGCTATTTGGTACTACTGCCGTCCGCCCGGTGTATGTATAAGTACGGTTCTCGATTTCGTGCATGGTAGTTGTCAGGAAATTGCTTTCAATTACCTCTCCAAAACGCCCCCCCACAGATATCCAATCACCTATTTTAAAGGCATTGGAAGTTCTACGAAGTAGTGCTCCTAGCAGACACAAAGAGAGCTCTTTTGTCGCAATCACTATGGCGAGTGCGATCGCTGTTATTGAAATTAACAAATGTTGCAGCTGAGGAAGCCATAACGCTAGTACAGTAGTTAACACTAACGCTACGGTGAAGTAGTGTATCGAGGATAGGCGCGCGCGTTCCTCTGATGTTAAAATTTCCCGCGATTTTCTTATTCGACGACTTAACAGTTTACTAATAGCGACGATAAGCCCCACCAATATAACAGTGGCAGTGAATCGGTAGTTATTTATAAATTCAAGTAGAGATAGTTCAGGCATTCTGTTTTTCCAAAAATCAGCAAACGAGTTGCGATTTCAATTGACACTTGTTGTGCTGCAGAGTGTATGTGACTCTGCCCTTGATGGCCTATTAGGTTTGTTATGCTAAATCCATTTCATTCGCCTGAAAATAACGACGATTACCAGTGCAAGCAACGCCATAGCAGCACAAAGAATAATAAATCCATACGGATTATTGGCACCTGGCATACCACCGATATTGACACCGAACAAGCCTGCAACAATACTCAAAGGAAGAAACACTGCAGAAATCAACGCCAGAACAAACAGGCGATCATTAATGGCATCTGTTCGCTCTGCCACAAGTTGCTCGTGTTGCAGCATCGCTCTCTCTCGTATCAAGTCAAGATCTTCTGCGAGTCTTATAAGCCAATCAAGCGAATCACCTAACTGGTGACGATCGTTCTCGATAAGTACTGAGTCTTCATGTTTTATCAGTTCAATTAAAGCATCACGCTGAGGTGCAATGTAACGGCGAAGACCCAAAACCGAGCGGCGAAAACTAATGAGCTGCGATGCATTGGGTTTTTCGTTTTCGTTGAGCAATTTCTCTTCCATCTCGTCAAGTTCTTCCTGAAGTTTAACTACGACAGGATCTATTCGGCCGACTAGTCTGTCCGTAATAAACGACACGACCCCGCCGACGGAGTTTGGGGCAGAATTCGATAAAAACGCATCACGTAAATCCTCAGCGGCCAACACCCGTCGAGCACATGTGGATACAACCTGATTTTCGGTGACCCACAGTCGCAGAGACACCATATCTTCGGGCATGGAACCAGGGTTTAAATTGACACCACGAAGATTTAGCAAAAAACCGTTGTTGTGAGCAATTACCCTGGGCCGAGTATCAATCTGCAACATGGCATTGACTACGATCTCTGTTGTCCCTTCTTGCGACTCAAGCCACTCTTTAAGTCCGGCAAATTCACGATCGAAGTGTAACCAACGCCATTGACAATCCTGCGGCTGGCTCGTAGTTTCCAGTTGCTCCCAATCCAGTTGGGTTATCGACTGTGTGTCAGAAACACAGAAGCCGTAAATCAGCGGTGACGTTATGTTTTCCATGATCGGTATTCGTTTTTGGTTAGCCCTTATTAAACGTAAAGTATAGGACTACTTTAATTTTTGTCCCGACGGCGAACCACAAACCTTTTGATAACAAACCTTTTAATAAACATTTCAATCGCGCGTGACACTTTATTATTTGAATCGTAGCTTTCATTAGCCTAGTTGGTAGTAATTTTTGCTTCAGTTCTTACTCGGCCAGTTAGCAGATCTAAAAGAATATTGACCGGATAGCCAAACGGCAGTGCAACTGGCTTTCTGACAGCTACTCCAGGCCCCGGATAATGTGATCTGGCATGATTTCATAAAGAATTCGGTATGAATAGAGCGATAGCTCTCGTACTGCATCTTCATTGAATTCAGCTACAATTTTGCCCTTACGAGGATACGCATCCAACTCAACTGTTCGTCGAACAAGCGCTTCACTGACACGTTTAGCGTAAAGTGGCGAGTCATAAGCTATGTAATTGTGAACATGACGAAGTTGTGTTTTGGCGTGAGCCGTCCACTTCACCATTTCTTGATTTCCTTGAGCACATCTTCAGCGGTTTCTGTTTTACCACTTTCGGCATCCTGCTGCCCTCGCCGCACATTCTCAAGCACGTAGAGACGATACATTATCTCTTCAGTATCAGCCAAGTCCGGCAGCCGTTGAATTGCATCGATTGCTTCCTGTTTAGCATTTTGCATTTTGGTGTTCCCCTACGTCAGCAGTTTCGTATGGTCCAACAAACTCGCCGTTCATATTTATAACCTCATCTAATTCTTTCTTGACCAACGGTGATGCCCTTTTGGTTTGTGGTTAGTTAGACAGTTTAAACGCAGAATTAACTCTTGCGCTTATTCGTTCTCGCTTTCAAGATCGTTTGAGCGCTTGGCTTCCTAGTGTCGATTGCCAAAAATTGAAATGGATGTGAGAGTGCGACGAGCGGTGGTCATATAGTTCTGGAACAGTTGGCCGCATTGAACGGAATACGCACATCAACAATGGTTGTTAAGTGTAATTGGTACCCATTCATTACATTAATTGTATTGTAATGAAATATTTGATAGTTTATATAAAGTGCCGCTATTCGTAATCTAGATTTGCCCTATTGGCTTTCTACTTTGGAAGGATACTCACATGTACAATATTGCTATTGGAATAAAACTGATATCGCGCATTTTTATTGGTCTTGCAGGAATTGTTTTTGCCTCTAATACCTATTCTGTGACCTATGAGGATAGGCGATTTATAGAAAGCGTGTTAATCGCAGATGCTGTTGTAGTAGGTAACGTAGCTAGTGCCCATCCAGAAACAGATAAGCGTCTGTATTGACTGAAAATATATTGCAGTAGAATCAAAAAATCCTCTTGGTTTTGTTATCTTTAGAGTGCAACCAATAAAGTAACAACCAAGA
>Ga0114953_1003445_pt1 | contig 10797 bp, 8 predicted proteins | sample SidtaG_FD_87298 | JGI IMG/M metagenome (GOLD analysis project Ga0114953, IMG submission 87298) | Marine algal microbial communities from Sidmouth, United Kingdom - Sidmouth_Male2 metaG | ecosystem: Host-associated > Algae > Red algae > Unclassified | place: Sidmouth, United Kingdom | collected...
AAAAGACCATTAGGAATAAGCTCACGAACATCATCTATTATAAGACATATAGAATATTGAAAAAATGGGTTATCTTCGATAGCATCATGAGCATCATCATCAGATGGTTCTTCAAGAACAAGTGCATAATGAAAATTAAAGTCTACGTGATCTTCATCTACAATAAAACAATAAGTTAATTGATCTATTTGTTTTGTATCATCATTCCCCAAACGAACAGAATAATTTCCTAAATAAGGAAAGGTTATAGGTGTATACGGATCCTGACCAGCCGACAATAAACTAACTCTACCATCAATAAAATCTCTACCTCGCCATTCAATTTCTCTTACTCCTTCATTTAAGACCCTACCCCAGCGAGGTTCCCAATTAGTAAAGTCATTAAGTTCAAATCCCCCATTTTCACAATGAGAAGTAACAATCCCTGGAGGACTTGATAGAATTACTGGGTTATTAGGATACTCAACAACACAGGCACCATTCGAAATAAATAAGTTATATTCACCATCAGGTAAATTTTCAAATAAGCATCTAGGGTCTGTTTCATCAATGCTTACACAATCCTCTAAATTATCTTCACCATAAATACTTACAGCAATACGACTATTATCTTTACTGCCATATTGTATTATAATTTCGCCATCATTACAAATACCACAAGTTGGATCAGTTTCCTGTATATTTATGAAAGTAGGAGCACAATCACTGTCTTCACAATCTATTTTTCCATCACAATCATCATCTTTTCCGTTCCCACATATTTCTGTATCTGTTCCAGGGAGATCAACCTCTAGCAAAGAAAGAATGCCTTCTCCATTATATTGAACTCGGACATATTGAGCAGAATTGAAGTCTAGTGGAATTGAAGTGCCACTTGGAATAGCTCCCTCTATATGAATACTTTTAACCGTTGGAGAAGATATCTCTGAAGCTAGACTTGTAGTAGCAAACGGAGTTCTAGAAGTTAAAATATAGATATTATTTATTCCATTAGGATAGACATCATCTGGGAAGTATAATTTAATGCTTTCCAATGCATAAACATCATCTAATTGAACTTCCCACCAAGGTGTAGTCTCATTGTCTGTTTTAGTCGCTTTTCCTTGAGAAAAAGTCCCTGTATTTACTCCATCAATAGCCTTAGATGCAGCTCCCACATTATTTGAAGTAGAATGGGTAGATGATTGTAGAGCACTGCTTTGATTGTTAATTACACTTAAAAGTCGCCCACCTTTACTATTACCACAATCAATGGACGCTTGGGTATTTCCAATAGTGACCTGGCCTATCAAGGTAGATAGCATAAAAAAACACATTATGAATGATATAATCTTATTCATTATTTACTCATTTGAGGATTTGAAAAAAGGAATGATAAAGAGCGCTGGATATTTATTTGACGACTAAGATTTTTCTAACACATAGGTAGTTCTCTAAATGAAAAACCTTTGCGTAATATAAGCCTGGACGTAATTTTGAGATATCCACTGTATTATTTTGTGGCTTAAGATCCGTACTCAGTACTAATTTAGAGGAAGTATTATATATCTTAAGAGTTCCAATATCTTTAAACGGGAAGAACATAGAAATTTCTGAATGGGCAGGGTTTGGGAATAGTACAATCTCATCTACTCTATTTTCGTTTTCTGTTTCATCTTGTATTTCATCACAAGGTGTCTTTATAACTAATGAATTAGAAACATAGAGGTTGGCTAATGCTTCTTTCTTAGACCCAAAGACATGAACTTTTGTCTTTAGATTGATATCCTTAGCATATGGAATTATTGAAACACGATAAGTTCCTGAATTAAGGCTTTTGAAAATGCAAGTCTTACTCTTTTTTGTCTCTGAAGCGATTTTTTGCCAAACATCTTTTAATATTTCTTTTTCAAGAACAAAACTATAATCACTACTACTTACTTTTGAGTAATTATTAATTGTTGCAGCAATTGAATTGCAATTTTCAGTAGAAATCTCCGCTTGACTAAAAAGACTTGGCAAGAAAGAAAAACAGAAAAGAATGCAGTAAATAGTAGTTTTAATTTTCATTTTTTCAAGATGATCAGTATATAAATAACATAAATACTGTAAAAATATTCTATACACCAAAAAATTAACACATTAAAGCTTTAGCAAGAAACTTAGTTAAATGTAGTACAGGAGAAAGTAAATAACCATTTAAGTCAAATATGCTCTGCACTACAAATAAAAATAAGCTCACTTAAGTATACTTTTTAACATTATTTTGTTTTAAACAATCAAAGTGTAATATTTTACTACTAACTCAAAGTTAACAAAAAATATTATAAAAAAAAACATACTTCCTGTCAATTACTTTAATTAAAAATAAAAAGCAATAGCGAAAAGGTACTAGTTCGATAGCTTTCCTGTTAAAACTTCCATATTGACAACTGTTAAAAAAAAATAATGTGTATTATTTTGTATTCCTGATATTATTTTATGTAGTTTTATATACTATGTACGATACTTAATCCACACATCAAATCACAATAGTTAAGTATTTAGTCGGTCTGTAAAAACTAAAACATCTAATTAATCGTATTTTGTATAACAAAATATAGGCATGCAAAACGAAGAATTTCATAATACTACCTTTCTAAAGTTTATCATCAATATAATATTCTTTCTGTCCTCTCTTAGTTGCTGGGCTTCACATTCTGTTGGTGCTGATATGTATTATGAATGTATTGGAAATTCTCCGACCAATCCAGAAGAAATGCTTTATAGAGTTTATATAATAGATTACTATTTGTGCAATTGGCCAGATTCTGAATACCGTTTATCTTTATTTAAATCAGATATCTTTATTTCAGAGGCTTACGCAGAAATAGAATCAGTAGAAATATTAGGATATTTAGATTATCCATGTAGCATCATACCAGAAACAAATTGTGTAAAAGGGGTTACAGCTTCAGTTGAATTATCTATACCTATATCAGATTCAAGTATATTTGTAGTTTATCAAACATGCTGTCGACAAATTACAGAAAACGTAGTTAATGGTCAAGGAGTGGGGTCTACTTATATGATTGAAATAACTCCATTCGCTCAAAGTAATTGTAATAAGAACCCTCGTTTTGAACAATTAACTTATCCCGTTATTTGCGTAAATGAAGATTTTCAATTTGATAGTTCCGCAGAAGATTTTGATGGAGATCAAATTATTTATGAATTTTGTTCTCCATTATTAGGATGTGATCCTGTAACTCAACCTTGTCCTGTATTCCCTTATGGACCTCCTCCTTATCTATCTATTCCGTATGCTCCGTTTTTTACACAAAATCAACCTTTCGGGTTTAATAGTGAATTTTATATAGACCAAGCGACAGGAATTATTAGTGGAAAACCTACCATTACAGGGTTATTTTCAATTGGGATTTGCGCCAAAGAATATAGGAATGGTGTTTTAATTGGGGAAATTCGACGCGATTTTCAATTTAGTGTAATACCATGTGCATCAAAATTACGCTCAAGTGTTGATCTTGAAGAAAATGATAATGGTCATTATTTTATAAATTCTTGCGAGGATACAAATATATATATACCTAATGCAAGTGAGGATACTAATCATATAGCCAAACATCTGTGGTTTTTTGAAATTGATGACCAAATTGATACAATCTACAATTGGGATGCCGAAATTACTTTTCCCAATGGCGGAAGTTATAATGGATTATTAGTAATATATACAGATACCGGTTGCTCAGATACATCGTTTATTCAAGTTAATATAACAGAAGATATAGAAGCCAACTTTCAGTATGATTATGACACTTGTGTAGCTGGGCCGATATCATTTGTAAGTACTTCTTTTTCAGATGGAGGAGAAATAAATGCATTTAATTGGGATCTTGAAAATGCTCAGTCTTCATCCAGTGAAGCTTTTCTTTTTGAATATGATAATCCTGGATTATTTGATGTCACTTTAGTCATTGATGATATAAATGGATGTAAAGATTCCATCTCAAAAATAATTGATTGGAGGCCAGCCCCAGCAATTATTATCATTGTTCCTGATGAATTTGAAGGATGTTATCCTTTAGATGTAAGTTTTGATAATCTTACATCTCCTATAGATTCTACCTATCTAATTAATTGGGATTTTGGAGATGGTAAAGAAGGTAATGGAATATTAACACAAACCACTTATACAGAATCTGGAGTATATGATATATCTGTAAGTATTACTTCTCCCATTGGATGTTACGTGGATACCATATTTAAAAATTGGATTAATATCGTCACTCCTCCTGATGCATCATTTTCCTTTACTAAAGAAAGAATAGATGATTTTCAATATGAAGTACAATTTACGAATCTTTCAACCGAGTCAGATTTTTGGTTTTGGGAGTTCGATGAATTTGGTTTTTCACAAGATGAAAATCCGGATTTTTTATTTTCAGATACAGGATTCCATGAAGTCAAACTTATTGCTTTTAATGAAAAAAATTGTATGGATTCAGTTATTAACAATATTGATCTGGAACCGTACTTCACTTATTTCTTGCCGAATGCTTTTACACCAAATAATGATGGATTAAACGAATATTTTATTGGTAAGGGAAAATTTAGTGATATAAAATATTTCACTATGAAAATATGGGACAGGTATGGTCAACTAATATTTCAAACTTCTAATCCAAATGAAGGTTGGAATGGTCGGCTGTCAAATGTTGGAAAATTTCTGTCTAGTGGTGTTTTTTCTTATCATGTACGAATAATAAATAATAAGAATGTCAACAAAGAATTAACTGGTAATGTTGTTTTAATAAAATAACTTCTATTTTTTTATGTAATGCTTAAAAAAATAGGTATATTGTAAACATATAGTTATAACAAATTATAATCAAAAAACTTTATCTTTTGCTATACCTAGGAGAATTATTTACTAGATGAGAAGCAAAAAAGAGACCTACACAATAACAATAGTGAAGAATAACTTTTATAAAAAACAATTTCGATCCCTTTTTATGTAAAAAGAATATTCACGTTTTAAACCATAAAATTATGACTAAAAAATACCTCCTTGCAATAGGATGTGTAATGACATTCCTATGTGCTACGCCAAATTTATTTGCGCAAATCGGTTTTCAATCTCCTATTAAAAAAGAGTCAATAGATTTTCCTTGTACGAAAAACGGCATTCCAGACGGAATTGTAAATCGAATGCAAGCTGGAACAAGTCCTGTCGGACCTAGTTTCAGTGTAGTTAATGATAATCGAACTGAAGATATAATTGTCGCATTCCCTGGAAATACTATTACAATAGTTGCTAGCCTAGCTGATCAAGATAAAAAATGTGTGGGAACAGAAGATGCAGTATTCGGAAAGGGGCCATATAAAATTGAAGTAGATATTATGGGGAATGATGCATTTTTTGTAGTCAATCAAGGAAATTCTTTTTCAGTGGATTTTCTTGAAGGAACACAAATCAGCTCAGCAAATCTTAATACAGGTCAATTAGATATTAAAATATCAGACACTTGGAACGGAAATGATATTAAAGTGCTAGTAACGTTAAAAGACCTAGAGGAACCTGATCCAAATTGTGCTACTTCGTGCGAAACTCCGAAAGACCCAGACTTTGAACACCAATGGACAATAAAAAGTACAAGCCAATCTTGTCCACCAAATCTGTTCTTTTCTTCTGGACATAGTTTTGGTCAACCCAGAATAGTGTCAGTCTCTCCGGGATTTTCCTTCAGACTTGAGACTAATTCTATGTCGAATTTTGAAAATGTTTATATAGGTGAAGAAATAACTGATATAGTGCCACAATTTGTAATGACAGATATTGATCAAACGTGGCGGAATAATAATCCAACCATTGAAACTCCCCAAATGGTATTAGACATGTTTGTATCTAGTGGTCAATTCATAGGAGGGGGATTTGTGATGGAATCGTTTTTTGGAACTGGAAGATTTGAGGATGACTACTTTGTGCCAGCTGGCACTATTCCTCTTGATGCAGCAAAAATTGCAACTAATCCAGAACTTGGGTTTTGTTTTCGACAGGATTACTTATGTAATGGTAATTCAATCTATAATCATTTTGCAAGATTTCGTTATGCTAGTGCAAACGAAATTACAGTGACACATATGCAGTCGGCATGTCCATAACTAAAACTAATTCAACAATGTTAACTAAAGTTTTTTTATTTACAATGATCATAAGTTGTTTTGGCATTCAGGAATATGCTCATGCCCAAATTACCAAAGATTCATTATTGGAAAATATTATCAATCTTAAGCCTTCTTTGTTTGATGATTGGTTAATGCAAAATGGTAAATCAACTAAGGAATTTGAAAAACCGCTTATTCAACAAAAGTTGATAAAAGAAAGAATAAAAAGAGGGTTAGTCGTTTCTGATGATGCCATCTTTATGGTATTAGACTTATGGAGAAAACATGATAGAAACAAATTAAGAACTATTTTTTTATCTGATATAGATAGCTTAGGAACAGTTAGTTATATTGATAGTCTTTTACCAATTTTATACAAAAGAAACTTAACGACAGTATTTCTTATAGAAGCGCGCAGAAATATTATTAAAGGAAATTTTGGAAAAGGATATTCTGATCCATTAAAAGATCAGGTTGATTTAATTAATCTTTCGAACGGTCTAAGATCTAAGTTAATATTGACTTATTATAGTGCATGTAATGATTTGGGGAAATCCTATCTCGATCAAGAAGATCTGAAATCAGCTGAAGAGTATTTCAGACAAACCTTAAGTTATCCTTTTTATATCGAACCTGATAGAGGTTTAATGAAACAGTTAAGAGATTTATACATTGTTGCTGGAAAAGGGATGTTGAAAGTTCGTCGTAATGATTTGACAGCCTTAGAAAACACTTTTTTTATTCCTGCTACACGCTATGTTTTAGATTCTTTAAAGGTAGAATTTATTGATGAATTAAAGAAATAACATTTTAAATTATTATATAAAATATAATTCAGATGAAAAATATTATAACAATCAAATCATATTTTAAAAGCATAGTAATCCTTTTACTATTCTTTAGTCAAACAACTACTTATGCAACGGATATTACAACAGCGGTCACAGATATTATTGTAGTGAACGGAATCCATCAACCAGGAGAAATTAGGATTGAGTTTAACTCTGATGTATTACCTGTCCTTTTTGATTATAATGGACCATGTGGAGATCCTCCTCCATTTGAACTTAATAATAGTATTTTCGAAATTAGTGATATTGGAATAGCTTGTGTTGGCGATTATACTTTTGATATTGTTACAGGGCTAGGAACACCCAATGAATGTTGTGTTTCTTTTACGCTCACTGTAATCTATTGCCCGATAAATGGCCCTCTTAACAATATCCGCTTATGTTTTGAGTATGTTACTCCCCCTGGCAATAATAACCCCAAGAAAGCAAGTATTATTGGTACAGGAAGTTCTTACTTTTCTAGTGATGGAACTCTTGTCTCAGACTATAACATACATACTAGTATGCCTAATCAACAACTTGAGCTTATTAGTTCGAGTATTTCAGACCAAATTGATTTTTCTGCATCAGAATTATTAACTATGGGATCAACATATAAACTGGTCGCTTCTCAATCTGAAATTAATAGTGAAGAAGATTTTATTTTCAAGTTTGATGAATTTGGCGATCTTGTCTGGGTATACCATAAAGGTGCTTCCAAAACTATGGGATCTAAAAGAGAAGAAATAGGAGGGAATGAAAATGAATCTCCCGTTGAAAATATGGAGACAGGTAGTAATCTTGATGAGTTCAAAAATCCATTGAAGATTCAATCAATATACCCCAATCCATTCCATAATAATTTGAATATTGAAATAAATACTTCTGTAGATGGCGATTTAAACATCAGGTTAATCAATATGCAGGGAAAAATATTTATTGACAAAAAATTTAATGCTTCAAAAGGTCTCAATTCATTCGAAGTATCAACTTCTAGTCAATTGCCTAGTGGCATGTATTTAATCCAAATTATTGATAACCTAGGTAGAGTATATACGAAACAGGTTGTGCATGCTACATTTTGATTAAGAAAGAATATTAATAGAATTAATTTCGGACTACCATAGTTTCCTATGGTAGTCCTTTTTTTTAATTTTGTCTATTAGAATTATTTTGAAGAGATTTACAAGGAGTACTTTGAAGGAAGAGAATTCAACTACAATAGGTTTGTAGATCTTTATGATAAAGAGGAGGCAATAGAGTCTGAACTTAAAGGCATGAAAGTGACTTAGTTCTCTAACCAGCTGAAAGTACCCAGTATACGTACTGGTACAAACCAATGGAAGAAGTAATCTTTGAATAGTAATTCCTTTATTACTATTTGGAATTCCATAAATGGACTTTATAGAAGCGATGGAGGTTATCAATAGTGATTCTGTTTCTTCACTATCATGAATAAACAGGGCCAATGGCTTTTGTTTCAATTCTCCTCTCTATTTAAAAATAAGTAGAAGCTATTATAGTAAAAAAGGACATTAGAATATACTTACCCCCAACCTTAAACCACCGAAGTCAAATATTTAGTTGATTTAAAATTAATCTTTTTTCCGTAATACAGTTCGGCTGGAGGTATTCGCTCTAGTGATTGATGACCTCGTTCGTGGTTATAAAATCTCATGTATTCTTCTATTCCGTTGTACAGTTCGTAGCCTCCATTGGGTGGATTGAGGTAGACGTATTCTTGTTTTATAGACCGCCAAAACCTTTCAATAAAAATATTGTCGATCGCCCGTCCTTTACCATCCATACTAATTTTTATTTTTTCATCATTCAATGCTCCTGTAAATTCATCCGATGTAAATTGGCTCCCTTGATCCGTATTAAAAATTTGAGGATGAGGTTGTAACAATAAAGCTTCTTTTAAAATATTAGTACACCATTTGGCCGTCATTGAACTTGAAACATCCCAGTTGATAATGTACCTGCTATACAAATCCATGATTGCAAATAGATACATAAATCCGTGTTTCATGGCGATGTAAGTGATATCTGCTACCCAAACCTGGTTTGCTTTTTCAATCAATAATCCTCGCAGCAAATATGGATATTTATAAGCCGTCGGATCAGATTTACTCGTGTACGGATTAGGCCCTACAGCTCTGATATCCAGCATCTTATATAGCCTCCTGACTCGCTTTTTGTTTACCTGTAAATCATGATAATGGCTGTTGATAAAGTCTGTCATTCTAGGTACTCCATAAAATGGTGTTGCCGTATACTGTCGATCAATTATATTCATTAACCGCTGGTTCAGCATCGTCTCCGTTCGCGGCTTATAATACAAACCAGTTCTACCTACACTCAATAATTCAGCTTGCTTTCGCTGGCTCAACTTATGAGTCTTGTCAATCATCTTAACCCGCTCCTGACGATCAATTAGCACAGCTTTTTTTTTAGAAAATCTATCTCCATTTGTAACTGCCCAATTTTCGTATACAGCCTGTTTTGTTCCGCCTCATAATTCTCATTCTTGGCCTTCTCTGATTTTGAGTCCATGATCTGAACCGCTTTATCTAAAAAATCTTCTTTCCATTTTGAGATCTGATTGGGATGTAATTCGTACTTTTGACACAGCTCCTTGGCCGTGCTCCGTTCCTTGAGCGTCTCTAAAATTACCTTTAATTTAAAGTCATTTGTGAACACACGTCTTTTCTTTTTCATGTGAAGTTGTTTTTTACAAGTTAGTAAATTTCAACTAAACTAGTGGTTCGGTTTCTGGGGGTAAGTATCGTATTAACTAACAAGCAACTTGATTCCCTCTTAACTAAGAATGAAATACCCAAATCAGAATGGGGAATTCATAAATCAGACTCGATAGATGGAGTTTACATTCCGTATAACCTATATGATTGTTTTAACCAACTTGATTCTTTTTTTCCTGATTCAATAAGATTAGAGTTTTTTTCCGGTCAAACTCACTTTAGCTTTGGTCTGTGGATGAGAAATAATTGGGGTTTATGGCGAAGATCTCGTCTTTGGTTGTATTTCTATAATAAGGGAGTATCTCACCCAGATCATATTTCTTCTCTGATCACTAATATGTATTATAGAAAAATTACTAATACTGAATTATTCTTTCAAAAGGATTTAGAAGTAGTAAGAGAATCAGAAGCAGCGTCGAAAAGATTAGATCAAATGGAAAAGGATAGAGCGATTAAAATTTCGTCTCTTGTGAAAGTTGCTGACTCTATTAATTTTCAAATGCCAATTGATCTTAAATCTAAAAGTACTTATCTATATGGATATCCTTCATTAAACTTATCATCTCAAGATGAGTTCAGAGACAGTATGCTGATCATAAGTGGAATAGTGACTGATAAAATTTTTCCTGAAACTGATTCTCTTGCAGTTTTCCACATTAGAATAATAAATCTTAGCCAGCCCGGAATTAAAATTTTAGACACGAAAAAGAATATTGGTAGTCATATAAAACTTATGGCTTACGATGTATATTTGATAGATTAAGTTCTTTAGAAGAATAATTTTTAAAAATAAGAAACATTTTGTGTTATTTTTTGAAACAAATTGTTTAATTTTATCCCACACTCAATTACGGAATTAATCCACCACCCTTTTTTAATCGACGTATTAACAAGAAAAACACTGTACAAAGTACTTTTTTGTTAAAACTATTTTCATGAAAACTATATGAGATAGCTTGGGGCTATTTCGCATGCTATCGATCGAGTGAAGCAGAGAGATAATGCTTTGCAACACTGGTCAGTCATCACGAAAACATACTACTAATGTTCATTACAAAAAA
>Ga0114953_1003446_pt1 | contig 10794 bp, 11 predicted proteins | sample SidtaG_FD_87298 | JGI IMG/M metagenome (GOLD analysis project Ga0114953, IMG submission 87298) | Marine algal microbial communities from Sidmouth, United Kingdom - Sidmouth_Male2 metaG | ecosystem: Host-associated > Algae > Red algae > Unclassified | place: Sidmouth, United Kingdom | collected...
ACCCCCCCCCCCCCGCCTGGAGAAGCTGCTCCTCTGGGCGCCGCCTCGGCGGGCCCCCCCCCCCCCCCCCTCCCCCCGCACCGTGCGCAACTTTTCTTGTTGCGCGACCCCCCCCCGCCCCCCCCCCCCACCGCCCCCCCCCCCCCCCCCCCCGACGCCGGCGCATTCTCGGGCCATGCAGGCCGGGGTGGGAAGGCGGGCGCGCCGTCCGCCGTTGCCGCCGCCAGGCCCGCAGACGCGGCGTCTCCGCCTGCCCCGCTCGACGGCCGCGCTGCTTCCGGCCCACGCGTTGGGTGCCGGACGCGCCGGCGCGCTGCCGACGCTACGTCAGCGCAGCGGGCCGCAGATGCGCCGCCCTACTCTCTGCGACAGGCGACCGTCGCGGTGGACGCGGCGGGGTGCGCCGCGGAGCCGCCCACTGCCGCCGCCGCCGCCCAAGCCGTGTCTTTTCGCCTCGGGGCGCTGGCTAGGCCGCCCCTCCGGGCCCTCGCACGCGCCTTCTTGGCCAATGCGTGTCCCCGGGCGGGAAAGGGGGACGCGCCGCCCGCCCGCGCCGCCGTGCCCGCCGCCGCGGCGCCGCCGTCTCCGCCCGCCGACTTGCTGCCGTTGCCGCCCGCCGACTTGCCGCGGCGCGCGGGTGGCAGCGACAGGAGGACGCGGCCGGGCCCCCCCTTGTCGTCACCGCCGCCGCTTACCGCCCCACCGCCGCCGGCAGCGGGTCGCGCCGGCGTCGTGTCGCGAGCGCCGCTGCGGATTGGCACCGACCAGCTACCCGTGTGGAGGGAGCCGGCGGGGGGGGGCCTCCCCGCCGCCTCCGCGCCACCCTCGCCGCCCGCCGAGCCGTCGACGGCCTCTGCCGCAGCCGCCCCGCCGTCGGCCGGTTGCGGCTGGCCGCGCCGGAATGCCGCCGCCGCCCCGCCGTAGCCGGCGGCCGGCGCTGATCCGGCCCCCGCACAGCGCCTGTTGCGCGCGGGCGCACCCGCCGCGCCGGGCGCCGCGGCGCTGCCCCTTGTCGGCGCCGACGCCCGCCAGCCGACCCGCGTCGACGCGACGCCTGCGGCGCCGCCCCCCCCCACTGCCTCGCACACCCCCTCGGACGTCGTGCGCAGAGGTGTGGTCGAGGGCGCGCCGCACGCCTTCGCTGCCGCCTCCCCCTTCGCCGCCGCATCTCCACCCGCCGCTTCCGCCGTTTTCGGCGCCGCCACCGTGCCCGGTGGCGGCGGGCCGAGGCTTTCGCCCGCCGGGGCGCCCGCCGAGGTTGGCACGCCGCGACCCAACGCCCCGCGGCGCCCGCTTCGCCCCCCCCCCCCTCCCCCGCACGCGCATCCTTCGCCGAGGTGCGCCCCGGACGGGGGAGGGCAAAAGCGCGTCTCGCCCGTGCCGCCGTGCCCGCCGCCGCCGCGCCGCCGTCGCCGCCCGCCATCTTTTCGAGACGCGCGCGCCCGGCCGCCTTGTGGCCGCCGCGGCGGCCTCTTCGTCCTGTGGTGTCAGGCCTGCGGGTGCGGCACCAGACGTCGGCGCCGCCCGCGCCGGTGCCCGCCTGTCCCCCCCCCCGCCACCGCCGCTTGCTCAAAAAAGCACCACCCGCAGGGACGGCTGAGGCGCCGGCCGCGGCAGCCGCACCGCCGAAGAACCGTTGGCCGCAGACACCGCGGCCGCCGCCACCGCGGCCATCGCCGCCAACGCTGCCAACGCCACCACGGTGTCAAGGCGCCCGCCCCCAGCACCACCGCCCGCAGAGACGGCAGCAGCGGCGGCCACGGAGGCGGCGGCGCCGACAGACCGTTGGCCACCGCCGCCGACGCCGCCTCCGACGCCTCCGTGCCAACGCGTCCGCTCCCAGCATGACCACCCGCAGGGACGAGAGCACCTGCAGCCGCGGCGGTGGCGGTGCCGATAACCCGCTGGCAACCGCCTCTGAAGCCGCCACCGCCGCCGCCGACGCCACCGCGCCAGCCGCCGCCACCACCACAGCTGCCGCCGCCGCAGTCACCGCCGCCACCGCCGCTGCTACCGCCGCGCGCTCCAAAGACCACCTCCCGCAGGGACGGCAGTGGCGCCGGCCGCGGCGGACGCACCGCCGAAAACCCGTTGTCCGCAGACCTCGCGGCCGCCGCCACCGCCGGCAACGCCGGCAACGCCGGCAACGCCGCCATGGCGCCAAGGCGCTCGCTCCGAGCACCATCGCCCGCAGGGACGGCAGAAGCGGCGGCCGCGGCGGCGGCGGCGCCGAAAAAATGTTGGCCACCGCCGCCGACGCCGCCACCGCCGCCACCGCCGCCGCCGCCGCCGCCGCGCGCGGTCCAAGCAGCACTGCCGGAAGGGACGGCAGCGCCGGAGGCCACGGCGGCGGCGCCGCCGACGACCTGCTGGCTGCCACCGCCGCCGCCGCGGGAGACGAGGCGCGATCGACCCCCGCCGCCGTGCCCCCGCCAGTCACTATGGCGGCGGACAGATGGACGCTCATCTTGGGGGGGGGGCGGGGGTGCGGGGCATCTGCGTCGAAGTGGCGGGACTGGTGCGGTTGGGACCGGCACGCGGGGGGTTGAATATGCCCCGCGCGCCCTTTCGTCCCAGTCGAACGGTGGCGCGGCGATGCTCTGTTGCAGCCGGCTACTGTCGACCTGTATACCGCATGTCATATTGAGCAGAAAAGTTCTTCGAAAATACTGATATTGAACATTGTCTTTCTGGGCCTCGTCGACGCGCTTGAAAGGCGTTGAGCTACGAAACACGGAGAGCAGGACAGGTAAATATGCTTGCGCCACAAAACTTGCACACGAGAGACGGTCGTCTTAGGTATGCGGTACGGTCAATTACGTGATCGGTCATTCGCAAATACCCACATACACCGAATACCACTCAGATACCACAAAACGTTTTTCTTGTTGTCGCACATTCATGCGGCTGGCACTTGACGTTCGATGAGTTGTATTAGGTGCTCGCAGATTGCCTTGCGTTCGGTTCGTGCTCGAAGGTCGGGGCTGTGCGCAAATGCGGATGGGCGGCCGGAGCGGCGGGCACAGCGCCGTGTCCGGGCCGGCCCGCGACTCGCCGGTGACAGCGGCGGCGTCGGTCGCCGTCCGCGGCGTCGGCCGTCAACGACGTGCAGCTCCGCTCGCCCGCGGCTGCCACTGCGCGCCCTGTGCGCTCCGCCGTCGCCCGCGCGCTGGCGGCGCGCTCCCCTTGCCCGCGCCCGCCGCTTTGCGCCTGGTGTGCTCCGCTGTCGCCCCCGCGCTGGCAGCACGCTCCCCTCGCGCGCGGCTGCTGCTTTACGAGTGGTGCGTCACCCCTGCGCTGGCGGAGCGCCGCTCTTACCCGCGAGATTGGCGGTGCCAGCTGCCCACTTTCTGCCGTACATCTGCTTCGTGTCTGCTTTGTGTCAATCGATTGCTGCCTTTGTCGGCCTGTCGACCGCAATCTGCCGCGGATCTCGCGGATCACGCCTCCCGAGCAGCTGCCAAAATTCTGCGGACGGTTTACTCCAGGGGATGGGCTGCGAACCGCCCACCAATACAGGGGACTATCGATCAAAAAGTAGCCCTGTCAGGAGTAAGTCTATTGCACATATTGCCCATTTTAGGCCGCTACGATAGGCGGCCTGTGAAGGGGCGCCACGTCGCGAGCCCAACAAGATTCTGACTCCACATTCTGTCTCCTTGTGTGCCGTGGCGCCATAATACTTTCCCCAGTTGCCACTTGTGTTTGCAAAAGGGCCATCTTCTTCATACTCTGTCGCTGTCGAAGGCTTTTGATCTGTCGTTTACCCCAACAGGAAAGTTGTCGGTGCGCCGAAAGAAGGGTGTCCGCTGGTGTGCGGAGTCGATGGTGTGTGCCAAAACTACCGACGCACACATTACCCAAGTCGCAGCGGCCGCTGCTCGATGGGCAACGACGGCCGCCGACGAGGCGCAGGCTGAGGTCGCTCGCCGTCGAGATGCTCTGCAATCGGAAGTTTCGGAGCAACCAGATGTTGCTCGCGGAGCCATTATGGCTCGGGCAGCCGCGGCGCTGTCGGGTCCCAATGCTCGCGCTGCGATGGTGCGCAATCCGCGCGCAGCGGTCTACCACTCTTCTTTGGCGACTCGCCTGTCAACGGGGATGCCACGTGACGTGGCGCTTTTGTACGCCGGGGCCAGCCAAGCAGGGGTGGACTTTGGCGATCCGCTGAGTGGGGACGCCCCCAACTCCACTATTGTGCGTCCAGCAGATCGCAAGCGCTTGGCGGACGCTGCCGCGGAGAAGCGGATCGCACAAGTTTCCAGGATTTAGGGTCGACTCGGCAGTGTGGGCGGGGCCAGCATGTCCATACGAGTGTAAGTTTCCGTTTTTTTCTGTCTGGTGTGCGTTGTGCGGCGCCATATGCTATTCTTGGCGATTTTTGCCATCTCTAAGCCGGTGTGTGACTTTCCATTCTGAATTTGCTGTCTACCAGTGGTGTTCGTGGTCCCACCCATGACCGATGGTCTTTTTCTCGATTGCACAATCGTCAGGCAGGCACTGTACGCTGGGTAAAGCCCCCCCCCGCCCCCTCCGTCGGCAAATGCCGCCGCCGCTGCCGGGCGTGCCGTCCCAGGTGGCGCCAAATCGGTCGCTGAAGGGTCACGCGAGGCCGGCTTTCGAAAGCTGGGAGCGGCTGCTCTAGCTGAGGACTTGGCCTCGTTTTCTTTCGGGCCTGAGGAGAACCTAGAGCGTGCTGCTTTTTGGAGAAGGCCCGTCGCGGTATGTCGGCCGGTTTCTTCCGTGATCACACCGTGTGTGGGTCGACCGTGAGTGCAATGGAGGTGGTTGTGTTGATTCTGTCTAAGAGGGGCGACCAAGGCGAGCCGCATCCAGATGTGCCGTCCCTCCCTTTGGGACTGCGTGATTTGGTCTTGTCGTGGGTCACGTCCCACCGCTGCTAGTGTCTTTCTGTCATACCCTTCATTCATATTGTGCGTTTAGTGACAACATTTGGGCCGTTTTCCTCACGTACGTCAGGCAGAGATGCAAACAGACCTTTCCACGGTACGCCCGGCCCACACAGCTCCGGAAGGTCTCGCACAGCCTCTAAAAAGCTGTGGTCAAAATTGGACGCTATACTTGGAACCGGCAGCTTTGTGAGGGCCTCCGAGTGCAGGAGCGCCTCAGGTGAGCCGGGATACGAGTGGTGCGCCGAATTCAGATGATGTGAATACTCACTGAACACTTCCTCGATAGGTTGGAACGCCCGAAAGCCTCTCGTCTTGCTTGGTTCCGTTCACGACACATTCAGTAGAGCTGCTTGTACGAGTAGCCCGCCGCCCGCAGCACTCGGTCGAGGGTGGCGATGGAGCACTTGTAGGCGTCGCGGTAATCCGGCAAAGTAGATAAAAACAAAAAGACTTCCTTCATTTATCCTAACAACTGCTCCGGGTCCGACAAGACAACGGCGGCCACAGCTTGGACGAAATGCTCATCGAAGAGACCGTTGTCGGCGTGAAGATTCCGGAAGGCCGGGTCAGGCCACCACTCGCCCGTGTCCGTGTACGCCTTAATCCATGCTGCCACCGTGCTCCGGTCGCGAACTAGGCGCTTGGCCGCCGTCGTCTTTCTCTCACCCTCTAACAGGACCCATGATAGCGCCAACAAACGCGCCGTGCCGTCGAACATGAAGAAAAACAGCACGAAACGGGTTCTTGGAGCACACACACGGGCAGCGAGCTCCGATCTAAGGCCCCCACTGCGACTTGTCCTGCACTAGTGACGCAGGCGCATTGCAAGTAGCCCCTCGGTGTTATCTGAAGACGAATGTCGATCTGTTACTTCTCGCGGGTCGCTTGGACTGTCCGGACAGAAATGACCTGTACTCATGCACCATAGCAATCAGTGTTATGCTGATATTATGTAATGGCACGATGCCAGGTCAGTGGAGTTAGTATGCAGCACTTTCCAAGATCCATCGCCAAGGTCGAGTTGCTTCATGTACGGGCGCCGCGTGAGCCCCACGGAGGGCTCGTGAAGCACCTGATAGCACAGTGTTGGCACCCAATCGCCCAACTGCAGCGGTGCTGATAGCCGCGCCGCCTCAGCCCCGGCGAGCGTCAGGACGAATGCCGACGGAGCTGCCTGCCTGCGAGCTCCAAGACCCAAAAGCGCCCCATGCGTAGCGTGAAGGGGCTAGGGGCCGCGCCGCGGGGCACGTGATGAAACGTGTCGTCGATGATCTCGGGCGCTGCCGGCTTCCTGCAGGCCCCACGCGCGGCGCACCCCTGAAAGGATAGATGGGGGACGGGCCTTGAATATGCTACCAGAAGCGACCAGCTGTCAGCAACCAGAGGCTCAGTCACGAGAAGTCCGCGCCACATGCTGTCCTGCCGGTGGCGTGCTCCACTCTAGGAAAGCTCTCCACTGCTGCCGGTGCGTCTTATCACCCTGCTACGGCGCCTCGGGCTTCGCGACGAAGACGGGGACCCGGGACCACGGAGGCAGCGGTCGCGGGTCAGTAGTGCCTTCGAGGGCTGAAGCGGACCTGTGTCTGTCCGTCGCCAGCGGTGACCGGCTGTCTCTTAGGTGCGCCGATGGGAACAAGCTATCACACCGCTAGCTGCCGCCCAGCTCCAGATAGAGACTCGGCGGCGCGCGCACCTCTCTGATTGAGTGAGCCCAGCGGAGGCACAGCTGCTCAGGGGTGCGGTCGACCGCTATCGGCTGCGCCACGCTGCAGACGGTCTCGGGGCTCATCGATGCCCTTCCATCGCCGACCTCCCAGAGTCCATGCACCCTGCCGCTCGCCACGTCACTCCTGGACGGCGCGGTCGCAGACGTAAGCGGGTGTGGAGATGGCGAGCAAGCCCAATTCCTGGTTTCTGGCGTCACTCACGGCAACTCCCCTGGCTTCCGCGGACGCGGCTCGCATCAGTGATGCGACGTCGCTTGTATCCATCTGCGAGGGAAGTGAATCGTACCGTACCGCAGCCAACACAACGGCCGTCGCCCTGCCCGCCCCGCGAGAGCGCCGCCATGCGGGGTCGCCATCAATCCGACCGTACAGCGGCGGCGGTGGCGGAATGCAAGCACTTCCAGCGTGCGGCCGGTGCAGCCACCCCCCGCCAGGAAAGAGTCTTACGATATCCACCTCGGTGTTGGCCAGGCCCACGACAAGAAGTCGCTACTGTTGTGGTGGTAACGGGTCCAGCTTCGCAATCGTGCCGTTCGACGCTTCAAAGTACTGTGCCTACCGTGCCCGGCTGAGACGGCCGCTGCCGACTCGATTAATCGCCCATGCCCTTTTCGCATCAGCGCTACCTGCGGACAGGGTGGCCAAGAAAGTGAGCGCGTCATGATGATTCGGCGTGCAGACGCAAGCGACGTCACCCATTAGCATGCGGGGTCAACCCATGCGGCACCAACACCATCAGTGGCACCCCCGCCGCAAGCAGATACACTGCAGGGGGGGCGCGCACCCATCAACAGCCAATAGGGTGCGCCGCGGCCGCACACCCAGAAGTGGCATGGACCTCAGGAGAGCGACGAGCGCACCGGTTGCGGTGTCAGCCGCTGCGGGCTCGCTGCCAGGGAACCGCTGCGTGACATGCGCGGCTGAAGCATTCGCGGGTGCTCTGCATGCGCACACCAGTGAGGCCGGTGCCCAGTGGCGCGGCCAGTCAGGCGCTGAGGGAGTCGCGCCATCGAACGTTTGCGTGAAGGCAAGCCGCGGCAGCCACTGGCAGTGTGCGAGCCGGGCAGGGACATCAATCGCATCCGACACGGCTCTTGGCACACTGGCCGCACCCGCGAGTTCTCCTCTCAACGGGTCGGTGCAAGTGAGGCCTGGAGCTGGCGGAGCGGCGGGCGCGAAATTGCAGGGTGACGCCGAGCCCGAACATTTCTCCGCCTCCAGCAGTTGGGGGCCGGCTGCCTTCCCTGAGTGCCAATCCATGGAGGCAACAGCGCGGCGCATCGCCGCACAGACCGGCGGGGGGCGACCCAGGCTCGGTAAACTGCCGCAGAGGCCCATTAGAGCTCGATAAGGAGGCTCTCACCTGAATGGGCTCGGAAAGACAGTTGAGGCTTAGCTGGGAGAAGGGGGCAGACACTCGCCGCGCCCTGCCATCACCGGCATTGGCCGCGGTGCCGGGAGGCCAAGTCGAGGAGAGCGTCGAGCCCTTTTGGGTCACTCAAGGCCTGCCGCGTCCCGACGGCGGTCAATAGGGCCAGGAGTACTCGACTGTGGTGCTCTTCTAAAGCGCGTGCGAAAGGGTTGGCGCCCTGTGAGGCATGATAGAACGCAGAGGGAAAGACAGTGCGCTGCATGAGACAAGTACGGGCCTCGGAAGGAAAAGCCGGGCACGTCCCGCTGTGTGTGGCCGTCGGACCTGCTGGAAAGGCAGCGAGCTAGGTGCAGGATGCCACTCTGGCGCAAGAAGCCGTATTCTGAGCCGCGTGCACGCGGATCACTTCCCGAGGTCGGGCAATTGTCGCCGCGCGCTTCGCGAGCTGCTCCACGTTGATATCATGGCGGTGGCAGCAGAGCGCCGCTCCCTCCTGCGCAGCCATCTCATCCGAGAGCTCAGATTGTCAGCGACTGCTGAAGAACATCGCCTGAACATTTGTTCCAGCCTCCTCCTGAACCACGCGTGCCAGGCTTGGAGAGGCCAGTACCGAGCGAAAGGTAGCGACGGCTCTCGCCCACGGCGTTTTCACTAACAAAGAGAAGAAGAGCTCAAATTCTACAGCGGCGGCGGTGAGGCCACTAACCGAGCCTGCTACGAACAGCCGCAAGAATGAAGAGCGCTCGGCATCCTCGTTGCGAAGATTGTGACCAGCTCGGTCAGCGGGGCGGCATCCCCACGTCCAAGCATAGTGACTGCGGAAGCCGCGGGGGACGTCGGCGGGGGCCATGCAGCAGCGGTTGCCAGTTAATAACAATGTCGGGGGTACTCATTCAAGGCAGAAGGACCGCCAGGAGGCGAGCGTCGGCGGCTGGGCGACGGAGGGTGGCGGCGTCGCGGCGACGCGGCGGCGCGGCCAGCGGCGGCGAGGCGGCCCACGTCGAAGACTGCAAAGCGGCGGCGCAAGGCCCCACCACACCGCTCCCTCCCCCCCACCCACCCGGGCGCGCTACGGCTGTAGAGGCGCGTGCGCGGGCGGGCGCGCGGGCCGACGCCGGCGCCGCGCGGCCGTGAGGAGCGGCGAGGGTGGCGGCGGCGGCACCGGGCGGCGCCACGACGCCAAGCACGGTGGCCGGCCCGGCGGGCGGGGGGTTCGGAGTGCGGGGCAGCGACGCAGCGGCCAGCGACGCCGGCAGCGCGCCGGCGGCGCCCGGGACCTACCAGCAGTTGCTGGTCAGGGCGGCAGCGTCGCTCCAGGAGGGCGCGGAAGTCGCGGCGGCGCCGACCGGAAGGGGCGGGCGAGGACCTGGAACGCGTCCGCCGGTGGCAGCGGCTCGGATGGAAGGCGGCGGCCGCCGGAGCGCTTCGGCGCGCGAGCGCGTTCGCGGCGCGTCAGCACACACGGGCGGGGACGGCGCGCCGTCGGCGGCGGAAACCCGCGGCGAGGCGGTAGGCGGCAACGGCGGCGCAGCGGAGAAAGGGTGTGCCTTTCCACCCTGTTCCTCCGCCAAGGGAATCGGGGGAGCCCGAAGACGTGGCGGCGGCTGCGCCGCGGCGGCGAGGAACGGCGCCGACGGTGCGACGTGCGCCCCCGGCGAGGCGGCCAAGGCCGGTGGAGAGGTCGCCACCGGCGGCGCTCGACGCGCGCGGTCGCCTGCTGCGTCACCGCCACCGCATGCGGGCAGCGGCAGCGAGACACATGTTGCGGCAGCGCCGGACGGAAAGCCTGCGGCGGCAAGCCGCGTCGAAGCGGGCGTCGTGGTCGGCGTCGAGCATTCCGCGCCGATGGCGACACGGCGGCTGACGCCGCGGCGCGGACGCGCCAGGAGAGCGGCGCGCGTCGCGACCGCGCCTCCGCCAGGCGCGCGATGGACGGTGGGCGGTGGCGGCGGCAGGGGGCGCGCGCGCGGCGCTGCGGGCGGGGCGGGCTGGGCGGCTGGTTCCGCCGCCCGGCACGCACGCGCATCGGCCGCCAGGGTGGCGGTCGTGGCGGCTGCGCGGCGGGCGTCAAGGTCGTTGGTGGAGGCGGCGGCTGCGCTGTGTCCGCCGACGTGGCCATGAGGCCGGCGCCGCCGGCGTCGGCGCACCGCGCAGCAAGGGTCGTGGCGCCGCCGCCGGCGCCAGCAGCAGCCCGCCCGGCGGCGGCCCAAACGTCCGCCGGCCGCGAGTGTGAGGAGGGGGGGGCGGAAAAAGAGAGGGCGGCCGCGGCGTAGCCGCCGCGGCCATCGACAGGGGGTGGGGCGGCGAAGGCCGGCCGGCGCCACCCGCAACTGCCGGGGCCGCGCGCGCGTGCGGCGTCGGCGCCGCCGCCGCGACGAGGCCGAGCGTCGGAAGCGAGCCCCGGTCAGCGCGGTCGGCCGCCCCGCCGCGGTCGGCCGCCATATCGGCGGGGGGCCGAGCGGACGGCGGCGGCGGCCGGCGGCAGGCGCGGCGGCTATGGCAGGCGCTGGCGCCGCAAGCAACCACCTGGAGGTGCTGGGGCATGGGGGCGGGGGGGCGCCGCCCGACATCGAGGCGGCCCGAGCACGGGGCTACGTCAGCGGCCACGCGCCGGCGCGCCCGCGTCGGCGCGCTCGTCCGCGGCGGCGGCGACATTTGCGGCCACAGACAGGAGGCGGGTCCGGCGCGGGCGGCGGCGGCGCCGCATCGTGAAGGCCGCCCGCGTCGCCCGTCGGGGGCGCGCCGACACGCGCCGAGGCAGGGTGCTGTGGCGGGGTCGGGA
>Ga0114953_1003456_pt1 | contig 10777 bp, 11 predicted proteins | sample SidtaG_FD_87298 | JGI IMG/M metagenome (GOLD analysis project Ga0114953, IMG submission 87298) | Marine algal microbial communities from Sidmouth, United Kingdom - Sidmouth_Male2 metaG | ecosystem: Host-associated > Algae > Red algae > Unclassified | place: Sidmouth, United Kingdom | collected...
GGGGGGGGGGAGGAGGGGGGGGGGGGGGGGTGGGGGGGGGGTGGGGGGGGGGGGGGGGGGGGGGGGGGGAATGCCCAATCCACGTGTGCTGCGTGGCGGGTCGTTGCCCGCCAGCCGAGAATGACTGCGGCGCGGACTGAGACGGATGCATTTCGCGCATCACCGGTACGGTGTGGCGCCAAAGAAGAGCGGGTGACGAGTGAGTTTGACTTTCGTGTTCCAGGACTACAGATTTCAACAGATGAGGAGTTCCCAGCACATAAAGAGAGCTGGGGCTATCAACTCCGCAGCACTCACCAGGTCAAAACAATGACATGCAAAGTATGGATATGTCGGAATGAGGCTTGGTGCACTCGCCTTGGTCTGATTCCAGTCAGGGACACGTTTATTGCCCGGGGGACACGTTTATTGCCCGGGGGACATGTTTCCTGTCCGGGCACTCACAGGCGATCACACCCGGCACTGTCGCCTGTTCAGAGCACAACCACCGACGTAGAATTTTGCTGCATACGAACCTCAACCAAGGTGCCACGTGTGTCTCTCTGAGTAGCGGGAGAGCGTATGTGAAGACTGTTCAAAGATCTCAGGATGATCGGGACCCCGGGCCGAGGGGGTTTACATCAACACGGGGGCTACATGTTTTCCAACGAGGCAGATTGGAGCTTGGCATGGGTGGGAGAAATCGTTCTAATATCCGTATGATACCATTCAACAACCAAGGGTCACCATTCAACAACCACTGTAAGGCGGTCTTTTCCACAGAGTCTACGCATAAATCATTTTCTGGGGTTTTCCAAGACTGCCGTACTGCAACTTGGGTCAGTTTTCGATGGTCGGAAAAACACGGAAGCGAAACACAACCCACATGACTGGACGTAACAGGTCGTCAGCTGTCGAACGGTGGTACTCTCGACCAAGTCGGACACCTGGGTGGGACAACACGGACGAAAACGCGTCGTGAGGGTGTTTGCCTCGGAGCGCGCCAAGCGTCTAATTCTGCGGTCAATTCGCCGCCAGAGGCACTCTCAGACGTCCCACCATGGTCAGCCCGCCAAAAACCACCATCGACGCGCCCGATGCCAAGCGTCAAACGACGCTGCCCGCCTTGGCTCCCCCACCGAGAGGTCCTCTCGACTCTGAGGGGCTCACCCGACGGCGAGCGAGATAGGTGGGTGTGCGAGCGGTCGTCCGGTGTCTGGTGGGGCACGCAAACCGCTGCCGAGGCCGGATCAGCAGCGGCAGATGGCTGCTCTGCTATCGAAGGGCCTGGCCGGCACCGCTGTCGCTCGAGAGGTTGGGGTTTCTCGTGGTGTGGTGCACCACTTTGTCGCTACTACGTGTGGGCGCAGCAGTTTGCCGCATTCTTCAAGAGCTACTGCCCAGAGGAGAACAAGCTGCTGGCTCTAGACGGAGCAAAAGTCCACCTATCTGCTTTTGGCCTGCTGGCGCTCGTGCGGGCTAAGGTGCATCTTATTGCAGAACCCTCTAAATTGTCGCACCTCATTCAAGCTTTGCACAACAAATCAGCGTAGGGCAGCTTCCAGACAGCCATTTGACGTCAATTTTGCAGCCGGTCCGGTGGGTGTGTCGGTCTCGGGTGCAACTTCACAGTGCTGTACTTGATGGACTGCATCAAGAAAGCCGCCGACCATGCTTTCTCCCCCTCCCACCTAGCCGCCGCGCTTGCTAACGTCGGAGTGTGGCCATTGGACACCAAAAAGGACTGCTTGGAGGAGGTCAACAAGGGAGCCGACCGCACGGCAAAGGACGTCGACTTACAGCTTTTGGCCGACCGTGCGGGCCCTACCATGCGCAAGGACCTCAAGCAGCCCACCATCATCCAGGGCACCCTGTCGACTGCTGGGCGGCCCGTCAACCTGACGGCGCCGGATGTGATTTCCGCCCTTGAGAAATTGGAGGAGGACAAGCGAGTAAAGGCCGCTGCGCAGGAGCAGGGGCGGCGGGAGAAAGCTGCACGGGTGGCGGCGTACAAGGCCACCAAGTCCAAGCGGGACGCTGCTCTCGAGGCGGACAGGTTCGAGAAGGCGTGGCGCGTTGCTTGCACCGACGCCGTGGAGGAGGCGCGCCACAGATTGAGCTGGGCAAACCCGTATCCACGCAAGCGTAAGCTGCAGATGGCTGCCGCAAGGCAGCGCGCACGCTTCGGCGTTGCATCCGATTGAGCTGGAGAGGTGGTGTCCGTGTACTACTCTGATGTGTGTTTGTTTGTTTGTGTGCGAGTGTCAAAGCGAAGAATGAAGTGTCGTTTGATTGGTTCGCGGCGTTCGGAAACGGATGGTCAAACATCAAATGAATCTTCCAATTTTCGTCCGACACTGCGAGGTGACTGCTTTAGACAGGAAAGAGGAATGGTTGTTGAATAGCGACCCCGTCGTTTGCCCCGTAAATCAAGAACAATATGAGAGTGCTCTCCGAGAAAAAATAAATGGACACGACCTCAGGAGGCTCTCACCAGCACATCGGTATGCTCGAAAGAAATAAAGGACAGCAGCAGCGCCCATGGTGAGTTTTGTGGTTGTTGAATGGTAGCATACGGATACGACCTGCGAACTGACGTGATTGGGCTGGTGGAGCAGAGGAGAGACTGAATCAGCCCGACTGCTGTCGATACAGCGACAATTGCAATGCGAGACAGGCGCGCCCGGGTCGGGAGGTGGTGGGATACCGTGACACGAAGCACATTCAGAGATAAAGTCAGAGCTGTCACACGCAGATATCTTGATCGAGACACAACTTGGGGACGACGCGTGGCACCTGCCAAGTCCGAGGTGACCCCATACGGAGAATTTGTCGTATGTGGCGAGGACAGTGCCTTGCTGTCGCCTAGTCCCGCGCGCGCGTGCTCTCTGACGCACGCGACGTTGGCAGCGACTGGGGTCTCCATCACATCAAAAAAGGAGGCACGGCACGCCTCTCGAAGCATGCGCGAGGAGCAGTACCTCGCCAGAGGGTGGTCTGTTGCACTTTGAGGTTTTCAAGTGTGATGCATCGCCTGGCAAAGGGCCTGACCATAGAGAATTTGAGCACCCCTGCAGCCACGTGAGGCCGAAATCTCGCAGGTCGGCACATGGTTGGCTGTGCGAGGGACGCTGGAAGGCGTCCTGCGCGCCGCCCGGGAGAGATTGGTTTGAACGGAGGTTCCGGGAAGTCACTTCCTCGACGCCAGCTCCTGGCAGGCCCACCCGCCCCCGCTCGCCCAACGCTGCCGCTAAACCGCCTCGGCGGTGTCCGTCCCAGCGAGAGTGAGGGAGGCCTGTTGGCGTAGCCGTGGGCGGTGATTTCTCGCTCGACACTGGTGGGTTGCCTCTGCTGGGTGACCGTTTCTGGGTCCGCATCGCCGGGCTGGCGCTGCCGGGCCCACCAGGCGCAGTTTCTGAGCCACGTTCTCTCTTCGGGGCGCTTCGGTGCAATTCTGGGTGTTACTGGGCGCTGCTTGGTGTTGTTGCTGGATGCTTACAGACGTTGCCGGGCGTTTCCTTCAGTCGCTGTTGTCCTACGTGATTGACTGTGTTGCCGGCGTAGCCACCTTTGGGTGCTCGGCGTTGATAGGTGCTGCTGGGCGCTTTTTCTGGACGTTGCAAGGGGTTTCCGGGCGCTGTCGGGCGTTTCCTTCGCCCAGTGGACTCGGCGTCACGGCGGTGCTGGCGGTCTCTGAGAGCTCTTGGGAATTTCTGGGTGCTCTTTGGGCGGGCCCTGTGGTTCTCGGGCGGGATGGGCGGGGTAGGTGGGTCGGACGGGCTGAGTGGGCTGGGCATGCATGCAGGGGGGGTGGCGCGCGGCGCCTCCCGCCTATGTTAGCAAGGCGCAGACGCTTTGAGGGCAGCTTCATCAATGCTCGGTGTGTCGCCATTCATTGGCGTCGCCGCAGCACCCGCTTGGCCAGTGGACTTGCCCGTTCAATTGGGCTGCAAGTTCTCCTTTCTGGGAGCGGCGGCGTACACCGCCGCCGACTGCCGGGGCAGTGTGGTCTGGGCGCCCCCCCCCGACGTCAGCCTCTTACCCTCTCTCTCCTTTTTCCAGGCCTCCACTTCGATCGTCACCCCCCCCCCGCCGATATCGCTCGTGGATATCACCCCCTCACGGAGACGCCGTGATAAGGCCCGTGTCAGCGCCGAGCGTCCGACAGTTGGCGGCATGCTGTGGCAGGCGCGGCCAAGCCGGGACGGGACAACAGACGAGCCCCCCCCCCGCCTACCTGCCGGATGGCGGTACCCGACGGCGCTCGCGGCCAAGCCGGGGCGGGACGGCGAAGGAGCCCCCCCCCCCGCCTACCTACCGGCTGGGGGCACCCGACAGCGCCCCCTCCAGGCTTCACGTGTTCCCGGCTGGCGGCGGGACGGCGGAGTTGAAGACGTGCGTGCGGGCGTTGACGTCGTGGCGAAAAGGATCGGAGGTCCCATGGGGGGGCGCGAGAGCATCAACACCGAGGCGATGCTTTCCACCGAAACTGCCGCGCTCGAGGAAGCCGAAAGAGACGGGATCAGCGCGCCCGATCCTGACGCCAGGGCTCGTGCAGTCCCCGTACGCGCACGGAGGTCTGCGCGCCGAGCCACCGCGTCTCCTCATGATGATGTGGCCGCCGTCGCTGCTGAAACCGCTCCCTGATACGCTCCGGGGTCCTACGGCACTGCCGGCAACCCAGAATCTGCCGCGGGCGCCGGCCGCCGCCGTTCCAATGGCCTCGACGCCGCACGCCTCGACACCGCCCACGTCGGCACCGCCCGCTCCGGACACGACGGTGATGACGGCGGGCGTGGCGACGGTTGGCTCTACGACATAGTGCGTGGCGACGGCGGGCGCAGCGAATTCGGTCGCGGCGAAGGCGGGCGCGGTGAACGTCGCAACCACGGCACCCACGCGAGAGCCGCCGTCGGTCGTCGTCGCGTCACTTTTGACGGCTTCCACGGCGAAGGCGGCAGCTCTGGGGGCGGTGGCCTCCCCCTCCCTCACTCCACCTCCACGCCCGCTGGCGAGGCCGCGTCCAACGCCGGATACGCCTCTACTAGGTCCGTGATGATGGCTGGGTGCCGCATCGCCCACGTGGGCGGCGTCGTCGGCGAGAAGATGGTGGAGCGTGATGCGCGCATCAAGCGAATTGAGAACGAAAAGAAGATGGAGGTCGACGCCGCGTTGGCCGCCTCCCGCGCGGTCGCGGCCATTGAGGCTGCGGCGCGGATGGCGCAGTCGATGGAGATGGAAGCGGAGGCACGCGGGTACAAAGACACGAAGGAGCCGGTGGTCTACGACGACGCGTCGCCGCCGGCCCCGGCGGCTGCAGCGGAGCCTGTGCGCCAGGCGCCAATGGACGTGGAGGCCGCCTTTTAGTTTCCGAGACCGCAGCGGCAGGAATGGCTGGCACGCATGCGCACGAGTCGCGAGCGGGCGGCGTGGGCGCGCGGTGCCGCCGGGGGCGGCGCGAGCGAGTCATTCTCCGTCGATGACGCCGTCGAGTGCCCGCCTCCCGCGAACGTGTCTGGGAGGTGACAGTACCAGAACTTTCTGTCGGCGTGGCGCTCTGCTGGGGGCGGTGCGGATACAGGTGGGGACGAGCGGAGTCGCCGCGGACGCTCTCCTGGACGGAGCTGCCGAGGGGGCGCCATCTTCTGTGGTGCAGGTGAGCACGCCCCATCAGAGCATGATGGCGCCTCCGGCAGAGGCCGGGGGTGGTCATGGTCACACGCGGAGAAGATGGCGCTGTGCCGGGCGTGGCTGGTGGATAGCCGGGACCCTATCATCGGGACGGAAAAGACCAGCGCCGAGTTCTATGCGACAGTCGTCGAGGCGTACCGCCGCGGCTTCAAAATTCCGGCGGTGTGGCTGCCGCGACCGGCCGCCGCCATCGCCCGCTTCATGTGGTGTATGCTGTTCAAGAACGTTCAGCTGTTTGCGGCTGTGTACGCGCGGGTGAACCGCCGCAACATGACGGGCCACCTGTCGGGGGAGGACGTTATCCGTGGTGCGGAAGCGGAGCGCGAGGCAGGCGACGCGTACGAGGCGGCACGGGCAGTCCCCGACCACGCGGCCCCGAGGAGACGGAGGCGCAGGGGCGGGCCCGCAGGCGCGGTTTTCACGCCGAAGACTGGATTCCAGGCTGGCGCATCCTCCCCTCGTCAGACAAGCTCGGTGGGGCGGCCGAAGTGGCGGCCGCCGCGTCCACGGCGCCGCCGCGCGGTCGCGGACCAACATCGGCGTCGACACGCGTGCTCGAGCGCAACGAATCGGGCACCGGTGAGGGCAAAGAGGAGGATGATGCTGAGGATCAGGATGAGCGGTGTGGAGACGACGGCCATGGGCCATGGCGGGCACCCAATTGGGAATCCATCCCCATCGGCACCAAGCGGGCCAAGGCGACGCGCTTGGTCGAGCTTTAAATGCAGCGGGACTGCGCCTTGATGGTTTGCACGCTCGGGTCCCTGGTGGAGGCGGCAAAAGACCGCGTCGACCAGTATTTCTACTTCTCTTGCTGGATGCGGGACTCGGACGACACCCGGATCTGGGTGGCGGCGGAGTCGCAGCGGCGCATGCTACGCTGCAAGCAGCTGCTGCTTTGCGCCGAGGCGGCCGAGGCTCGGCGGGCACGCGGCAACAAGGTAAACAACAGCGCGGTGTCCTCGGCAGAAACGCGCCGCGTCGCACACCCCAACAAAGCTTCAGCGGACAACGACGCGGCCTCGGCGGCGAGATGCCCGTATACGGCGGGCCGGGTTGTGGCACCGTCGCAGACGCCGTCAGCGTCCATTGCTTCGGCACGCGCCGCGGCAGCGGCGGCATCGACTGGGGTGACAATGGGGTTACCCTTTCGGGCACCGTCGCCAGTGCTGCGGCCGCTGCTGCCGCCGCCGCCGGTGCCGCCGCCGCCGCCACCGACGCTTCCTCCCGCGCCGTCGCCGCAGCTGCCACCCCCGCTGGCGCTGCCGACCGGACGTGTGCCGCCAGTTACCCGGGCCACGCCGCAGGCTCCGCAGCATTGCACGCCCTCGCCGCCGCTCCCACTTGAGCGCGTTCTTCTGCCGCTGCTTGTCTCGACGGCGGCCGTAGCGGTCATCTGCATTAGCAGCGGCGCGTCGTCTGTGGCGGAGCATCTTCCTGGCGTGGCAGCGGTGAACACCAACAGCCGTGACGACTCGTCGGGAAGGGAAGCCCGCGTGCCGGTCGCCTCGCGACCGGAGGCGGACGGCAACGCTGCAGTCGACGCGGACGGTGACACGCGCGAGGCCGCCAAGTGCATCGGCGACGCCAAACGCGGCACCAACACGCAGGCCGCCAAGCTCCGCAACAACAACTTTTCTGGACTGCTGACGAGTGGGCCGGACGGCGCCCCCAGTAAGGGCCGCCTACCGCCGTCACGCTGTCGCGGGGCTGCCGACGTGGACCACGACGCGGACTTACCCGACATCGACGAAGAGTTGTTGGACTTGACTCTGCGCGACACCGGGCAGGAGAACGACGGGACCGGAGAATTCTGATCTGTGCTGATATCTTTGTACGGGCTGGCGTGCTAGCGCACTGCCCTTTCTTGAATTCTGTTGTGTTTGTCCTTGTGCTTGTGCTTGTGTTTGTTTGTGCAGATGACGCGCTCGCCGATGGGCGTGGGGGCGCTGCGCGTTGTCTGTGTGTGTGTGCTTTTTGCATGACCTATGGGCGCTTGGCTCGCGCTCTGGGCGGCCTTCTCGCCAGGATACCGAGCATTGCGTGTGTGTGCGTGCTTGTGTGTGTGTTTGAGCGCTTCTGTGTGTGTGTGTGTGTGTGTGTGTACGTGTGTGTGTGTGTGTGTGTAGGTGGGTAAAAAAATAAGAGAAAGGGCTTTTTCCCCGCCCTCTGGCGGGGAGTGTCCTACAAAACATGCCGGACGCAACGAGGACAGATGGTCACCTTGGCCAATAGGTGCTATCCCCAGTGCGCACCGCCCCATGTCTGCGTTGGCAGCCGTCTGCGACCTCAGGTTGGCCTCGCACCAACCCACCCTCAATTCGCCACTGCCCCCTCCGCGCCGCGCCTCCTCAGTCTATGCTGCTGGTCAGGACGTGAACAAAAAGGTGGGTGCCGACACCGGCCCCACGATGACCGCCTTTACATTGCGCTAAAGACGCGGTCGGCCGCGCGGGTGCAGCCATTCACCCCTCGATAAACGCCTGTACAGAGCGCCAGAGGCGCGGTCGGCAGCACGCATGCAGCTACCCGCCTCTCGGTGAGCTCCTGTACAGCGCGCCAAAGGCGCGGTCTGCAGCAGCCGCCCGCGCGGGTGCACTTATTTGCCTCTTGGCGGCCGATCGCGCAGTGCGCCTGAGGCGGATACGGATGCGGCCGCCGAGGGCGGGGCATCCACCCGCCACAGAGACGGTGGCCGCTGCCTCCCACTCGGCCACCGCTGTTATAGGACTAGAATTTTATGGGAGTAGGCCGCTGTGGTGGCTGCTGGCGCCGTCCACCTCTGAGGCTGCCGACGGGCAGCTTCTCAGTCGCAGCGCACCTTTCCCTGGCTCGCCGCCCAGCGCACCAACGGACTCTACGGCAGAGCCGCCAACCAGGCCGTTGCGGTCGCCCACCTTCAAAGGGTCTGACCTGCTGGTCTCTAAGGTGCCACCGCCCTCGGCGGAGGCGGCGCTTACTAGCAAAAAAAATCAACAAGAAAACAGATCGAGGAAAAGAAACCCGAAGGGGAAAAAACCATTCTAAGCGGTCGACGCTGTACCGCTCTTCTGCAGCACCACACAGATATGTTCTCCTGTTCACGTCATGCACCTCTAGAGGTAGGGCGTCACGTACTCGCCACGCTTTCCGTACACATGCTCCGCCTAGTCGTCCCGCAACGTCACACACTCATCATTATCAGGGGTTGCGATGGATCAATCCTTGCCCGATATATCCGCCCGTTATAGTCACATCTATCTTTTTTGTGGCAAGCGTCAGGGCGCTCTTATTTTAATCAATCGTGGTGCACGCAGATACAATGGTCCTTATCGGAACCCAAGGATGAGAATACACAGGTCTCAGAGTGCATTTACAAAACTCGACTGTATCCGGCCGACACCTGTCGAACGGTCTGTCCGCGGCTGGCTGATGCAGCAGTGGCCACGGCGCGGCCGCCGCCGGCTCCTGCAAGGCCTGGATCCTCGCGGGTGCTATTACAGTCAGACGCTGTCGGACACCTCACTGTGCGAGTGGTGTCGATGTCGTGCGCCTTCGCATTTTGTGCACTGTGGCCCTTCTCGCTGTGGTTTCTCGCAACCCAGAGGTACTACCTGCCAACGAAGCCACCGTGCAATCATCACCGTGGCGAGCACGGAATCTACCGGCAGCGACACAAGCGGCGGCGACGGCGCAGGTACCGGTGAAGACGCGACGAGACTGGGTCCGGCACAACCGCAGGGCCAGAGCCGTCCACGTTCTGCCAACCCGCATGACGAGGGAGAGCCGGCTTCATCACAGGCATCCGGCAGTGGTGATTTCCTGGCCAGTATCATTGGTACGTACCCTTCAACACCCGCTTTACAGTTTCCTGCCAGTGTTACTCACAAAGGGGCATTGTGACACCCATTCAAGGATGGATACAAGACTTGGACGTCACGCGCTCACGCGAACCACTTTTGGGACACCTTTAATGGCGATGGAAAGGACCAGAGGGGCCACCTCGTGGTGCGGTGCCGCGTTTGTGCACTCACAGGGGTCAGCTCGTGTTACCTTCTGCGCAACGGCAAGTCGAGCAATGCGTGGCGCCATTTCAAAAACGTCGCCTGCTCTGCAGCCTCGGAGGAGGTCCAGCGTCGCCGCCACCAAGACGGGGCGGAGTGGCGGGCCAAGAGTACTCGGCCGCTCGTCGCTGGACCTGGAGGACCAAGCGGGCCGATGGACGGCTGCCTCACGGCGACGCGCTCTCGCGAGATGACGCCTTCCCAAGCCCGTCCTCATCATCTGCGCTTCTTCCTCATGCTGGTGATCACGATGTCTCCATTTTCTCTGTCCGGCAGCAGATATATGCTGGAATTCGTTCGTGGCCTCGGTGTGTCGTACGACCCGTCCGCAACTAGTGGAGTCCGCGACATCCTTCTTGATCTCTACTCCTTCATCAGCGATCAACTACGCGAGAAAGTGCGGCGTCTGCAGTCGCGGTACAGAGGGCTACCTTTCTTTCACCTGATCACAGATCTGTGGAGCAAAGGAAGGGAGGAGGCAATGCCCAATGCGGCTGGTGTGGAGAGGGGCAACAACGAACGGGACGCTAGGCGTAGGCCCTTGTGAGAAACCGCCCGCGGGGACCGCACACCTCAAAAATCCTGGTGCGCTCCCTCTCAGCCCTTGTGGTAGTAAGTCTCGCATTTTCAATCCGTGTCGATTGTCCGCCAGTTTCGCCAGATGCGATATGCAAGCAATCAACATGACGTCGACCAATGGGAGGCTAAGTTCCCAGTCCGGGCCAGTCTACGGTGGCCGGAAGGGGGTCGAATATGGTCTAGTATGGTCGTTGCGCCAAAAGCTGGACAGTCCCAGACAGGCGGATCGACGTTTGGGCCAATCAAACGCACAAAAGCGCCTCTTTGACAGGCCGTGACTCTCCACTTTTTGGCGGAACGACAATACAGGAGGAGTTCGGAGGCAATTTCAAAATTGTGGGCCCCAGCGCCAATACAGAAAGTCAGGCCCTTTCGCAGCACGTTTCGCAGTTCCGCGGGGCCCGCAGAACCGGGGTGCATTTTCTGCGAAAGAACATGTGGGCACCGGACAGACCGTTACTGTATTTACGAGGCAAGCGAGCCAA
>Ga0114953_1003457_pt1 | contig 10775 bp, 13 predicted proteins | sample SidtaG_FD_87298 | JGI IMG/M metagenome (GOLD analysis project Ga0114953, IMG submission 87298) | Marine algal microbial communities from Sidmouth, United Kingdom - Sidmouth_Male2 metaG | ecosystem: Host-associated > Algae > Red algae > Unclassified | place: Sidmouth, United Kingdom | collected...
CGTTGGCATTTGACCGCCACCAGCCCGCCACTTGCCCGCCGCCACATGCCCACCGCCAGCCAGCCACCACTTGTACGCCACTTGCCCGCCACTTGCCCACCGTCACTTCACCGACACTTGCCGGACGCCAGACCGACGCCAGACCGTCGCCAGCGGACTGGCGGCACGAACGACGGAGGCACGGCCGGCCGCGCCACCGCTTGCAAGGCGCCCGCCTCGTCGCCGCGCGCGTCGACGCCGCTCTCTGCGGAAGCGCGGACTGGCGGCAGGAAGTACGGCGGCACGGGCGGCCGCGCCGACGAGGGCAAGGCGTCTGCCTCGTCGCCGCGCGCATCGCCACGGCTTGGGGAGACAACGCCGAATAGCGGCGAGAACGACGGCGGCACGGCCGGCCGCGCCATATCGAGCAGGGCCCCCGCCCCGTCGACGCGCGCGTCGCCACCGCTCTCGGCGACGGCACCGACTAGCGGCAGAGCTGACGGGGCCCGCGCCAACAACAGCAATGCTGCCAAGGCACACGCCTCCTCACCGGATGCGACGATGGCGCTGAAGACGTCTACACCTGTCGTGACGACGGCATGGCCCGAGAGGGACGCTGCTGTGTTTGGGCACGGCAGTCGGAGCGTTGGAGAGCAGGAAACTATTGCGGCTGCCCTGGAGGCTGCGTATGTGGCAGTTGCGCGTGCGGCGCTTGGGGATTTTCCGTTGGAGGGAACAGCAGCGGCGGTCGGTGCCACGTCGCCAAACGCAGCTACCGCAGCTGCTGTCGGTAGTGCGTGGCACCTACAGCCTCAAGAGCAAGGCCCGGACAAGTTTCGTACTGGCCTTCCCGCACCAGAGTTCCCTGGATCATCCGCCGTCGCGGAACTGACCTCCGCAGCTACGGCTCACACTCAGACGCACTTTGCGCCACAGTTTCCGTCCCTCATTCAGGGGGAATCAGCAATGCCGTCGATCTCTGGACCCGCGGTCTCCAACGTGGGCAAGGACTGCCCGGTTGGTCTAAGCACGCCTGCCCTTCGTCCTGTCGGAGCTTTGAGGGATGCGTCTGCAGTCTACGAGCGTCCTCTGTTTTCTGGTTCGAAGTTGTTCTACGAAGGCTCATCGAGAGGTGGTGCCGACACGTCGGTTGCATCTCCGGGCCCAAGCGGTGGTGGAGCTGCTTCGGCGGGCCTGGGGTCTGTTCTCCAATTTCCTGTGGAAGCCCCATCAGAGTTTCCGCCTGTTCAAGATCTTTCGCTGCAGTGCAAGTACTTCTCAGAGCGCCAGGTATCGCGCAAGCATTTCTCAGAGTGGGATGTGTCATGGGAGGATGACGTGAAGGCCGTGAAGGTGGAACTGTGCACCAGGGCTAAGGACATCAAGCCGTCGTACATCATCCACTTCGCCTCGTCAAAGTCGATGTGTGACGCACCAGCTACCCGCGATGGCGTCCAAGAATTGTTCTCCCGCCTTCTTAACGCGGAGGTGCAGGGGGATCCTGCGGCGGTGGCGCAACCTCTGTGCCGTGTCCGCACAGCACACATTCTCACGGTCATCACGGCGGCGTACGCTAAGTACGGATTCAGCCTTCCTGAGTCCGTCAATGCCCGACCGACGGCGCTTTCTGGTGGCCGTCAACAGGCAAACAACATTGTCATGCCTGCTCCGGAGGACCGCTCCTGCCTTCCATCCTCGTCTCCTGCGCGTCGCGTAGGCAAAAACGGGCCGTTGCTGCTGACGTCGAGGACGACGACGTCGCGCGCTGCCGGTCACCAAAGCGCAAGTCGGTCGCCAAGGTTGAAGACGTTAGCGCTTCGAAGACTATGGGTCGGCACGACCGGCTAATGGTCAGCATGATGACAGCCGCTGGAATCATGCTGAATTCTTACAACCCTGATACCAATAAGTGGCCAGCCGTCCATGAAGTATTCATATGCATGCCGCCTGATATCTTGAAGGGGATGTTGGAGCCGTCGATTGGCCTGATGATGTCGTGCTGACGGTGGGACCGCCGAGGTAACAAGGGCTGCGAGGAGCGGACCTACGACCGGCTGCAAACTTTGGCTCAGACAAAGTCGGGCTTGACATCGGCTACTGACGCGCTGCAGTACGTGCGAGAGCTGCACGAGGTCATGATGAGAGACCCCTTCTGGCGGGACAATCATGTGAAGCGGACGACCGGATCTGTTGCCATTACCTGGCTGAAGTGGCTAGCAGAGGCGGAGACGTGGGTACCGACACTCGACGCCGACCTCGCTGGCAAGAAAAGCCCTCCGCCTTCATCGCATGAGCGCGACGGAGAGCCGTGTGCGCTGAGTTCTGAGGAGGGGGCCCCGCCGGGCCGGCGGCACGCTCCACGGCATAGACGTAGTTAGCCCTTGCGTAGTATGTTTTTCTCATGTCTTTTTATAAGCCTATGCTCCTATTGTGCTGCAGCACGTGACTCGCGTTGGCTCGCATATGGTCTAGCCGGAGCACGACTGGATTGATTCTTCCTGTCCGTGAGTGCTGCTGGTCGTAACACAGCCGTGACTCATCGCAAGCGAGTAACAGCCTTTCGACACCCGCCCGCGTGGCGCCCGCGTGAAGTAGACGACGAAACTTCCGGACGCGAACTTGCCCGCCGTGGCGACAAACATGCGCCACAGAAGCATCGAACAGGTCTCCTAGTGCACCTACGACAGCGAGACTGCAGACAGCACCCCTACAGCTGTGCTCATGACACTGTTGGTGGTGTCATTGCTTGTCGCTGCTGCTGCTGCTTCTAAGTCTTTTTCTGTTCAGGCTTTCGCCACCTGCCGCCACCCGCCACCCAACTCCACGTCCCCTTCCGACAAGACCGCAGCCAAATAAACGAGCACCAGCGCAAAGACGTCGACCGCGCCCACGACACCCACTATGCGGGCCACCAAACGACGGTCCGAAGCTGGGTGGCTGGAGCCACAACCGCCACCAGCCGAGGCGCCACATGCACGGCGGTCGTACACAGCACTGAAAACAGCAAAAACACTGGTCACAGAACGTCCTGCGCCGTCACCGCCGCGTCAGCGGGCGCCAGTGACACTACCCCCCCCGCCGCGGCCGCCATGGCTGTGGCAATATCCAAATCTCGCGCGGGACGCGCCGTTGCCGCAGACTTGGGCGCCTACAGGTCATGCCAGAGCCAAAGTGCCCGCGCACAGCGCCGGCGATGCATCACTGGGCGCCCTCTAGACCTCGCCCCCGCGGCGCGACAGTAACTTCAACACGTCAGTAGACAGCCTTCCCCATCTGTTCCCACTCACAAGTGAAATTGTCAACGTGATTGAATGACAACGGCAGGGCCGCGTTCGGCCACATTCTGGCACTGCAGCCCGTGTCCTTGTTTGTGGAGTGCATAGGCATCACAGCAACGCACAGAACACCCCTGTCTGCTTTCGAAGGTGCTCGGAGCCACCATAAAGGGGCGAACAGCTAACGCGAGGGCCAAGCATCGACCAGCACCAGCCGCGTGTAGCACAGCTCGCGGTATTCAGCGCTCAGTCAAACGGCGCACGTACCACATCACTCAGCGCGCAGTCGCACGGCGCACGTGCAGCCGGAAGACATTCAAAGAGAAGGCAGCGAAAATCTCGGCGCCAGAGCGCAAACCGTCGGCGGTGGTCCCCGCGCAATCACAGGGCAGCGTTACTGGCGCCGACAGCAGCTCTCACTGACACAGAGACCAGACGCACAGGGGACCGTCGCCGGTGCCGTCGGCAGTCCCCCCAGCGGACGCACAGGACACCGATTCCGGCGCCGATGGAAGTCCGCACCAAAACAGAATCCGGGAGAGCAGGGCACCGTCGCCGGTGCCGTCGGCGGTCCGCACGGCGGATGCACAGCGCGCCGTTGCCGGCGCCGTCGGAGGTCCGCACCAGCACAGAGACCAAATGCGCAGGGCACCCTTGCCGGTGCCGTCGACAGTCGCCCCCGCGTACGCACAGCGCGCAGTTTCCGGCGCCGTCGGCATTCCGCACTAACACTGAGACGGAACGCGCAGGGAACCATCGCCCGTGCCGTCGGCAGTCGCCCCCGCGGACGCACAGGACGCCAATTACGGCGCCGCCGGCAGTCCGCACCAAAACAAAATCCGGGCGCACGGGGCACCGTCGCCGGTGCCGTCGGCAGTTCCTCCGGCGGACGCACAGGTCGCGGCTGCCGGCGCCGTCGGCAGTCCGCACTAGCACTGAGACGAAACGCGCAGGGCAACATCGCCCGCGCCGTCGGCAGTCGCCTCCGCGGACGCACAGGACGCCAATTACGGCACCGCCGGCAGTCCGCACGAATACATAATCCGGGCGCACAGGGCACGGTCGCCGGTGCCGTCGGCAGTCCCCCCGGCGGACGCACAGGGCGCTGTTGCCGGCGCCGTCGGCAGTCCGCACCAACACAGAGACTGAACGTGCAGAGCACCATCGCCCGTGCCGTTGGCAGTCGCCCCCGTGGACGCACAGGGCACCGTTGCCGACGACGTCGGCAGTCCAAACCAACACAGACACTGAACTCACAGGGCACCGTGGTCGGTGCGAGGGTAGTCTGGCACTCGATGTCTCGCACCACGTTCTGACAGTGTGATCGCGTGGGAGGTGCGAGTACCTCAGCTTTCTCAAACCGGCAACTTTCTCACCCTCCAATGGGGCCTTCGGACCAGACAATGCCCATTCCACAAAGTCTGCCTCGTTGTGAATTCGTCACCCGTCCTTGTTTTCTCTGGTTGCGTCTCGCCCGTGTCCGTATCTCCGGAGGCCGTGTTTCTGACCGACACTCTGGGACTTCCCACCCCCCCGTCCAGCTGCCCGGCAGCAGCGCCCCGGCCACCGGCCGCAGCCACTGCCGCTGGCCGAATGCCTCCGTACGCGCGCTTCCCCGCCACCGGCCGCCGCACCTGCCGCTGGCCCTCTCGCTCCCTACCGGCGCCGCCCCCGCCGCTGGTCGCCGTCCCCACCGCCTTCCGCCGCTTCTTCCGCCTGTTGCTGCCCGCCCCCCGTGTTGGCGACGCCGCCTGCCGCCGCCCCAGCCTCTAGCCGCCGCCCCCGCCGCTCGCCGCCACCGACGCAGCAGGCCACCATCCCCGCCGCCGGCCGCCCGCTTGCTCTACCGCCGTCCCCGCCGCTGGCCGCCGTCCCCGCTGCCTCTCACCCAGCGCCGCTGTTTGCCGCCCGCCTCGGATGCCTGCCGCCTGTCCCTTCTGCTGGCGCCTCCGACGCTGCCGCACCCCCCGTCTTCCACTTCCTCCGATACCGGCCGCTGCCCCTGCCTCTGGGCGCCCCGCTCCCTACCGGCGCCACTCCAGCCGCTGGCCGCCGGCACAGCCGCCGGCCGCCTCCCTCGCCGCCGGCCGCCACTCCCTCCGTTCGTTACTGGCCGCCCCCCGGGCAGGCGCCCCTGCTTGCTGCCACCCCTTCTTCAAGCGGGTTCCCCCACCGCTTTCCCCCGCCCCCGCCACCGGAAGCCGACACCGCCTCTACCCGCCGCCTCCGCCGCTGCCCGTCGCACCTTCTACCGGCCTCTTCGCTCCCTAGCGGCGAAGACACTCCGCCGGCCGCCTTTCCTGCCTCTGGCCACCAATCCCGCCGCCGGCCGCCGCCCTCAATGCTATCCGCCGCCACTGCCTCTATCGCCCGCCCCCGCCGCTGACCGGCGCGCCCTCCAATGGTCGCCGCCCTCGCCGCTGACTGCCGAGCTCGAAGCTGGCCGCCACCCCCGCTGCAGGCCGCCTCCTTGGCCTCCTGTTGCTTCCTGCCGCTCCTTCTGGCGCCGCCGTCTGTCGCCGCCCCCGTGTCCAGCCGCGGACCCCGCCGCTGGCCGCCGCTGCCGCCGCTGGCTGCCGCCCCCCCTGCCGGTGCCGGCGCCGGCGCCGCCCCCGCTGCCGGCCGGCGCCCCCGTTACCCACCGCCGGCCCCGCCCCTGGCGGCTTCCCCCGCGGGTTGCCGCCGCGTTCGCCGCTGGCGGCACCACCGCCGGCGGTCGATGGCGGAGACAACCCCGGCGCGTGTGCGGCCGGCAGGAGGGCGGGCCGTCGGTGACGAGTGGCGGGTAGCAGGTGTTTGGGTGGGCGGTCGGTGGCCGTCGGGTGTGGGTGGGGCGGGCTGGTGTTGGTGGCTGGCCGTGCGAGCCGCCGGCGGTGGTAGATGTGGTCGTCTTTGACGTACCCTCGGTGGTGTTCGCGCCCATGTTTTGTCTTTGGGCACAAATATGTGTGTACAGGCAGTTTACGGATATGTGAACGAGGGCCTTCAGTGTTTTTGCTGCTTGCGGCCTCTGCAGGCTACGCATACGCATGATAAGGAGGTGGGTGGGTTGGCTGCGTTCGCAGTGCGCGAAGGGAGCATCCTTGGTCTTTCCTGGTGCTTGTTTGCTTCCTTTGTTGAGTGGATAGGATGAATGAAAGCCAATGCACACACCAAGTTGGCCAGCAGACCGGCAGGGAACCATAGAGAGGTAGCCGCACGTCTGGTCGCTGAGAACGTCGAAGGGAGAGAAAAGTACGAAGGAGACGTTTTTACACATAGCGGCCTACATTTCCGTTTCCAGGACCCTTCCGAGCACCAGGATTGTTTCGCTCTGGAACAGTGAGGTATTTGTCGCGTTCGCCCCAGACGCCGCGTATTCTTCTCTGCGTGTTCAACCAAATGGAAGCAGGAAACACGGCGGTAAGTAGGCCATACTTTCTCCCACAATAGGTGGACATACTGGGCAAAGGATACAGTAGGAGGTACGTAGTACTTTCGTTTCTTGCAAGAAAGCATACAGAGCGGTTTTTGGAAAACAAGAGACGCGCAGGGTCGCAACCCAATGGATTGAACAGTAGCAGAGAAAATGCATGATCCACTGGATTGGACAGTGTCAGTTTCATCTGCCGAGTATATTGCTATCCTCCAAATTTTGGCGGTTGCAGAACCGTTGCAATCATCATGCAGCGTACGTGGACCAATGAAAGCGCTGGAATCCGGAAAGAATACTTACAATTCTGGTCGACATACGACGAGGGCCTGGAAGCGCGCACCGGCAAGTGAGAAAATCTCCAGAATTCTGACGATCTCTCGAGAAATCGCACAACTGGCCCCAGATTGTCGCTTTGACATGTTCGGGCCAGGAGGCCCTGAAGAAAGTCTCGGATTATCTTGATTTGGGACCAGACTCTCCGCAACCCTCCAGCCAGCGAACATCATTGGCTGACGAGAAGGCGAACACCAGATTTAAGCCAACAGTCTTTCAGAGGTATGGGCATGCACCAACCCGATCGCATTTCTATTTCATGTCGTGTACTCTGCTGTCTGGTTCTCTGCATCCGCCATTTTCGGGAGGACAGCAATACTGGATCTAAGACCTTGTCAGAGGGGGTCCGTTCAAGCTGCTTGGTGGAGGCATCTTCAGTATCCTCTGCCTTCGTGTCCGCCTCAGCAATTTGGCAGGACGGCTACAACTGCCGTCGTCAATGCCGACCTTCGCTGCCCTCCCCCACCGGTTTTGCCTCCACTCACCGCTGCAGCCTCCCCCGAACGCTGCTGCCTCCGCCCACCAGTGCTGCCTCCCATCCCCGATGCTGCCTCCGCCTCAGCTGCAGAACCATTGTCCGGTGCTCACACCCCTTCCGCTACTTTCTCCCCCCACACCAAGTGCGCGCCCCTCACACAACTGATCGGCCTGCCCAACTCAGAAAGATGCTGCCGCCGATAGTTTTCACGTTCAACGCCGGCGTTTACCACCGCAGGCGGCTCGCACGGCAAGCCACCAACACCAGCCCGCCCCACCCACACCCGACGGCCGCCGACCGCCCACCCAAACACCCGCTACCCGCCACTCGTCACCGACGGCCCGCCCTCTTGCCGGCCGCACACGCGCCGGGGTTGTCTCCGCCATCGACCGCCGGTGGTGGTGCCGCCAGCGGCGAACGCGGCGGCAACCCGCGGGGGAAGCCGCCAGGGGCGGGGCCGGCGGTGGGTAACGGGGGCGCCGGCCGGCAGCGGGGGAGGCGCCGGCGCTGGCACCGGCAGGGGGGGCGGCAGCCGGCGGCGGCAGCGGCGGCCAGCGGCGGGGTCCGCGGCTGGACACGGGGGCGGCGACAGACGGCGGCGCCAGAAGGAGCGGCGTGCAGCAACAGGCGGCCAAGGAGGCGGCCGGTGGCGGGGATGGCGGCCAGCGGGGGTGGCAGCCAGAGGCGTGGGCGGTGCCCAGTGACAGGGGCGGCGGGCGGCGGCCGGGGCGGCGCTGGCAGGGGTCGAGGAGGCCAGCGGCGAAAGCGCCGTCCGGAGGCGCGGCTCTGGTTCCGGGCAGTCGGCTGGCGGGGTGAAATTTCCCACTGCGTGGGGCAGGAATATGGCCGCTGGCGGTATGGCCACGGGATAGACCCGAACAGGAAGTAAAGTCAGTGGCAACTCCCCAACGTGGCAGGCTCTCCGAAGTGGGCATTGTTTGCGCCGATGACCCCATCAGAGGGTGAGAGCAACGTCGATTTGGATCCGCTGAGGTACTTGCGCTTCCTTCGCCTTCACACATTCGAAACGAGGTGCCAGAAGGTTGTCAGAATGGAATGTCTTTCTATATACGTACTCGGTGCCGCCAGCAGTTCGTGACGCGGACGCACGGACAGACGTCGCCTGCGCTGTCGGCAGTCTGCATGGAGGACTCACAAGGTCAGGGTGACGATGCGGGCGAATGAGCGTCGTCCGTTGGTGCCGTGTGCGCGCGGGGTAATGTTTCCTTCTTGAAAGAGTAGTTTGATTTCGTAACTGCATTGTCGAACTCGAAATGATGTCTTCAATTGCAGATGCGGTTTGAACAGAATCAGTACTCGCCAACGTACACGCCACACATCAAGTCGATACTGTTACTGATCACCGAATTTTGTCTTGGTGGTCCGAGACTGAGTTCTGGACCGTCTCTCCCCACCAATCAGATGCGCCCCTGGGACTGACTTGGAGCTTCTGATTGCTTACATGTGCCCATACGGCCTGGAAGTCGACATCAGCTCCTCCTTTTTTGTGCACTTCTGGCCAGAAAACAGTAGAAAATCTCAAGATCTCGCCTGGGCAGCTTGCTTCGTGCCAACAAAAGAGGATCAAGCGGCGCCAAACAGTGAGCTCGGCTGGATGCAGTGTCCTGGCGACGAATGCGGGCGCTCTTTTGGCTTTGATGCCCTCTTACTGTTCTTTCAGACCCATAGAATGCTCTTATTCACAGTCAGTCTATGTCTCTGTCCCCTAGGACAGAAGTGGGGGATCAGCAAAACATGAACAGAGGCATTTGACACGGGTGAGTGGTGGTTCGTGGCCGCCTCGTCGCAAAGCAGACAATGGACAGCGCTTTCCTGCCCCAGGGGCGTAGCACGCACTTGAAGCGCTGGCGTCCACGCGTGCTGACGTCGTTAATTGGTCAGGGCCGGTGCGACGGCGCCGAGTGCAAGAGTTCCAAGAGTTCTTCGAAATCGTCTTGGAGAGCATTGCTAACGATGAAATGCTATCGCCATATTCACGCCACGTTGCACAACGTGTCCCATTAAGCACCTGAAGGCCGATGTAACGCGAAATTTTAGACGAAGAAGCCCTTTTCTTGTTCGGGCCACGGAAATCGAACTACTGACTTGATTCTGGCTTCCGCTGACCAAGAATAGCTGTGCGGCTATCGCTTTTCTATTTCGAGTCGGCATAGCTTTTGGGATAGCCGACGCTATCTCACGGGAGCCTCTGATTGGCCTATGTGATGGATCAACGACCCGTTTCACAGCAAATAGTAGCATGTGGCTGAAACGTGTGCGCCACGTCTGCAAGATTGACTTCCAGTTCCTTCTGGGCAGAGATGGTCACTGTTCCGGAACGTCCGCATGAGCTGTCGTACATGGCAATGGTCCTACAGCGACGATCTTCTAGGCATGGACGTCATCAATCGCTACACGTTTTCACCTGTTTCTTTGTCCGTCTGCCGACGAGCGTTCTCTGCGCCTTCGTTATGGTTGATACGGCTGCTCACCACAGTTGTCAACTGCCGCTGCAGTGAATCAAGTCCTGGTAGAAAATACCGTCTTGATCAGGCCCAGAAAGGACGTGGAGTAAGCGATCCTGCAGGTAATTAGGTTAATGACACCGAAGCAGCCAACCGCTGACGTATATGTGGCTGTCTAAGGACGCGGTCTTGGTTCTAGAATAGAATAGCCGATAGAGATAGCCTGAGTTGTTGACAATGCTCTGATGGTGTCTTTTCTCGATAAATATCAGAATTATCGTCCGTGATTTCAAAAACGATCAGTGTCATAATGTGGACGATGAAAAGTGTCTGTCAGCCTCGTCGTTGGACATGGGTACGTTTGCAGCCTCATGGCGAGCACGATGCCCACGCTACAGGAAAGGTGCCCGACGTTGCGTCGCCACACAGTCACCACGTCGCTCACTTTCCCCCCCCCGGACCTCGCGGAAGGGCGGTTGCTGTATGTTTGCACGCACGTGTCCAGAATGGCAGTAGCTGGCGACGTTGGACTGCGACAGCCCGACCACTTTCAGCCCATGAACAAGGGCAGCGCCAAATTCTCTACCTGAGGCACCACCAGCGGCCCGTCTGATCTCCGGTTGCGCGTGTTCGTTACCGGTGGTGGTGGCCTGGCATTTTCGCTTCCGCCCGTGAAGCCCTTACAAGCAAGAGGGGGCTGAGAGTGGTCCATTCTGGTGAACGTATCACCACAACCACCTCGACCCGCACCCCCCCCCCCCCCCCCCCCCCCCCCCCCCCCCCCCCCCCCCCCCCCCCCCCCCCCCCCCCCCCCCCCCCCCCTCCCCCCC
>Ga0114953_1003461_pt1 | contig 10770 bp, 5 predicted proteins | sample SidtaG_FD_87298 | JGI IMG/M metagenome (GOLD analysis project Ga0114953, IMG submission 87298) | Marine algal microbial communities from Sidmouth, United Kingdom - Sidmouth_Male2 metaG | ecosystem: Host-associated > Algae > Red algae > Unclassified | place: Sidmouth, United Kingdom | collected...
GACGGGATCCCCGTCCCCGCCGTCCACGCCGGGCGCCTCTCCCCCCGGTGGCGGTACAAGCTCGACTATGCGCGTGCTATGATGGCGTCGACGGCGGCGGGGCCCGCGCCCAACGGCCTCCAAAACTTGCGGCCGTACGCTTCCGCCGCCGCCGCCGCGCGCGCGTGCCCGCCGTGTGACGGGACGGGCATGGCGACGTGCAGCTACTGCCGCGGTGCGGGCTTTGTGCGCCTCGGCGGCCGCCCGGGCGCGCGCGTCTTCTCCATCACCCACAACCAGTCCATGGCCGTCCTCCCGACGCACGTGATGGGGGACACGTTTCACTGTCCGCTCTGTGGGGGGCTCCGCCGCGAGCGCTGCGTGCGCTGTGGGGGGGTCGGCACGATTGAGCCGCCGCCCAAGCGGGCGCCGCCCGAGGGGGGCGGGGACCGCACCCCGCCGGCAGACGCGGCGACCGCCGCGCCGTCGTCGTCGTCGGCATCGTCGTTGCCGACGGGTGGGAGCGGGGAGAGCGGCGCGGCGCTGCTGTCGCTGGCCGCACCGGCGCCCGAGCCCGACCCGGATGTGGATATGGAGGCGTACCTGGCGTCGGTCGACCCGTCGCTGGTCGAGCGGCTGCCCGGGGGGGGGGTCATCGTGCGGCTGTCGCGCCGCAAGCGGCGGGGGACGGGCGCCAAGGCGGCGGCAGCGGCGGCGGCGGCTGCAGCGGCTGCAGCAGCGGCTGCGTCGACCGCAGACACTTCACTGACCCCGCCGGCAGCGGGTGTCGACGGCCCCGACGCGGCCGATGGGGAGGGGGCCGGCAGCAGCGGCGCGCCGCCGCCCCCCCCCCCGCCCCGCCGCCGCGGGCGCCCCCGCAAGGGCCAAGAGGCGGCGGTCACACAGCCGCTCACCCCCCTCCCCGGCAGCGTTGCGGCGCTGCTCGCCGCGCGCGGCGGCCTCGGGCTCGACGAGATCAACACGGGCTTTGTCAACACGACCGACTTTCGCGTTGGCCGGCAGCTGGTGCGGGAGGCGGACTTTCCGCAAGCGCCACCGTCGGCTGGCGGCGCCAAGGGGGGAACCGCCAGTGGCCAGGGGAGCAGACCGCCATCGGGTGGCCCTGCGCGGCGCCCGTCGCCGCCGCCGTCGCCGCCGCCGCCGCTGGGGGGGTCTGACTGGGGGGACGCACCGGGCGGGGGCGCCGACTGAGCGGGTGCCGGAGCGAACCAGGCTTGGGGGTGGTAGGCCAGTACTCATGAGGCGAGAGAAGCGTAGCCAGTGTGCATGAGAAACAGGTTCGCAGGAGCGCCTTGACGGGTGACTGGCGTCGACTCTCATGCACCTACCGTACGGTAAGGCCGTGCCGTGTGTGCTGTACGTAGGGTACGTATGGCGAGGACGGCATTGGCGGGCCGGCCAGAGGGAGGGGCGACGACCTCGCGCGTTTGGTGTTGGAATCCTTTCCCGGTTGGAAGACGCCTGATTGGTCCGTCGGGCGCGGCGTTTCTCGATCGACCAATCCCGCGATTGTCAGACCGAAGCCCCATCCACCCCGTGCACGGCCTGTTCAGGTGGTGTTCGCGCGGACAGGCGTTGCTACTGTACGTCCAGAAGCCGTGTCGGTCGTCGCCTCTTGATCCCCTCGATTTGGTCTCGATCCGCCTCGTGCCCGTGCCCCGCCACATGCGCCGCGCCCTTCCTTCTCCCTTGTATTTTGCCTCTCGCCCACCGCTTTCTCTGTGCAAGAGCACGCCGCGTGCTCCCCCCGTCCCTCGATTCTACGTTTGTCCCGCACGCCGCCATGGCGGCCACGATGACGGCGCCCGCCAAGGCGGCGACGAGCGTCTTTGCGGGCGTGCCCGAAGCGCCGCCCGACCCCATCCTGGGCCTCAACTCTGCGTTTCTTGCGGACGAGACGCCGGGCAAGATTAGCTTGGGCGTCGGCGCCTTTCGCACGGATGAGGGCAAGCCGTACGTGCTGCCGGTGGTCAAGCGCGTGGAGCAGCAGCTGGTACGTTGGCTGCCGTCCCTTGCTGGTCTGTGTTGTGGGCTTGGGTCCGCTGCCGTATCTGTGGGCGCAGGTGGGGCTGGCGACTGGCAGTTGCACTTCGGCCCAGCTCGTGCTCTCTTGGAGCTAAGGTTTCATGGTCTGGCCGTACGTTCTGGTTCGTTTTGATTAGCTGACCAATCCATTCTGTGTCTTACCGTGTGCTCTACTTTTCCTATACCGTGTGTTCTGCTTTTCTCCTGTACCATGTGTAGGCGGCAGATCCGGCTACCAACCACGAGTATCTGCCCATTGATGGGCTGCCGGCGTTCCAGAAGCTGAGCGCGGAGCTGATTCTCGGCCAGGACAGCACACCCATGAAGGAAGGCCGCGTCGTCACCATCCAAGCCCTGTCAGTACGTTAAGGCCTCCCCTTGTCGTGCGTGCCTGTGGCCTACTGATGCGGTCTGAGCGCGACCTATTGCCGGCCGGGCCTGTGGGCAGTGGCCAGTTTTATCAGAACCGGAACTAACCTCGCTCATCGCATCAAACTCGGTGCGCGTTTTCTCCTGCGCTGTTCCTTCGGGCACGTAGGGCACGGGTGCTCTGCGGGTGGGCATCACCTTCCTCGCCCGCTTCCTCCGCACGTCGGGCTCGCCGCCGGCGGTGTACATCCCGACGCCCACCTGGTCCAACCACCGCAACATCGTCCCCGACGCCGGTCTCGGGGAAGCCCGGACGTACCGCTACCTCGACGCCTCGTCTGGGGGTGTGGACATTACGAACATGCTGGCGGACCTCTCGGACGCGCCCAAGGGCTCGGTCGTTGTCCTACACGGCTGCGCCCACAATCCGACGGGCGCTGACCCGAGCCCCGCCCAGTGGAAGGAGATCCTCGCGGTTATCCGTGAGCGGGGGCTGCTGCCCTTCTTTGACAATGCGTACCAGGGCTTTGCGTCGGGCGACCTCGACGCGGACGCGGCGTCGGTGCGGCTGTTTGCCGACGCGGGCATTGACATGGTCATCTCTCAGTCGTTTGCCAAGAACATGGGCCTTTATGGCCAACGCATTGGCGCGCTCTCGGTCGTCCTCGCCGCTGGCACCCCCGATGTAGTGGCCGCCGCCAAGGCGGTGCGGTCGCAGCTCAAAGCGGTTGTCCGGCCAATGTACTCGTCCCCCCCCGCGCATGGCGCGCGCATCGCGGTCGGGGTGCTCGGCGACAGCGCCAACTATGCCGAGTGGAAGAAGGAGTTGGCGGGCATGGCCGGCCGCATTGGTGACATGCGGACGGCGCTCAAGGCGGCACTCGACGCCAACGGCACGCCCGGGGATTGGTCCCGGATTGTCAACCAGATTGGCATGTTCTCCTACACGGGGTTGTCCGCGCAGCAGGTGGCCTACTTGCGCACCAAGCACCACATCTACATGACGAGCAACGGGCGGATTAGCATGGCGGGGTTGACGACGTCGACGGTGCAGCAGGTGGCGGATGCCATGAAGGACGCGGTGGAGAACGTGGTCAAGCAGGAGTAAGTCTTTTGCTCTGTCGGTGTCTGCTCGTCCCGCCGCTCCGTGTAAGTGTGAAGGCTGTCTTCTTTGGTACCTTTTTTGTTTCGTGAATCTCTGTGCCTCGTGTTACCGACAAGTGAATGGCCGCGCCATACATAGGTTGGTGATGGTCTGGCTTGATTGCTTCTTGGGTGTGGGTGTTTTGGTCAATTGTCTGTTTGTTTCTTGTGCGTGCTTCCCCTGGGCCCTGTTGCTCTGCCACCGGCCCACTAACGGGTGGACGCTACCGTGGTGCGCTTCCCGATTGCCGAATGGCCGTTGATTCGCTTGCGTGCCGGGCGTGAACGCGGTTGCGCCTGGCCGGGTGGTTGTGGGCTGTTCTTCTCCTCGGCATGCCTTGTCCGCAGTTCTTCAGTGTCCGGCGTCCAGTCACGGCTCTGAAGTTCTTTGCTCGACTTTGTTGGATGAGGCAGCAATATTGGCGTGTCGGTCAGCGTCACATGACACAACAGAAACTGGTGGGGTTTGTGCAATCAAGAAGAACTGTTCTGGGAATGGGTAGGATGGGTCATGTGCGCGAGCAGGCCCGCCATGTAGGCGACTCACGGCTGCCTGCGCGAGCGGTGGGTGCTTCAGCGCAGCTCCTGCAGAACCGTGCACTTGGAAATCAGCTGTTTCCTGTTTTCTGGGGCGCCAACAGCTGCGTCCACGCTGTGAGAGAGCAGGAAAGCGTTTGACCGCTGCGAATCGTCCGGATATGAAATCAATGGCCCTTCATCCATAGCATCCATGTGCACACCCTGGTGCCGCTCGACCGACCTGGCGAGGACTCGCAGTGAGTGTTCCAAGAAGAAAAAGAGACACTGCTTGCCAGTATTTCTCCCGTACACTGTTCAGAGGAATAGGCCTGGGCCAGACGTATGGTCTCATGTGATACACACCCTCGTGAGGTTTCGCTGTCCTGCAGAACCAGCAAGCGCTAATGAGTGCTTGATCCAAGTCTTGGTCTGTCGTCACAACTAAATATAGTAAAATCTGAAGTCGCGAAAAAAGAGCCAAGTCTTTGAGCAACCACTCTTTTCGTGACACGTCCAAGTTTTACAGACGACGTCCTTGTCCCGTCCTTCACGTCTTCCTGTCTTTGCGCACCGCCATGGCGCCTCCGGCTGTTGCTGGCCAACCGGTCCGCCGAGCCCGTCTAGGCATCCGCGGGTATCTCTTTCTCTACGCTGCCGGGCTGTGCTCCATGCTGCTCGGTGGGTCTATCGTACACGCCGTTGCGCAACCTGACCTGGTATGTTTTGTGTGTTGGCTGTCCACCACGGAGTTTGGACAGTCCTTAGGTGGACCGCGCTGCGTCGCGTTCCGGTGGTGTCTATCTGGGTGCGGCACTGAAATTGTCGGCTGACTGCTTCTCTACTTGTTGTGTTGTTGGTTGTTCATCCTTGTAGCGATTGCCAATAGTGGCGGAGCAGACCAGCGCTTCGGTGGAGCTTGACGAAGCCCCCGTCGAGACCAGGGAGCAAGAACGGCCTGCACCCTAGATGGGACTGGTGTCGTGACCAGGGTATTCGCGGACAAATCTGTGTAGGTCGGCCCCATGCTGGGCAACGATCCCCAACATGAATTCGGGAGCGTGAGACCTGCTTGGCGTGGAACATGCCAACCTCGTTGATACCAAGAGGAGGGCTTGCGATTACAGGGGTGCTCAGGCAGTGTTGAAAGGACGCGAGAAGAAAGAGGACTGCGCTTGGCGATGCGCTAACGGCGCGGTTCCATGAGCGGGGGGTTAAACACATGAGCTTCTGTAGGCGATAAAAGCCATGACAGCATAAATGCTCTGATCGCTCGAACAAAGGCAGACGGGGTTACAAACACCAGTCCCTTGGAAGCCACGCTGGCGAAGAGCGCTGGCCAGTCTCCATCTTTGATACACAGGTACAACACAGGAAGCAAGCAAAGAGAAATGACGAAGAGCGCAACTATGCGCTGCCCGCACTCCCATCTGGCTTACCCCCCGCAGCGCCATCACCGTCGCCACCACCAGAGTCCGCACCGCCGTCATAGTCCTCCTTGGACAATTCAATCGCTCGTCGGAGGTCCTCGTCCATGTCCTCGTCCTCCCCACCCTGCTGCGCCTCCGCATTCGATGCTGCCAGCGCCTGCTCTAGCATGTCGGCTTCAGCTTCCTCCGTGTCATCGCCTTCTTCATCGTCGCCCTCATCGCCAGCACCCCGCGCATCCACGTCCATCCCGTCGCCCGCGTCGGGAGAGTCGTACAACTCTGCGTCGTCACCAGCGCCACCGGCCTCATCCGCACCAGCAACGGTGCCACCACTTGCGGCGCCGTCCAGAGCCGAAGCCGCCGCCCCGGCACCGGAGCCGCTGGCGTCGGCAGCCCCACCCGCAGCGTCGTCCGAGCCGCCACCTTCCGCAGCGGCCGCCGCCGCCCGACGGGCCTCCTCCTCCTCCATGGACATACGAAGGACCATGGCCAGCTCGGGGTCCACCGCAGGGTCCACACCGAATGGAAAGGCCTCATTAGCAGCGCCACCCCCGCCGCCACCACCACTACCACCGCCGCCACCGCTGTCAGACACGATCGGCGAGGGCATGATGGCGTCGGCAAGGATCGCCGTCCCCGACGCAACCGATAGCAGATGCGAGTTCTCGTCGGCATTGACAGCAGCAATGAAGGCGTTGAGCTTGGCCTCGTTGTCAACCGACTCCCCGAAGTTGATTACGTCGACAGCCACGGCGTTCTTCTTCAGCTTCTTCCCCAGTGACACCAGCACCGCCTCCTCGGCCCCGATGGGGGACCCCACGAAAAGCACAATGCGCTGCCGCTGGGCCTGGTTCTGCCGGTGCTTCAGCGCCAACTGCGCTTTTTGCATCGCAGCGACCACATCAGCAGTGCCTCCGGGGGAGACGCTGCGCAGACAGGTCAGGATCTTACCAGAGTCCTGAGTGGATGTAATCAGCACGCGGGAAGAAGTACCCGCCGTCGTCAGCACACCAACAGTGTTCTCCGGATTCGCTTGCAGCTTGATCGTCGCAAGGAGGTTAGCCGCATCCTGCTGCGCATCCTGTAACGGTTACGCGCCCCAAGAAAAAAAAACGACAACAGAACGATGATCCAACCGGGAGCAAGCACATGGCGTTCACGTCAGGAACCGAAAACGCTACGTAAAGCTCGGAACGCTGTTGCCTCAACAGTGAAAAAAACAGCCAGGTCATGGACCAGGCGGACCGCGAGGTGGAACGGAGCAGGCCAACATACCAGGCGCGACGGAGGGAAGTCACCATTGCGCATCCATTCCGAGTTGTCCACACACACGATGGTCGACTCAAGCACCATGACGGACAGAGGGCCGTGTATCAGTAGCACCGAGCGATAGAGGGGGGGATGCCGTACAAGAGATGGGAGTGGGGAGGAGCGTCTCCACCTCGCTCCCAGCTGCTGCACAGCAAGGCGCAGTGAACCGACACGTGCTGTCACCGGCTGTATTTGTTGCTACAGAATTAATTTCCCCAACGTGTGAGCTTGCATTACGTATTGAGACCAATACAGCATGTGAGATAATTTGTACACTTTTTCCTTCGGATGGGTTCAAAGGTACTGTAACGGATCTGATGGACATTCACAGCAAGCACGCTCATTGGCTTCTGTCGATGCGTGCCATTGGCACATGCGATTCATTTGGTTCTCACAAATTGCAAACCACGGTTCCACTCGCTCGCTCGATCTGCCTCCACTGGGGGCTGGGCACGGGACGTCCTTCGATTTTGGATCGTCTGGACGACCCCTGTTTCTGCTGCCTCCCTCGTGCGGCGCCCGAGTCGAAGGAACCGCCACGCCTGGTGCTGGTTGTCCGCCTTACCTCCTCTCGCTCCCTGGGACCATTGCTTCTTTTGTGCTGTCCAGGTTTCCAGTCCCCCGCTCTTCCGCTTGACCTGTCGTACTCTGCATCTGCCGTCGACTGCGTGCGTTGGTGTCAGGTACTGGTGCTGTCGTTGCCGTTGTCGCTGACCATGCCTGCCGCCCTGACCACCGTGGCGCCATCAGCCATGTCGGCCGCTGTCAAGGCGCCTGGTTTCTTTGACGGGGTGAAGCTGGCGCCGTCGGACCCCATTCTTGGCGTCAACGAAGCGTACCTTGCCGATGAGTTCCCCGGCAAAATCAGCCTGGGTGTCGGCGCGTATCGGACTGACAAGGGCCTCCCCTACGTGCTGCATGTGGTGAAGCGAGTGGAGCAGCAGATTGTACGTTGAGCACTTTGGGGATTCGTTGATGTGTGTGGCTGTGCGTTTGGGTGTGGAGAGTCTATTGCCAGCGTCAGCGCATTGCTGGCGGTTGCCCGTTCTTCGCTCTTCCGACTTCAGGCTCACTTGGGACGCTTAAACCTGACTCAGAACCATGTCCATGGCCTGCTTCTTTGGCCCCACTCCTGCGCTTCGGATTTCTGCTCTGTCTCATCGTAGTGGGAGGACCCGCGGACCAACCATGAGTACCTACCTATCGACGGGCTGCCTGTGTTCCAGCGGCTTGCGACGCAGCTCATCTTTGGCCCGGATTGTGCTGCTATCTCTGACGGCCGCGTCGTGACTGTCCAGACGTTATCTGTATGTTTGCTTGTCTTTCTATTTCGGTCGTACTGCCGTTTCTATTCACTGGACGTGGCGCTGTCCCCTGGAGAGCCGCACCGCTGCCCTTTTCCTGAACCTGGAGCACTTGGTCTGACTCATTTCCCTTGTTCCATTGGGTCTCTGTCGGTTTGTTCTGGTCCACAGGGTAGCGGAGCTCTGCGGATTGGTCTCACCTTCGTAGCTCGCTACTATGCCGACGCTGCCTCCCTTCCCCCCGTCTACATCCCGTCTCCGACCTGGAACAACCATCGGGATATTGTCCCGGACGCTGGACTCGGAGAAGCCCGCACCTTTCGCTATTTGGACGCCAAGTCTGGTGGCGTTGACATGCCCGGCCTGCTGGCCGACCTGTCGGACGCCCCCGTCGGCGCCATCGTCATCCTCCACGGCTGTGCGCACAACCCGACGGGCGCCGACCCAACGCTGGCTGAGTGGCGTGACATTGTGTCCCTCGTGCGTGAGCGGCGGCTCATCCCATTCTTTGACGTTGCCTACCAGGGCTTTGCGTCGGGCGACCTGGACACGGACGCGGCGTCGGTGCGGTTGTTTGCCGACGCTGGCATTGACATGCTCCTCTCTCAGTCGTTTGCCAAGAACATGGGTCTCTACGGCCAACGCATCGGTTCCCTGTCGGTGGTCTTGTCGGAGCACACTGCCAATGTGCCGGCGACGGCCAAGGCGGTGCGGTCGCAGCTCAAGGCCGTCATCCGGCCCATGTACTCGTCCCCCCCCGCGCACGGCGCGCGCATTGTGGCAGGGGTACTTGGCGACGCCACCAACTTAGCCGCGTGGAAGGAGGAACTGGCGAGCATGGCCGGCCGTATCGGGGACATGCGGACGGCGCTCAAGGCGGCGCTCGACGCCAATGGGGCTCCCGGTGACTGGACGCGCATTGTCAAGCAACAGGGCATGTTTACCTATACGGGCCTGTCGGCGGCGCACGTCGTGTACCTGCGCTCCAAGTACCACATCTACATGACGAGCGACGGGCGGGTCAGCATGGCGGGGTTGACGACGTCGACGGTGCAGCGGGTGGCAGACGCCATCAAGGACGCGGTGGAAGCGGTGGAAGCGGTGGTGTGAGCAGTGCAACACATGTACAGTCGTGGGGTCCTGGATGGCCGACACGAGGCGCTTGCCGCGGGGGGTAGCACCTGGCAGTCAAAGCATGCAGCCGGTAAGGTATCAGCGGGGTTGGGATCTTCCTGTGGCGTGTTTCTTTTGAGTTTTTCGCCGCCCTACTCTTCTTATTTTCGAGGCAACTTTTCTTTATGACGTATAAACACGCAAGCACAACGCGGCGATACTCTTTGGGCCCTTGGTGACGCCGGTCCTTGTTTCTGTGGGTACTCACGTTCCCGGTGTGCCTTCCTCATGGATGCAGCTTTCTGCGTGCCCCCCAACTGCATTCCACCGTTCCCTGGTCGTTGACGACGACACTTAGGTGCATCCAAGAACTGAGTGGAAGCCAGGCCCCGCATCCATGCATTTTCGCCGCCCTGTCGTGTCGTTCCGCTCTTCCAATCGCTGCGGCGCGTGGCGGTCTTTCGGCCGAGCCTCGAAAACCGTGATCCGACGACCAACCTTTTCAGGCCCGACACGCGGATCCTCGTGCCCTGTCACGCACCGGCTCGTCGCTGCTGCCTGCGCAGCGCCGCCGTGGCGCCGCCACCCCTCGCTGAGACACGAACGGTCGACGGGGTGTGCCCCTCCTCGGCGTCCTCTTGGTTTTAGTGACTCTTGCTGTCGCCATTCTGTGTTTCCCCGCGTAGTTTTGCTCTCGGTGCACGTACGCTGCCGCCATTCACATTTGTATTGCCTCGCGCCCCCCCACCCTCCGGCCCCCGACTCACTCACTCCCCTCCTCTGTCCAACCTAGTATTGCTCCTCCCCTCCCCCCCTCCCTTCAGCCCTCCATGGCGGGCCCCTACAACGCCGCCGAGGCCCGGGCGGCCATTGCCGCCGCCGAAGAGCGCGCCGACGCGGCCGAAGAGGAGCGCGACACGGCCATCACCGCCGCCGAAATCCACTACCAAGCGGTCGGCGCGCTCAAAGAGAAGCTCGACCGCCTGCGGCAGCTGCTGGCGCAGGCCGACCCCGGCTTTGTGGCGTCTGACGACGATGAGGACGAGGGGTACCGCGGCGGCGACGGCGACAATGACGGCGTCAGCGGCGTCGGCGGCAGCGGCGGCCGCGACCACCGGCTCGCCGACGATGGCGCTAGCAGCGCCGGCTGGGACGGCGTCGGCGCCGGCGAGTGGACGTCGGAGGAGAGTGGCGGCGGCGCGTTTGCCTACGCCCCTCCGAGCGGCGGCCGGTCCACGGATGGGGGCGCGAGCGCGGCGACGAGCCCCCGCACGCCCGCCTCTCCGGCGGGTGTCGGGCCCCCGAGCGGCGCCCCGACGCCGCCGACGTGGAGTCCGCGAACCCGGGGGGGGGGGGGGCGCCCGCCGCCCGGGGGGGGTGGCGGGCGCCGGGGGGGGGGGCGGGCGGCCCCGGGCGGGCGGGCCGGGGGGGGGCCCGGCCCCCCGGCCGCCCCCCCGGGCCCCCCCCCCCCCCCCGGGGGCGCCCCCCCCCCCCGGCGGCGGCCGCCAACACCCCCGGGGGTCGGGGCCCCCCCCCCCCCCCGGGTTCGCGGACTCCAC
>Ga0114953_1003463_pt1 | contig 10764 bp, 7 predicted proteins | sample SidtaG_FD_87298 | JGI IMG/M metagenome (GOLD analysis project Ga0114953, IMG submission 87298) | Marine algal microbial communities from Sidmouth, United Kingdom - Sidmouth_Male2 metaG | ecosystem: Host-associated > Algae > Red algae > Unclassified | place: Sidmouth, United Kingdom | collected...
CCGTCTTGGCCGTCTTGGCCCGCCAGATCCAATACGGCAGGTTGAGGAAGAAGATTGCGATCAGGTGATTGTTTAGCTCGAAGTGCAGATTCATCACCTCGCTGATCAAATAGTGGAATCCGATAAGCAGCCCCCCGACGACTAGAGCCGATCGTCTTCCCACCAGTGCCAGAAAAGCGAACAGCTCGATGAATAGGCCCGGCCCCATAACAAACGCTGCCATCCACGGGTGGGAAAGAAGCAGCTCTTGGATGAACTGCGGAAGCACCTCCAAAATCCGTATCGACGAGTTCGGAACTTGGTCAGTGATCGAGAAAAAGTCCTGATCAGCGGTCTTTCGCAGGGACACCGGAGCGTTGCGCGCATCGGCGATCCAGCCAAAGCCCGACTGCTTCAGCTTCGACAGTCCAGCGACGACATAGGCGGCGACCATGGCCTGCATCGCAAAGAACGGAGCAAGACGATGAGTCATTGCCAATCCGTTGTTCATCGGCCCCGATCCCTTCGCCTTGACCCTCCACCAGATCGCCGCGCCGACATACCATAGGGCCAAAACTAAGAGCGTCGTCGCCCCCGCCTGAAGATGATGCTGCAGACTGCCTTGTGAAGTATTCAGCGTGCCGGCGCCGAGGAACAAAAACGTCGCCACCGGTAAGACGATCCAACAAATTCGCCCCCAAGCGAACACCGCCATGCAGATGCCGATGACGATGTGGAAGACGGTGCGTAGGTCGGGACGATGGAAAAAGCCCAGGTCCAACCACCTGCCGATGCCGATCTGAACCTCCTCGACCGGGAACGTCTGGATCTTGCCGTAGGCATAAGTGATCGCGATGCCAAACAACAAGCGCATCCAGAAGGTCTCCCAGGAAGCGTAAGCAACCGGACGGAACCAAGACGACGAGATCGACTTCACTGCAGGCCCCCTTCTGCCCAGCCCGGTCGGTCTTCATCCGAGGCGACGACGACGTCTTCCGTGGCGATCTCGCCATCGACTAACCGAAGCCCTCGCCGAACCACTCGAACTGGACGGCTCTTGTCTAACAGCTCGACCCGCCCCGGCTCGCAATTGCGGTCGATCCATTCCAAGAGCCAGACTCCAGCAGGCCCCCACTCGTCTGGACCAAAGTCGGACAAATTCTTGGAAATCCCCTCGTCTTGCAACTCCGTCTTCGCCACCCGGAGCCGACTGTCGAACATCTTCCGGTAACGGCCAGCCTTGTAGGTGGTGATGACTTGAATCGGCAGCGGCTCCCCGTAACGGTCCTGAAAGTAGATCAGGTAAGTCTCATCCTGCCACTGGTCATACATCGGAAACGGCGAAAACGGGAACTCCTCGCCGACAAGAAACGGCACGGCCAGTAAAAGAACCAGCGGCAGGTAGAGAAGACCAAGCTTCCCGCCTCTCCAAACAGTAACTGCCCTATCCGCCTCAATCTCGTCCATCCGATCCGCCCTCGCCGTCGCTTACCATGCACCCCGCCCAGCTTCCCGCAACAAACGAGACGCCTGCCCCCTGAGCTTTGCAATGGATGTGACTGAACACCTCTCGAACAAATGCCATCGACTACGCGGACTTCTTCGAACGATCTCATGTCGATGGTATCCCCTGCGACGCCGACCACCCGCCCTATGAGAAAACCGTGACCAGAGCACTTCCAGGAAGCCTGACCCTTGCCCGCAGGCAAGCCGATGACACAGTCTACGTCCTGCTACCGAATCGTAATAAGAGGGGCTCGGGAGGCGGACTCCCCACACACAGGATCAATTCTGTGCACGCCGTAGCTCCTTGACCCCAGCCACCTGCGACCCTACGATAGCTGTATCAAGACAGGGGCGCCGCTAGTCGGCTGAGACCCGGGACATTCGAGTCACGGGAACCCTTCGAACCTGATGCGGGTAATGCCGCCGCAGGGAGTCGAATTGCCAGCTACCGTCCTCGGAGCGCGCCTGTCGAAGATCGATACAACTTCACAGACAGACGCCATGATCAAACCCAAGGAATCCGACTCGCTTAAGCCCTTCCCCGCCAGCACCCGAGTCTACGTGTCGGGGAAAATTCACCCAGAGGTGCAAGTCCCGCTTCGCGAAATCGCCCTCGCAGATTCCACCCATCCGAATGGCCGGGTCGAAAAGAACGAGCCAGTGCGCGTCTACGACTGCTCAGGTCCATGGGGCGATACGAGCTTCAACGGCGATGTCGAAAAAGGCCTCCCCGCCCTTCGCCGCGACTGGATTCTCGCTCGGGAAGACGTCGAGGAATACGACGGTCGCAACACCAAGCCAGCCGACAATGGCTACCTCAGCGAAGAACACGCCGATCGCTTCAACGAGAACAAGGATGCCAAAAACCGCTTAAAAGAATACCCCGGCCTGAAGCGCAAGCCACTTCGCGCCTCCGCAGGCCACCCTGTCACTCAGATGTGGTATGCCAAGCAAGGCATCATCACCCCCGAGATGGAGTTCATCGCCATCCGCGAAAACCTCGGCCGTGAAGAAGCTTTACGCACCATCAGCGACGCCAACAGCCCGCGAAGTGCCATGAACTTCATCCACCCCGGTGAAAGCCACGGAGCCAGCCTTCCAGACTTCATCACCCCAGAGTTCGTTCGTGACGAGATCGCTCGCGGTCGTGCCATCATCCCCAACAACGTTAACCACCCCGAGTCCGAGCCGATGATCATCGGGCGGAACTTTCTGGTGAAAATCAACGCCAACATCGGCAACTCCGCTGTCGCTTCGACCATCGACGAAGAAGTCGAGAAGATGCGCTGGGCCACTCGCTGGGGCGCGGACAACGTCATGGACCTGTCCACCGGCAAGAACATCCATGCCACCCGCGAATGGATTCTCCGTAACTCCCCGGTTCCAATCGGAACCGTCCCCATCTATCAGGCTCTGGAAAAGGTCAACGGTCGCGTCGAAGACCTCTGCTGGGAAGTTTACCGCGATACCCTGATCGAGCAGGCGGAGCAGGGTGTCGACTACTTCACCATCCACGCCGGAGTCCTACTCCGCTTTATCCCCACCACCGCCACTCGCGCGACCGGTATCGTCTCACGCGGCGGATCGATCATGGCCAAGTGGTGCCTCTCGCACCACAAAGAAAATTTCCTCTACACCCATTGGGACGACATCTGCGACATCATGGCGGCTTACGATGTCTCGTTCTCGATCGGTGATGGCCTCCGTCCCGGCTCGATCGCCGATGCCAACGATGTCCCCCAGTTCGGCGAGCTCGAAGTCCAAGGCGAACTCACCACCAGAGCTTGGGCCAAGGACGTACAGGTCATGAACGAAGGTCCAGGCCACGTTCCCATGCACATGATCAAAGAGAACATGGAGAAGCAGCTGGAGTGGTGCCACGAGGCCCCCTTCTACACACTAGGGCCGCTAACTACCGACATCGCTCCTGGTTACGACCACATCACCTCCGGCATCGGTGCTGCCATGATCGGCTGGTATGGATGCGCAATGCTCTGCTACGTCACTCCGAAAGAACACCTCGGCCTACCGAATCGAGACGATGTCCGCGAAGGAGTCATCACCTACAAGATCGCAGCTCACGCTGGTGATCTTGCCAAAGGCCACCCCGCCGCCCAATACCGCGACAACGCCCTGTCTAAGGCTCGCTTCGAGTTCCGCTGGGAAGACCAATTCAACCTTGGACTCGACCCGGAAAAGGCCCGCGAATACCACGACGAAACCCTTCCACAAGACGGTGCCAAGACCGCTCACTTCTGCTCCATGTGCGGACCAACCTTCTGCTCGATGAAAATCAGCGAAGAAGTCCGCGCCTTCGCAGAAGCAGAAGGACTCACCGATGAAGAAGCCAAGCAGAAGGGTATGGACGAAAAGTCCAAGGAGTTCTCCGAGCAAGGCGGCGAGATCTACAGCTAGTGCCAGCAGCGCGAGAGCCAGCTCACCCGACTACACCTCTCGGCGCACCCATCACCCATCGACAGAAGAGCAGGGGTTCTTCTAGTCGATTTGGGTGCGGGCCTGCGGCGACCGGTAATCCTAGCAACAGCATGGTGTCGTAGCTTGCGCCCAGGTAGGGATGGCTGTCCTCAGCGATCCGGTGAGGTCGCGGTGAGGTCAGAGCAACGGACTCTGAGGGATGGCCAGCGATCCACCGATCCTTGGGTGCTCGCGGTGAACTGAGCATAATGGTCGGCCACGGAGAGACCGTCCCGTCCTTGCCATCAAGCAGGGATAGCTGTCCTCAGTCCTCGGCGATCCGGGGGCGCTAGAGAGACAATCGAATTCAGCATTCTGCACACACTCCCCTCCACTCAACGCACACGGCAATTCCCACAAACGCCTCGCTAAGCTAGGGCTCGACGAAGCAGACTAAAGCCCACTCCCCGAATATCTAATCAGCGCCCTCGCTCGCACAGCGCACAGCCAGAATGTCGTCTTCAATACGCCTCAAGTGAAGCCCTCAACGAACCTTTGCGCACTCGACCGAACAATAAACCTTCAGCTTTCTCTACTCGGCCCGCCCACCCCTCATGTATGGCTTAGCGAACCGACCCTAAAAATTGCGCCTTGTGGTATCCAACCAGGCGAATTCTTCACGCAATTTCGTGCGTCGGCCACCAGAGCTTCACCATCCGAGGGAACCTCAGGCGATGTTCCGATCCGGTCGATTTGCCCTCATCATCCTACCATTCGCTACCGTGATCATCAGCGTAGCGCCTTGGGAACAGCTGCCGGAACCGGGTAACGGGAATCCAAACTTCCCCACGCCTAGGCGGGGGAAGCTGGGGAATGCTACGAAAGCAATCCGCGACTAACTAGGAAGACGAGCCCAGCTGCCGCTGGCGCTCAGCGAGGTAGATCTTGGTGATCTCAAAGGCGCGCGAAGCAATTTTGCGGGCCTCCTTATCATCCGTGATCTCCATACCGTTCTCCTGAACTTCACGGGAAAAAAGCTCCCAAGTCTTGGTAGCCACTTCCTCGGCATCGAGGTTTTTAGCCAAAGGCGCGACCGCCTCTTCGTCAGCAGGCTGACGACCGGTCGTACGACGATTGCGGCGACGCTTAGGCCCAGATCCGGCGCCGGCGTCCTCGCGATCATCCGAGCGCTCCTGCTTTGGCTCGCGGCTAGAAGGTGCAGAGGAACTTTTGGACTTCTCAGAAGTTCGCTTCTCGCTAGCCACCCTCGGCTTACGACCTGCAGACTTCTTCGAAGGAGCCCTCTTCTCCGTTGACTCAGCAACTGGCGCTGCCGGCGTAGCTGGTGCGCTCGCAGCCGGCTTGGCAGGGGCGCTCTCGGTGGTGGCCTCCTTTTTCGCCGCCACCTTGACCCTGGACGGTCGCGGTGATGAGACACGCTCTGGAGCGGGGGTGGGAATGCTGACCGAAGTCACCGGCGCAGAAGCAACCTTCGACACACGAGCCGGCGGCTCCGCCTTTGCTTCCGCCTTCGGCGCTTCCGGAGCAGTGCCTGAATCTTCGCCAATGATGACTCCAGGAGCCCTGCGGCGGCGCCTTGCGACTACCTTTGACGCATCCTTCTTAGAGCTTTCAGCCTGTCCCTCGGGGGAATTTGTTTCCTCTTCCATCAGTAAAAAATTTTCGAGCGCATTATCGTCGGTGATTCCGAAGAACGCAATGGGTGATTCCGTAGCACCCTACTCCGCAGGAAATCCTAGAGAACCCGTCACCTTGCCATCGAGGCCTTCTCCCCGCTCCACAAAGAGCACTTCGACACCAGCTTTCTCAGCCAGCATCAGTCCCCGCTTCGATCCCACAACACACATTGCAGTCGCAAGTGCGTCCGAGAGCGCCGTATTCGGCGCCACAACGGTGGCCGCGATACCTGGAGCAATCCCTATTCCAGTCTTCGGATCGACAATATGAGAGTAGTGCCGCCCATCGATCTCAACCGACTGATGAACAGAACCCGACGTGGAAACACCACAGTGATGGATCCGTAGCTTGCGTATACCCTGCCCGCTGGAGCTACCGTAGGGTCTTATCGTGACCGCCCAGCCATCCTTCCCGGGAGGCGGAGCACCTGCTCGGACATCCCCACCAGCAAGCACTACAACAGACTTGATCCCCTCCAAGCTGAGGACATCCAACATCGCGTCTGCAGCGATGCCCTTACCCAATCCTCCGAAGTCCAACAGCACATCGCTTCGCAAAAAGATCGCCTCAGGTTGGGACTCAGCCAACTCAATGTGCCTCATGCCCGTTCTAGCAAGTGCCTCCGCCAGCACACCCTCCTGAGGAAGCCGCCCCTTCCGAACGGACCTGCGCCAAATTTTCGTTAAGTGCCCGACAGCCGGGTCGAACGCCCCCTCAGACAGCCTTTCAATTTCAGCACCCAGTTTCAAGGCCTCCCAGAGCTCTGGACTAAGAAGCAACGGAGTCCCTGGAGTATTTGATCCACTCTTACACAACTCCATGAGTTCCGATCTAGAATCGTAGTCGGTGAATCGTGCATTCAAAGCATGAGCGACATCAAAGGCTTGCGAGGACGCCTTCGAAGCAACCTCCTCGCTAGCCGCATACAAGTCGATCCTGAAGAGCGTGCCCATACAAGGTTCCTCAAACGAATAGTGCCGTGACTCGGCCGCTAGGGACAACGAGTCGGAATCTACCGTAATCGGTATCGGTGGCACATCCCGACAACCCTGGAGACCGACAAGGAGAGCCACCCCAAAAGAATTAACTAGCGCCTTAAAAGGACCGCCTTGCCGCCAAACAATTACCGACAACCGAAGCCCCCCTGCCATTGCCCACTCCTCGACGCAACAACGCCGGAACCTAGGTTCCGGCGTTGCCAAATTAGTAGCCTTCCGATGAATACCTAGATTTTGGTAACGGGGATATCGCCTCCTCCGTCCGGCTTCTGCGGGCCAGTATCGTCTGAAGAACCTCCGTCGGAACTCGAACCAGGCCCTGGCGTCACCGGACGCGCGGTGTAGTAGCTGGCATAGTTGTAATACGAGTATTCCTTCAAGCTCGTACTGGCACGGTTGAGAACAACCCCACCAATGTTGACCTGACGATCATAGAGAACTCCAAGCGCCTTGGCAGCGAGTCGTGCCATCGTTGAAGAAAGCCTGACCACGAAGAGCGATGCATCACACTTCGGTGCGAAACTCGCAGTGTCATCTGCAACGAGCACAGGCGCGGTATCAAAGATTACGTAATCGTATCCCCCAGCGACATCCTCAAGGAATCGCGTGCAACCATCAGAAAGCACATACTCCGAAGTCTGGTCGATCGCTTCTCCCCTAGCAAGAAAAGTAAGATTTTCGATATGCGTATCCACAACAGCATCCTTCCAAGCGATTTTGCCCATCAGCACATCACTGAATCCTGGCGTCGAAGGACGGTCGAGAAGGTCATTCATCGCACCTCGACGAAGATCACCATCGACGATGAGAACCCGAGCACCTGCCAGGGCCATGGTGATCCCAAGGTTGGTAGCGACGGTAGTTTTGCCTTCGTTAGGAACAGCACTACAGACGGCAATCGTCTTAGGAGGATTGCCTCCCCAGTCCTTGAAAATAATGGAGGAGCGCAGATTACGGAAAGCTTCCCCATAGAGATGACGCCCATCGTTCGGCTCCAGCAACGCGAGCTGCCCCTTGGCCGGTTGCTGAGGAATTTGCCCCAGAACATCCTCGCCGAACTGAGTCTGAAACTCGCTGAACGAGGTCATTCGGTCATCCAGTTTGTCGAACAGGAAGACGACTAGCAAACCGAGGACCAAACCAGCAATCAGGCCAGTTATTACAGGCTTGAGCATATCAGGCTCCCGAGGAATGGCAGAAGATGCCCGCTCCATGATGGAAACGAAATCCTGCTGGAGGTTGGTGCCGATATCGATGTCCTCAAGCGTGGTAAGCATCTTATCGTAACGTGTTCTCACCCTGTCAATTCCACCATTTAGAGTGGCGTGCTTACTCAGGCGGGCGCTCATATCAAGGGCCCTTTCCTCCCACTTGACGATCTGGTTGTCGAGATTGCGGATCTGAGCCTCCATCGCCTCTCTTCTGCGTAACGCCTCCTGACGACTTTGCTCCTTATAGATTTCTAAAAGGGTAATTTCCCTAGCAATCTTCTGATCGATCGCGGCGATTTCCGGATGCTTATCCTTTAACACCTCAGCCTTGGTGTTCCGCTCGAGCATGAGTAGTTCGAGATTGTGCCGAATACCGAGATAGTTCCGCTCCCCCATGCCAAGCTTACTGAAACTAAGCACCTCGTTGTGAATAATATCATCTTCGCTGAGTTCCCCACCATCTCCAGCAAGGCGCTTGCCTCCCTGTTCAAGTTGCTCTCGACGCTCGATATCCTGGTCCATGTCGAGCATCTTCAAAAGATCATGCTCGGTCTCCAAACCAGATTGACGTGCACGGAGGCTACTGAGGTATTGCGCAGCGCGGTTTCCTCCTTGCTCCAAAACGACTACGTTGTTCTCCGTAAGGAAGGCCTCTAACTCCAACTCCTTCTCCGCCATCTGCTTCTCCAAACGTAGAAGCTCCTCAGTGATCGAGGTCAGCGCTGAATCGGTGTTTTGAACCCTCATCTCCCGACGGAAACTAATGAACTCGTCTAAAAGCGCGTTCAAATACGCCACCGTATAATCGGGCTCACTTCCGGTTCCCGAAACATTTAGCATCGAAGAATTCGGATTGCGATCAACACGAAGTTTTACCGGCACAATTTTCAAATCCGGATTGAGGGCCTCAACCCGCTCTGTCGCACGCTTGCGGACTTCACCACTTCGAAGCAGTTCCATCGCAGTACCGTAGAAGTCGTTCGCAGACTCCCTATAGTGGTTCGTATTCGGCAAGGCGACCTGCCCACCAGTCACAAGTCTCGCGTAAGAAATGAAAGTGGTTGGCTGAATCGAGGTACGCCAAGCCTGAATACAGATGCCGATACTCGCGGCCAAGAAAAGGAGCCACCACCGACGAGCAAGGAGATTTTTATACCGCTGGAACTTCGCCGAAGCGAGGTTCATCCGCGATACCTGGGTCGGGTAGTAACCCTGGGGGTTGGTTGCTGGCTGATTCACCTAGGTGCGGGGACTAAAAGTTGATGAGTTTTTCCGAAACGATGACCACATCGTTCGGCTTGAGAGGGATATCCTTATTCAAATCCCCCTCCATAATGCCACCGACATCGACAATGATCGTCCGGCGCTGGGTAGTCGAACCAGCGAGAAGCCGGTGAACCTTGACCTTTTTCGTGTTGGCAAACCGTGCAAAGCCACCTGCCCGAAGAATAGCCTGGGTGATAGTCATAGGTGTCTCGCCGGGAAGATTCATCTGCCCTTGACGTCCAACTTGTCCGTAAAGAGTCACATACTCGCCACTCCCTGAATACATTCCGCCTTGGTTATTGTAGCCTCCACGATTTCCTCCCCAGTAGTGTTGCTGGCGCTCTTTGTGGCTTGAATCGAGGACCATGATCACCGTGGCACGATTGAAGTGCTCTTTTTGTAGCTCCGCGCTGATCAATTGAGCCGCTTGATAGCAAGTCTTCCCCGCGACGACTACGTCTCCGATGTGAGGAATGTGCATCGTGCCAGACTCCCTGACGGAGTAAGTCTTCACTGAATTGGCACTGCCTTCTTCGACGATACGAAAACTAATTCGATCTCCGGCTTCGATAGCGCGCGCATTGTCCAGCTTACCCATCTCGTTGATGACGGAGGCAGAGGAAGCACCTGCTTGGGGCATTGGCTCAGGATTTCTCTGGGGAGCAACAGCTCCTTGTCCACCCTGCGACTCCCCGAACGCGGAGGGATCGTAGGTATTATAACCCGCATCGACAGCAGGATTGGCAGCGCCAGGGGCACTGAATCCTTGACCGAAGGACGGGAAAACACTTAGAGCGAGGAGGGATACCGCTAGGAGGGGCAATCGTTTCATGACGTTAGTTGGATTCTAAAACACGGGTTTCGTTCAGAATCCGTGAGTTTTTATTTTCACCGCTTTCGAGCAAACACCCCGATCAATTAATCGAGGTGTGCTCCTCGGAGAACCGAGGGTGATGTTCTGGGATCTCGGCGTGACCCGACCGATGACCACGAGGGAACAGAGGGCTCTTCTAAAATTGGTAGTAGAGATTCATGAGCAGACGATTCTGATCAAAGTCAGACTCGTCGCCGTCGGAATCGACCGTCCAGAAACGATACCCAAGTCCCATCCGAATATTCGGAGTGATTGGATAGCTGGTGTCGATCGAAAAGCTGTGCTGATCGTAATCACGTTCATCGACGCTGGAATCCGTCTTCCCGTAGTGATAACCGAGGCCAAGATGAAACCACTCGGTAACCTGATGGCCGATATATCCGTCGAATCCGACACGTTGAAAATCCTCTTCGCTGATACCACCCGAAGACGCCTCCTCTTCGTAGAACACGCTGGCTGACATCCGACTACCGCGATAACCTATCACTCCAATACCGTATCGCACGTAATCAGTGGTGACGAAGTTCGAACGAGTGCCAAGGGACGATTCGTGACCAAAGGTGATACTGTGACTCACCCTAGCATTAAGCTGATTCTGGAGAGACACGTTGTAGTAGTAGTCGTTCAGATCAGAGCGATCTCCATTGAGCCCGCCTTGGTCGAAGTCAAAAATCTGCGTTCCGCCGCCGGCCCGGATACTAGTATTCCTGGTGATGGGAGAGGAGAAGAAGGCGCCCACGTTGTAGATGCTTCCATCGTTCTGAACCTGATCCCTGTAGTCTACCCAACTAGTGGAAGCGTTGACTCCGGCTGTCCA
>Ga0114953_1003467_pt1 | contig 10752 bp, 13 predicted proteins | sample SidtaG_FD_87298 | JGI IMG/M metagenome (GOLD analysis project Ga0114953, IMG submission 87298) | Marine algal microbial communities from Sidmouth, United Kingdom - Sidmouth_Male2 metaG | ecosystem: Host-associated > Algae > Red algae > Unclassified | place: Sidmouth, United Kingdom | collected...
CCCCCCCCCCCCCCCCCCTTCGCATTCGACCGCTGCTAGTGCGGTCCGCACTCTGGTGTGGTGTGGGATGGGGTTTTTGGTAGTGGTGTGTCGAGCGTTTCTCAAAGTCTTCTGGTTGTCTTCTCGCCACTACTCTCGGGCGCTTTTTCTCTGCCCTGTTTCTGCTCCACCCTCTGTTGGGCACCCCGTGTCACGAAGAGCAATGAAGGGATGTGCGTGATGACTGCCTTGCCGCAAACTAGAAGTCAAGTCCATGCACGAGAGCACGTAACAGCGCACACAGAGAACACCTAGACACTTACGCTTTAAAGCGACAAGAGCTAAACAGCAGAACAGATGCAAGACCGCACCCGTCGAGTGCGGGGCGGGGGAGGGGCGGGGAGGTCGTCGGCGACAGCAACAGCGATAACGATGGATGGAGGACAGGGGGCGGGGGGGGGGGGGGGGGGGGGGGGTGGGGGGGGGGGGGGGGGGGGGGGGGGGGGGGGGGGGGGGGGGGTGGAGGAAGATGCGGTGGTGGCCAGATGCGGACCGTCGACAGCGTCCGGTCGTCGACCCTTAAATATCACCCCGGGACTCGTCACTTATTCTCGCTCGCGGTCCACCACCGCTTTCCAAATCCAAGCCAACAAAGTCTGCAATCCGATTCCGGTGGGCGTCCAGGGACGTGAACTGGCACACATATTGCTGCGATCTCAAATGACACTGGGGTGGCATTACCAGCGCAGCCCCTCAACCCCGAATCTGTCTCCGAGCCGACGAGATCAACCTCTGCTGGTCTCTGGCACGAAACGAGCCGCTGCCTAACCAAATTGGCAGGTTGCCCGCCGTGGCTCCATTAGCATCGCGCAGGGCCCTTGAATACGGAGATCACACGAGGCGTGCATGCCCTCGGAAACATGGCCCCCGCAATAAAGTCCATAGAAAGTGGGTTTGAGGATAATATGGTGCGAGTTTTGATGCACGCGTCACCAGACAGCGTTTCTCGTGGTGTCACTGTTGCAAATTTTGGAGTGCTGGGTTTTTTGTGGAACGACTGTACGCTTTGCCTGCATGCCCGCGCCGCCCCCCCCCGGCCACAATGACAACCCCCTCCTGCACATCCTGCAATGAAGGCCAACACGGTTTGCCGACCAGCCCGCCACCCTCCCCTCTTCCGCCCATATGCCTGGCCTGGTGACTGGCAGCATCACCATCCGCTGTGGCAGGCGGCCGCCGTGGCGCCATTGCGCGACACTCAAAGGGGGGGGGTGGGGGCAATGGTGTTCTCAGTCTGTGAGAGGGTGGCAAGTGCGCTCAGTGTGGGGCACATGGCTCCAAGAGGTACCAAGCCGGATGGGGATGGTCGGGGGGAAAAAGACGCGGGCATCTGTAAGAGAGAAGACGGCAGAAGCACCAGAACGTGCGCCCACGGTGTCATCAGAGCATGTACTCACGCATCAAATTGATTTCCGAGAGTGTGCTCTTTACTCTCTGTCGGCGTGCTGCTCGGTCCCACTTGCTCTCTTTTGGGCGCGCTTTACACCAAAGGCGAGCTTACGAGTTGGCGCGCTCAATGGTGTGCATCATGTTTGCCTGCCCGTTTTCTTTTATTTTTAGAAAAACTGGTACATGGGCGTTCTACCCTCTTTTCTGACACCGCCGAACCCGGTCTTATGAGTAAACACTGTTGATTTGCCGCACAATTCCGATTTGTCACGAACTGGCACAGTTGTCACGAACTGGCACATGACAGATAGCGCACGCGTTACGCTCCTGGCCGAGCCTGCGTGACGTGGACACAGCGGCGGCCGTCACGACGTCAGGGCGTAGCCATGCGTGCGTCCAGTGGTAACTAACCAGTCTGGGAGTGCAGCCAGTGTCCTTGCATTCGTTGATCCGCGCGACACGATCCGGAGAGAGCTCTCGTCCAATCATGCGCCCCGGATCAAGTTCATCTCATCAAGGTTGTTCCTTTCCGAGCACGTTCACGTGTGCAAGAGTTTTAGAAAACCTCGCCCACGTGAACGTGCTCGGCCCATATCGGCCCGAATCGGGAAAGTGGGCCCGTTTCGGACGGTAAGTCCGTTCGTGCGCGGGTCACCCGGTCACTCCAATACCGTTATATCTGGTCGACGCGATTGGGGAGTGATTCGGGCGTGATTGGAAAGTCGCGTTCCCATTGGCTAAAACGCACTTGTGCACGGCGTGCACGCGCCGTCAAGACAGAGCCCCAGCGGGCCGTGCGAAAGGGCGTGATTAGGCGTGCATCGCCCACCCCGCCATCAAAACACGGACGTGATGCACAACCCTAGGCCCCCTTTCCATGCACACACAAGCGTTTCTTTTTGAAAACAAGGGCAAAGCCGAATATGGAAAGGGATTAACACTTCGAACATCCGGTTAAAACTTTCCCTCTTGCGCAATGCTTTTCAGTGGAAGCGACTTGGGATGACTTGTGCCAAAAAGTGTGGTCGTCACATGTTGGCGACGGTGTGAGATAGATTAACCGTCTGCTCTTCGGACAAGAATCTGTTCATCGCCAGTAGCGTCAAATGTACCGTACCATGGCTTGGCCTGAACCTTTTGGTAGGCGCCGCAGAGCTTGTCGTTCACGCAACAACACAGTAGACGCACGTTGCCTCGTGCGAGTTGTAAGGCATGGGGATACCCTGATTCTTCGCGGCTGTTGCCTCTCACCATGAAGACTGTCCCGATCTCTGTGCGAAAGCAACTGGCTTGGAAGCCTCCTATGGTCTCAGTACGGCGGCCCTAATCGACTTCAATGGAGCGACGTATTCATATAATTAGTTTCTGAAGTAGGAAATGTAGTTGCGTCAGGGATTCCAATGCAATACACTGTGGCAGTGGCCGGCACGGCTACGCGCACCCACCCCCGCCACCGGAGCCATCGGTCGACCAGCTACTGCGTGCCCGGTGTGCCCACCGCCGCCATCACCCTAACCGCAGTTGGCCGCCAATCAGCTGTGCCGACGCCGGCGTCGACCGGCGACACGGGCCGCAAGAAGAGTCGCTGCTGACGCTAACGCGTCGGCGACAGGCGCCCCGCGGCGTTCCAATCTGGACGGAAACTGCGTGAGCAAGGATGTCCCTTCAGAGCGACGGATGTCTGGCGGTAGTGTGAGTGCGTCCCGGACGGCGTTTCCCTGCCGCCGCCTCTGTTACTGAGGTTCCGCTTCCCAGCGCTCGGCGGCGGGGAAGGGGGCAGAGTCACTCACTGGTTGGTACGGCTCAGAGGCAGGGATCGGTATTCCCGGCCGCGCCCACAGCGTCCTGGCCACATGTACACATTACGCATTGGTGCTTTAGCAACGGGGCGGCAGCAACGGTGAGCGACACCGCTCGTCAACGATATGAGCGCCGGCTGGCTTTACTCGAGTTCATATTTATAATCAGAAGAAACACGGCCTCAATATAGTGCACTCCCTGATTCCAGAGTCTATTTGGCAGAATCTGTTAGTTAGCTGCTAGTGCGTAGTTCTTTCATTCATTGACTGCTGGCTGTCGGCTGACTCGGTGTTTCTTCCCAGGTGGGTAGGTACGGACTCGGAACAGAGGCATCGGTGTCGACTTATAGTCATGCAGCATGATACCAACGGCAGGAGAGCGCGGCGTCTCCATCAACGGCGACGCAGCGCCCGCAATGGTGCGGTCGCCGCGCCCCGCGCCGTCCGAAGGTGCACGCGGCGCACCAGCCGAGCGCGACGCGGCAGCAGCGTGGCACTGCCCCACCGCCTCCCTCCCCCCGTGCCGCCGCCGTTTCCTCGACGAGACACAGAAACGGCGCAGACGCCGTGGCGGCGGGGCGCCACGGCGGCGGCGCCGGTGGCGGCGACGCCCCCCACCCACCGCGCAGTCGCTGGCCAATAGCCAATACTCGAGGTGCACGGGGGCGGCGGAAGCCTCCACCGGCGGCCGCGTGACCGCAGCGTCCCACCGTGGCCGCCCCAGCCGGCGCCCCGCCGACGCGGGCGGCGGTGCCGCTGGCCGCTCGCGCCCGGGCAACACGCCGTAGATAAGCTAGCCGCCCTGAGACGCGGCTGAGCCGACTGGGCGGCAGTCGTTGGGACGCTCAACACTGCCGCGGATGTGCCGTTGGCGGACATTGAGTCCTTCACGCGACTCGCACGGGGTTTGGTACCCCCGCTGCAGGTGGCCCTCCCGTGGTTGAGCGTAACCTCCAAATTTCATGCCCTCGCCCACCACGCGCCTTCATTTTTGTGGAGCTTTGGCTCCGTGGGCGCCAACGGCGAGCAGACGATAGCGGCCTGGCACGGATTTTCCAACAACGCCCAGGCACGGTGCACGGCCGACTCCTTTCTCGGAGCGTGCAAGCGACTCGTGGAGCAAGCAGCACTACAGCGCCAGCCGGGGGCCTCACTCGAGTTGGCATTGGCCAGCGGCGTAAACCCTCTAAAAAGAAAGAGGCGCGCCTGGCCACGCGGCCAGACGATGGGCGCTTACGGGGCAATAGGAGAGCCGAGCGGAGCACTGTGGCAGGCGATTCCCGCTCCGAGCAAGAGATGTGCCCGTGGACAACAAGTCGAGCGCGGACGGCCATGCGGCCTGTGGATGCCTTCAATGCGCGGGGGGTGCTGGAGTACTCCTCGGACGACGAGTATTCCGATGATGAGTTGGCGGGTGAGGAAGAGTCCATCGACCCGGTGGCAGCCTTGGTGCGAACGTAAAGTTACTTCTTGGTTTCATGTACTGTGATACGGCATCGGGACAGCCTCATCGGGCCATGCTTTTCTGTTGCAAGGGCGTCCGTGACTTCTGTCCCAGTGGCTCTACCTCTTGGGGTGTATACAGTGGTGCACAGTCTGGCAATTGCCAACTTTTTGTGGGGTTTCAGAGCCGTTCGAGAGAAAAAAGCTATCCACGCGAACAACACATTATTCTTCAGTCAGAAAGTCCAAGCCGATGATCATTGGACCACTGTGCTGCCGAGCTCCCGTTTGACAGTGAGAAGATAGCCCATGAGATCTATGTGTTCTCCCATGTTGCGGAAATCGTATGAAAACCGGCATGTCCGCTTTGTGGTGCTCTTAACTGGGCGTGTGTTTCCTTGTTGTGTTCTTGCATTGTTGTACAGTCTTTCTCCATTGCTGTGACATCCTTTCCTAAGCACGGTGCCTAGTAACGAATGTAGGTCGACCGGCCTCTACGGTGCGATCAAGGCCGATTCTGGTCTGCGATCGTCTGCCACGTACACAAATTGGGTGCCACCTAGGCAGAATACGATCGCCACAAAGGGTGCCCAGCAGGGGAGAAAGACTGTAGTCCTTTCAATCAGCCGACTTGTAAGAATACCGGGTACTTTGATTATCCCATGAAGTAAGTGACCGAAAATGGGGGCTACAAAAGGGGCGTGAACAGGGGCGTGCCAATCAGTAGGGCGTGCGGAAGGGCGTGATTAGGCGTGCATCGCCCACCCCGCCACCCTAAAACGGGCGTGATGCACAACCCTACTGCTCTCCGAGTGCATGTCACACAAGTGCATATTTACTGTAGCGAAAGCGCTCGCCGATGCACTGTATGCCCAAATCGGGATCCGAACGAAAATCGTGTTTAGATGAACGTGTACGAAATCAGGACTATGGTATAGTACACTGCCATGTATCTGGGAGCTCGCTGAGGACGCACCAAACCAGTAGCGGACGATCGTGCCGAAAGAACGCATCCCATTGGCCCGATCCAGCAATCGTGAGGAAGTAGCCTTCGTCACGGATTATCTTTCTTGAAATAGAGGGTGGGCTACAAAGTGCGCAAGGGTGCCATAACAGCGAATATTGACTGTATGGTCCACACTTGTCGACATGATGGAGCATGATTGGAATGACGCGCTCCCATAGGCTGGCATGCTGTGCACGCGCCGTCAAGGCTGGGACTCGCTGGTCCAGAGGCTCCGCAGTACAGCCATTCTCCAAAAAAATCTGCGCTGCAACTGTCCCAACAGAGCTCGAAGTCGCCATCTGTCGAATCCGGGCGTAGAAGTTGGCGTGTTGGACTTTTGAGAGCGACAATCTGAAGTGGATGTCCGGTGATTGTCTGGTGGTTCTGGTTCCAGAATATCTTATTGACACTCGTCTGGTGGTGTACACGTCTTCTTCATCCTCGCTCTCGTGGACGCTACGCCGCCCCGCGTCCAATTGCCCTCCCTACTACCGGTTCGGCGCGTGTGGTGGCGGGCGCTGTTGTCTCCCCTCCCCTCCCACGCGCTGCAGTGCGTGCATCTTCCTGGCGCAGTATCCCAAGGTGAGCGAAAGAGCGGTTCGTCACGCATGTGTTCGGGCCTGTCTGGGCTGGTCAAACCCGGGCGTCTTTTCTCGTGGTGGTGGTACGCGGTTCGGGCTCGTACACGCTGCTGGCTTGCTTGGCTGTCTTCTTGTGGCTTTTGCACGCCGGGCACATGCAAGTCCATAGTTCTGATTTGTTTTTTGTGCCTTGTCGTTGGAGCGCGCCCATTTCTGTCTTGGTTGCTCTCCCCTCCTCTTCTATGTCCGGCACTTCTTGATGGTCGCCTGTATGACGTTGCATTCTGCTTTACACCATTTCTCATTTTTTTATTCTTGTTCTGGTCTCTACCTGCTGCACTGCGGCGACGAGCAGGCGCCGATGGCGAAGTCATTGCCGATGCGCTGCTCCGGCTTTTCGTGGTTGCGACCAAAACAACCTGCGCGCGGCGGCCGCGCGACCTGCAATGTGGATGTGGGTGGCGCCAAGTATGAGCTGGTCTTGTTCGATAACAAAACCGTCGACATGTGTGCTGAGAATGTGGCTCTGTCCGCTCTCCTGAACTGCTCCCCCACCGATGAGATCTGGGGCGCGCCTATGGACCAGACCCGCGAGTCTTGTGTGAAGCTGTTTGAGGCCTACCGCTCACTGTGGATGCTGCCGCCGGAGGAGGTGGAGACAGCTTTGCAGGCGGTACCAGACTTCTACCTAGCTGCTCCGGTCAAGCGGCAGCTTAAAACTGTCGGCGGAGAGGTGGTTTGCTGCCCCCCGGACCCAAAGTCGCGCGTGCCTGTGGACAATCCCTGCGGGCCCGAGGTGCCGGTGTTTGCCAAGAAGGACCTCAAGATCGTTGCCGGCGTTGCCCGCCATGTCTTCAAGGTGGTGCTACCTGACGGCAGCGTGTGCTGTGACAAGGAGGTCTACCGTTGTGACCCGATCGACTTCAAGTACGAGGCCACGATGCTCGCGGGCCTGCGCCCGCACCCCAACGTCGTGGCGCTGCGCGGCGTAGTGGCTACTGAAATCGGCAAGATCGACGGGCTCCTGTTGACGTGGATGGACGGGGTACTCCTCTCATCCCTGACCTCCGCGAGCGCTGCGTCTGTCACCAAGTGGAAAGAGCAGCTAACATCGGCACTGGATCACCTGCACGGGCATAAGCTCGCGGGGAATGCAAGCGACACGGAGCCCAAGTCACGCACGTGGGGCGACGCCAAGCCCCATAATATATTCATCAACGGTGGAGAGCTCGTCATCATCGACTTTGGTGGGATGTACACTGATGGGTGGGTCGATGAGGACAAGGCGGGTACCGAGGCTGGAGACAACCAGGGGAAGGAGAAGATCTTTTCGTGGCTGGACGACCTTGTGGATCATCACTAGCTGGATAGAACGATGTTTTCTTGTCTGCCCTTACCCGGCGGTGCATCTGCCTTGTGGCATGTAAGACGCCGATCGGCACCAAGTCAAGCGTCTCGTTGACTGCGGCAGTAAACATCATCATTCGCAAAGCTTGCCGCGCCAGGTGCTTTTCCAAACAACGCTGTGTCGAGGGTCTTGATTCGTACCGACATGGCAGAGCCATGGGTTACTGTAGTTGGAGCATTGCTCGTCTCACTGTTCGTGTCGTGTGTAGGACCTCGCCTCGTCCACCATGTTTCGATGCTCCGAGGCTGTTCATTGCTGTGGCGCCCCCCTCAATGACTGTGCACGCACGCGTTTGATTTATTCACTCAAGTGAAAGGAGCAAGTGCACAGGATTGACAAGACGAACCAACTTGGATCAAGCAACATGGCGCCCACTCATTGTCCCCACTCATAGAGCAGCGCCCAGAAAGCAGCACGCTCTTCGCGTCAAGCTGCTTCTCAGACAGGAGCACGTCAACTACATGCCTCGCACAAGCGCCTGGTGGTGACATGGCCGTCGCGCAAAGGCGGATTGGCGCAGTCAGGCTTGGCGGGATCAGGTGCCCCACAATCAATTTTTTTGACCTCCTCGCAGCCGCAAGCCCACTTGAAGGTAGCGCGACTGCACATAATGCCGCCTCTGCTTGTGGAGCAGCACCGTGCTCAGTGCCACTCGCGAGGAGAACAGGTAGCCGGCGACAACGAGACACAGGAGACGCGTGTGCAAGGGAGTTGGATGAGATCGCGTTCTCGGTCCGAGCGGCACCAGAGGAGATGCTGTTGGGTCCTCAGCGGTTGTGGACCCTAGAGGGGATGATGTTGCAGCGGCGTCCAGGGCAGTGTGCTGCAGTAATGTCGAAGGAGAGATCAGGTGAGCCCATCGAGGCTGTGGCGCTGTGGGCGACGGCCAGTGTGCGTGACCGGGCGTTCTTGTACTGGGGGGGCCACGCACGTCGGACAGGGCTCAGGCCGAGCTCGGTCCGAGCTCAGAGCCTGAGACTGAGCTCACGGCGAGGCCCATCCGAGCGTGCACTTGTCTTCAGAGAGCGCGTTGGCGATTCTACAGCCGTTCTCTTAAAAATCCCACACTCCGACTACAGCCGTTCTCTCAAAAATCCCGCACTGCAACAGTTCCAAAAGTGTTCCAAATCGGCCTCTGTGGGGTCGTAGAGGCCGATTTGGAACTCTTTTGGTACAGTTGGAGTGCGAGATTTTTGGGAGAGCGGCTGTATTGCAAAAGAGTTTCAAGCCGACCTCTGCCACCCCGCAGGGGCTGATTGGAAACACTATTGCAACAGTTGGAGTGCGGGATTCTTGGGAGAACGGCTGTATCGTCTGCTTCCGGCCCCCCATCAAATCGCAAAATCCGATGCGGACCTCGATCCCGTTTCGGGTCCCATCGATCGATGGGACATGAAACCAGATCTCGATCGAGAGCTGATCCTCGATGGGAGTCGATGGGTGTCGATGGCAAAACTCGCCATAGGAGACGATCCAGCGATCCACATTGAAGAATCAGGTCGATCCAAAAAAGCTCATCGAATGCTTCCACGTCGACCGTGACCCGCTGTGCAGCGTCGAGGTCCGCGTCCGCGACTGGGCCGCCCTTGTCCCACTCCCCACCGTCCGCGGCGAGCACCGCCTGCGTTCGATGGCCGATGCAGCCCAATGCTCGTTCGATGTGATTGCCTGCCCGGCGAACGATGCTGCTCCGTCGAGGCCCCTGGGCTGCCCCGTGGAGGTGGCTGGGCTGAGAACAAGATCGTCGTGCATGCACGACCGTACGTCGAGCTATTGACTGCCCCCTTGGCGGCGGGCTCAGGCGAGGAGGGAGTAGTCAGTAATCACGCCTCCCCGCCGCCGCGCGCCCCCGCCGTGGATATGCGGCCCCCCGTTGCCCGCAGCACGACTCGGATCAGTCCCCCCCCCCCGTGGCCCGGCCCGCGACAATGGACGACGTGACGACGCCCCTCCGTCATCCACTTGACGAAACACACAGGTGACACCCACGTTGTGAGCACCGCGCACTTCGTGTCAACAACGGCGACCTTGCGGAGCGTCACGCGCGCCACTGTGACCAGTCCGCGGGGGGGGTCGCCGCGGGCGGCAGCAGAGCGACGAGCGCGGCGGGGAGGGGAAGGTCGGAACGGAAGGGGGCAGGGCTCCCGCCACCACCCCCGCCGCCGCCGCCGCCGACGGCGACGGGCGGCGGGCCCGCGGCGGCGACGTCCGACAAGCATCGGGCGCGGGAAAAGACGCCCGATACGGGCGTCGACGCGTCGTCGGCGAACAGGCGGGACCGCACCCCAGCGGTGGTGGCGAGCGCGGCGGGGCGGGCGCCCGCCGCGGCGCCGCCCGCCGCCGCCGCGGCCGCGGCGGCCGCCGCCGGCGCACCCCCGACCACGTCCAACCCCAACGGCCCGCCGCCGTCTGCGGGGAGGGGCGCGTCGACGGCGGCTTGGGCGGCTTCAACGCGGGAGGCGGCGACGCGCAGGGCGGCCGCCACCGCCGCGGGCGCGACGAGCACTGGCGGCGACGGCGGCGGCGGCGGCGGCGACGGCGGGCGCGACACCGCGCCGTCGGCGGGCGGCGACAGGGGCACGGCAACGAGCGCGGCGGGGAGCGCCCGCACCCCCTCCTGGGCGACCATGGCTACCCGCACCGACGGGTTGGCGGCGGCATACGCGCCAACGGCATACGCGACAGCGGTGAGGGCGGCGAGGTGCTACGGCAGGGAAACGAGTCGGGCACGGCGACGCGACCAGGCACAAAACCAACCACAGGCCGTCGCTAAGCCCGCCTCTGGCCCGCACTCCACGCCCCGCCGCTTCGTGCGCCGCGCAGGGGCCACCGTCAGCGGTCCGCCCCGCGAGAGATGAAGCATCCGCTTGTCCCGGCGCCGCGGCGCCCATCGCGGCGGGCCGCCCCGCAACGTGAGGCCATGGGCGGCGTACCGCTGGCGCCGCCACCGCCGCAGCGCCACGGGCGTGGCGACCACGCCCCCCCCGCGCGGCGCCGCAGCGGCCGCGCGGGGCGGCGGTCCCCCCCCTCCCCTCCGCAGCCGCCCGCGCCACGGCATCAACGGCACGCCGGTCGGCGGCCACCCGC
>Ga0114953_1003468_pt1 | contig 10752 bp, 8 predicted proteins | sample SidtaG_FD_87298 | JGI IMG/M metagenome (GOLD analysis project Ga0114953, IMG submission 87298) | Marine algal microbial communities from Sidmouth, United Kingdom - Sidmouth_Male2 metaG | ecosystem: Host-associated > Algae > Red algae > Unclassified | place: Sidmouth, United Kingdom | collected...
CGCAAGGCGCGGCGGCCCTCTAACTGCATGGATGTATCAAGCGTCGTGCGGATGGACAGACCCCCTTCATAAAGCTGGTCTTCGCCATACATCTCGTAAACTTGCTTGCGAGCTTCTTCGACGAAATATTCAGACGCGAGTTATTCTGCACCCTCCAGGCGTTTTGTCCAATCGAGCTCAGCGGCTTTAGCTGCGTCGGCTTCCTCTTGCGTGATGTAACCATCTTCCAACATCCGGCCTAATATATAGGCCTGACGGTTCTTAGCGCGCTCAAAGCCGCGCTCATCATCCAAACGGTAATTCGCGGGGCCTTTTGGCACAGCCGCGAGATAGGTCATTTCTGCCAGCGTCAAATCCTGCATCGGCTTGCCAAAATGTTTCAAAGAGGCAGCCGCCACGCCATAAGCGCCGCGTCCGAAGTAAATCTCGTTGAGATAAAGCTCCATGATTTGGTCTTTAGAGAACACATCCTCCATACGGCCGGCGATAGCGATTTCGCGGACTTTGCGTTTGAAACTATAGTCATTTCCGACAAGGAAATTCTTTGCGACTTGCTGTGTCAAAGTAGATGTGCCGCCGACGCGCTGTCCGCGAAGCTTTTTCCCCGGTGCAGACAACGCAGCCCGTGTCAGGCCAATCGGGTCCCAACCATTATGGGTGTAAAACCGTTGATCTTCCGCTGAAACAAATGCGAGTTGCAGCTCGCGCGGAATAGTATTTACCGGAACAAAGACCCGGGCTTGCTTTGAAAACTCATAGATAAGTTTTCCGTCACCCGCATGAACGCGGGACATAACAGGCGGCTCATATTCTGACAGGCTTTCTGTGCTGGGGAGATCGCGGGTCCATATGACTAACAGCACGAAGATGATGATTGCGAGAATAAGACCCAAAACGAGTCCAATCCCGACCAGCCATTTGAACCATTGCCAGAGCTTAGCTCTGCGCGATGTCGAGCGGGGCGCGTCAGATGTGTGTGGCGCGTCAATCGGAGAAAGGGTCTCGGTCATAGGTCGAATCATCTAACCGCGGAATGCGGCTTCATTTTGGTATTAGCGGGGCAATGTCAGGATATAAAGGCTTTGGTTCATGAACAAAGTTAAGGCTCTCACGGTTGAGACATACACTCACGGTTGAGACATATATGCGTCAATGGCACGCTCGACGCCCGCCGTTATTTTGTTGCGATAAGCTTTCGTCTTGAGCCGCCTTTCGTCTTCCTTATTGGACAGATACCCCAATTCCAGCAAGACCGCCGGAACGTCAGGAGCCAGAAGCACATAATACCCTGCTCGGCGATGGGAATTCCCGATGAGATCGACGCGGCCAGACAACTCATTTAACAGGATTTCGGCAAAAGCATCTGACTGACTCTTGGTTTTCCGTTGCGCCAAATCAACCAAGATGTCGCCAACAGGATCGCTTTGCGCAGACAAGTCGACATCCAAAATCCAGTTCTGATTATTCACAATGCGCTTTTGGCGTCCCTTCGCGCGATCCGCCAGAGTGTAGACGGTTGCGCCTTTCGCGGACTTCCCGGCAGAATCGGCATGGATGGAAATAAAGAGATCCGCCTGCTTCATCCGGGCAATCCGGATTCGATCATCATGCTCAACATATTTATCGCTCGTGCGCGTAAGATACACTGTGTAGCGTCCTGATTTGCGTAAGCGGGCCGCCAGCTCATTTGCGGCTTTTGTTGTGATGGTTTTCTCGTGAGTACCTCTAACGCCGATAGCGCCAGGATCCGTTCCGCCGTGCCCCGGGTCAATCACGATGACAGGTCTCTTGGCGGGTTTGGCAGTCACCGACCTGCCTATGGGTTTCAGCGCCGGATAAGGTGTTTGCGACTCAAAATACCGCGCTCCGGGGGCTCGGACAGCTGTTATGGCAGTTTCCATGCCCGGCTTCAGCTTCGGGACAGGCACGGTCGCAGCTGCATTCAAACCGCAAAGGAGCGTCAGCAGGAAAGATATAATAAGGAGTCGAAACACTATGGATCTTGCTATGCCGTTTTTATGGTGAACAAAGTCTTAGTTTTCGTCGCGGCGCGCTTACAATCACTTACCAAATATCAGTCACAGGTTATAATCACACCTTGTTTCCCGGCTGTGCTGACAAATGCTTTGCCCTTTTGAAGAAAATGAGGCAGGAGCGACCAGAATGCGAGCTTAAGCAGGCTGAACCTTACGCCCCTCTCGCCAAATTCACGCAGCTCCGACAGTTCCGTCCGGCTGCACCTCGAAAGTTTTTATGACCGCCACGCAAATCATAGCGAAGACACAAAGGTCCGTTTTTTCGGCCCTCCTGTCAGCGCGCGCGGCGTCCCTGAACCCTACCCTATCAATTATTGCCTCGCAGCGACCGACGACCCGTCGAGACTCCGCGCGAGCGCTTGGAGAACACCATGACAAAACGTATGCTTATAGATGCGGCCCACCCGGAAGAAACTCGGGTTGTGATCGTCGATTCGAATCGTGTTGAAGAACTAGATTTTGAAAGCCGCCACAAGCGGCAACTCCGCGGTAATGTCTATCTGGCCCGCGTCACCCGCGTAGAGCCCAGCCTGCAAGCTGCCTTCATAGAATATGGCGGCAATCGTCACGGTTTCCTCGCCTTTTCAGAAATCCACCCGGACTATTACCGAATCCCGGAAGCTGACAAACAGGCGCTCAAAGAGCAAGAGGAAGAAGATCAGCGTCAAGCCGACGAAGAAGAAGAAAAACGCAAAGCCGCATCCGCAAAGCGCAAGTCGCGCACAAAGCGTGATGAGGAAGAAGATGAATCCGATGAGGACGACTCAGAATCTGATGAAGATGAAGATCACGAAGACGATGACGAGGATGAGGACGAACGTGACGAAAACCTCGATCCGGACGAAGAAGATGCTACGGATGAAGTTGATGCAGAAGTTGCGGATGAGCAGGTAAAAGTCGCCTCCAAACGCCGTAAGCGCATTTCCCGTCGCCGATACAAAATCCAAGAAGTCATCAAACGCGGCCAAATCCTTCTGGTTCAAGCCGTCAAGGAAGAGCGCGGAAATAAGGGCGCCGCGATGACAACTTACTTGTCTTTGGCCGGACGCTATTGCGTGCTGATGCCAAATACACCGCGCGGCGGCGGCATTTCCCGTAAAATCGCAAATGGGTCTGACCGCAAGCGCTTAAAGTCCATCATGAATAATTTGGACGTTCCGCAAGGCATGGGCGTCATCGTCCGTACAGCGGGCGCGAAGCAAACCAAGCAAGAGATCGGGCATGACTATGATTATCTGTCCCGACTCTGGTCCGATATTCGCAACAAGACCATGGAGTCCTCGGCACCTGCCTTGATCCATGAAGAAGGCAATCTGGTCAAACGCTCCATCCGCGACCTCTATAATAAAGATATCGAGGAAATATTGGTGCAAGGCGATAATGCCTATGACACGGCCAGTGAATTCATAGATATGCTGATGCCGAGCCACGCCAAATTCGTCAAACATTACAACGATGAGATTCCGCTCTTTTTACGTTACGGTGCGGAAAAGCAGATTGAAAACTCCCTCGACGCAACGGTTCAGCTCAAATCCGGCGGCTATCTCGTCATTCACCCAACCGAGGCGCTTGTCTCGGTTGATGTCAACTCAGGACGTTCAACGAAAGAACGCAACATTGAGCGCACGGCATTACGCACCAATTTGGAAGCGGCTGAAGAGCTAGCCCGTCAAATGCGCCTACGCGATTTGGCCGGCCTTATTGTTGTCGACTTCATCGATATGGATGAGCACAAAAACAACCGGGCCGTTGAGAAGAAGATGAAAGACGTGCTGTCCCAGGATCGCGCGCGCATCCAAACCTCGCGCATCAGCCAATTCGGCTTGATGGAAATCAGCCGTCAACGCCGCCGCCGATCTCTGCTTGAAGGGTCTACCACATCTTGCCCGCATTGTTCCGGCGTTGGCCGCAAGCGAACCGTTGAAAGCTCTGCCCTCGCCGCTATTCGCGCGGTCGAAGAATTTGCCGTTCGCGGAAAAGCCAAACGCATTCGTTTGAAAACCTCTCACGACGTCGCGCTTTATCTGTTGAACGAGAAGCGTGATTTATTGACACAAGTAGATGAAATCGCAGATGTCTTCACCGAAGTCGTTGGAAATGACGAATTGATCCGTCCCCATTTCGAATTGGAAGTCGTCGAAAAACGAGACGACAAGCGGGCCGACCCGCTGGTACAAATCGAACGTGATTTCAAAAAAGAGCGTGAGACAGCAAAACGCAAGCCTGCCAAAACGCGAGCGAAAAAATCAGATAACGAGTCTGATGCAAAAGACAGCACATCTCCTGAAGACGAAACTGACGAAGAAAACCGGAAATCCGGTCGTCGCCGCTCCCGTCGGGGCCGCAGGGGTGGACGTGGTCGCGGACGCAAGGACGAGACGTCCGAAAATGCGGATTCCGGCGATGACGATACTAAGTCAAACGCCGCCGAAGACGTAGCGCCTGAAACGGATTCAAAACCAAAACGCCGCCGCCGTAGGGGTGGTAAAGGGAGGTCCGACTCTGCATCATCTGATGAAACAAAATCAGATAAGTCTGAGTCTGATGACACCAAATCCTCGCGTGACTCAAGGTCTGATGATGCGACTGGGAAAGGTGGACGTCGCCGTCGTGCCCCCAGTAAATCCAGAAGTCAAAAATCCGAAGATAAAGGCAAAGACAAGTCGGTTGAAGCGGTGGCTGAAACGGTTGAAAAAGTAGAGCCGGAGACACCCAAACGTCGTTCGACGACACGCCGCAAAGCTCCATCTCGAAACAAAGACACAGAGACCAAGAGCAAAGCGGCGCCAAAACGCTCGCGTAAAACTCCCGCAAAGAAAACTGCAGAAGCCGCTGAAACAGAGGCAAAAAAACCTGCACCTAAGCGCCGCGCGCCTGCCAAGAAAGCTGCTGAAACCGCTAAATCTGATACGGCGGCAAAGCCTAAACGCACGCGCAAAGCCCCTGCGAAGACCGCTGCACCCGAAGAAGCCCCGAAGCCGGCTCGCAAGCGCCGCGCGCCCGCGAAAAAAGCGGCAGAGTCAAAGGCCGATGTTGTCGAGGCGGAGAAAAAGCCTGCGCGGACACGCAAGGCTCCGGCTAAGAAAGCCGCTCCGGCAAAAGCAAAAGCGCCCGCAAAAGAAGCAGCGCCGAAAAAGACGTCTGCAAAAAAGGCCCCGACAAAAAAGTCAGTTGCAAAGGCCGCCGACACGGAGACTAAGGCCCCTCGCACACGCAAAGCTCCTGCTAAAAAAGCAGCGCCGAAAGCAAAAGCAGCGCCTTCACGGTCCCGGAAAGCAGCCGCGCCAAAGACTGACGTGGCAGAGGCGAAACCCGCTGCGGCGAAGCGAACGCGCAAGGCCCCGGCGAAATCCGCTAAGACAGCGCCGCCTAAATCGGCGCCTGCGCCGAAAGTAGAGCCTGCTCAAACCACTGCGCCAAAGGTCGACAAAGCGCCTGAGAAAAAGGCCAAGGGCGGTTGGTGGAAAAGACGTAAAAAAGACTAGAACTGCGTTGATCGGGACTGTGTTTAGTTTCGATCAACTCATTCCGTGTTCATTTACGCTCGCGTAATCGTTAGACAGTCTAACACGGGCGTAACTTGACCGCTCTTTTCAGAGGTTCCACATCGGGCATATGACACTGACGAATAAATTCATGCCCTCCGCTATTCGGCTGGCTTTAGTTACCGCATTGATTTTCGCCTTTTCGGCTGTCCAAGCCAATGCGCAATCCCTTCTTCGAGACACTGAAATAGAAGAAACGTTGCGGGAGTTTACTGACCCGATTTTGCGCGCCGGTGGACTTATGCCCGCCTCAGTTGACATCTATTTAGTGAATGACCCATCGCTGAACGCGTTTGTGACGCGCGGTCAGAACATTTTTCTGCATTCCGGCCTTATTCTGGAGGCTGACACCCCAAACCAATTGAAGGGCGTTATCGCTCACGAAGCCGGTCACATTACAGGAGGACATATTGTACGCTCTGATTATGGCAATCGCAGCGCTTATGGCTCCATGCTCATCGCAGCCGGGATTGGCCTTGCCGCTATTTTGGCAGGCGAAGGCGAGGCCGGCGCGTTGGTTTTGGGCGGCGCTCAACAATTCGGCGTTTTGGAAGCCCTTTCCTACTCCCGCGTAAACGAGTCTGCCGCCGATCAATATGCGGCCGAATATATGGAACGCACGGGCCAGAGCGGTGAAGGCTTGATCTTGTTCTTTGAAAAATTTCGCGCACAAGAAGTTTTGAGCCAGGCCAGACGTTATCCTTATTTCCGTGGCCATCCTTTGTCATCAGATCGTATCGACGCCCTGCGCGAGCGCGTAGGCGAGTCGGAGTTCAGCGAAGTTACAGATACGCCTGAGGAATTACACAAACATGCGATGATGCAGGCGAAGCTGAGAGGCTTCCTTAACGGTCCCGCAGAAGTCTATTCCCGTTTCCCATTATCCGATCAATCTCAACCGGCTCGATATGCGCGGGCTGTTGCCAACTTCAAACAAGCTGACCTGCGAAATGCAATCAAAGAGATTGATAGCTTGATCGAGGAAGAGCCTGAAAATCCGTATTTTCATGAGCTTAAGGCCCAAATTTTATATGAGTCAGGCCAAGGCGTAGCTGCGATTGAACCTTCCCAAACTGCCTTGGAACTCAAACCTGACGCTCCTCTCTTGGAAATCGCTCTCGCGCAAGCGATTCTGCAGTCCCGCGACCCCGGAGATTACGATAAAGTTGTCGAATTGATTAAGTCAGCTTTGCAAACAGAGCCAACAAATTCCTATGGATGGTATCTGTTGGCAGACGTCTATGAGCGCCAAGGGAAGACCGCGCTGGCACAATACGCTACGGCAGAACGTTTTTACGCTATCGGTGACATCAACAGCGCCAGAAGCTTTGCGCAGCGCGCGCAAGAAGATCTTGACCGCTCTTTACCGCAATGGCGACGGGCATCTGATATTATCGTCGTATCAGAAACTCAACTGGCCGGGAAAAGACGCCGCCGCGGGCCAAAACCTTTGGTAAGCTTCACTTCACGTTGATGTTATCTAATTAAGGTTCTTATGCGTATAAGGCATAACAAATAAGAATTCGAACATAGAGATTCATATGAGACCCCTCCTAATGACGTCAATCGCCGCAATTGGTTTGATGACAGCCTCTTGCGCCGAAGCCGGCCCAACGACAAACATGACCAAGTCCGAGATCGAAACTCTCGTCAAAGAGTATATTCTCGAAAATCCTGAAATCATCCGCGATGCATTCATCAAGCTTCAAGAAAAGGAAGCTTTGCTGGAGCAGGAGCTCTATAAAGAATCCATTATCTCCGCAAAAGATCTCTTGGAAAACGATCCCCGTGATGCATCCGTCGGACCGGAAGATGCCAAGGTCACAATCGTTGAATTTTTCGATTATAATTGCGGCTATTGTAAACGCGCGACGCCTTGGGTCGCCGAGGCCGTCAAAAAATACGGGGATGACATACGGGTCGTGTTTAAAGAACTCCCTATACTTGATGACCGTACAAAAACTTCTCGCATTGCATCCCGCGCAGCTCTCGCAGCCGACAAACAGGGCAAATACAAAGAAATGCACTTCGCGCTAATGGATCAAAAACGGCTGAGCGGCGACATCATTCGTGGCGTGGCAGAAGATATTGGCCTCGATATGCGGCGCTATGAGGCTGATATGGCTGACCCAACAATCGACCAGCACATCAATGATACGCTGCAACTCGCGAACCGCCTGCCTGCCCTCACCGGAACACCGTTCTTTATCGTTGGGGAAGAGTATGTATCCGGCGCGGATACAGACCGCTTAGAACAGTTGGTTGAAGCTGGCCTCAAAAGCTAAGGCGCAAAAATTGTGTAGGTGACATCGGCGGACAGAATACCCGTCCCCATGGAGAAGTCATAATTATTTCCGTTAACCGGAGAGCCCCGTAATCTATAGACGCTGGCAAATCCTGTCGCCTGCTGGGCGATGGAACCGGGCGCGCGGGCGGTTCTGCGGCCGCCGTCATAAACTTTTGTTTGCCCGGCCGAAATATCGTCCAACGTAAATTCGAACCCATTATCGCCGATGACGATACCATTGCCGCCGACTGAGGCTAATTGCGCCTGCTGCCCAATAGACGGAGACGCGGGCGCGCGTTCAACCAATTGATATCCAATATTCTCGTAACCCATCCCGGTGAAGTCGCCACTGGTCACAAGGTTGGAGGCTTCCGCATAAATATCAAAGGCCGTATTGCTAGCGACGAAAAACCAAGCAAAGCGAACCTGTGTACCGAGCAAATCAATGTCCGTCCCATTGTCAATTCCAAAGGCTGTATAGCTGTCGTTTGAGTCTAACATTTGGAAAGACGGATTGTTTTCGTAAACACCGCCAGACGTCTGACCGGTTATCTGGAATGGCCACCCACCGGACGTTCCGTCACTAATCGGATCAAAAGGGAAGTTCACCGGCACGCCGTCCTGCGCGATTAGATCATTGCCCGCCGTGCCGGATACGGCGTCGTCCAGAAGGACAAAGTCATGCGCGAGGGGCGCTTCACCGTCATTTTCAACAAAGTCGCCGCCCGAGAAAACGATCACAAGCGCATTCGCACGAAAAAACGGACGATCAATTACGGCCGCATCCGCTTGCAATAGCAAGACAGGCAAAACGGCACACGCCAATCCAAATTTTTGTAAGCCGCCCCACACAGCCGATCTCTTGACCATATCCACGGTCAGCCCTCCCAAACTCCCTTTCAGTATTCATCACTTCGAGTTAATAATGGCTTACTGTGTCTCAAAATCAAATGAGAACAAAATAGCAACAAATCTTTGACAGAGGGCCCTGATTATGAAACAGAACCTCTATGCCAAAGCCGTCCACCATCTTTGTTTGCCAATCTTGCGGAGGCGTTCATGGGAAATGGGCGGGCCGCTGCGACTCTTGCGGAGAGTGGAATACGTTGGTCGAGGAAGCGCAGAGCCAGAATGCCAAACCCGCGCATAAACGCCGCAAAACACGGGGCATGGCTTTTGTTGATTTGGGCGGAGAGTCAAAAGACGTCCCACGCCTGAGAACCGGCATTGCAGAACTCGACCGCGTCACGGGCGGCGGATTGGTACCCGGCTCGGCCCTTCTGGTTGGCGGTGACCCGGGAATTGGTAAATCGACATTGCTTCTACAGGCCACGGGCGAGCTCGCTGCGAGCGGGCTGAAAACGGCTTAAATCACGGGCGAAGAGTCGACGGGACAAGTGCGCCGCCGTGCAAAACGGCTCGGTGTATCGAAACATCCCGTCAATCTGGCAGCAGAGACATCGCTCGGTCCTATCCTTGATGGCTTGATGGATTCCAAGCCTGATGTTGTCATCATCGACTCCATACAAACGCTTTGGACGGACCAGCTCGGCGCTGCCCCCGGAACGGTTGCGCAGGTCCGCGCCTGCTCGCAGGAACTCACGCGCTTTGCCAAAAAAAGCGGCGCCTGCGTTATCCTTGTTGGTCATGTCACCAAAGACGGCCAGATCGCAGGACCGCGTGTCGTCGAACATATGGTCGACGCCGTTTTATATTTTGAGGGCGACCGCGCGCATCAATTTCGGATCCTGCGCGCGCACAAGAACCGCTTTGGCCCGACAGATGAAATTGGCGTTTTCGAAATGCGCGAAAGCGGATTGGCGGAAGTTCCAAACCCGTCCGCTTTGTTTCTGGATGGTCGCGGTGAAGCGTCATCCGGTGCGGCCGTCTTTGCCGGACTGGAAGGGTCGCGCCCGGTTTTGACCGAAATTCAAGCGCTGGTGGCGCCCGCAGCATTCGGCACACCGCGCCGCTCTGTCACGGGGTGGGACAGCAGCCGCCTCGCCATGGTCTTGGCAGTGCTGGAGACCCGTTGCGGTGTCAGTTTCGCCGGCAAAGATGTGTATCTCAATGTCGCGGGCGGACTTCGCATTAATGAGCCCGCAGCCGACTTAGCAGTAGCTGCCGCGATTGCGTCATCAGCCTTCGACATTCCGCTCCCATCCGATTCGGTGGTATTCGGCGAAATCAGCCTGTCCGGCGATGTAAGGCCGGTTGGCCGCGCAGATGCCCGGCTGAAAGAAGCGGCAAAACTCGGGTTTCACCGCGCAATCACCGCTAAACCGCAGAAACGGAAAGACGGCCGGGACAGGAATGACAATGCCGCGCTGCCACTCATTGCAATCAAGGCTTTGCCCGACCTGATCCGCCGTGTAGAAGCCAGCACAGAAAGCGGCCTTGATCATCCAACGAGTTGGGCCGCCTAGCTGGAGACTGGCCCGCCTCATGACTGCCCAAACCTTGCACCTTATTTCAATCGGACCTTGGGACTTTAACGGCTTTGATATTGTCGTTTTGATAATCCTGCTCATTTCCATGCTATACGCTGCATCTCGCGGGTTTATGCGGGAGATTATTTCTATTGCTGCACTCTTGGTCGCGGCCATCGTCACATTATTTGTATGGGGACGGTTCCGTTTTGCCGCGCAAGACTTCATCTCCCCGGCCTGGCTCGCTGACGGCGCTCTATTGATAGGGGTTTTCTTTATTGCCTACCTCATCATGGTTCTAATCATGTCAAAGGTCGGCAAATCGATTGCCGGTAAAGAACCGGCTTTAATTGACCGGGTCCTTGGCGCTGGGTTCGGGGTTGCGCGAGGTCTCATCATCGCTGCGCTCGGCGTTTTAGTTCTAACAGCTGGCAATCGCGCCGCCGCCGAGTCGC
>Ga0114953_1003470_pt1 | contig 10749 bp, 7 predicted proteins | sample SidtaG_FD_87298 | JGI IMG/M metagenome (GOLD analysis project Ga0114953, IMG submission 87298) | Marine algal microbial communities from Sidmouth, United Kingdom - Sidmouth_Male2 metaG | ecosystem: Host-associated > Algae > Red algae > Unclassified | place: Sidmouth, United Kingdom | collected...
AATTGGTGGTATCGGTTTTTTCGTCATGCTGTTGATTTTCTTATTTACCGGTCAAGGCCAGAATTTCATGGACATGATGGGTGGCAGTCCTGAATCAGGTTCCGGCACAATCAGCAACAGTAATCAGGGAGCCCCGTCCTCTGGCACTGACGATGGTGGTGAGTTTGTTAAAGTTATCGTTAAAGACACAGAAAATGTCTGGAACCCTATCTTTCAAAGCGCAGGGGCTCGTTATGAGGAACCAACTGTTGTCTTGTTTGAAGATCAGGTTCGCTCTGCCTGTGGTATGACCTCTTCCGCAACCGGTCCATTTTATTGCCCTGGCGATAAAAAAGTTTATCTTGATCTTGGTTTTTTTAGCCAACTCAGACAAATGGGCGTTGCAGGTGATTTTGCTCAAGCTTATGTAATAGCTCACGAGGTGGGACACCATGTACAGAAAATCCAAGGCATCTCAGATGAAGTGATGCGAATGCAACGACGAAGCAGCAAAGTGCAAGCAAACAAGCTATCGGTATTACTTGAACTTCAGGCCGATTGCTATGCCGGGATCTATGCCAGAGAACAGGCGAAATACAAACGACTGGAAGATGGTGATTTGGAAGAAGCGCTTAACGCAGCCGCTAATATCGGTGATGACCGCATGCAAAAACGCGCGGGACAATATGTTAACCCTGACGGCTTCACCCATGGATCATCGGCGCAACGTGTGGAATGGCTTAAACGAGGAATGCTAAGTGGCAAACCTGGAGATTGCGACACCTTCGCTGGAATTCGTTGAATTAATATGGCCTGAAATCAAGGTTACTTAACTTAATGGTTAGCTGAATATTGTTCAGCTAACTATTTTTTTTGAACTATTTTTCAACTAAAAAAATTAATTCAGTAGATATTAAGCAAAGTTAGCCATCACCTTAAGCCATTGTTTTTACTAATTTTATTATATATTTTTGACTTATTTTTCTTAATATAATTTTAATGTTAGAGAATACTTAATAGTGTTCAGGTTGGATTAAGCCAATTTCACTTAATCTGGTCATGTCTTCGAGGTGAGCTGCTTTTCTCGGGGTTTGTGGTAGCAGCTCAACTTGCTTGCGAATTTGATATTAAAAATAAATACTACGCTGTTAATGACACTCAACAGCATATCACAAATCGTAGGCATGTTGGAGACATTCAAGGTAATGCTCTTAATCGACAATGATTGGGGAGTCGGTTTGCTGGTAGCAAGAACTTGAAAAGGTAGTCAGGAATTTACGGGGGTATAGTTCTGACATTCAGATCCTTAGGGATTTGTTACGCGCCTTACTTTTTAAAGGCGAGCTTTCTAAAGCTCGCCTTTTTTATTGGGATTTCTACAACAATTTCAAAAAATTCAATGATTTGAACCAGATTCACTTGATTAGCACTTACTTAGGGCATATATATAGATTTGACTATTTAAGGACTTTCTTATGCCAAAAGCCATGCAACGAGCAATCGGATTCATTTTGCTATCAGCCACTGTTGGGCTCGTATCATTTCAAGCATTCTGGCACGTGCTTTAGGAGAATATGAATCATGTCAAAAGCTAAACGCTATTCTCCAGACTCTTCAGATATCAGCAATTTTAAGGTTGGCCTCAAAGGTATCCTGCTGTTTATAATGCCAATACCTGTTTTGGTAGCGGCGGTTATCTCGTTGGTTGCTGGAAATTTTTGGCTGACAGTCGTTAACGGCGCGGCTTTTGCTGGGTTCATGTTAGCAGCAGTCATCGCCAGACACGGTTTTAAGGTCGAACAACTTTACCATTCCAGGAAACTGGCATTAGCGCCGACGACGCCGTTCAAAACGGTATCAGCTTTGATCTTGTCTGCCACTACTGCTTTGACGGCTTACTTTGCGACTGATAATTATGGGATTTTTAGCAGTATTCTTATCGGTGGGGCAACCATGCTTGCCTACTACCTTTGGTACGGTCTTGACCCTCGTCGCAATAAAACCGGCAACATTGGCTTAGGCGTCACCGCGGAAGAAGTGTTCGAGGCGCTGGAAGCCGCTAACATTAAAATTGATGCAATCGAAACGGCTCGAACAGACATTAGCAATGTACAGTTTGATCAGCATCTGGACAGAATAATTGGCAAAGCACGTAATATCATCACGATTATTGAGAATGATCCGAGCGACCTACCCCGCGCTAGGAAATTCCTGAAGGTCTATCTTGACGGTACCCGCCGGGTCACTGAAAGCTATGCTAAAACTCATCGCAATGAAGCGACGACAGTTGAATTGGATAGCAACTTTTCAAATGTTCTAAACTCGATAGAAAGTACCTTCGATGAACAGCATGAAAAGCTTAAGAAACAGGATCAGTTCGATCTGGATGTTAATATCGAAGTTTTAGAGACCCAACTAAAACGAGAAGGCATCGTTTAAAACCCGCACTATAATAAACTAATAATCATCTGCACTTACATTAGGAATTTAAGGAATCGATATGTCTGACAACCCATCAAGCACCTTTCAAACAGCAACAAAAACCGCTGCACCTGCCGTAGCTATTATTCCGGGAACCGAAATAGTTCCAGCCGAGACTTTGAATCAGGAAATCGTTTCCTACGTTCAAGCTGATGTAACGGCTAAACAAGAATTAGATCAGATTATCCAGGAAATCGATCTTAAAGATCGCAGCAGCATCGTATTCTTTGGCAGTAAGGCTCAAGAACAGATGAGCACCATCTCTGAAAATATGCTGGAAGGTGTTCGCAATAAGGATCTTGGTGGAGCGAGCTCATCGTTAAATGACATGGTTCTTGCCATAAAAGGCTTTGATGTTGATGAGCTAAATCCAAATAAGAAACTTGGATTCTGGGCTAGATTATTTGGTAAAGCCAAACCGGTTGCGCAGTTTTTAAGTAAGTATGACGATGTCAGAAAACAGATTAGTGACATCACTGATCACATGGAAGAGCACAAGACACAGTTGCTCACAGATGTCATTTCACTAGATAAACTTTATGAAGCTAATCTTGATTATTTCCACAAACTTGAGCTTTATATATCAGCCGGTGAAGAAAAGCTCCGAATGATGAATGAGGTTGAAATTCCAGCGATGGAGCAAGAAGCTGTTAACGACAGTGAAAATATGCTGGCAGCTCAAGGCTTACGCGATGTCAGAAGTGCACGTGATGATTTGGAGCGCCGGGTTCATGACTTACACCTGACCCGTCAAGTGGCTATGCAAAGCTTGCCCAGTATCCGATTGGTGCAGGAGAATGATAAAACACTGATTAACAAGATTAACTCGACGCTGATCAATACCGTACCGCTTTGGAAGAATCAGTTGGCTCAAGCAGTAACCATCTTCAGAATGAGTGATGCCGCAGAAACCGTAAAAAAGGCGGGTGACCTAACCAACGAGCTACTTGAATCTAATGCTACTAACCTACGTACCGCCAACGTTGAGGTGCGTAAGCAAATGGAACGCGGTGTTTTTGATATTGAATCGGTTCGTAAAGCTAACCAAGAGCTGATTGGAACGATCAATGACAGCTTGGAAATAGCTGAGGAAGGCCGATCTAAGCGCCAGGAAGCGGCTAAAGAATTACAAACACTTGAAAGTGAATTACGTCAGGCGCTAATGTCAGCCAAAGCACGTAAAGAGGCACACGACGCAGCGCCAAGCGCGGCATCTTAAAAGGAGTACTAGACATGGGATTATGGGATAAAGTTTTTGGTGAGTTTGTTGATATCATCGAGTGGACAGATAACTCCTCAGATACCATGGTGTATCGTTTTGAGAGGCATGGTAATGAGATAAAGTACGGGGCTAAACTAACGGTTCGTGAATCTCAAGTGGCCGTTTTTGTCAATGAAGGTGAAATCGCGGATGTACTCAAACCGGGCATGTACGAGCTCGAAACACGCAACCTACCCGTCTTATCGACACTCCAGCACTGGGATCATGGTTTTTCCAGCCCATTTAAAGCAGAAGTTTATTTTTTCAATACTCGCCAATTCACCGATCTGAAATGGGGCACTAAAAACCCTATTATGATGCGTGATCCTGAGTTTGATATGGTCAGGCTCAGAACCTTTGGTACTTACAACGTCCGCATTACTGACCCGAAGACCTTCATTAATGAAATAATGGGGACTGACGGGCACTTCACTGTTGATGAAATCAGTGACCAGCTACGGGATATTATCACCTCACGCTATGCCACTATTTTGAGTAAGCTTGAGGTTCCAGTACTGGATCTCGCGTCGAACTACGATACACTTGGCGGCTTTATAACGGAAAAAATTGCCCCTGAATTTGACCAATATGGTTTGGAGCTAACCAAGGTTCTAGTTGAAAATATTTCACTACCGCCTGAAGTTGAAAAGACTTTGGATAAACGTACCAGCATGGGTATGGTAGGTGATCTGGACAAATACCTAAAATACGGTGCTGCGGAAGCTATGCAGTCGGGTAATGCGTCAACCGCATCCTCAGCTATTGAGATGGGCATTGGCTTGTCGATGGCTCAAAGCATGACCGGACAGCAGGCTCAATCGGCTGCGGCAACCTCATCAACCGCCCCTCCACCCTTGCCGCATGAGCAACAGTGGCACGTTTCCATAAATAAGCAGCCATCCGGTCCATTTGGTTACGCGGAACTAACTAAACTAGCCCAGCAAGGTGCATTGACGGCGACTAGCCTGGTTTGGTCATCAGGTATGGAAAACTGGGAAAATGCCGCAGATGTTAGCTATATCAGTGACATTATTAACAAAGGTCAGAGCACGCCACCACCGATCCCAGGGTGATCGCTTCATAAAATGGAGAAGAATAATCAATCACACTTCCCTTGTGAACGATGTGGCTCGGATCTGCTTTATTCGCCAGAGCACCAATCGCTGCAATGCGATCACTGCGGATTTAAAAATGAAGTGCCCGTCACATTCACACCGATTCGTGAATATGATTTAAAGCAGGCGCTTCATGAATTAGATGAATTACGTCGATCTGGCAAGCTTAAACAGATCGACGTGGTTAAATGTCCATCTTGTGCCGCAAGGTTCCGCCTACGAGATAATGAGCACGCCGGGGGCTGTCCATTTTGCGGGACTCCAGTCATAACAGATACCGAACAGTCGCGCCCAATAAGCCCTCGCTCCTTATTACCGTTTTCAATAAGTCATGATCAAGCCTTGGACATCTTCGATCAGTGGATGAAGTCTCGGTGGTTTGCACCCTCCTCTTTGAATTCCAGAGCTAAACGCAATGATAAACTCACTGGAGTCTATCTGCCCTACTGGACCTACGATAGTGACACAAAAACTCACTACCAAGGCCAGAGGGGCACCATTTACTACGAGCGTCAGGTTGTAAATGCTCGTGTTAATGGGCGCAATGTCAGACAGGTTAGGCAAGTAGCCCGCATACGTTGGAATCCGACTTCTGGGCGGGTTGGACGGCATTTTGACGATGTATTGATTGGTGCCAGTAAAACACTGCCACGAACCATTATTGATAACTTAGCTCCGTGGGATCTCAGTAAGCTGGTACCCTACTCTGAAGCCTATCTCAGTGGCTTTCGTAGTGAGGTCTACCAGATAACAGTTGATGAAGGCTTTCTTCGTGCCCAGCAAATAATGGATTATACGATTCGCAATGACATTCGTCGGGATATTGGTGGAGATCAACAGCGTATTAACCATCTTTCAACCGAGCATGACAAGACCACTTATAAGCACCTACTTCTGCCTATCTGGTCAGCAGCATTTCAATATCGCGATAAGACCTATCGTTATGTCATCAATGGTCGTACCGGTAAAATTCATGGTGAGCGCCCTTATAGCTTTGTAAAAATAGCCTCGGCGGCGGCTCTAGCGGCTTCAGTTGCCGGAGGCGGTGCCTACATCGTTGATCAGAACGGAGGCTTTGACAATATCAATATCCAATACTCTCCGGGTTATCAGTTCCCCGACAATCGCCAACGCTTCCCTGACTTTGGTAATCTCCCTCAGCAAATACCGCGATTTTAAAAGCCGCGTTTAGCGAGAGCAGGCTGATACGAGATTGTTATTATCTTAAGGCTTTGTTATCTTAACGATACTTTATAAAAATATGACTCTCATCGCCGGTGGATAAATTGAATAAAAACTACCTCTGGATACTTATTGGAGCCCTCTTCCCTGTCACATTACAAGCCTATACTGATCCGCCGGTGTGCCTCGCACCAACACAAACCCAACTTGCCAAGACAATTACTGACACGCCTACATTAGACGCAATTTATGTTGAAGCGGATAGCGGTACCATCAGCCGACAAGGCGTTTCCGATTTAGATGGCGATGTCATTATTCAGCGCAATAAACAGCGACTTAATGCGGACACAGCCAGCTTCGATCGAAAGAGCAATCAAGTCAAAGCAGACGGTAATGTCTTGCTCAGCACAGATACCACAGCCTTTAGCAGTGACAGCATCGATTATGATCTGAAGAACGAACGCGGCGTGATTAATAACGCGAAATACCAGGTCAAAGGCACGCATACCAATGGCCGCAGCAGTCGTATACAACAAAAGAGCCGGAACGAACTTGAACTAAAAGACGCTACCTATACCACCTGCCCTGCACCTGACCCTAGCTGGCATATTGCTTCAAGCAATATAAACATCAATCAGGCAACGCAGGTAGGAACCGCTCAGGATGTTACTTTACGCGTCGGCAATGTCCCAATCTTCTATTTACCATGGATAAGTTTTCCTCTGAGTAACCCCTTCACTGGGAAAACACAGCGAAAGACAGGCTTCCTACTACCTGAGATTGGTGTTTCTGATCAATCTGGCTATGAAATCACTGTTCCTTACTATATCAATCTTGCGCCTAACTATGACGCCACGATTTACATGACCCCACTTTCTGAGCGAGGTCTGAGAGTCAAAACAGTAGGGCGTTATATGAGTGATAAAAGCCGTGGCGAGCTGGAATACAGCTTCATACCCAGTGATAACTCGTTCAATGATGAATATCGAGACTACTTTAAACTCATATATGAACGAAATCTGGGTGAGCGGCGTAGACTGACCATTAAAGCGGAAGGTGTATCTGATAATGAATATCTTGATGATCTGAGTGATTCACTTTCAATATCCTCAACGTCAGCGCTGGAACGAACCATTCGCTATGATGTTGGCAGCGAAAATTGGGACTTCAGCCTGACGGCACTGGATTATCAAGTGCTGGATGCTAACGCCCAACCCTACGCTAAATTGCCAGAGCTAAAATTCAACTATCGATCTCCCCACCGCTATAATGACCTTGATCTGGCGTTGGACGCAGAGGCAACCTATTTTGAAGGCTCCGCAAACCCTACAGGCTTGAGACTTGACGTAGGACTAAAGGCTACCAAGCGATTTGGCAATGATGCCTGGTATGTAAAACCCTCTCTAGGCTACCAACTCACCCAGTACTCACTGCAAAATAGTAGCACAGGCAACAGCCTCAGCCGCGGACTACCAACCATATCGCTTGACAGTGGTTTGTTTTTTGAACGTGATTTGAACTACCGGCTCAAACAAACACTTGAACCCAGGTTCTTCTATACTTACACACCTTATAAAGATCAAAGCGATATTCCAATCTTTGATGCCGCAAGAACTGATTTTTCAACCAGCAATCAGTTATTTGAAGCCAATCGATTTACCGGCAAGGATCGCATCGCTGACGCCAATCAGTTGACACTTTCACTCACTAGCCGCGTGCAAAATCAAAACACAGGTACGGAACTATTCGAAGCAAATGTAGGACAAATATTTTATTTTGATGACCGCAAAGTTACCCTACCAGGAGATAGCCCCTTAACTGATAGAAGTTCAGAGTTCGCATTTGGACTTAGCACTAACGTATTTAAGAACACGCGTTTTTCAACAACCGCTTTTTGGGATCCAAACACTTCAGGTTGGTCCTCTACCCAAGCACGTGTTAATTACTTAGACGATAAACAGCGCATTCTTAATCTCAATTATCAAAACGTACCCGGACAGCTTTCTGAGATTGACACTTCATTCTCATTGCCCATTAATAAGAAATGGAGCTTGTTAGGGAAATTAGACTATGATTTATCTAACGACAGAGTATTAGAGCAGCTCGCAGGAATCGAATACGAAGATTGCTGTTTAGCATCACGTCTGGTTGCACGACGCTACCTCACCACGGATAATACTAGCTATGATGATGCAATATTTTTTGAATTTAACCTCAAGGGTTTAGGCAGTTTTAGCACTGGTGTCAATGCAGTACTCAAGGAAAATATTTATGGATATGAATAAAACCGCAGCTCAAATCAAACAGAAAGTGAATCCTGCGACATGGGTAGCTGTGATTTTACTCGGCTTTAGCATGACAGCTAACGCCGCCGATACATCACTTGATCGAGTCGTTGCTGTGGTCAACAAGGACATTATTTTGCAAAGTGAGGTGCAACAGGTAGCGCGCCGCTTGCAAGTGTCAGGTGAAGTCGAGACTAACAATGAGGCTGTCCGACAACAAGCGCTGGATAGTTTGATTTCAGAAAAGCTACAACTGCAATCAGCAAAGAGCGTTGGCATTAATCCAGACGATGCAAGCATTGATAAAGCGGTTAATAGTGTCGCCGCACGTAATAAATTAAACCTTGAACAGTTTAAGCAAGCGTTGAAAGATCAGGGCATTGATTTTCAGGCCTTTCGTAAAACCATTGCTTCACAGCTGATTATCAATAGCTTGAAACAGCGTCGCTCAGCTCAAGGTTCTGAGGTTACCGATCAGGAAGTTAATGATCTAATAACTGCCGAGTCTAGACAAATCACTGCCAACCGGAGCTATCACATACAGGACATATTGATTCCTGCTCCTACCACCATCAGTGTGGCGAGCTATAATCAAGCCCAGCGAAACGCCCGGCAGCTTAGAGATGTAGCTGTAAATGGCAGCGACTTTATGAATATTAGTATGGCGAATAGCAAAGCGACTGACTTGGGTTGGAAACCTGCTGAAAGTTTTTCATTTGTTTACTTAACAGAACTTACTAAGCTTGAGCCTGGACAAATCTCAGATGTCATCTCGGATGCCCGCGGCTTTCACGTGCTTAAGCTGGTCGACCAACGTGGCGGCAGCGAATTGAAATCACAACAAGTCAGAGTTCGCCATATCTTAGTAGCAAACAGTGAGCCCAATGCCAAAAGCAAGATCGACTCACTAAGACAACAGCTGGTACAAGGCGCTGACTTTGGTATGCTGGCTAGAGCCAATTCCGATGACGCAGGCAGCGCCGTTAACAGTGGCGACCTTGGCTGGAGTGATTCAAAACGCTATGTTGCAGAGTTCGCAAAAACATCGGAAACCCTAGCCCTGAAGACGTTAAGCCCGGTGATCAAAACTAAATTTGGCTATCACGTTTTGGAGGTATTAGATCGTCGTGAAATCGATGCCAGCCGTCAAGCGCTGGAAACTCAGGCTCGAAAATTAATCCTAAGCAAAAAACAACAACAGGATTACGATGCCTGGGTGCAGGGCTTGCGCAGCAGCGCGTTTATCGAATACAAGAAGCAGTAGGCAATGATTCCTCGCCTGGCAATCTGCTGCGGTGAACCGGCGGGTATTGGTATTGATCTTCTTTTGAAGGTGTCTTATCAATCGTTTGATGCTCACTGCATTGTGATAGCTGATACTTCGGTGATTCAGGAAAGAGCTGCGGAGTTAAGAATTGACGTTGAACTCATTCCTTATCGAACAAATAAAGCACTTGCACCGGTTCAAGCCGGAAAGCTTTTGGTTCTTGACATCAAATGTCAGGAAGCGGTTTACTCTGGCGTGCTAAACAAAGCAAATGCCGCCTATGTTCTTAAAACACTCGATAGAGCAACAGCAGGCTGCCAAAATGGCGAATTTGATGCAATGGTCACGTTACCACTGCACAAGGGTGTGATTAACGATTCGGGTATCCCCTTTAGTGGACATACAGAATATTTAGCTGAGCTGACACATTCTAAAATGCCAGTAATGATGCTGGCTGCCGATAAATTTCGTGTAGCCCTAGCAACAACACATCTGCCGTTGAAGGATGTAAGCGCAGCCATTACCAAGGAATCGCTAACCAGTGTCCTCACTGTTTTACAGACCGACTTGAAAGATAAGTTTGCTATAGAAAACCCGAAAATTTATATCTGCGGTCTAAACCCTCATGCGGGCGAAGGTGGGCATCTTGGTATGGAAGAGATCGATACCATTATTCCGGTTATAAAAAGGCTGAATGCTTCCGGCATGAATTTAGTCGGCCCTTTGCCAGCGGATACCTTATTTACTGACAAGTACCTTAAGGATGCTGACGCAGTACTGGCTATGTTTCACGATCAGGGACTACCCGTACTAAAGTATGCCAGCTTTGGACGTGCCATCAACATAACCCTTGGACTGCCCATTATCAGAACCTCAGTTGACCATGGAACGGCACTTGATTTAGCAGGGAAAGGCACTGCTGATTCCGGTAGCTATGAAGCCGCCATTGAAAGCGCTGTTCACTTAAGTAAAGCAACGTTCAAACGCCACAGCCAGACCCATTAAATCGGTAAGGTTCTGGCAAGTTTGTTCAGCTGTTTATCATGCTGTTTGTAATTGTCATCGCAATCTGCCACCAAATTCCAAAATCGTTTTGAATGATTCATTTCAACGGTGTGGCATAGCTCATGGATTAATACATAATCCACAAGTGGCTCCTCAAGGAACAACAACTTGTAA
>Ga0114953_1003476_pt1 | contig 10735 bp, 10 predicted proteins | sample SidtaG_FD_87298 | JGI IMG/M metagenome (GOLD analysis project Ga0114953, IMG submission 87298) | Marine algal microbial communities from Sidmouth, United Kingdom - Sidmouth_Male2 metaG | ecosystem: Host-associated > Algae > Red algae > Unclassified | place: Sidmouth, United Kingdom | collected...
CCCCCCCCCCCCCCCCCCCCCCCCCCCCAACCGCGCCCACCAGGCGCCGGTAGAGCAACGCGAGGGCGGCGGTCGGCACCCCCCCCGCCGACCGCACCGCCCGCTCCGCGTTGGCGCGCGACGTGGCGAGCGCGCCCGCGAGCGCCGCGAGCAGCGCTGCGTCCGCCGCCGCCGCCGCCGCCGACGTGACGCCGCCCGCCGCAAAGCGCACCACCTCCACGTCTGGGGTGGGCGCAAACGCGGGCGGCAGCTCCGCATCATCGAGCGTCAAGCACAGGCGCTCGACGGCGGCGCCAAGCGGCGCGCCGGCCGTCGCCACCGCTGCCGCGCGCGCGTCAGACGGTGCAAAGCCCATCGCGCCGAGCCGCCGCACCACGTCCGCCACAGCCGGGTCATCGCTGCCGAGCGCCGCGGCGGCCGCCGCGACGGACGTGCCGGCCGCGCCGGCGCCCCCGCCGGCGGGGCCCCCCGACCGCAGCAGCACGTCTTCGATGAGCTGCCGCGACTCGGCCGACACGGCGAGGCCCGCGGTGACCTCCCGCTTCTCCCGCGCCTCGCGGGCGGCGGTGATGCGCTCGCGCGTTTCGCGGCGCTCCGCGGCAACGGCGCGGGACGCGTCGGCGGCCAAGGCGGCGGCGTCAGCGTTGCGCCACGCGTCCCGGTGTTCGGGGGGGAGCGCCCGCTCCAGCGGCTTGCCCCGCTCGACAATATGGAGGGTGGCCAGCGCGGCTGCCTCGTCCGAATCCTGGTAGCCGCCCGTGATGGCTTTGGCGGCGTCGGGGCCGCCAGATTTCTTGTTCGGCTTGCGTCGCCCAGGGGGAATGATGCAAATGCGGCTACCAGGGGGGGCGTTGTTGGCATCTTTGATACTACGCCGGTGTCGAGGTCAGCCGCAGGGGGAACGCGGAGTAGACGAAGAGCCAAGAATTCAGAGAAGAAGGGTGCCGACGATGTAGAAGAGGGGCACCAACGCAGAATATGTCAGCAAATGCGCTCAACAATAACACCCATGTTACGACACCGGGCATAAGCTCCTCTCGGGCGTCGCGTCCACCAAAACCCCGAGGGATCTAGGCCGGCCAGGCCCCTCCAAGCTCCCGCACCCTACTCAGACGAAACAGACAAGACGCCGCACATACAATGCTCGCTTGCGGTTGTTCTTCTCACACCACTCGTTGAGGAAGTCACTGGGCTGCTTCCCGAGCCATTTGGACGGCTTGGGTTTGGGAACCGCCCGCAGCTTGCCGCCCGATGCGGCAGCGGCTTCGGCTTCGGCCTCCTCCTCTGGGTCCACTGCCGACGCGGTCGCAGCGGCGGCCGCCTTTTTGGCCGCCCGGCTGGTGCTCGAGCCCCTACCAAAGACAATGTCAACGTCGTCAGCCGCGGACTTGCCGCCGCCGCGCGACGACGAGCCGGCGGCGGGGGTGGTTCCCGGCTTGTTCTTCTTGGCACCGACGGTGCCACCGGCATTGGTGGAAAGCGAAGAGACGACGGCACCACCAGGGCCCGTGCGGCCACGCCTGCCCATGTTGGGCGGGCGTGACAGAGCGGTCCAGGCGTTGCGCCGACGCGCGGTAGGCACCGCACCAAGACCAAAGCCAAAGTGCGGCCGAAGTCCAAGTGCGGCGACACAATCGAGGGAAGAAGACCCAGCACACGAGACAATTGTGCGCCACCATCACATCCATGAAAATTTGGCAGACAACAGGTTTTAGCCATCTTAATTAGGCTTTTGTCAGCGAACCTTTGTCAGAAACTTGTGCCGACTTGGCTTTCCAAGTTTGCGGACGACGTCTTTCAAGCGGATCCGTGGCTGCCCATTGGTCACCACCCTCTAGCATTGCGAAATGTGCGGTCAGAATCCTGTTCCGTGTCGGTCGAGGCCCTTCCGTCTGCCCCCCCCTCTTACGGGTTGCTGCCGCCGTCGCCCGAAGCTTCATCGACCGCGGGCCCCCGCGATCCCCAGTCGTGCCGGGTGGCGGGTGACGCAGCTGCCCTTCCATCCGTCGCCGTTGACCCCGCCGCCCGTACGAGCGGTGTGATCCTCGTCGATACCTTCCGTCCCTGATCCTCGCCATGGCGTACTCCAGCAGCCCCCTCTTCAACTCGGCGCTCCGCGTGACGGGCCTCCAATCGCTGACCACCCCGTCCGATGGGGGCATTCGCCTGCGGTCGGGCCCCGCCGGGTTCCGGGCGCCCGCGCCCGCGGCGGCTCCCAAGGTCGTCGCCGGCGCGGCACTGGAGCGCAAGTGGGATGCTCGCTATGCCGGTCACGTGCCGCATGACACGAGCTATTACCTCAAGTGCATGCTCGGCGGCGTCCTGTCGTGCGGCCTGACGCATACTGCCGTCACGCCGTATGTTATCGCATTGTTTCTGGCTTCATCTGTTCGTGTCTTTGTTTGTGGCTTGGATGAGTGCTGTTCTTCGTTGACAGAAGTAGTGGTGCCATCTGATTGTGCTGTGCATACCAGGTTCTAACTTTCATGACATTCTGCTTCTCTCACGCTGGTGATCCCATCTGGTCTTTTGTGCGGTGCAGTCTGGACAACGTCAAGTGCAACATGCAGGTCAACCCGAAGCAGTACCCCGGCCTCGTGTCCGGCTTCCGTGTGATGGCCGCGGAGCAGGGCAGCATGGCCCTCTGGAAGGGCTGGGGCCCCACCTTTATCGGCTACAGCGCCCAGGGACTGTTCAAGTTTGGGCTGTACGAGGTGTTCAAGGACGTGTACGCGAACATGGCCGGTGAGGAGAACGCCAAGAAGTACCGCGGCCTGATCTGGTGCGCGGGCTCGGCCTCGGCCGAGTTCTTCGCCGACATCGCACTGTGCCCCATGGAAATGGTCAAGGTCAAGGTGCAGACGTCGCCCTTTGGTACGTGGCCGACGGGCCTGGGGGAGGCCACGCGCCAGATGAGCGCGCAGAGAGCGGATACCCGCTTTCCGTTCGGCTCCCTGGGGCCTCTGTGGTCGCGGCAGATCCCGTACACGGTGGCCAAGTTCTTCTTCTTTGAGAAGTGCGTGAGTGCCTTTTACACCTACGTCTTCACGGCGCCCAAGGACTCCTACTCCAAGTCCACCCAGCTAGGCATCACCACCATGTCGGGCTACGCTGCTGGTGTCATTTGCGCGGTCGTGTCCCACCCGGCCGACTCGATGGTGTCGCAGCTGGGCAAGACCGAGAACAAGGGCAAGTCGATCGGCACCATTGCCAAGGAGGTCGGCACCATGAACCTGTTCACCAAGGGTCTCGGCGCTCGCATTGTGATGATCGGCACCCTGACCAGTCTGCAGTGGGTCATCTACGACAGCTTCAAGACGGCGTTCGGCTTGGGCACGACGGGCGGCAAGTAGGATGAGTTCGCCTATGTACTTTTTTTTCCTTTTTGAAGGCGCACTTCGTTTGAGGTTGCTCTGGTGGCACGTTGACGCGGCGCGCTCGGCTGGCGTCGACTGGTGGCCGCTCGACTGTTCTGTACTCGTGTTGGTGCTCGTTCGTATCCTTGTACACACGCTTTCCCTCTGTCTATGTGGACCGCATGTCTTCGAACACCTCCAGTGGCCGTCATCTACCGGCGGCGCTGATCATGGCGGTAGCAGCGGTCCTTGCTCATCTTCGCGGCTGGAAGGGTTGTCGGAGTGCAGCGGCGCCCGCTGCGGGGAAGAGGTGCTCCGCAATATCGCCGTCGTCCGCTGGTGCCGGCGTGCCGCCGCGAGTTGCGTGCAGTGCCCTGAAGTCGCCACGGGCCAACGTGTTCTCTCGGTAGGCGGGTTGGGATGCCGCCTGTGGCCGCAACGGGCGCTGCCCTGGGGCGCTCGGATTGCCAATGCGTGATCGCGCGGGCTCGTCGTAGACCATGAGGGCGGAAGCGGCCCGCAAGCTTGACCGTGTCGGCCGAGAGGTCGGGAAAAAACGGCTCAGCCGTCGAGGCGAAGCCGACGCGCTCGCCGCTGGCCCACGAGAGCTCCGCGCCTGTGGCGTCTCTTGTTCCCCCTGCTCACCATCCGCGCCATCGACGTGGAGTCCGTAGCTCGACAGACGGCGTCGGGATGTGGTCGACCCGAGCAACCCGCTCGGCGTCTGCGGCCGTCCCGCGGCCGAGCTCCGCAGTCTCTTCAACCCCGACGGCTCCTCGCGCCTTCGGTCATCCTCGTTCTCCTGCTGAACATGCGCCGTGAAGTGCGGCGGCTCCTGTTGCAGGCCCCGTTGGATGGGCTCGATGTAGTCTTCGTGCCGTTGGCTCTTCGTCTTCTGCCAGCCCTTGCCCTTGCTCCCGGATGGCGTCGGTTGCTGCAGCGTCCGGAGCGCGGCACTCTTGGCTGCGGACGGGTGCGCCGGTGCCGCAGCGACGGCGACTTGCTGCCCGTACATGTCCTCTGGGTGCTTTAGCTCATGCACGAGCGCCTTGAGTTGCGCTTTTTCTTCCTTTAGGCGGGTCGTGCGGGCGCGCTCTTCGTCCAGGGCTTGGCGGGTCTCTGCCGCCGACTCTTTCACTTCCTGCAGCTGTTCTTCCAGCGCCCGCGCTGATTGCCACGCCACAGATGCACCATCCATTCAACAGGGGGATGTAAAGACACGCGATACATGGAGCTTGTGCGACCCACTCGGTTAGTGAACCGCAGCCGCGCGAAGCAACCGGGCCGCAAGCGAGGAATTATGCAACCGTCCTCGATAAAACCAGGGCACAACAAGGCCAGTGTCATTGTGCACGTACAGCGTGCGGCTTCGTGCAGCGAGTCTGCCCTCAGTTGCGCGGCCCAAAATTGAAGACCGTGCCTCAGGATGTCCACGAGCGCGTCCGGTCCAAGCCCAAAGGACGAGGAAGCCAGGGACCGGATCATGGCGTCGTCCGCCTCGACGGGAACAGCACGGACCCCATTTTTGGGGAGCACCTGGGAGCACAAAGGGCACGTCGCAGTCTTCTCGAGTCGCTGGAGTCCACACTCCGAGCCTGCCAACAACGAGGACGGAGATGGCAGCAGAGAATGCAATCGGGGACCAAGGAGAGGTGCACACAAAGCCAAAAATGCAACGCAGGCTGTCTAACAGCAGCGCAAGTGTCAGGAGAGGGGCGCTCGTCGACGAAATGCATTGGCGGTTTCGTCCGTGCAGCCCGGCCGCCTCCATAGACGAAATGGCATTCCCAAGGCCGGCACAAAAAACGCGCAGACCAAACGTACAGAACAGATGACGGCAGCGCGTGAGGAAGCCTTGCCCCAACACATCCTTCCAGCACATGTTGCACCTCATGGTGCTTGCACCGGCCGCGACAAGACTCTGATGAGCTTGCGCGGTGCTCGGACAGCAGCTCTGTCACGCCGCCGACCGCCACAGAGTTCTTGACACCCTGCGCACAATGCTCAGTACGCAGTATGGTCTCGCCGGAGGGTGAGGCCCATAGACAGGAACAGCCTCACACTGCGGGAGCGCACCGCGATAGCCGGCGGCAGCCAACTGAACGGACGGCATAGCGGATGTGCGAGCGCTTGCCTCAGGCCATTTTATCGCGTGCCACCCGCAGGGTGCGGGGACGCTCCTCCTGGAATGCGTGGTTTTTGGAGCCCCGGTGACTGCCCAGGTAGCCACAGCCCCCCTCTACTGCTGTCAGAGTGGGGGCCTTGGCCATACTGTATCAGGGATTGCTGCCCAAAAAAAAACAACATGGACGAGATGAAATTAGAATAAGTCCTCTCGATCCTCGCGCAACGGCTGCTTGTACTGCGCTACGCAACCTTTGAAAGTCGACGCGTTGTTTTGAAAGTCGACGCGTTGTTCTTCTCTCTGCCGATGCAAACCACGCATGACGGTACAGGATGCAAGAATGACATGGACACATAGAAAACGAGCTCTCCCAGCCAATTGGCACGAGCTCAGCCCAGTCTGTACAGCGGCAGATGCTCATCATACTGCATGCTCAAGAATCATCCACACTCCCGCTACAAAATGCCCTCACGTACAGGCAGCTCCATGGCGATGGACTCGCAAACCAACCTAAAGAAGAAATGCGTAGATCGAATGTCCAGCCCGCACTCGCACGTAATGGTTCATGTGCCACTACCAACAGGGCATCGCCACAGGTGAGGCCGACAGGGTGCCGTGCTAGCCTTCATGGATGAACAGAACTCCGTACCCAAGTAGCCTCATCGGCTGAACGGCCGTCACCTCTGGCTGGGAAGTCAGTCTGCACATTGTGCATGCTGCACGTCTGGGTCTACCGGCTTCTTGCATAGCTCCTCGGCGGCGCCACGAAGAGAGAAGCAGAATGTTACACGCATAAAAGAACGGGAAGCCTCACGGACCACGGGTGTTGAGCCCGACAGACATGGCGCGGACCATCATGCGCGACATAGTTGGCGGTGGCGCGCCATCATACAGTCGACCAGTCGCGGCTTGGTGCTCCAGTGTCCGCGCCTGCTGCTGCCTCCGCTGTTGGTTGACGACAGATGCGGCCACAAGAGGGACTTCGTCGACCGGCGCGATGGCCTGGTTGCACACGGGACACCGGTTTTTGCGGGATGCCCACACGGCAATACATCTGCCGCCCACGACCAATAGAACCAAAAGAAAGACGAACAAGAGAAGAATGGGACTAGTGAACAGACTATAAGTGTTAGCATGCAAGCTACGGGGTACCCGTCACGGCCAAGCCACCAGCAGACCGGAAAGCAGAACAGGCCACACCGCGCCTGCACCGCCCCCGTCCATTGGAAAACGTACGCATCGTGAAACAGGTGTGCGCATGCTGGCATCTGGCGAACGATGTCCCCATCGGCCATTGCCTCTAAGCACACCGCACACGCCGGGGTCTCCTCCTCCCCTATCTTGGCCTGCGGCAGCGTTATCGGCGGGCAGAGGCGGTCCAGCTCAGCGCGCGACACGGGTAGTGGTGGCCGCTTGGCGGCCGCCGCCGCCTCACCCTCTGGCAGCGACACTCGGGGCGGGGACGACACTCCAGTGGCGGCGGAGCCGGCGCCGCGCTCCTGAACGTCCAAGACCAACGCGCTGTCAACAGAATCAAACGATGCCCTCTGCGAGTCGGCTGCGGACTGCCCCCGGTCAACGAGGAAACCTGCGAGAAATTGGCGCCGTAGGGCCGTCATCATTCGCATCAAGACAACGATTGCCACGAGTAGCGTTACTCCAAACGCGCCGTAGACGACGCCGGATGGAACTCGCATGGCAGAGGAAGGGGAGGGGGTATAGAGCGGGGATGGCGGGCACACAAGGCAGGAAGAAGGCAAGGGAACGGAAGGCAGCAAACGACAGCACTCACGGTGAGCCGCGGCTCAGCCGAGCAGCCATGGTTGCCCACAACAGTCTCCATTGCGGCTGGCGAGCTCTCGCGTGCCGCGCAGCACTCTCGTTGATCTATGGAGTTTTCATAAATACCCATGTCGTCCTTCCACGCAGAATTAATTGCATGTGAAAGCATGTGCCGCAACTCGCGATGCATGCACGCTTCCACGGGACCTTCACACTGTACGGAGGCACGCAACCTCTTCTGTACGTGGCGAGGGCACAGCCGCATCTGCCGAAAGGAACGCCTCTTTCCGTAGTGACTGACCACCCCCTCCGAGATGTACGGCATGCGGGTCGCTCACGGCTCCTCTGGGGAAGTGTTTGCGCCGACATCCTGTGGCGTCGACACGCTCAAAGGCGTGGTGACCGCCAAGGCAGCAGCGATGCCGCCGACGCAGACGTGGCAGGGGGGGCGTCCCTCCCCCCCAACGCCACTGTCAATGATCGTTCACATCAGCGGCATTCCCGTGCGGCGGCTGCGCGGCTGGTCAGCTAGGTGGCGGCACCTGTGCCACCACGCCGCCATCGTTGCCGCCGCTCGCACCCCCAAGTGGTGTCAAGCCCCGCGCACCTCATCGCGGTGCACGTTGATATGTTGGTGGCAGTGACGCCCATTCACACTAATGCTTTCTGTCAAACTCGACGTCTCCAGGAGTACCTAGAGAGGAGCGCGAGAGGGCTTGGGCAATTGCCATGCTGACTCGCTCGGCACCCCGCCTCCCTCGCGATACTGGCGACCCCCGGCGGCACAGTAGCCGAGGCTCGTCGACGACACTACCACCGTTCACTCCCTGCTCGACGACAGACCATGTGCTCGGGTGGCAATAACTGCGGTACCGCGTCAGACCACGCCATCCCCGGGTGAAGAGGCAGGGGAAGTGCCATGCGGAGTCGTCCTCCACCGCCTCTTGGCGTGGACTCGGTCAAAGTCGTCCTCTTCGTCAACTGTCCTCTCCCAATGGAAACCCCTCATATGGACCAAATGGCAGGCGTCGCCGCAACAGCAAGTTGCGACAGCAGACAGCACGATGGTCGCTCTTCCACTCTCCGCCCCGTCATGCAACGGCCGTACACACACCCGGCCCTCCCTGCACGACGCGGCTGGTCTGCGTCCTGCCGTGCGGCGTGAGCACGATGCCGACGCATGTCCCACCAACGCGCTCTGCAGACCGATACCGCCAGGCGTCGCTGATCCGTGGGAGCAGCGACGGCCCCGCGGAAGCACTGTCCGCCCGCACCGCCGACGTGTGTGGTGGGGACCTCGTCACCCCGGTGACGAGGTCACTGCGACAACCTCGACGCCAACGGCAAACGAGGTGCGAAGTCGAACCGCGCAAAAACGCAGGCCGAAGGGCACGGACGGGGAGGCGAGACCGAGACGTATCTTCCACGGCTCGCGGTGGCCGACGTCTCACCGCCGCACTCTCTTCGGTGCATTCAGCGGACAAGGAAGCCGAACCGGAAGCCTTGTTTGGCAACAGGCAAACACACGCCAATTTATTGGTCCATCTATTCGGGAATCAGAGCCACAACACTGCGTGATTCTGTTCGGCGCTCTTGCCAGCCTCCCTCGAGTGGGGCCCATGCAGGACCTCATGAGCGCATCCGCTCGAATAGAGAAATTAACAGAGACAGCTGATTACACTCATGTCAGCGACTGCCGGACTCAATAGAAATAACTGCCACCAAGTCCAATCGAACCTTGATCGTTCGTCTGTAAAGTAGTTTGGTGCAATCTCCCAGCCACAGACCGCAGCCAGGAGGCTGACTTCCACCCCGAGTTGGGAGCCACCCACACCACGTGCACCGCCGTCGCCGACGTCAACGTCGTCGGCCGGATGCCACCGCCATCTATCTCGCCGCACCCTGCGACGGTACCGCCCTGCCCCCCTGCGCAGCTTGTTGCCGCTACCCTGTCTTCCGACTAGCCCTATGAATGCCTCTTCTGTGTGAGCCCTTCTCCCCGCCTTGGGGAGTAGGCGCAGCCCTGGCTGCAACGGTTTGCACTCAGCAGTCTAGCATGAAAGTGTGCTTGGAAGCCACTCTTTTTGGACTGCGGGCTGCCTCGCTGCATCGTGTTTCTCGAAGTCGCTGTAGCAATTGTGAGTCTAATTAAGGCCGCCGAGCCATCGTGATCCGACCGCAAGCTCGCGACCCAGGACCGTGCACCCAAACTCCAATGATGCAGAACCGCCTCTGTTGACGGCGTGTTTGGGGACAGCCTTTCGTACAGGTTCGTGTTTTGTTCGGGCTGCCTCGTGCACCAAGGCTCAGTGCAACGTCGCCCCGCGCGAGGGCGCGAAAGCGCATGATTGGCGATGAGGCCACTGTTTGCGCATGGCATACTATCCGGTTTCTGAAAAACGCGACAGACTGTAAACCGATGGCGCGGCTCTCCACCTTGCATTTTCCCGCGGCTCGCGCGGCGGCCGGTCTGAACGAGTCGCCGCCCCACCCGCGTCACACTGTTTGGGGTTCATTGCGCATTGCTGGTGTTGCCCTCTTTACCGCGGGAACGGCGGTGTGACACCTCGTCAGGGTCTGTGACGGGCCCCAGAACGAGGGGCCACCCGAGCACACTGACGCCGGGCACAACGCAGAGCAGAGCGGGCGGGCCAATTGCCGTCACGCGCCGCCGAGGCGGCTGGTGTCCCTTTTTGGCGGCCTTGCCGCAACCGACCGACGCGGCTGGGCGGGCAAAAGTGGCGGCGGGGCGGCGCCTGACGGGCGTGGGAGGAGCGGTAGCCCCCCATCCGCCGATGGCCAGACATTGGCTCCCCCCCGATTGGGCCGTTCCCGCCCTCCCGCTGGTGGATTGATGATGTCTTTCCGGCTGGTGTGCGCGCACGCTGACCGCCGCAGGGGGTGCTATGGACGCTATGTTCTTTCGATTCGGATATCTTGTACTGGCCGCAGCTGTGGGGCCGGCGTCGACCACTCATCGCGCCAATAGAGTCCCTGCTGCGGAATGGGACTCGGCCCCAGAGGCGTCGCGACGCCTCAGCGCGTCTACGCGGCACAGCCATGGCCTCGTGTTCCACCAGCTCGTCGTGACGGAACACAGAAGTGCGCCCGGGCCGGCGGCACGCACTGTATCGTCACTTCCGGCTTTCGAATTTCACTTTTCTCATCCGGCCGCAGCGGTCCCCGCTGGTGCGGCTGCCAGTGCGTTGGCGGGGCGCGCGCGCCCCGCCTTGCTGGCCTCGTCAAGGCCGCCCCGGTCACCCGTCGGTCCACGATGGGGCGGCGGCGGCGCAGGGAGCGTTGAAAAAAGCAGGGCGGTACAGCACACCCACGCAGCCGCCGCGGGGGCCGCCCGCCGCCAGCGGCGCACTGCAAACCCGTTCACGTGGACGCGCCAGCGGCGCGTGTGGGGGACCGCCGGGGGGGGGCTGCCAACCGCCCCCGCCCCCCCGAACGGCGGCGGCGCGCCAGC
>Ga0114953_1003477_pt1 | contig 10735 bp, 7 predicted proteins | sample SidtaG_FD_87298 | JGI IMG/M metagenome (GOLD analysis project Ga0114953, IMG submission 87298) | Marine algal microbial communities from Sidmouth, United Kingdom - Sidmouth_Male2 metaG | ecosystem: Host-associated > Algae > Red algae > Unclassified | place: Sidmouth, United Kingdom | collected...
CGGGGGGGGGTGCGGGGGGGGGGGGGGGGGGGGGGGCACGCGCGCCGGCGCTGGCGCCTCTGGCGACCGTGCGCTAGGGGCGGGCCGCGTGGGCCTGTGGGGACGCTGCGGCGCGTCGGTTGCAGACGACCACACGAAACAACCGGGGATCCTCTCTCACCGCGCCGGGTGGCGGAGCTTGTATGCACACACGCCCGGTGGGCACGCAGCCCGCGGGTGTCGTGCTCGGCCAGTTACATACCCCCCTACCTTTGCACACCCAGCCGCCCGCACGCGAGCAGCCCGCACGGCACGCCGACGTGCGGCCGTGCGGCCGACGCCCCCCCCACCAGCGCCGCCGCGTCAGAGCTCCACGTGGCTCCCGTCGGCGCCATCGACGCCGTCTGCGCCGTCGGCGCCATCGAGCCCCGCCGAGGCGCCCCCCCCCTTTCCTCCCTCGCCGCCCTTGCCCCCACGGCCACCCGCCGCCCCCCCGCCGGCCCTGCCAAACGCCGTCATGTCAATCTTGCTGACGTCAATGCCCGCCGCCGCGAGGCTCTCCCGCATCTTCTTCATCTCTGGCGACTCGTTCTTGCCGCCCGCACGGGAGGCCTGGAGGTTGGCCATGAGGGCGTCCCACTCGGCGGTGCTCATCTCTGACGGGGACGGGGACGGGGACGGCGACGGCGACGGCGGCAGCGTCGGGGTGTCTGCCGACTCGGCCGCCAAGTGGACCCAATCCGCCTTTTCCGCGCAGCCTTCACACCCGACGCCGCGGGCAGAGAGGAAGGCCTTGAGCTCCCGCACCTTCATCTTGGCAAAGTGGGGGGTCGGCGTCGGCTCGGCGGCGGGCACGGGGGAAGCGGCGCCTTGCGAGGCGGGCTCATCGGGGGGTGTCGACGCGTCCGCAGGAGCCTCTGGGGGGGGGGGGGGGCCCGCCGCCGTGCCCGCCGCCGGGCCCGCCGCCGCGGGTGTCGTGGCCACGGCGGCGAGGGCGACCGCCACGGCGGCGGCGGCGGCGGCCACGCGAAAGAGGTGGCGGCCAGTGGAAGACGTGTGGGTGCGGGACATGGCTGCGTGGTGGTGACCAACGGCAAGGAAGTGCGAAGAGTCGACAGGGGTGACGGCGGACAAGACGAACGAGCGAGCGTCCGTGCGCGGGAACCGCCTCTGGCCAAAGCCGACGTGGTGCGTGCGTGTCGCATTCCAGACGGATCAGCGAGCTGTCAGCAGCCGATCGTGTCCTCCTCCAGGGTTCTGGAATGGATTGAATGCCACGTGGCTTTTTTCTCCCGCCATTGGATTGCCTCGCTCCGCGCTGCTGCAGCAGAGGAACGCAGAACCCGACCGAGTCCCACGCAGAACCCCGCTGGCGTCGTGCTTCCATGAGCAGGTCAAGCTAACTCGTTGGCATCCGGCGATGATAAGCTTTAACGTCCACGCGCGGCACAGGCAAACAAGCGCCAACAACCGAGGAGAAACAGCTCGCATCTGGGCCAAGGGGACAAACCGCAAACGTGAGCAGAAACGGCCTGAAACCTGGGCAGCACCTGCAAGGCCAACGTCTCCACGTCCGATGCCACAGCCGCTTTCCCAGTGCCAAGGGGGTTTGTCGCCATCCCCCTCGCGGATCACAGTCACTGAAAGAAAAAACTCACTGGACCCAGCAACGTACAAAGTGACGTCCACGCCCGCCTGCCGAGCGATACATCGCCCAAAAAGGAGCACAATGCCGGACGCGTGCGCCATGCAAAAAACCCGCAACGATGGGAAAGACAAGGAAAGGAAAACATACACAGATGATCGCGCACCCACCACAGGTCAAAAGGGAGTAGCAACAGTCGACGCTTCGACGAACACAAGGAGAGACGAAACAAGCCGCGACTAGAGCGACTCGGGCAAACGGTACATGCGGGCCTCTAAAAAGGGAGTGCAGAGTTGCTTACTGTACATGCCACAGCCAAGCAGCAGGGCCTGGGGGCTGCAGCCGGAGCGCTCCGCCCCCGGCGGGGGGGGGGGCCACGCGAGCCATGGCGCGTAGGGTCCCCAACCCTCCCCGCACCCGCCCTCTACCGCAGCACCTTGACCCCGGCAAACTGGCCCGACGTCCACGTCGACGGCCGCCGCAGTTCGGCTGCCGTGCGCTCCGCGAACCCGGTCGTGCTGAGCTGCTGCGTCAGTTGGTGGACGTCCATGCTCTTTTCCGCCAGCTAGGGAAGGGCAGGCAGAAGAAGACAAACAACCGAAGAGTCCCACGCGGATGGCACGACGTGCATGAGCAGGCACAGCGCGGAAGGACGCAGAAGGGTAGGACAAGGTTAGTTCCCAAAAAAGCACGCACCGCAACAGTTGCAGCCTGTCACCACCATGCGCGGCACACACAACACACGAACACCGCACCGTCGGCCGGTCTGCACGAACGCAACCGCGCCACGCCCGCACTCGCCGTCAGCCCCCAACGTACGTTTCGCTTCAGCTTGTCGTTCTCCTCAGCCAGCGCACGATGCGTCGAGATTCGCGCGCGAATCGCCTTGAGTTGCTCCACCTGCAGCTGCGCATTCTCTGCCGATAGCACAGAGACGCGGCGCTCCAGCTCCCGAATATGGTGCTTCTTCCGCTCCCGGCTGGCCGCCGCCGACTGGCGGTTGCGCTCCGCGCGCATGGCCTTCTTCGTCTCCACGTCATAGTCGTCGTCGCCTTCCACGTCCGTCGATGCGTCGGGGTCGAGGGTGCCACTGCCGCCCGCACCGCTGCCATTGCCACCGCCACCGCCACCGCCTCCACCACCGCCACCACCCCCGCCGCTGACAACACCGCCACCACCGCCAACGCCGCCGGCACCATTCACAACACCCGGTGCCGGGCGCTTGGAGCCCACCGCTGGGGGGAGGGCCGCGCCATTGGCACCCCCTCCAGCGAGCGCGCCCGACAGCAACGCATACGTGGCGGCGTCCAGGTTAGCCCCCGCCCCCTGCGATGCGCCGAGGTTTCCCGGCGGGACTGGAGACGCTCCACCGCCGCCCGCCTTGCCAGACAGTTGCACGGCGGCAGCGGAGGGCCCACCACCGCCGTTCCTCCCGCCCGACGGCACAGGCGGCGGAGGCGGCGCCGCCATGGGCGACGCCGTCCGCGTCGGCGGCGGCGGCGGCGGTAGAACTGGAGTAGGGGACTGTGGGGCGAGCAAGTTGGTCAAATCAATGCCGCCGCCGCCGCCATACAGGCCGGCCACGGTGGCGGGCGCCATGCCGGCCGGCACCCCTGGATAAGGACCCTGCAGAGGGCCGCGCATGGCGGCCGCTCCGGCACCTCCGCCACTGCGGCCAGCACCAACGGCGGCGCGGCCGCCCGGCTCCTCTGCAATCCCCGGCATCATGCGCAGGGGCGGATGCTGGTGTACCAACCCGCCATTGGCAGCCCGCGCCGCCACCGCGGCTGCTGCTGCTGCTGCAGACGCCGCAAAACCGGAAGGTGCGGGTGGTGGTCGCCGCGCCCGCCCACGCTCGCTTGCCCCGGCGCCACCGCGGCCACCGGCCTTGACGGGCCGGCCCGAACCACCGCCGCCGCCCCCCCCACGCTTGACCGCGGCCGCGTGCGCGCGGAGCGACGCCGCCATCTCTGGGCTCACGCCCAAAGACCGCTGCGACTGCTTGCGTGCCAAAGAGCCGCTGCCCGGTGGGCGGCCGCGCAGCACTGGGGAGGACGCAAAGGAAGCGCTCGACGACACGGGCGATGGGGAGGTCGGCGGCAGCGGCATCTGCGCACCCCCGTGAGGAGGAGGCGGCGGCGGCGGTGGCGGGGGAGGCGGAGGTGGCGCTTGTGACGGCTGCGACGAGGGGATGGCAGGCGCGGCGATCGTGTCGTCAAGGAGCAACGTCAGCTGCGCCTCATTGTCCATCGGCGACGTGACATGGGCAGGGGAGACGGGCGGCACCAGGGCAGCGGCGGCGGCCGCAGCCGCCGCCAGGGCGGCGGACGCTTCGGCCCCACTGGCAGAGGGCACCCCAAACCCGCCGGGTGGAACGACGACTCCGCCGAGTCCAGCCACTCCGCCGTCCACAGCGCCATTTCCGACGCGTGGATACGGGCCTGCCCCTCCGTGCAGCCGCGCCGCGTAGGCCGTGCTGCCGCTGCCCATCCCCCCACCAGACGCAGCTGCAGCAGAAGCCGCCCCCGCCGTCGCCGCCGACATGCGCGGCCGCTGCACTGACGGGTGCGATTGCTGCGAAGCCGCCCCCCCGGCGCCCCCTTGCAGGTACATCTCCGGAGCGGCGCCGGGCACGCCGCCAGGCACGCCCCCGTACCCCGGCAGTCCGAGTGGGAACGTGTTGCCCTGTTCGCCAGCATTGCCCGCCACCCCACCACTCCCACCCCCAACCACTCCCGGGCTCCCTCCTTTCCCGCCCAGCCCCAACCCCGAGCTGCTGTCCTGCCGCATCAGCCCTGACACAATCTCCGGAGCCTCCTCCTTCATTTGGAGCAAAAGGGACGAGTCGATCTGGCCAAGGAGGTCGGGGAGGGCCATCGTGTGCAGATGGGTCAGGTCCACGTCAGAACTGTCACTGGCGCAACCGCCACTATTGGTGCCACCGCCGCCGCTGCCGCCGCCGAGACCACCACCGCCGCTACCGCCGCCGGGACCACCACCGCCGCTGCCGCCGCCGAGACCACCACCGCCGCCAGCTACGGCGGAGCCATTGCCTGCCATCCCCCCCATACCCAGAGCATAGCCCATCCCGGCAGAGGACATGCCCCCCAGTGAAGGCGCAGCCCCGGTGTAGCCCCCATACCCCACTGCAGCAGCATAGGCGGAACCGCTTAGTCCGCCAGAGTACATGCCCATGGGCACGCCGCCACCGCGACCACCACCGCCATTACCATCTCTACCGCCCCCCACAGAGGGCGGCGGCATCGACGTCAGAGGCATCCGCCCGTAGCCACCACCACCACCACCGCCACCAGCGCCGCTGCCGCCACCCCACGCCGCCATCACACCACGCGGCGCCGGCCAGGACCGCGTCGCAACAATGTTGTCAACCGCCCGCTGCACGGCACCACCGCCGCGTCACGGGGATGGGGCAGCTCAGCCCGGAATCCGCCCGAGCCGCGCCCGAGCTCGGCTCTTCCGCCGCCACCGCGGGTCGCGCAGCCGTCCTCCCGACTAGCCTGCTCCGTGGTGCGCTGTGCACACCCCTCCCTCCCCCCCGAAACGACGCACACTCACCCGGCGCGTCCCGCCCGCACCACCCCGCGCACCCGCGCGCCGCCGACGGTCACCGCCGAGCCGCCGCCGCCGCACACACACGGTGCAGCGCGTCGCGGCCGCGGGGCACGGCGGGCCGCGCTCCGAGTGCGCGTCACGTCCCCCGGCGGCCCGCGGACCTGCAACGGGGTGTGCCAGCACGTGGCCCGTGGGCCGGCGACCACCCACGCGCCCACCGCCGCCACCGCCGCCAGACCCCGCCTCGCCGACCTGGCGCGAACGAACTCTAGCCGACGGCCCGACGCGGCGGCGCTCGCCCAGGCGAGCCCTGCCTCCCCCTTTAGCCGGCCACTGACGGCCGACAGTCCTCTAAACTGTTGGCACGGGTGGCGGCCGCACGGCCCTTGCTGGCACCCGGCCGCATGTGGGAGGTCGGGTGAGGGGGCTCGATGGGAGTGATGGTTGCGGCGGTGGCGGGCGGTCGTCGGCGGTGTCGTGAGCGTCCGGGCCCGAGCTCCTTGCCGCAGCCCCCACCGCAGAGCTCGCTTACATCACCCTGATGTCGGGCCCTAGCTCCGTATTCTGGGGCCGGCTGAGGGCCAATGCGCCCGTCGAGCACGCGGGTGGGCCCCACCGTCGGGCCCGGTCCAGGCCCTTCTGTCTGGGCCCGAGCACTCAAAGGCGGCGTTTGCAACGCCAGAAGCACTGAATCGTGGTGACTGGCTGCTGGCCCCCGAACAGCCGCGATCGTCGACAGCAATACTCGTTGCCACAAGGCCAAGCGCTTCGCGCTCACGTCGATTCTACATCGACTGCACTGCGGGACTACGCTGTATCGGCCCCACCCTCAGACAGTCCTTCCACAGAAGAGTCCTGTGAGGCAGCGGAGAAAAGCGGGAAGGACGGCGCTACACCCATGCATGTAGCCCCGAGAGCTCATTGGATGTGGCGAGGTTCTCCCATTCCAACAGTGGGATGCACCGGCCACGAAGGTCGGGTGAGAACACGTGCTTTGTTTGGCGCCTAGTCGCACCGCCACAGCATCGCCGTAGTGGAGTTTGTCGCTCGCGTGGCGCTGCTCCTCGTCCTTGGTAGACAGTACGCCGCCGGCGGGCACACCAAATCGGTCGTGGCCTCATCCGACGCCGTGCGACCGAGCGAGCTCTCCGCGGAACGTGTCAGCGAGAAGAAACGCGGTGTGGTCCGCCGCTTGGTGTGGTGAATGAAAACATGGCCAATGACGTCCGGCAGTGCACTTCATGCACGGCGAGCGATGTCAACACGACAGCCTACAAGCCAGTAGGCTATCTCTGTCGCCGCGAGTTTTCCTGCGGCTTCAGTCACGCGCGTCAGTATCGGCAGCGGTGCCCCACAGAACTGTACTGTACAGCAAGGAGGACCAAGATCGAACATATGACTCGGCACTGCGGCAGGGCTAACAAGAACCAATGCCCGACGCTCAGTACGCCTACCTGTACAATCCCTACCCCGTACAAACATCCCGCGGCCTCAGCGTCAAACAATGGCAGCGCCCGCTTTGACCCCGCCCCCAGAATCAGCAGCACGTCAACATTTCACCGTCTCACCACCCCCCCCCTTCACCCCCGTCACGGCCGCCGGTGGCAGCACGTCCCCCAAAAACCCGAGCACCCGCCGCCCATACTCGGCAGGATACACGTCAAACAGCAGCGTGTGCCCCGCGCCCTCTGCCAACCACAGGCGCGGTCCCCCAACCGCTTGCACCTCCTCGTCCGCGTCGTCGCTCCCCCCTCCCGCGGCCTCCATGACGCTGCTGCCGCTGCCGCCGCCCACACCCCCCCCGCGGGCGGCTTCGACCAATTCCAACGAGTGGCTATGTGGCACGAGCGTGTCCGCCGTGCCGTGGAGGAAGAGCATGGGCACGGGCACGGCGGCGACCAAGTCGAGCGGCCGCAACCGCCGGCGCACCCCATTACCGGTACGCCACAGGCTCAGGGCGACCGCCAGGCGCACCCACACGTTGCGGAGTGCTAGCCATCGCGGCCCGAGGACCGGCCAAACAAATAGTTTGGAAAAGACCCCGTTGGCCACACCCCGCACGAGGCCCTCCTGGTTGGAAAAGGGGTTTTCAAGGATGAGGGCATCCGCAAAGGGAGCTTGGGGGGCGCGAACGGCCTTGTCGTCCGACACCGCCGCCGCCGCAGCCGCCGTCAGAGCCCCACGGGCGTCGCCGGCCACCGGGCCCGAGCTAGAGCTGTCGCTGGAGAACCCTTCCCCAGAGGACCCCCCCCCCTCTGACTCGTCTGCGCCCCGGCCGGCGGCGGCTGCCGCCTTGGCCGCTGCCACTGCCTGGCGGCGGCGCCTCCACCGCGCGAGCGCCACCGCCAAGGGCCCTGGTGGGGGCCCCGCCAACCCCGCCCCTGCCGCCCGCGCGGCAGCGATGATTGTACTCGCCGCCCCCTGGCTCGTTGCAATCACCACCACCGCGTTATAGCCGCCGGCCCCCCGTGCCCACGCGACCGCCCCGGCCACGTCCGCGTGCTCCCGCGTCCCCCAACTCAACGCCCGCCCCGGCCAAGAGGAACGAGGCCACCGCGGCCGCTCGTCCGATAGCCCGTGTCCGGAACAGTCAAAGAGAAGGGCGTCGAGGCCGGCCGGGTGAAAGATGGCACCAGTGTGGCGGAGGAAGGCGCGGCGGTCACGACCGCCGCCGTGGACGGCAATGACGCACACGCGAGCGCCGGCGTAGGGGGGATGCGCGGCGGGCGCAGGGGGGGTGCCCTCCTTACCACCATCACAGTCGGCGGCGTCGCCGCCCATGACCCGCACGCCTCCGTCGGGCGGGGCGGACGTGGCCCCCCGCACGAGCCACCCGCGGAGGGTCAGCCTATCCCCCCCCCCGCCAGGTCCTTGAAGAAATTCGACGCACTCGTAGGGGAGGCCGAGGTCCGCCAGTGGGTCTCGGTTCGCGGTCGCCCACCCGGCGGGGAGGTGCCGCCGCGTCAGTGTCGGAGGGGGGGGGGGCGGGCGGGGGCGCCGGCGGAGGCGCAATCGGCGCCGCGTCGGCGCCGTCCCCGCCGCGCCGTCGGCAGCGGCTGCATCGCCGGCCGCCGCTGACGATGACGACACGGCCGCGGGTGCGCCCCAAGAGCGACGGCGCCTTGCCGGCGGCGACGGGTGATGCCAAGGCGGCGAGGTGAGGCGCTCTGACATGAGAAAGACGACGAGGAGGGGTACCCCAATTGTGATGACCAGGGCGAGGGCCACAATGATATACATGGCAGGGCAGGGGTGCGGGATGCACGAAATTAATACAGGTCGGTGGACAAAGAGAAACCTGGCGACTCGGGACGACAGTGGAGGAGGACGTCGCAACGGAGGAAAGGCTGGTGACTGGGAGCGACAGTAGAGGAGGACGCAGCTACGGTGGGTGAGCCCGCACCAACACCAACGCCGACCTCCAACAGTCGGCGGCGAGCACGGCGGGCGACCACGAGGGTCGTCCCGGCAGTGCAACCGCCGCGTCCCGGATCAGCGGGCACGGCGGAGCCAGGAGGGGAAGGGGGGTGCCGCTGGAGTCCAGAGCACCGTCCTAACGCCGCGTCGCTTGCACGCTCGCCGCAACGAGCAGGGAGCGTATCTAGCACGTCACGCTCAAGGATGGAAAACGCAGTGGGCGTGGCGCTGGACTGGGCTGGACCGGGCCACAACCGCGCGGCAGTGTGTCCCGCGACTCGGTAGCGGGCCAGCTCGGCCCGGGGGCGAGAGCCCTGGGCGGTGACTGGCCCGCTCTCCTGATGCGCGACAGAGGACTGCCGTGCCGGCCGTGAAGTGCTGCTGATGAGTGTTCACGTGCAAACGTGCAATTTTTGTATACAGCTCCGTAAAAGTCTTGCGGACCCATCTGGGTACTGGGCCGGAAAGGGAGAATTCGCCCAAGACAATTGTCTGAGCAGAAGAGTGTGTCGTCCGGAGTGTAAACTTTACACCGTCCGAAGCGTCGCGCCGGCCTGAGCACGGACATGGCCTTTCCACCATGCTTTTCACAGTCCGGACGCCGCTTCCTTCTGCTTCACAGCAAGTTGTAGCGCGCTCTTCTTACAAAGGGAGTCTGGCTACAGTCCGATCATGTCACTTTCGCCGTCGTCGCACGCAATCGCCCCACAGTCGGCAGGCCATGAAGCTTGCGAGCAACAGCCACACAGGCGGTGACACAGTCAACATTGATTGACATTGGATCAGAGGATCCTAGGCCGTCATAGCGATTGGCTCCTTGCGGCTCTTGACAGCCGGGGGCTTTCTTCTCAACAGCTTGTGGGTCACTCCGTAAAATGTAAGCCACCAACCCTTGTGGACTTGGCAGCTTTTCGTCTACAGTTCTTGTACAACTTGACAACCTTGCTCGGGATCTGATAGAGGGGGATTCGGAGCTTTTTACAAGAATACGTGTTTGCGCGTGAACACCTGGTCAACACACGATAAGCACCTCTGCGCCGGGGGGACTGCCGGCGGCCGCGCAGCAGTCCCAAAACCGTGGTAACACATTGGGGCCTGTTTTGAGTTTGCAAAACCTTGTCTGGAGCGTCGCTAAACTGGACCACTCTACTGGGGGTCACGCCTAGTCAAGGCGGCTCGTTTGACTTGAAACATGACCATTGCTTTACAGCGGTCTCTTGGAACTGTGTGGAACTATGGTGGGTCTGGAGTATTAACAGGGTTGGTGAGCACGTCCCGGACGTGCTCACGCCCCGGCTCGGGGCGTGCTTTAACTCGTGATTTAGGGCGTGTCACGCCCTCACGGCCAGCATTCAAGGGGCGTGCTTAGGGTGTGCTTAATTACTATCGAACTAAAAGTCCAATACTTCGTGCAGGATCTCGCATCAGACAGGTGGAGGTCATTGGATTTCGTGTGGGACACCCATCTTGAGAGATGAACGAATACTTGCATGACATCGGCACGATGGCCACATTGTACGCGTCATACCGACGCCCAGACGGCATGGTCACCTCTGATGGTGTACGTTCCATGATACGAGCCACGCTCACTACGTCAGCAAAGAGAGCTCCTCTTGTGCCTTCAGTGATGCAGAAGCTACAGTCATTGCGCACTTATATACGTCCCGCTTATATAATACCCATTATATAACTGAGCGCAACTCGATCGCCCTCGCGTGGGCCTCACCGCACTTGCAGCGCAGTTGACGCGATCATCCGGAGATGATCCGCGATCGAGTAATCTCTGTTGTCAAGTAGGCTTGACATTGGCGATGTACCGCCGCCAGGACCCCTTCAGAACCGGCCCAGAAGCATTTCCTTGTCCATGGATGCGTGATCTGAGAAATTGAAACCCAAGTCCACTATCGAGCGTGCTGCCGCCCTCTGATGGTGATGGATTCAGACTAGGTTGCCCAATCTTCTGTAAATTATTACGAGGGCTACAAAGTGCGCCACCCCCTTATGGTCGTTGCGCCAAAAGCTGGACAGTCCCAGACAGGCGGATCGACGTTTGGGCCAATCAAACGCACAAAAGCGCCTCTTTGACAGGCCTGGACTCTCCACTTTTTGGCGGAACGACAA
>Ga0114953_1003479_pt1 | contig 10732 bp, 13 predicted proteins | sample SidtaG_FD_87298 | JGI IMG/M metagenome (GOLD analysis project Ga0114953, IMG submission 87298) | Marine algal microbial communities from Sidmouth, United Kingdom - Sidmouth_Male2 metaG | ecosystem: Host-associated > Algae > Red algae > Unclassified | place: Sidmouth, United Kingdom | collected...
CGCGGCCCCCCCGGGGGGGCCCCCCCGGTCCCCCCGGCCCGCCGGGGGGGGCCCCCCCCTCGCTCCCCCCCCCCCCCCGCCCCGCCCCAGGTGTTTGCCAGGACGCAAGCGCCGTTTCTTTTCTATCTCTGAGGCGCATGCGCTCCGCCGTCTCTTGCTGTGCCAGCGTTGCGGCGGTCTCGCGCGTTTCCGGTTGTTTGTCGCCGTGCCGGCGGACGCGGCCGCCCTGCCCCGTCGGGCCAGCGCGGCGAGCGTGCGCCACGCGGGGCGCGTGGCCGACACGCTTTCGGGGCCCCGCCCCCGGCGCCCCTGTTTCCCCGTGTCGCCCCACCACCTACACGCGCTTGGCCGCGTGTTCGTCGTCACCCGACACGGCCGCAAGCCGCGCGCCGCAGGGGGTGCCGCTCCGCGGCTGCGCCGCGCCGCCGGTTGCCCCCCCGCGCGCACGCGCTCCGCGCCGTGGCCGCTGCCATGGGCGGCGGCGCCTCTGCCGGCGCGCCGTCGACGGGCGACCTGTCGCCGCCGTCGCCGCCGCTCCTCGACGACCCGCCGCTGCTGCCGCCGCCGCCCCTATCGCCGCCGCTGCCGCCGCGGGTGTCCCGGCGCCCGTCGGCGGTACACCGCACCCGCACGGCGGGCGCCACCCCCGCCGCTGGCGCGACGGCGGCGGCGGCGGCGGCGGCGGCGGCGAGCGAGCCCCCCCCCCCTCCGATGCCGGCGACGCTGCTCGACTCGGTGACGGGCGAAGAGGGCCCGTACGTATGCGAGACACCCGCGGTCGGGCTCCTGTACAACACGCTCGTCGGGTTTGACCCCAACCGGCCGGGCAAGCGGCTGACCGCCACCAAGTTTGTCGACGAGCAGGGCGTGGCGCACATTGTGTCGGCGCCGTGGAGTGGGCGGCGGGAGGGTCCTGGCGGCACGTCGGGGGGGCGGGCGCCCCGCCCGGCCAAATATGACACTATGGCGGCGGCGGCGGCGGCGACGGCGGCCGACGGGACGGGGAGCGGCAGCTCGTCGCGCTCCTCGACGCCCCTGTCGGCGGTGCCCATTTCGTTTCCGCCCTCCCCGCCGCCGACGCGTCCGCCCGCCCCGGCCGGAGCATTACCCGCGAGCTTGTGCGACCCGGCGATGGCGCTTCCTGACCTCTCCCCAGCCGACGTGCCGACGACCGCGCCGTCGGGCGGGCGGCGGGCCCGTCTCGACTTTGGGGCCATACCCCCTCCTGGGACGGGTGACGGCGGCCGCGTCGAGGGCCCGCCGTCGCCCGTCTGCTTCCCACCGTCTCCCCCCCCCACCCGTCCGCTTGACCCGACGAGCGCGCGCCCCGCACCATCCGGCTCGTACGCGACGCTCGGGCTCCCCGCCCTGCCCCCGACCGACGTGCCGACGACGGCGCCGCGGGATGGGCGGCGGCCGTTGCTCGACTTTGGGGCCGTACCCCCGCCTGGGGCCGCCGGCGACGGCCATCCCCGCGGACCGGCGGGCGGGGGGATTGGCGCCCCGTCGACAGCGCGGGCGCCAGAGGTGCCGCACTGGGCGCCACCGCGTCCTCGCCTGAGTTTGGGCGGCGGGGACGGGGCGGGGGGGGGGAGGGTGGACCACGGACCGGGGTCCTTGCCGGGAGCAGCCACGCCACCAGACGATCGGCAGCGGCATTGGCCGCGGCCGCCGGTCGGTCCGCCGTACCCCCAAGCGCACCACGGCGGCGGCAGCGGCGGCGACGGCGGCGGCGCGTACGGGTCCCACCACCCGTATCCGCCCTGCCACGGCGGCGGCGGTCACCCCCCACCGCCAACGTATGCGCAACAGGGTGGGTGGCCGGGCTCGACGCCGCACCCGGCCTACGCCTCACCCGCTCACCTGTCGCCGTATGGGCACCCGCCAACGACGGGGGCGGGCGCCGCCGACGAGGGTGGCGCCGGGGCGCACACGCATGGCCTCTCCCAGGGCTTTGGCGACTTGGCGCTCGGCGCCCCGGGGATGGGCGGCCACCCGGGCGCCTACACGCCGCCGTCGGTCGTCGGTGTCGGCGGCTACCGCGTGACCGAGGCGGGCGTGTACATGGCCGGCGCCGGGTACGTGCAGCCGTCGGTGAGTGTCGGCGGCGGTGGCGCGCCGACCCTGCATGTGCGGGTGGAGGTCATGGCGAGCCCGCCCGCACAGCCGGCGCTGGAGCGCCGCAGCTCCATGCCGTACTACCCGGTCGAACAACAGCCGCCTGTGCAGCCGACCCTGCAGCACCACCCGTCGGGGTCGTCGCTGTCGTCGTCAGACGCGGCCGTAATGTCGCTCGTCCGGCGCCCGGGCGTCGGGGGGATTGGGTGGGGAATGGGGGGGCGGTAGCTTTTTCAGCATATGTTTGGATACGTTGGTTTTGGGGGGTCGCTACTATGTGTCGCTGTGGGGCCGCAACCAGCGCCGGAGTCTTCGGTTCCGTTTCGGTGGGTGTCATGCCATCGGCCTCGTTGCGTGGCTGGCCTGACGCTTCTACGGTCAGGGGCGGCACGAGTGGCACCGTGTGGACAAAGTTCATACTAAACATGCTCGACATGACAGAAGTGGACCCGACTCACGCACCAAGTGACTCAGTGCGCCCGCAGGCCCCTCGCCAAGCCTCACCGAGGCACTGCTATACACCCACCACGGCTCCGCCAGACGGTAGGGCCAATCCCAACCGCCCGCCCGCTGAATTCCGCCAGCGCCGCTTACGCGTGCGCCGGGAACCCCCAGTACTCATTCATGTTACACACGAGGAGCCCCCGCTCCAGTGCCTCCAACTGCTTGACCTCGTCGGCCGTCAGGTCGATCTCGTCAGCCTTGAAGTTCTCCTCCACCCGTGACGGCGTGACGCTCTTGGCAAGGACGGAGCAGCCCGTGGAAAGCGCCCACGCAATGCAAATGGCGCCCGGCGACACGCCGTGTGCCTTGGCAATGGCCTTGACGGTCGGGTCCTGCAGGGGACCCTCCTTGCCGCTGCCGAGCACCGAGTACATTGTCACATGGATGTTGTTGTCGTTGCAGACCGTGCGGAGCTCCGCGCGCTGGTTGTTGACGTGCGCCTCGATTTGGTTGATGGCGGGGGGGATCTTGGCGTAGGACAGCAGGTCCATGAGCTGCAGCGCGGAGTAGTTGGACACACCGATTGTCTGTCGGTGGGGAATGAGAGCACGAAGGCAGTGCGGAATAAGGACACACACACCATTGGCGAGAACACAGTAGAAAAGTGGCGAGCATCACAGGAGTACAGAAAAACGCAAGCAAGCATGAAAGGGGTCATGCAGTATGGCACAGGAGAAGCGGCTGGCGATTAGAACTCCCATCCGTACAAGAACAACACTCTTGCGCAGCGGCGCGAGCTCCACCTTCCGCACCACGCTGCGGTTTGCAAATGAGACACGCCTTCCACCCCGACCATTGCGTGTCGACGAAACGCACCTTGGTTAACCCGAGCCGGTGACACTCCTCCATCCCCTCCCACTTGGACTGCAGCGTATTAGTTTTGCTCCACCGCAGCTTCCCATCCGGCCCAGTGCCCATAGTCGTTTCCGTGATGGGCAGCCCCTGGTGCTCCCAGTTTGCCGGCCAATGCACCAAGTACTCGTCCAGGTAGTCAAGCTTGAGGTCGGACAGCGACTGGCGACAGGCAGCAACGACCTCCTCCTTGGAGCCACAGCTCGTCCACACCTTGGACGTGATCCACACGTCCTCCCGCTTGACGGTCGGGTTGTCGCCGCCAAACATCTCGGCAAACACTGCGCCGACTTCGGCTTCATTCATGTAGATGGCCGCGCAGTCGATGTGACGGTAGCCAATCTCCAGCGCCTTCTTGACCGCCGCACCGACCTTCCCAGGCTCGGACTTCCAAGTGCCAAAGCCATTGACGGCCAAGGTGTGCCCCGTCGGCAGCGTGACGGTCTTGGACGGCATGGTTGCTGTCAATGCAGGGACGGGATGGGTGAGGTGGATAAGGGATCACGTAGGGGGGGCAGGAGAGAGGGCCAACGAAACCGCGAAGCTGATCGGTACGGGCGGATTAGGATGCTTTGAGCGAGACAGAGAGCCGACGGAGCAGGAGCTGGGCCCAAGATGCCAGCTGAGTTTGCATCACTGATCGGGGAAGCACGATGCGGGCAATTCTGGAAGCACGCAAGCGGAACCAGTGTGCGAGCTGGTTCTTAATTCCTATGGAATGCGGAAGAGCAACAGAGGGAGTACCTGCGCTTCTCTTTCGCAAGCGCAAAACTCCACCGAAGGCCGCTCGAATCGCATGTCGCTCCCACCACAACCCCTGCGACAGACACGTCCTGCGGGGGCCCACGCTGTCTGCGCGTTCCGCGGCAGGTGGATGCCTGGTTGGTCGCTCCGCGCCTCCCGAGGCGTGGCACTGAGAGACCCTGCTATTTCTTGGTGTCCTTGATGTGGCGCCGCTGCCGATGCACTCCTGGAAGTGTTGTCCTATTGAAGACTCATCTTTCACAGAACCGTGGACGCCTGGTCTGTGAGTGGTCGCCGTGGCTCGAGCCCCGCCAAAGGGTCGCACCTGGCACTTTCCGCACCTCAGGGCGGCGTTTGGGCCCCGATGACGTGGGCCTCGAGAAGCGTGGGGGGCTTAACCGGCCCCAGAGATAGCCAAATTCGTGCTTGTCAACCACATCCCGTGAGAGGCGAAGCGGAGGATGCCTTAGCGCGGGTAGCAGCAATGCAGTATTGGCTGGACTCCCTGTACCCTCGACTGCTGAGACTGCGCTCTCGGTTGCACACTCGGCGGCGGCAGTCGCTCAGAATCGCGCTCTCCTGCCAGTCGTTGCCAATGCCGAGTCCTTGATCCGTGCCGCCTGCATCGGCAGACAGCGGTAGCGGCATGGCAGAACGGTGTGTGGGGTGCTGGTATCAAGGGGGGCCCTCCTCGCTAAACGTGTGCAACTCAAGCCTGTACTGGTTGCTCAAGCCCAAGAAGACAATGGCATCCCCATAGCGCCCGATACACCATTCGCTTGGAACCGCATACAAGGGGGGGACGCCATCGCTGCTCGATGATGGGTGGTGATTGCGGGTGCAACGCGTGCTGCTCGTGTGGTGACGGATGCAATCCGTTGCACGCGATGCTTGGCTGATGGGCAGAGGTGCGGCGTGGGGAGGAGTCGGGCGTCGGGCGGTAGGAGTGTGGGGGAGAAGCACGGCCCTTGGTTCCACGAGAAAAAAGACCGCCACTTCGGTGCCGACACTGGTGGCACGCACGGCAGCGAGTGCGGGGGGGGGAAGCGGAGACGCGAGGCGGGCGGCTGGGCAGTGGGGGGGTGGCCAACACCCGACTCGAGACTCTGCCGTCGCCGCTCGGCACTCAGCCACAAGCAAATCGGGTCGGCGGCGGAACGGCTAGTGTGGGTGGCCGCGGCCATCGCCACGGTCAGCGTGCTACGCCGCCGTCGTTGCGGCGCGGCAGGCGTTGGGTGGACGCGGTTGCCAGTGGGGGTGGGCGGGGAGGGTAACGGTGGTTGTGGCGATCGCCCTCCTCCGCAGCGGTGTCAGCGGGGGCGGTACGGGCGTTTAGGGTGGACAATGGCCGCACAACGGCGGAGGCGCCGTGTTCACATGCAGCGCCAGTACGGCCGTGCGTGCGTGCATGGACCACACGCCCGCCGCCATGCCGCGGGGCTGTGCAAGTGAATGCGCGGTGGTGCTCGCAGTGAGCTAGCTAAGCCCATCACCAAGGTGGGCGGCGCTTGCGGGGGCATGCTACCCCGTTGGCCGGTTGCCTCCATGGCATACCAAGACTTGGCAGCTCCCTGATGCCAGAGCTCGTAGCCCAGCTGCCCATACGGTGTTGGGAAAAAAAGAGTCAATCAAAAAGTGGACATGTGCTGGAGCCGAATACATTCGCCCAAGGTTATACACCGGTCTTTAGGGAAAGAACAGGCTGTATCCAGCGTGAGCAGCAGCCGCCTCCGAAATCCAAACCTCCGCCATACGGGCGAAGTGCTCAACAGGCGAGACACATCGGTTGCAAGAATCTTCAAGAAAGAGTCAAAAAACAAGGGAGAGAAGAAAGAAAAAGGGGCGCACTCGCATTCTCAGTGAAACACGAGCACCTCCCCCGTGCGCGCACCGCGGTGCGGGCCTAAAAACCATCAAACAACTGACACAATTCTACAGCACCAACAAGAGACACATACATAGGAAGAAAACACAACGTACACGCGGAAAAGAGAAGAGTACGAGATAAGGATAGGCCCGCCCACAATATATATAGGGAAGAGGAAGAAAAGTAGTTCCGCGGCAGCAGCGGAAGACGTCATATGTACAGCGCAGCAGGAGCCGATGTCCGGAAGGTCGGCAAGATTGAAGAACAGCTTACGTATACAGGTACCGCGGTAAAGCAGCAGCACGAAGAAGGTTGCTCATGGCGTGCGTACACACGACCGGGGTGCTCGCTCAAAAGAACAAGTGCAGCAGCGACAACAACAGGGATGTAGCAGGATGCAACAGGCGGCATCACGTGGAGGCAGTGCGACCCGCTTGTTATGGGCGCAGGACGGAGGCCATGAAAAAAATAAAGCCAGCCGCACGTCAGAAAGGTGGCGGAAACCGCGGCCGTGAGTTTGCACAACACAGCGGTCGCGGTGCCCAGCATGCGCCGACGCGGACGCGGAAGAGATGGAAGCCCCAACAACAGGTAAATATGCCGCGATGACAGTAGACGCGATGGCGATAGAAGCAGCCGGACGTGGCCCGGCTCGGCACGCACCCACCAATTCAAACGCGGAGTGTGTCTTGCCCGACAATACACAGCAGGGCCATACCGCACGAGAGCGGCACCGCACATGCATTGCCGCCACCGCCGGGCGTCGCCGACGCCGCCGCCTCGTCTGCCTCGGCCACAGACGCAGGCGTGGCCTCTGTCACAGCGGCCACGTCGGGCTTGGCCGGGATGTTGACGACTGACGAGGCCTGAGTCTTGACGTCGGGCGCAGTCGAGGCCTCGCCGTTGGCAGCCGCCGCCGCGGCGGCAGCCGCCTCGGACCGACGCGCCTCACGCGCAATCTTCATCAGCCACTTTTGCAGGTGCGTGCGCGCCTGCGTCTGGTTGCGTGTCGCCACCGCCGCTGCAATGGCCTTGAGGTCCTTGTGACCGTACCGACGAAGGGCCTCCAGGAAGCGCGCGTGCTCCTCAGCCGTCCAGTAGCGGCTCTGCGTCGGCCCAGACGCCGAGCTAAACCGGCTCTTGGACGCCGTCGGGCGCTTGGACGAGGAGGCAGCCGTGCGCGACTTGCGCACAGCGCCAACCAGGGGCGCTGGCGTCGGAGCCGTCACGGCTGTAGCCGGCACCACCGGCACGGCCGCCGCTGCTGGGACAACCGCTGCGGGAACCACCGGTACAGGTGCCGCCACTACAGGTGCAGCCGTCACCGCCGTAGCTGCCACGACCGATGCCGCACCCGCCCTGCTCAGCAACAACAATCCGTCGGCTGCCGTGCACGAGCGCATCTCCACGTCCTCAGGGGCCACCGCGGCGCTTGGCACCATGGCCGGGACCGCAGCCCCTACACTGGCCGCCGCTGTAACAGCGGCGTCCGCGCCCACTCGCCCTGTCGGCTGGGACAGCTCCGAACAGTGAGACCAGCTGCCGCTGCCACCGCCGCGGAGCAAGCTGCTTGACACGGGCAGCGCACCACCCGTGGCGACGGCCGCAGCCCGCTCAGCAGCCTTGAGTTGACGCGTCAAAACTTCGGCCTTGCCCAGCGCCACGTTCAGCGACGCTTGTAGAGCAGCGGCCGACGCGGTCGAAGCAGCCAATGCTGCCTCAGCTCGCATCGCCCGGTCACAGCTGCACGCAGTGCTGCATCGATTGTCGCCACCACCGGGGTCCCCCACCATGCTGAGAGCCATGAGGGAACTGCGTGGTGGGAGCAGACGGGGGGGACGGCGCGTCGCCCGTTGGACGTCGGGGAAGTGGAGGGGAAAGGGATAGTATCGCTACGCTGCCACCAAGGGCAATGACGCACGACAAAGAGGACGCTGCGTGCCACCGACTGCAGCTGCCAGAGCAGTGTGGAGACACAGGATGCGAAGAGGCGAGGTACTCTTCACTGGGTGCTCGTGCAGCTAGCGATGCTGCGTGACAAGGAGGCGCGCTCGTGCGCAGCACGAGTCAAACAATAAGCCGCCCCCACAGACGTCCAGCACGCGCAATTGAGGGTGTGGACCCACACCCCCCCACCGCACGACCGACACTGGTCGCAACCGCCCGCACGTCACCTGCGCTGGCGCTGGCGCGCGCCGGCAAGCGTCGACTGGGTCCGCGTGCGGCCCGCCGCCGGCTGCCCAGCTGCCCTGTGTGCACCACCAGACGCAAGCCGCAAGCCGCCTGCGTGCACTGCCTGCGTGTGTGCGAGCGGCAGAGCGGCGCTGCTGCACGTGGGGGCCCTGAGCGGCGCTTGGAGGGGGGGGGGCGGGCGGCTCCCCAGGTGCCGTGCCGCCAGCGACACTGTCCTGCCCCGCTCTTCGAGCTGCGAGGTGTGCTCAGCCAGCTGCGCGCCGCTGGCACTCTCCGCCTGCTCTGGCTTTGGTGGGCAACCAAGGACAGCTACGGTGGGATAGCCCAGTCGAGGTCCACAGGCCAGTGGGCTGGGGTCTGCTCCGCGTCCTCCCGAGGCCACCTGCCGCGCTGCGCGCCCGCCCCCCCCACTCTCCCCCCAGAAAGCCCCCGTCCCTTTGGGCACTCCGCCAGGGGGAGTGGGCCCGTCACCCAAGCGCAACCAAGCGGCCTCCGAGGGAGGTTGTCGCCACGAGCCCGGGCCGGTGTGGCCCAGCAGGTCATGGGCCCGCGGCCAACGACAGGGCACCCTGCAATTAGAGGCTCATTGGCCACAGACGGCCCCAAAATGTGAATCTGTACGCTCCGTCCTCAATCACCGAGCGGCGCATTGGTCGCACGCAGCAGCCACAGCTCACGGAAAAGACGGCAGCGGTAGCAGAATTCCTCTGTTGAACGATAGTACCAAACAGACCCAGGATAGAAACAATCAGGCTCAACAGTGTACATTCCATTACTTGATTGTCTATGAACGTTTTTAAATGTTAAAATGGATACAAGTGCCCATTTCACATCGCGACTACAAAGAAGACGTTGAGAGTGACTTTTCCCACTGTTCCTGGGACCCCGTCAACCGCACTGGACAAAGAATATGTCTTCCCTGGGAGTTGGGCAATGAGGACATGCCTGTTTGATGAATAGAAGCCATCACAATTCTGGTATTAGATGAACATTCAAGCCAACATCTCTCACAGTATCCGCCTCCAGTTGTTTTAAAAAATTCACATGCTCTGAAGCAGGCTGCGAAGCGAGTGACGAACTCTTCATTCGACGGATAGAGGTTGAGCTCTCTTGTGAAATAAGTTTACAAATCATAGCATTTGTCGTCAATCGACATGGTCCAGGTCTGATGCTAGCCAGCCGCACCCCTGAGGGCGCACAGCAGTCGAGCGACCCTGCTTGGTCAAAATCCTCAACACGCGGCGTTTGCCTCGCGTGGGGCGATAGCGCGCGAGGCGGGCCGAGGGAATCGGGCCTGTTGCTTGGAGGCGGCCTTGTGTGGTTGGCGGCCTCCACTCGATGCGCCTCGGACCGACTACGGCGAGTGAGACACTGCTGTGGGGAGGGGAACCCAAGAGCTTCCGACGGTCTGCACAAGGCAACCAGTTGTGCTGCAGCCATTCGCTGGCCCCTGTCCCACCACACACCTCGGGCCTCCACGGGACGACGTTTGCTTGGTCTCCTTGAACACCAGTGTTTTGCAGCCGCCCCATGCTGCCGCCTCCATCAAACCGCCTCCTCACCGACCTCGCCAATCAGCGCGTCGTATTTTAGCGACCCCGACGCAGGAAATGGGCCGCGCCGCTGCATTCTCCTTGCAGGAGACCGACTTACAATTGCGGGCGAGGCGCTCCGACGACCGACGCGCGTACGCGCCAACGAGGGGACGTGGGGGTGCGTGCAACGGCTGTCCTGATCGATCCAGGAACAAAAATCCATCGCCACCTCTCACCTGCACACCAGGGGCGAGATGGCAATGGGTCGTGCAGCAGAGCATCCGACCCGTTGCAGGCGTCTCGGCCACAGTGTACACGAATATTCAGGCTTCGGAGGACTCCCAGTGGGCCGGTGGTTGCCTCCGGCCGCCGGTGAGGGACAGCCTGGTGGGAAAAATCGGACGGGCACCCAGAGGACTCCAAACGCGGACCGTCAGGTACTGACCGTTCGGCACATGATGGACTCATCACGGCCACACAAGCCCCGTGGGATGACCCTCGCGGATGCCGGTTTGACGTCGCATTGTGAAAGCAGAGGGGCGGTAGTCCAGAGGACCGTCCTGGACAGCTGCCACTGACAAGATCGAGAGCTCTTTGCTAGTTGCAGCCCCGATCTCGCTGGAAAAAGCGCTGGAAGAAGGATCTGTGGCGTGATCTCCAAGCGCAGGCACGTGCCTTGTTCTGTTAAAGTGGCCCTCCTGCACAAGAGATCCCTACATCAGGTCTGTTTTTTTCTGCAATCAGTCATCAGGCACATTGAGAAAAACCCGCGAAATAGCTCCCATATCCCCTGGCCTTTAGGGCGGATCCAACAATACCGATACGACCTGAGATATGCGCCATATTGCCGAAACGTGGCATATTCGCTGCGACGTGTCGGGAAACGCCGTGCTAGCAATAATACGAAGCCGTCTGGTCC
>Ga0114953_1003483_pt1 | contig 10723 bp, 6 predicted proteins | sample SidtaG_FD_87298 | JGI IMG/M metagenome (GOLD analysis project Ga0114953, IMG submission 87298) | Marine algal microbial communities from Sidmouth, United Kingdom - Sidmouth_Male2 metaG | ecosystem: Host-associated > Algae > Red algae > Unclassified | place: Sidmouth, United Kingdom | collected...
CGCGCCCGGCCCCCGCGCTGCGGGCGCGCCCGGCCGTCGTGGGGGTGGTCCGTCTGGTCCGCAGGGGGGGGAGGGCCGTGGAGCCCCAGCGGGGGGGGGGGATGCGGGGATTGCCCAGGAGGGGCACCCCCCCAATCGTGTGCCGGTCTGGGCCACAGGTGACTTTGTAGAAGAAGCACAGGGGGCGATCCACCTCTCTGGCGCCACCTTACTTGCATCATCGTCCCCGCCAAACGCCGCTGCCATCCACCTTGCCCGCCACCTCCGCCACGTCGCCTCACCCCCCACCACAGCCACCTCCCCCTTTCCCCCCAGCGCTGTCTCGGCCGCTGGCTGACCCCCCTCCCCAACCTCCACCATGGCGTTTGTGAGCACCTTCATCCCGGCCGTGTCGGCGGTCCTCCGCCGCGGCGCACCGGCGCGGGTGTCGACCCGCGCCGTTGCGCGCTCCGCGTCCACTGTGACGATGCGGGCGTCGAAGTCGGTGCCCTTCATGGAGGTGCCGCCGGTGCTGGCGGAGAACCCGAGCATGCCCGGCAATGTGGGTATGTTTTTGTGCTTTTGAACGGACGAGCGTCTGGGCCAGTCTGCGACCGACGAACGGGGTGCGGGGTGTCCGATTGGAGGCTACAGAGGCGGGCAGACACGCGCAGGGGCGTACCAGATCTCACGGTTCGCATTTGGAATCGGAGTCGACGCACGAGCGTAGCCGGCTTGCGGTTGGTTTGTGTTTTGCTCGCTAGGCGTGCCGACCGGGGTGAGTGCCAGCTCAGCGCGTGGGCGATGTCGTTGAGGCGTAGTCTAACATTGTTGCGATGACCTGCTCCTGTTCATGCCCTGGCTCTTGCTGACTCTGGTTGTCCTGATTCGTACACAGAGTTCGACCCGCTGAACATCTCGGCGTACCTGCCGATTAAGTGGCTGCAGGAGGCTGAGATGTATGTTGAACTGCCTATGTCATCTGCTTCGTCTCTTGTCCACTCGGTCCATGCAGAACGAGCAGCTTCGCGCGCCTTCCCCGCTCCCTCCGCGCTTCGTACTTGGTACTGACGTCCAATTTCTTACTGTGCTTTTCTGTTGACTGCCCTTCTTCTGTTGCGCTTGGCTCCCGTAGCAAGCACGGCCGCATCTGTATGCTGGCGTGCCTTGGCCTGCTGGTCCAGGAGTTCTTCACCTTCCCCTTCTACAAGAACGCCCCGCACCTGGCGACGTCTGGCCACGACTACGGTGTCAAGGTTGGTGGCATGGTCCACATTCTGATGGCCGTCATCATCTGGGAGGCGCTGACCACCCCCGCTGTCGTGCAGATGATCAACGGCGGGGACCGCAAGCCGGGGTACTTCGGGTTTGACCCGCTCAACCTCGGCAAGAACCCTGCGTTTGCCGTCAACGAGGTGAAGAACGGCCGCCTGGCCATGATTGGCATTGGCGGGATGATCCACCAGCAATGGATGACCAACCAGGGCTCGGTCGAGCAGCTGCTCAAGGGCAACTTCCTGCCCCACGTGTAAACGCGCCCTTCGTACATATGCGTGCGGGTGGCGGCAGCGGCGTGAACCGGTTGTATCTTGTGCGTCGGCGGTGGGGTGCGGTGCTGTGAATGCCGTCGCGCGGGGCCTCTTTTTTCCTTGCCCTGTTTTTTCTTCTTCGCTTGAATGCATCGTTTCCTTTTTTTTGAACGTGCTATTTCACCCATGTCATGAGGTGTGCCGCACATGCGGCGCTAAGGGATGTAGGTCTGGATCTGGCGCGCTTCCAGGCGGCTGCCCATGGTCAGTCCCTTTCTCATTCCGTCAGTGTTGGGTCTACTGCCCAGACTACGGGGTCTGAAGGATGGCCGACCGACGTCTAGACGACCAACGCTCGGCTTTTTGCACTGCACGCACCGAGGCTGTCGATGGTGGGCAGTTGGCGAAACAGGGCTAAGTGGGGTACAAAGTATCGACACCGAGCGCCCACTCTTCAAACTATGTGCAATGGAGGCCTGCGCCGCCCGGTGCGTCTAACCTGGCAACGCCGGCTCTGCCGCGGCCACATCCGACACCGCATCCGATGAGCCGTCCGTGCAATGGCACCCGCACGGACACCACTCACAGCGAGCAAAAAGCATGGGCGGCGACGTCCGAGCGTCACCCGCGACGCAGGCTCTCCCGGCCCTGCACCCCCCCTGCCGACGCTCATGCGCTCGTGGCAGCTGCCACCGGCGCCGTCTCCCCATTGCCCGTAACCATGCCGCCGTCTTCTGCGGCCCCCGCCGCCGCCCCGTGGTCCCCATTCTCCCCTGCCTGCATGCCATCCTCGGCGTCCGCGGCGCCCCCCGCCGCTGGAACCGACGACGCCACCCCACCCAATGCCGCCCCGACGCCACCCTCTGCCGGCGCACCGAGGAAGAGCGCCGCCTTCATCGTTTGCGTCATCATTGCGTGCATGTGCTCGTGTGCCACGTGCTGCGCGTCCCGCACGACCTGCGTCATGAGACTATCGCTGCCGCCAGACCGCCCCGCCCCCCCCTTGGAGCGCCCCCCCACCTTGCGCCCCCCCGTCCCGATGAAGAGGCCGCGGCCGCCGCGGCCGCCGCGGCCGGCCGCCTCGGCAGCCGCCCCCATCTTGGTGCCGAGGTCCCGCACGCACGACGCCACGTACTCGCGATTGGAGACGAGCGGGGAGGACGACAGGGCGGCCGCCCAATATTTGGACCACACCCCGTCTAGGAGCCCCCCGTCGAGGGCGGATTGGAAGAAGCGCACGTCCAACGCGTAGTACTGCTGGCAGTGCACACCAAAGTCTTCCACCTTGTTGCTCGGGATGCTCTGATAGTCACCTGCGCCGCCGCCCGCCGAGTCGGGCGGCGTATAGCCGTTCGGGTAGGTTCGGAACGCCCCAATTTCCACCTTGCCCGCGCTCTGCGTCCGCACCGGGTCGACGACGATGGCGAGGAAGGGGTCTTGGTACTGCTGGTTGACGCGCTGCGTCTCCACGTCAATCCCCGACAGCCAGCAGCCGTAGCCCGGGTGGGAGTGGTACCACCCAACGACGTTTTCGCGGCGCCCGACAGCGCCGCACTGGCCTTGGTAGCCGACCATAAACTCGTAGCCCTCTGCAACGGCGTTGACGCGCGTCTCCGTGCCGACGACCGGCACAGGAAAGGTGTCGGTAATGATGAAGGCGTTGGCGGCGAGCTTGCCCTGCAGGGATCCCATGATTTCCAAGGAGCCCCCAGAGCGCGCGTGCATCGCCATCTTGATCAGCGCCACGGCCGAGATGTGGACGGTCGTGAAGTGCGACGGGTCCGACGCCCACGGTTTGGCCCGGTGAATGGCGTCCTGCTCCTTCTCATCAAAGAAGTAGGGCGCCTCCGTGTCGGGGGACGGAGACGGCCCTTGGCCAGGGACGGTCTGAATGCTGTTAGCCATAGCAAACGTGGTGCGCGCCATGTGAGAGTCCATGGCGGCACCGCGCGGGGCGCAACAGGGCCAAGGAGTAGGCTCCCCGCGAGCCAGCGGCTTCGGGCACAGCGTTGATGTTCCACTCAAAAAGAAAAACACGCAGAGAGCTCTGCACGGGAAGCACGGGGTGCCTACCGCCGAGAAGACCACAGACGGCAAGCAAGTTCGGGTGCCGGCCGCAACAAGAGAGGCAGCACAGTCCCCCGTCGTGGGAAACAGCGAACAAGACGTGACCATGCCGTCCGATCAATTCTCAGTACTTGTGACTATCGCCATACTTGATCCAGGCCGATTGGACTGGTCCGAAAGAGCAACGCATTGCATCCAACAAGAAATAGTCCCGCGTTTCCCGCCAAGCGTCCCGTCGAGGCAGTTCGCACCAGCGCTGCTTGTGGTGGTGGCCTGCAGCTGCACACGCCTGAAGCGAGCCCGACGTGCCCTGCCTTGCCATCGTTGCCGCTACCTTGTCGTTGAGCCTGCACGCGGCTGCCACGCTACCTGAGCTTCCCCCCCCCTCCCACCAATCGTCATCATGATGCGCCCGCCCGCCAAGCGGGCCAAGCTCGCCCCCCCCCGGCCGGCCGCGTCGCCGGCCCCCCCCCCTGAGGAGGAGGAGGATTTCGACGATGCGATGAACCTGGCCGACGCCCAAATGGACGACGCTGCCGACGAGGAGGAGCACACCCCCCCCGACGAGGTTGTGGCGGCGGTTGCAGCGCCGCTCGGCGGCGGCGATGCCGAGCAGGCGGCTCTCGCTGCCTGCCTAGCGGCGGTGGCGCGGCCGCCGTTACCCCCCCCCGCAGACACGGACGCGGACACCCACCCGCTCCTCTTTATGCAAACCGATGCCGACGCGGCCGACTTGTGGGACGCCACCCGCGGGGCGACCGTGCGGCTGTTTGGCGTTACGCCCGCCGGCCACTCGGTCGTTGTCCGCGTCCTCCACTTTCGCCAATACCTCCTCGTGCCGGCGGTCGTCGGGGTGGAGCCGGCGGCGCTCGCACGTGCCCTAAACGACCACCTCAACAAACTATCAGCGGTGACGGACGTGACGGTCATCTCGGGCGCGCGGTCGATTCTCTACTACAAGCCGGGGGATCCGGCGCTGCCCTTTTTCAAAGTCACTGTCGGGCTGCCAAAGTACCTGCGGGAGGTGGCGAGCGCCCTCGCGTCGGGCGCTTTGGCTGTGGACGGCGTGCAGCTGCCGCCGCTGCAGACGTTTGAGGCGACCGTCGATTACGTCCTCCGCTACATGATTGACGCGCAGATGGTCGGCTGCCAGTGGGTGGAGCTGCCGGCGGGCAAGTACACGCTCACCCACCGGGATCCGCCGGCGGGGGCGGGCGGCACAGTCGGTACCGCCCCGGGCGGCGCCGCCCACACCCAACTCGAAGCCGAGGTGCACTTTGAGGATGTGGTCGTCCACAAACCCGAAGGCCGGTGGCTCCTCTCTGCCCCGCTGCGGCGGCTGTCGTTTGACATTGAGTGCGCGGGGCGCAAGGGCATCTTTCCAGAGCCGGAACACGACCCCGTCATCCAAATCGCCAACTATGTGTCGCTGCATGGTGCGCCGTCGACGGGGGGGGGCAAGGCGGGCACCGTGGGGGGGGGGGGGGGGCCCCCCCCCCCCCCGCAAGGGGGGGGGGGGGGGCGGCCGGGGGTCCCCCCCCCCCCGGCGGGCGCGGGCGGGGGGGGGGGGCGCGGGCGGAGCCGGGGGGGGGGGGGGGAGTACCGCCGCCTCGACGGCAATGTCGGCGGCGGGTCCGTCTGGCGTGCCACCCGCATCGGCGGTCGCTGGCGGGGCGGCGGCCAATGGCGGGGCGGCGGCCAACGGCAAGGCGGCGGCCAACGGCCAGGCGCCGTCGCCAGCCGCTGCCAATGGCGGCACCCCCCCGGGGGCATCCCCCGTCGCCACCGCCTTGGCCGAGGCGGTCGAAGACGCCGCCGCCGTCGAGGGTGCCGGCAAGCTCGACGAGCTGCCCGGCGCCCTCCACCAGGTCGTCTTTGCGCTAAAGTCGTGTGCGCCGATCGTCGGTGCGACGGTCTTGTCCTTTGACTCGGAGGCGGTGATGCTCGTCGCCTGGTCCCGCTTTGTCCGAGCCGTCGACCCGGACCTGCTGACCGGCTACAACATTGTCAACTTTGACTTGCCGTTCTTGCTCAACCGCGCAGAGAAGCTCAAGGCCGCGGCCTTTCCCTATCTCGGCCGCATGGTCGGCGGGCGCACCAAGATGCGGTCGGTGCAGATGGCGTCGTCGGCGTTTGGGCGCTTCGAGTCCAAAGCCTTCACCATCGACGGGCGGGTCATGATGGACATGCTGCAGGTCATGAGGCGCGACTACAAGCTCCGCTCCTTTTCGCTCAACTCGGTGTCGGCGCAGTTTATCGGGGATCAAAAGGAAGACGTGCACTACTCGATCATTACGCAGCTGCAGGAGGGGGACATGTACACCCGGCGACGGGTGGCGGTGTACTGCCTCAAGGACGCCATCCTCCCACAGCGCCTCATGGACAAGCTGCTGTCCCTGACCAACTACATGGAGATGGCGCGCGTGACGGGGTTGCCCTTGGGCTGGCTGCTGTCGCGCGGTCACATGATCAAGGTCGTCTCCCTGCTGCACCGCAAGGCCGCCGCGACGCAGCTGTACATCCCCGACGTGCCGCGGTCGTCTGCTCAAGACGGAGGCGGCGCTGCTGACGGCCCGCAGTACGACGGTGCGACGGTCATTACGCCCAAAAAAGGGTTCTACACGGACCCCATTGCGACGCTCGACTTTGCTTCCCTGTACCCGTCGATTATGATGGCCAACAACCTGTGCTACTCGACGCTTGTGCAGCCCAAAGATGCGTCCCTGTTGCGCCCCGAGGACTACCTGGTGACGCCCAGCGGCGACCGCTTTGTGCGGCCGTCGCTCAAAAAGGGCGTCCTGTCGGTCATCTTGGAGGAGCTCCTCGCCGCCCGCAAGGCGGCCAAGCGGGAACTTGCGGCCGCAACAGACCCCTTCCTCCGCGCCGTCCTCGACGGCCGGCAGGTCGCCCTTAAGGTGTCGGCCAACTCTGTGTACGGCTTCACGGGCGCCGCCGTCGGCAAGCTGCCGTGCATGGAAATTTCGGCGTCGACGACCGCCTTTGGCCGCGAGATGATTGAGCTGACCCGCGCGGAAGTGGAGAAGCTCTACCCGGGCGCGTCGGTCATCTATGGAGATACGGATTCGGTTATGATCAAGTTTGGGGAGGGCATGTCGCTGTCCGACGCCATGGAACGCGGCCGCGAGGCGGCCGAGCGCATCTCGGCGCTCTTCCCCAAGCCCGTCAAGCTCGAGTTTGAAAAGTGCTACTTCCCGTACCTCCTCATCTCCAAAAAGCGTTACGCGGGGCAGCTTTGGACGCGCACGGACGCGGCGGACAAGATGGACACCAAGGGCGTCGAGTCGGTGCGCCGCGACAATTGCCGGCTGGTCGCCAACGTCATTGACTCGGTGCTCAAGATTCTCCTCGAGGAGCGCGACCTCTCCGCAGCGGTCGCGTACGTCAAGCACGTCATTGGCGAGCTGCTCCAAAACCGGCTCGACATCTCCCTCCTCGTCGTCTCCAAGCAGCTGACCAAGGCGGAGGGGAAGTACGAGTCCAACACCGCTCACTCGGTGCTCGCGGAGAAGATGCGCAAGCGGGACCCGGGGACGGCCCCGTCGCTCGGCGACCGCGTGCCGTACGTCATCACGCGGGGCGTCAAGGCGCAGCCGGCGTATGACCGTGCAGAGGACCCGCTGTACGCGCTCGAACACAACGTGGCCATCGACAATGGCTACTACCTAGAGAACATGCTCCGCAAGCCTCTCGAGCGTATCTTCGAAGCAATGCTTTCGCCCGCGTCGGTCGCCGCCCTCTTTTCGGGTGAGCACACGCGGAGCATCTTTGTGCCGACCCCGACCGCCCGCAGCGGCGGGATGATGCGGTTCACCAAGGTCGCCCTCTCTTGCCTCGGCTGCAAGAGTGCCATCCAGTCGGGGGCGCTGTGCAAGTTCTGTGCGCCACGGGAAGCAGAGATCTACCAGCGGTTGCTCGGGCGGTCCGTCGAGTTGGAGAAGGCCTTTGCGTCGCTGTGGACCGAGTGTCAGCGGTGTATGGGCTCTGTGTGCCAAGAGGTGCTCTGCTCCAACGTCGACTGCCCAATTTTCTACCGCCGCATCAAGACGCAAAAGGACCTGGGCGACGCGTCCAAGAAGCTGGAGCGGTTTGCCATCGACTGGTGAGGGGGGCGATGTGTGGGGTGTATGGAGTGGCGTGCAAGAAAAGAACCAGGCCAATCTATTGCAGCGCTGTCTTGGTGAGGTTCGGTATGGGGCGCTCTCTCGTGCGCTGGGCGAGTAGGAGTGTCTAGCAACAGGCTGCAGCAGACCGGCACGTGTGGAAGTGATTGGCACAACGGCATGTTTCGCCGCTGGGAAACGGCTGTTGGCACAGCAGCCCTTCGTCCGCCTCGCCATCAGCGGGTCGGATGGGAACCGACCCACTGAGCAAGTCCATGTGGGTGGTGGCTGCCGCAAACGCCGCATCCAGATGACGAGACGACAGCACGGGCACATTGGACAGGACCAAGGTGAAATAGGCCTGCTTTTGTGCGAGAGAAAACAGGTGAGGAGGTAGCTTGAAAGAAAAACTGCGGGAAAAAAAGGAGCAAGCCATCGGAAACCGGGAGCGGACAGAAGGGTAACGGGTGGATGGGGAGGGAGGGTGAGGTGGGCGAGAAGGCGGACACGCGGGAAAAAGCAGACCGCTGTGTCCAAACAAAAAAGGAGGCCGCTGTCGCAGCCCACCCTACAACCGAAAGAGGTTCTCCAGGTTCTTGAGCGTCTGCACCCGCTCCTTCATGTCCTCCACGCTCCTCAGGTGCACCATGGGCCCGTGGAGCAGCTTGGCGACAATGCCCTTGGATAGTTGCTCGACGGCCTTGCGCTCGCTCTTGCTGAGACCAGCCAGCTTGCCCTGCACCCGTTCCCACTCCTCCGACCGAATCGACTCGGCGTGCTTCTGGAGCTTGGTGATGGCCGGCACACAACCGAGGCTGTGGTGCCAGTTGTTGAACGACGTCAGTTCCTCGTCGAGAAGCTCCTCGGCTTCCAGCGACAGGCGCCGGCGGCGCGCCTGGTTCTTGGCAACCACCGCCTTGAGGTCGTCAACGTTGTAGACGGCGGCGCCTGCCAGGTCCGACACATCCGCCGCCACATTGCGCGGCACGGAAATGTCAATGAGCATCAGCTGCGAGTCGACGGCGCGCATGCCCGACGCGATCGCGCCCTCCAGGCGGGGCCCCATCGAGTGGGCGGTCAGGATCGGGTCGGCCGAGCCCGTCGACGTAAACACCAAGTCCGTGCCGACAACCGCGTCGACCATCTCGTCGAGCGGGCGGAGCTTGAGGTTCGCGTCGCCAAACATCTTGGCCAACTCGGCCGCCCGCTCCTGCGACCGGTTGACAATGGTGATGTCCTCCACCCCGCGGGACAGCAAGTGCTGCACGAGGAGGCGGGCCATCTTGCCCGCGCCAACAATGACCGCCGCGCACGACGCAATCGGCTTGCCCGAATCGGCCGGCGCACGCATCTCGGCCAACTCCACCGCCGCCGACGAAATGGAGACGGCGCCCTTGGCAATGCCCGTCTCGGAGCGCACGCGCTTGCCCGCCGACACGGCCGTGTTGAGGCAACGGCCGAGGATCTTGCCGGCCATGCCCTCCTTGCCGGTGGCCAACTCAAAGCACCGCTTCACCTGGGAAAGGATCTGACCCTCCCCAATGACCAGCGAGTCAAGGCCCGCCGACACACGCAGCAGATGCCAGACGGCCTCGCTTTCGTTGAGCATAAACAGGTGGCGCCGGAGGCCCGACGGCGGCACCCCCGACCGCTCCGACAGGGACGCGAGGAGCTCGTGGATGCCCGCCTGTGGGTGGTTGGCAACCGCGTAAATCTCAAACCGGTTGCACGTGGACAGGACGGCCGCTTCCGAAATGGAGTCGCAGCGATCGACCAGGTCCTGCGCCGCAGACTGCCACTCCGCTTCGGGGATGGCTAACCGCTCCCGCACGTCGACCGAGGCGGTGTGGTGGCTCAAGCCGAGCACAATGACGTGGCCGAGGGTGTTGGCCCGTGGCGCCAGCGGCACATTGACCACATCGACGGTCGAGGCGGGCTTGCCATTGCTGGCCGCCGCCGTTTGCGCCGCGGCGCTGTCGCTCGACGCCTGCTTCATCGCAAGGGGGGCAACGCGGGGGGCCGCCGACGCCGCCGCGTCGCGGGGGCGCCGCGCGCACAGGCGCGCGCGGGGAGCACCGACGGCCGCGGCGGCCGTGGCGGGGGTGGGGAGAAACGCAGAGGTCACCATCGTGGTCGTCAATGTGGGCGACGGGGCGCTTGCCGACTCGGGGGCGGTGGGTGGCCGCAGCGGACAGAGGCCGGTGAGCAATGCGGGTGGGTGCAAGGAGAATGGGTGGGGGCCACGGGCAGTGCGCAATGTGGGCGGATGGAACGGGGCGTGAGCAATGCGGGCGAGAGTGGGGGAGGACGTGAGCGAGAGTGGGGAAGGGTGTGAGGGGGAGGTCGAGTTGGCTGGTGAAGAGAGGTACGGGGGTGGGGAGGGGTACACCGCGTGGACGGAGTTCAATCGCCTCAGAATCCCGTCCCTCAGAGTCAGCGGGAGGGGCGCCGGAGATAACCACGGCGGGTTCTCTCGCACTGCGGGTCGGCGCTCCCTCCAAAGCCCCCACTGGCGCCGCCGATCCGGGGGCCCCCCCTCGCCGCAGGCGGCGCGGTGCCAGCATCCAGCACGGGGTCGCCACGGCGGGTGGAGATGGGCGAGGGCCCACGCGCGAGGTGCTCGCCGCGTTCTCCCCGCCGACGGTCTGTGCCACCCAACGTGGCGGCGGGCCGCGTTTTTTTTTTGCTGGCAGCCAATCAATGCGCGTGGTGGACCACGAGCTGGCCCCCGAGGCACACAACAGGATGGATCTGACAGGGAGAATCTAAACCTCGTTCTCCACTGTAAGTACCGGTGAGCTCTCGTCATTGGAGGACGGGCGCGAGGTCCCGCCTCCGCTGCCCGTTATGGCTGGCCCCTGTGAAAGAGGCTGGTTTTCCGATGGCACGGAGCCACAACAAGCAATCGTCTACAGGGAACTAATTGCCATCGATAGCCCGATTCCGATGTCATCTCGGACCCACAGGATCGAGTCATCGGCTGGGGGTTTGGATGGAGATGGATGGCTTCGCCGATGTGACTTCGCC
>Ga0114953_1003485_pt1 | contig 10722 bp, 7 predicted proteins | sample SidtaG_FD_87298 | JGI IMG/M metagenome (GOLD analysis project Ga0114953, IMG submission 87298) | Marine algal microbial communities from Sidmouth, United Kingdom - Sidmouth_Male2 metaG | ecosystem: Host-associated > Algae > Red algae > Unclassified | place: Sidmouth, United Kingdom | collected...
GCCGGCCTTCCCCCCCCCCCCACACACCCAAACCGACTACCGCCGCGCCTGCCGCGCCCGCCGACGCCACAGCACCCGACGACCTCCCTGGCTGTGGTCAGGTGACCGCCTCCCCTCTCCCCGCCCTCCCCGTTGCACTCGGCAGGCCGCCAGACCGCAGGCGACTGCCTCTGCGTCCCCTCGGGCGGCGATGGCAGCGCGGTGGAGCCGCGCAGAGGCCCCCCGTGCGTGCCCGGGACCAATGGGGACGCCGCCGCAGCGTTGTGGCTGGCGGCGGCGCTCCGCGGCGCCGTTGGCGGCGTCGTTTGCGTCTCCCCCACCGTGTGCCGTGGCACACGTACAGCGGGCCGGGCGGCGGCCCCATCCACGCTCGGCAGAGGCGCCTCGGCGCGCCGACCGTTGCCTCGCACGGGGCGGGCGTGTCGACGGGGCCCCGTCTTTGGCGTCGGCGGCGTGCCGCCGTCTGCCGTTGGCCCGCCCGCGCTGCGGCGGGCGGTCGGCGGGGGGCGCTCCACCCACCGCGCGTCGGGCACGGGGGCGGCCGAGGGAGGTGTGGCCGCCGCGGTGGCCGACGGCGTCGGTGACCCGGTAGCGGTGGCCGCCGTGGCCAACGTTCGCGCCGTTTTTTTGTTTCTTCTGTCACGCCGCCTCGATGCGGCCCGCGCGGGTGACCATCTGCCGGCAGACGATGTGCGGGCGGTGGCGGCGGCCGGCACCCCGTCGGCAATGGGCGGCCATGGCGACCGAGCGGGCGGGGGCTCCGTGGCGACGCTGCGAGCGCCGCGTCGGGCTGGTGGACGGTGCGCTCGCCGAGCCCGCGGCGGCGGTGGCGCCTCACCCAGCCGCCGACGGCGGCTGGCTGCGGTGGCCACCCCGGCCGCCGTCCCCGCGTCGGTGGGGGACGGACGCCGCCGCGAGCGACCGGCGCGGGGTGGCTGCCGCCGCCCACGCGGCAGCGGCTGGGGCGTCGGGCGTCGTGCGCTGCCGCCGCGCCGAGGGCGGTCGTCGTGCCGGCGTCGACGCTGCGCCTCGGAAGGCGTCTGTGCCATGGACGAGGGCGCCGCCGCCGGTCGGGTGCGGCTGGGTTGGACTAATGTGTGCGCGCGTGGCACCAGGGGTGGTGGTTTGACCTGGACGAGGTCGTCGGCGCCCAGGCGACCGCACCGTGCGTCGGCGAGCGGGGAGGACAAGGGGCAGGCGTCAACTGCGTCCAAGGCAGGTTCGCGTTTCCCTCGCTTGGACGCTCCCCCGGTGCAACGACAATCTCAATGGTGTTGGTGCTGTGTTTTTATGAGCTCGTCGACATCTCACCGCGCGGGTCCAACGCTCGACGGGTTGACCAGCCCCCTCCCGCTCCTCACGGGTCCCACTTTTTGTGGGCGCAGTACGAGGCCCACCCGTTGACAAACTTGCAGTAGTGCGTGTCGTCACAGCAGGGGATGGCCTTCATGCCCGCCTTGGGCGCCGCGCACGTGCCGCCCGCCGCCGCGCACTTGCCGCCGCCGCCCGTGCCGCCGCCACCCACCGGCGCGTCGCCGTCGCGGATGGGGGCGGGCGTCGCCGTCACTGGCGCACACGGCGGGGGAGACGGCATGATGCAGTAGGGGAGGCCGGTCGGCGCCGCCGTTGCCGCTGGCGGCGCGGTCGCCACGGGCGCGGCCGTTGCTGGTGGCGCTGCGGTCGCCACTGGCGGTGCGGTCGCCACTGGCGCCGCCGTCGGCGGCGGCGTCATCACGGGCAACGGCGCGGGCGTGGCCGGCGCCGTCGTCGGCGCGGGCGGTGCCACCACAGGGGGGGGCGGGGCGCCGCCGCCGCCGGCGCCCCCCACCGCCACATCCGCGCACGTCCAAAACTCTTCCGGCCACCCGGCGCCGCACGGACCGAGCTGCCCGTTCTTGGAGCAACCGCCCCACGACGCTGGCGGCGTGTAATCCCCCATACCGGGCGGCGTGCAGCTGTTGGCCGTCACCCAATACCACTGCACGACGCAGCGGGTGCAGGTGAAGCCCGCCGGCAGCTGGTACCGCATTTTGCCATTGGTGCCGCCAACGACCGGCCCGACGCCGCGGCAGGGCAAGTACCAGCGGGATGGGTACTCCTTGTGGATGGCGCCACACGTCTCGTCCGTGCCGGCCTCACACGACGGGTGCGGCACGCGGTCGAGCCGGTGGCACGCGCCGGGGACGCCAAAGCACTTGGTCGTCAGGTCCGCCTCGCCGCACGCGTCGAGGTCGCAAATCCACCACTCGGCGTAGCCATTGTGGTTGGTACTAAGGTCAAGCTCAAAGTCAATGGTGCCCCCGGGCGCGTACGTGGCGACCGTTTTGCCCCCGTGGTAAAACTTGCCGCCGGCGGTGTGGGCGCCGGGGGAATCCCCCACGGGGTCCCCGCACACGCCGTGGTCGCCGGCACGGGCAGCGAGGGCACCCGCGTCGAGGGGGTCGTACGGTGACCACGCGCCGCCATTGGCGGCCTTGACCGCGCCCGTGCCGCCAGCGTTGAGGCAGTGGGAGCTGTGGGGTGGGGGGGGGGTGGGGGGACGAGGGGGGCACGGCAACCACGGGGAAGCAGACGACGCGGGGAAGCAGAGTCAAGCGCGTCAGAGCTATGCACACGTGGATCCGTGGGGCGTCTGCCACGACCCCCCGGCGACGCACCCGTCGGTCGCGCGGCCGGGCGACGCAGCTTGGCGCCGGCACCACCCACCCGGCGCACGCGCGGCAGCCCGGAGTGGGCACCCGACGTGCACCCCAACGTACCAATAGTCCTTCTCCGCGGTCGGGTCGACGGACGGGTTGAGCGTTCCCCGCTGCGCCGGCAGTTTCATGGTGGCATGGCCAGCGGCGGTGCCGGTAACGGCCGCTGCGGCCGCGACGGCGGCCGCTGCCGCGAGGGCGTGGCGGAAGCGGGCCGTGCGGGCCATGGTGGGGTGTTGGTGTGGAATAACCGGCGTTAGCGGCGGGGTGGACACCACGACGGCGGCTCGTCTCGGCTGCGACGGGGCGCTCTGTCACGAGCGTTGGGGGTATGCTGTGTGCCGGCTGAGCACTGTTGCTGAGGGATGGCGACTGTCCTGACGGCGTCAAGTGCCCAATATATAGGTCGGTCCGTCCCCCGGTTGTGGCCGACGGCGTGCCCGCCCGCTCGGCATGGTCCGCTCTCCGGAATGCCCCCCGGTGCAGCCCGTTGGCGCGTGTTGCGGGTCGACCGCTGCTCCCCGCTGAGGCGGATGGTGCGCCTCGCATTGTGGTCGCGCTTTGGTCCTCGCGCCGCCGAGAAGGCGCCCAACCGTTGCCACCGCGAGAGCGCGGCGGGACCTCCTCGTCAACGTCGACAAGCAACGCCCCGCCCCGTCTGCTGTGGCACCAACGTTGCGTACCGCGGCGGTGGCCGCGACCGCCGCGACGCCCGCCGCACGGGGAAGGCTCCAGGAGCGCCCAGCTATCTCAGACAGCTGACACTCCTCCGCTGCAGCCTGCACGCACCACTACGTACTCTCCATACCCGCGACCTGTTCTTGCTGCAACGAAAACAAGATGTGAACGGTTCTCCCCGGCTCGGCTGAGGCGGGGCAGCAGTCTACAAAGCGGAGGGCGGCAACGTCACGGTGCGTCGATGACCATCCATTTGTCCAGTGGCACGGGGATCGCGTCAATGGAACCGAAATCGTTGCGTTCGTCCGCAGACACCGTTGGAATCGGGCAGCGAGTTCTGAGACAAGTGACGGCGAGTGAATTTGGGCGAAGACGCCCCTGCAGACCCACCTGCAAAGCTTGCAACGTCGAGCGCGGGTGGGGGTGCAGCCACACCCAGTCGTGCGTGGCGTCCCATCCCCAGTGCCGTCGTGACTTGATGGTCGAGCAGAAGGCGGGGAGCTGGTGCGGATGTGACAATGTCACGCGCTCACGTGGCGGGGCTGTTACGGATATCCGATACGCACTGTATGCACACCACTCGCATGCGGCGACGAAGGGCATGCAACGTCGCGGAGCAATTGTTGCATACCCAATCACAGAACGTTCCTGGACTGTATTCGGTCTTGTGCGTCGAGCACGAGCGCAGTTGTGTACCTTCTGGTATGAGTATCCGATATGGTACAATAATATCGATGTTCTGGGCTCGCTCAAGCGGCGCTCACTCGTCGCACGTCGACGCATCGTCTCACATTGCCACTGCGGCTACGTATGCCCCGTGTTGGTGGGTTTGTCGGAGCGTTCCGCACAGTGTGGCGATTCTCTGCAGACGGCCTCTCGCGGGGGTAGAAGTGCTCGCTCAGCGGGTGACGTATCCAGATAGAGCCGAACAGCCCAATGGCGCGGTGGCGGTGTCAAGTGGACTCAGGAAGGCACCAGACGACGTGCACTGGATGTGATGGGTGTTGGATTAGCCAATAGGGTGCGTCCATTCGGCCACTGCCCTCAGTGCGCCATCTGGTTGATGCTCTTCTTGAACTGTCAATAAATATCACGTCAGTATAATTACATTCTTAGTTGCGCTGAATTCAACTGCGCATCTCGCGCTCTCCAACCTCCATTTGGTATGCTGGCCTCCTTTGCGCCCCGCCTCTCGTCCTCCCCTTGAAGACACCAGCGATGCGCGAACGGGGGAGCTGTAGTAGGAGTTTCGGGAACAACGGCTACTTCCGCGCTGGTGGGGCCTCTCTTGTCGGACATGATGATGGGAGGGGGGCAGCGAGCAGGGGCAGTCGGTGATAGGAGAGCCGATGACGACTGTCTATGCTGGCGGAGAGCCCAGGAAGGGCTACTGGTTGGACTGTTGACCAGTGTACCGGCAGTGCGCTGCAAGCAGATGAGGCGGTGGGGTGGGATCAAGCAGCAGAAAGCTAGTGGGGTGCAGGTCGAGTGGCGTGGTGGGCTGGGTTTCGGCGATGGAGCACGCGGCGAGTGGCGTGTGCAGGGCGGCGGGTGGGGTGGCGACGCGACAAGGCCGACCAGACGGGGGTGCGGATGGGGCAGCAGAACGAACATTTGAATTTCCTGAAGGTTCATTTTAGTCACCAATAGACAGCTACTATATGATGACACAAGGAAGTACCGGTCGTGAAGCGCTGTCACCCTCTCTCATGACGGATGCAGTGGGGTCACTCTTCAATATGTTGAAACATTTGGCCATTCAGAACACACAGATGAAGCGAACAGCCAACGATGGCTAGCTTGTGACCAGGGAGTACGAAACCAGTTTTTTTCTGACAGCCGTTTACATGCAACCACGAGAGGAAAGGATCGCAACACGGGCATTCGTCAGGTGAGTTCCAATTCCCGGCGCTGACAACAGTGCACAGCCATGGGTCCTTCCAGCGCCGTCTTCGTTGCGAGTGTCGCGAACGGCACTTTGAGCATTGGTCGGCAGAGTTGTTCCTGCCGGGCAGCCGCACCCCGCGCGGTCAGCAGAGGGCAGGGCTGTTGTCCCGCGGGGCGGGACGTCTGAAGCGGAGCACGACCTGCCCGCAGGATCATGACTACACCCACAAGCCATCGTACGAAGCCAGGCACAATCTGGAATATATGTGCTGAGAATGGCGTTCCCCGCAGCAATGGACCATAACGTATTTTGGACAGCCAGAGCGAGCTTCAACAAGCAACCTGGTGTTGCGGCTCCACGTAGCATTTTGGACAGGAGGCGGCGCCTGGCGCTGTAGTGTTTGTTGGCACATTCGTTGCCTGGACTGCAGTCTCGATGACCCTGGACTCCATTGCTCTGAGCAGCTTCTCGGGGACCGGACGATGCAGAGACAAAGCGATACGTTCTGTGTACATGGACCACGGAGAGAGGTACGCGATTATTAACACTGCCGACCCGTCTGGCTTGAGCGTTGAGCGCACGCTCAATATCTCCACAACGCGGACACCTGACGACGGAGGGACGAGCTGCACGGCACCTGCTTGTTCTTGCTGTTGTCGTTCTTACGCCCAAGGGGAATTTTTTCTGGACTGTTCGGACGAGGCCTTGCACCGCGTACTAGCGTGTTGACACTATGTCTGCCAGGTAGGTGTACCTCAAGGGTGGGTCTGTGGGGGTCGTGTACAGTCGTGTGCATTTCAACAGGACCTCATCATCTCGTACACTGTCGAACAGAGCTAGACGCCTTGAAAGTAAGGGTCATGACCCATAATGGTGGTGACACCACCACGGTGGCAGCGGTACGATTCTCCTAGGACTGAGAAGAAGCCTACCAATTGCAGCGGATCTCCCTGAGACCGCATTGTTAGTATGGCTGACCGAGCTAGTCGAGCGTATCTGATATCCAATGTTGCACAGATACGACCATTATGGGACAAGGAGAGAAACAAGCAGAACGATAAAACTATGATCAGCAAGAGGACGTGCAAGATCATTCACCGTTCATCCCAGCTATTAATAGCAATCTCGGCCTTCTTCAACAGGTGAGGTATGTCCGCACAGTGAGGCCCCACACTTAGTGGTCGTCACTAGAATAAACACGTGCTACTCAACGTTGAGGACCTATCTGAGTACCCGAAATACAACTTGGCAGCGTTTACTGACAACTATTCCTTGGTATGCAAGAGAAGCACATTCACGTCAGTGTTCCAGCACCGCTCCAACAGCGACTCTTCGGCCGCTGGCCGGCACTAGCTCAGTCCGGTGCCCGAAGTCTCTTGACGCTTTGTGCGTTGCCATCCTTCCTCCCGATTCGGCTCTCTGCAGTGGAACGCCCCCTGTCTAGGCCGATGGCTACCGGCGGGAATACAGTGTCTGAAGACCCAGCGTCAGGTCGCGCGCGACACTTTCCACGCCTCGATGGATGGGGGGTGCGCCACAGAGTCTCCTTCGTCGACCGGCCCTGGCCTTTCCGCCCTGCCCTTGTTGGGCACGAGGTCACTGTGGGCTGGGAGCGCCGCGGTTGTTTTCTGAGACTGGTTAGCCAATTGCACCAGTTGGCGATTGGGCGGTGCTACCAGATAGGTTGCGGCGCGCGTCCGCCACCGCCGCTGTTGCGGTTGTCGACGCGCCGCTCCGCACATCCGCCTCCTTTTTCGGCGCACCGTGGCGCGATCGGTGCACCCCCCGCTCCTCCGCGCGCCGACGACAGCCGTCCCGCCGCCGCCCGTCGCCGCGGCTGGCACACAACAAAGCGGCCCTGTTTGACTCGCGGCGGCGGGGGCCACACTCTCCCCCGCCACTAGTGCGGCCCACCGCATCCTGCGGTCAATGATTGGCCGGCCGGTTAGGGGGCGTGCTCCTCGTTCGGATGCAACTTGTGCGGTGGCGGCCGCACGGCCGCCGCCCGTCCCACACACACGCACGCAAGCACGACAGCCATCGTGATCGCTGAGCGGCGGTTGCGCTGCGGTGCGCCCCTCGCCTGGCACGGCCACACGTGCCACGAGTCGGCCTTGGTGGGATCGGGCGGATTCGATGGCGACCGTCGGCTGCAGCGCCCTCCCACAGCCGCGGCTCCCTCGTGTACGAAGACCGTCTGTCGCACCGAGAGTGTCTTTCGCCGCCTCCGCCCACGCACCGTCGCCACGCCGCCCGCCGCTGTGGGCGGGTGGCTGGAGGGCCGCCTCGACGACCGCCCGGGGGTCACTGCCACGGGCGGCTGCAACGGCCGCTCGGTGCGGCTGTTTGACGGCGCTTGTTGCGGCTGTTTGACGGCGCTTGTTGCGGCTGTTTGACGGCGCTTGCTGCGGCTGATTGTCGGCGCCCCACCGGCCGCGCTGCCGCCCGTCACTACCCTTGGCCGCCGACAACACGGTCACCGCTGCCGGCACGTTCATTCCGCCTCTGATGCGGTTGTCCTCGTGCGGCCACCCCCGCCGACGCCCGCACGTGCATCGCTGCGTCGCCCTTGGGCGGTTCACTCCTACCCCCCCCCTCCTACCGTGAAACGCACTGACCAACTTGAGGCCCCAGCGGTCGGCGGTTGGGTGAGTGGCGCTCACGTTGAGGGGGTGGGGGAATGCAGCGGCGACGGCGAGGCGGCCAGCCGCCGAGACGCTTCCGTCTATCTCGGCTCCTCGTGTTGGCCGCGTGCGTCGTAGGGGGCCATGGCGTCACCGCCACGGCGGTTGACGCCGGGACGGCACCTCGCAGAGGGGTGACCGCGCCGTCCCCGCCGTTGCGGGAGTGGCCCCCGACCGGGGTGCTCGCGCCCGTGGTACGTCAGGCCATCTTTAGCGAAACGACTCACCCGTGCCTGGACGAGCCCGTGATTTTCCGGGAACGCTGCCCGTGTCGCTTTGCCTATATCATTGTCGCGACAACGCCCAATGGGGCGGGCCCCCCCAACGCCACCTGGTCACTCACTCTCTCACCAGTCGAAGACAACGGCGACAGGGACGGAGACGGCGACAGGGATGGCGGCGGCGGCGACGGCAGCGGAGGTACCGGTAGCGGCGACGGTGTGGGCAACGGTGACAGCAACAGTAGCGGTAGATTGTCACCCGCCGCTCAAAAGGCCCGCGTAGCGACGCTGCACGAGTACAGCAGGACTGGTATCGTTGCCGAAGTAAGGCCGCCGGCGCTGCTGTCCCCACCCGACGGCTTTGTGGCCATCCCTGACGGCTTTGAGAACTGGACGGCGGGAATCCAGCAGGTGCGCGTCCCAGCGCCAGGCCTCACCCAGCTGACCATTGCCTTGGACGATGGCAGCTCCCGGTCAGCGTGCAATGCGACGGTCATCGTCCAATTCCGCGCCCTCCCGACGCCCTGCCCGGTGCAGTGCATCGACGCCGGCGGGGATTGTCAAGGGCAGGACTTGGCGGAGGTGGCGACAACAGCTGCGACGGCGACGACGTCCGTCCGTGCTGGGGAGCGGCGGCACCTCGACGGCGGGGGGGGGCTCCCCGCCGTCGCGTCCCGATTGCAGTCCGGGGCGGGGAGCGGCGGCACGGCCCGCCCGCCGCCGGCGCTGCCCGCTCGCACCACCCGCGTCATTGGCGGCCGCGAGTTGGAGTCCGATGATCAGCGGCGGATGCTGGTGTACGCGCCCGCCCTCGAGGACGCCTACTGCAGCGGGTCGGTCATTTCCCCCGTTCACATTTTAACCGCCGCCCACTGCTTCTTTGTCGCCGGCGACACGGTGTACATCGGCGGCTCCGTGTCTATCCGTGGCGCGCCCCGCACCATCTCCCGCGTCTTTGCGCACCCCGACTTTGGCGGCGACCAGGGCCTCAATGACATTGCGGTACTCGTCATCACCACCCCCGTGCGGTCGCCCAACGACGGGGTGCCGGTGATGCAGCTGCCGCGCGCCTGCGACGCGCCGCTCTTCGGAACCTACGCACGGGCGGCGGGCTATGGCGACACGGACGTAATGTTGCGGATTAACGGGTCGATGGCGGAGCTGCTCTATCTCGACGTCCCCCTCTTGGCCAAGGATGAGTGCTTGGCTGCCTATGAGCGGGCGGCGGCGGGGCAGCCGCTGTCGGGGTTGACCAACCAAATCGAGGCGCCGTCGCTGCTGTGCGCCGGCTACCTCTCTGGCGGCTGCGACACATGCACGGGCGACAGCGGCGGGCCGCTGTACCAGTCCGTCACGCGCACCGTCAATTTTGTCGAGGAAACGTCCTACATGCAAGTCGGCGTGACGAGCTTTGGGAGCACCTGCGCCGCACCCGACCAGCCGGGCGTCTACACGCTCGTGGCGCCGTACGTCGAGTGGATTGAGGGGGTGGTGGAGAACTCGGGCGGCTGGAGCAAAGGGGGCAGCCCGCCAGAGCAGACGCACCTCATTGGCGGGAGCGGCGCGCCAGAGAGCTCCTACCGGGGACCAGAGTCGGGCGGGGAAGGAGGGGGTGAGGACGGCGCGGACCACACCGCCGGTCCCAGCGGGGTGGAAGAGGCGGCTGACGGCGGTGGAGGTGGCGCCGAGAGCGCCACGGGCGTGGCCGAGCCAGCGGCTACCGACGGTGACGGCGACGGCGACGGCGGCGGCGACGGCGTCGGGGCCGTTCCACCCGGCGCGGCCGCCAATGGCGGTGCCGGCGACGCGGTCGACGACACCCCGACACCTGGCTCCACGTCGGCCGAGCGGGGAGCGGCTGGCGACGACGCCAGCCGTGGCGGCGGCGCCGCCGTGTGGGTCATTGTGCTCGCCGCGGGCGGGTCGGTGGCCGCGTTTACCATTGTGGTCGTTGTGGCGGCAACGTACCACCTGCGGCGGACGGGCGCAGCCACTGCCGGAGGGGGACGGAGCCGCGGCGGCGGCGGCGGCGTCGGCCGAGCCGAGCCCTAGGCGGACCGCCACCACCTCGTGCGCAGCGCACGCGCGCACGCGCGGCCGGCGGACTACCGGCAGCTGCGGCAGCAGCGGCGGCAGCGGCCGCGGCGGCGGCGGCAGCGGCCACGGCGCCGTCGTGGCGCGGGGAGCGTGTGTTTTTGCAGTTACCAATGACCCCCGCGCGGCCCTGTACGCGCCGCACGGGGAGCTGACTCCCCAAACTAAAGCGAGAAGACGCACCGCCCACACGGCACCGGGCGCCGCCCACACCCCGCCACGGGGGCTGACCCCGACGTGGCGCGAGCCGCCCCGACCCGCCCCGCCCGCCGCGGCGGGTGCGCGTGGCGCGGGCGGGTCGGCCGCGCGGCCGGCCGCCGCTGCCCACGCGACGGCGGCGGCGGCGGCACCGCCACACCTCCCCCCCCCCCCCCCCCCCCCCCCCCCCCCCCCCCCCCCCCCCCCCCCCCCCGCCCGAGCCCAACAACGGCGGGGCGGGGGGGGGGGCGGCCCGCGGCGGA
>Ga0114953_1003510_pt1 | contig 10667 bp, 7 predicted proteins | sample SidtaG_FD_87298 | JGI IMG/M metagenome (GOLD analysis project Ga0114953, IMG submission 87298) | Marine algal microbial communities from Sidmouth, United Kingdom - Sidmouth_Male2 metaG | ecosystem: Host-associated > Algae > Red algae > Unclassified | place: Sidmouth, United Kingdom | collected...
CGGCACTGCGGCCGCCGCAGCATCACTGATCCAACAGTCGGGAGCGAGCCTGGCCGGCGCCGCCTTTCTGATCGAGCTTGGCGACCTTGGTGGACGGGCCCGGATGGCCGAAGTCGCGCCTGGCGTCGATCCCCACGTACTCTTGCAGTACTGATTTGAGTGCAGTACTGATTCACGCAGAACTGATTCGAGCAGTACTGATTCGGTCAGCACCCGCCCAACGCAGGAGGAAACATGTCAACGGTTCGGCGTGTCGTTCCATGGAAGCGCAATCTCCAAGTTGATCACGAGGACCACCAGATCCTGCTGGACGAGTTCGCCACGCACAATCCAACGGCGTCGGCGGATCTCATTGAACGGGCCTATGAGAAGTCCCGAGATGCGCACTCCGGTCAGGTTCGCAAGTCCGGTGAGCCGTACTTCGTTCACCCGCTGGCGGTAGCCCGCATTGTGGCCGAACAGCGCATGGACGATCAGTCGATTGCCGCTGCGCTACTCCACGACGCCGTCGAAGACACCGAGGTCAGCCTCGCCCAGATCACTGACGACTTCGGTGCCGAGGTCGCCGCCATCATTGACGGTTGCACCAAAGTCGACCGGCTGCACTTCAACAGCAAAGAAGAGCAGCAGGCCGCCACCTTGCGGAAGATGATGGTGGCGGTTGCCAAGGACGTCCGGGTCCTCATCATCAAGCTGGCCGACCGGCTCCACAACATGAGAACCATTGGTGTGCTTCCGGTATGGAAACAGCAACGGACCGCCAAAGAGACCATGCAGGTGTATGCGCCATTGGCGCACCGACTGGGTATGCAGTCGCTGCGAACCCAGCTGGAGGACCTGTCCTTTGCTGCCATGCACCCCAGGTGGTACGGCGAGATTGATCACATGGTTGCGGCCCGGGATCCGGAGCGAGAGCTGTATCTCACCCTGGTCAGCGGCATGGTCGACCAGGCCATGGGTCAGGCCGCCATTCAGGCCCAGGTCACCAGCCGCCCCAAACATCTCTACGGCATCTACGAAAAGATGGTGCTCAAGCATCGCGAATTTGATGACATCTATGACCTGGTGGCGCTGCGTCTCATCTGCAACGACGTGAAGGATTGCTACGGAGCGCTGGGGGCGATCCACTCGATGTGGCATCCAATTCAGGGCCGCTTCAAGGACTTCATTGCCATGCCGAAGTTCAACCTCTACCAGTCACTGCACACCACCGTGAAAGGCCCGAAGGGCATCCCGATGGAAGTGCAGATCAGAACCGAGGAAATGCACAACCGGGCCGAGTTCGGCGTGGCCGCCCACTGGACCTACAAAGAAAACGGCGACTCTTCCAGCGAGCTGGCGTGGCTGCAGCGCATCTCGGAGTACTCCGATGCCGAAGCCGATCCGTCGGTCTTCATGCACAACCTGCAGCTGGACCTGGAGCGCGACGAAGTGCTGGTCTTCTCGCCCAAGAACCGCATTGTGACAATGCCAGTGGGTGCCACACCGGTTGACTTCGGCTACTCGATCCACACCGAGATAGGCCATCGGGCGATCGGTGCCCGTATCGACGGGGTCACCGCTGGTTTGGACACCGTGCTCGAGTCCGGTCAGACCGTGGAGATCATCGTTGCCAGCGATGAGGAACAAGGGCCGTCCCAGGAGTGGCTTGACTTTGTGGTTACCGAACGGGCCATCCAGCACATCCGCCGATGGCATGCTCGAGAAGAACGTCAGGACAACGCGGCCCAGGGTCAGGAGTTGCTGCTGGCTGAGCTCCGCAAAGCCGGCCTCCCTGGCAGCGAGGTCATGCAGTCGTCCACCTTGGAGACGGTGGCCAAAGCCATGAGCTACCCCAACCAATCGTCGATGTTGGGCGCGGTGGCGGAGGGAAATGTCTCCCTCAAGGCCCTGGCGTCGCGGGTGGAACGGGCGCTGAAAGGCAGCGACAGTGCCGATGATGAGCGAGTCTCCCGCAGCCTGTTTGTCACCAGAGAACGAGCCGAGGAGGACGACCGTAAGTCCTCAGTTGGTGTGCATGTCGAAGGGCTGGACGACGTCTGGGTTCGGCTGTCCAAGTGCTGCCGCCCGGTACCCCCGGACAGCATCATGGGCTTTCACACCCGAGGACGCGGCGTCTCGGTGCATCGATCCGATTGTGCCAATGCGGTATCTCTGCGCTCTCAGCAGATGGACAAGCTGATCGACGTTGAATGGGACGCGGCGGGCGCCAGTTTCGTGGCGTCGGTTGAAGTTCGGGCCTTTGACCGGCGGGGTCTGCTTCGGGACGTCGCCGAGGTGCTGTCGCATCAGGATGTGAACATCCTGCGCAGCGAGAGCCGCACCCGTATGGGTGATCACGTCACCACGATGCAGTTCGACTTTGAACTCGGCGATCTCGCCCAGTTGGACTCGGTGTTGCGCACGGTGCGTCGCGTGGATGGTGTGTACTCCGCGTACCGGATGACGGCGGCCTGATGCGTCTGCGGTCGCGGACTCTCGACCAGATTCATTCGCCGATTGGCGAGGCATTCGCACTCGGGTTGGAGGGCGGCAAGGATCGTCCGCTGCTCAATATGTCCCAGGCGGCCCCCAACCACCCAACCGCCCCTCAGATTGTTGAGCGCATTGCGGCCGCCGCCGAAGAGCCGGACATGGGCTTTTATGCCCCGCAGCCGGGCCTGCCGCCGCTTCGAGCAGCCTTTGCCCGGGACCTGAGCAAGGACTACCAAGCCCCCATCTCGGCTGACCAGATTCTGATCACCCCCGGGTGCAATCAGGCGTTCTGCCTGGTGGCTTCAGCTCTGGGCGGGCCAGGCACCGAGATCATTCTGATCCTGCCGTTCTATTTCAATCACGACATGTGGCTCCGCCTGGATGGCACCACCGTGGTTCACCTGCGGACCGGACCGGACCAGATGCCGGATCCGGAGCAGGCCGCATCTTTGATCACTGACCGAACGACCGCCATTGTGATGGTGACGCCGGGGAACCCAAGTGGCGCGATTGTTCCGCCCCAGCTGATTGCGGAGTTTGCGGCCATGGCCGCTCGTTCCAATATCGCCCTGATCATTGACGAGACGTACCGGTCCTACCGCGAAGACCCGGCGCCGGCCCACGGCCTTTACCAGGACCCGGCATGGGATGACCATGTGGTGACCCTCCACAGTTTCTCCAAGGACTTTGCGCTGCCCGGATACCGGGCCGGAGCGCTGGTGGGTGCGCCGGCCCTGCTGGCGGAGTGCATGAAACTTCTGGATTGTGTGACCATCTGCACGCCGCGCATCAGTCAGGAAGCGGTCCTCGCCGGCTTGACCGAAGCCACCGAATGGCGAGCTGAACGAGCCCGGGAAACGCGGGACAAGCTGGACTACTTTCGGCAGCTCATGAGCGACGAGCCGGGCGGATTTGAACTGGTGAGCTCGGGCGCGTACTTCGGTTGGCTGCGGCACCCGGTCCCCGATGCCTCAACCAAGGCGGTGGTGCGGAAGCTGGTGGTGGACCACGATGTCCTGACCATCCCGGGAACGGCGTTTCTTGACAAGGACCGCGGCATGATCCGCGCCAGCTTCGCCAACCTGAGCTTTGCGGAGCTCGACGAACTCAGCGTCCGCCTCGCGGAGTTTTAACCAGCCGGTACAAGGCCGCAACGCCCCGTTTCCAAGGCGCGGAGCAATTGTGTCATCACTGACGGCGGTGTTGGCCGGGACTATTCAACGGTCTCTGCGGGGTTGGCTTCGGTGGCCTGCTCCATGCGCTCCAGATGAGTGGCCGCGTTCAGCTGCGCGCCGATGAGGATGCTGGCGGCAATCAGGTAAAGCCAGATCAACAATCCAACGCCACTGCCCAGGAGCCCGAGGGCATCGGTGGCCGACGCCGTTCCGGCTCGGATGGACCACGCCGTGAAATAGGAGCTGGCGACCCAGAAGACGGCGGTGAGACCGGCACCGAGCCAGTCATCGCGAAGAGGGGTTCGGTCATGCGGCGCCCAATGCAACAGCACCACGGCCCACAGGACCAGGAGTACGAAGGCGGCGGGCCAGATGCTGATACTGACAATGTCGGACCACGGTTGTGGCAGACCAAATCCGGTGCGACCGACCCCCAGCATGATCAGCAGACCGTTGCCGATGGCGATGGAGAGGATTGCGACCAGCACCCCGACCACGCGAGTCATGAGCCAGTTGCGTTGACTCTGATATCCAGAAATCAGCCCGAGCGCGCCAACCAGTGAGGTGAATCCTCGGGAGGCGGAGTAGACGGCGACCGCCAGACCAAAGGTGAACAGGCCAATGCGGGTGTCTCCTTCAAACAGACTGTCGACGGCGGTGGACGCGGTGCCTTCGGTGCCGAGCAGGCGGGTGACGAAGCGGGCCAACTCGGTGCGAGCATCCTCAGCCAGCTCGAAACCGACGATGGCATCCAGCCAGCCAAGAGCGGTGACTGCGACCAGGCCAAGTGGAACCACGCTGAGCACCCCCCAGAAGCTGATCTCGGCCGCCAGACTCAGCACCCGGTTCTGACGGATGAGGGAGATGACTTTGACCGTCATGCGGATGGGCCAGAAGTTGCGGATCGAAGCGGGAATGCGACTGGCGATCCAACCAAAGAAACCGCCCACAGCCTCGACGCCGGAGATGCGCATGTCGTCGAGGCGATCGCCCAAACGCGCCTCGTCGGTTTCATCGCTCACAGGCCGAGGGTAGCCAACCGGGGCTCCGATGGTGAAGGGGGTAATTCCGGTCCCCCAGCAGTTGGCGGCGATAGTCTCATGACCTTGGCCGCTTCCAAATTCCAGGCGCCGAAAGGCACCCGTGACGTCCTGTCGCCCGAGTCCGCTCGACAGCGCGCGCTCGTCAACACCTTCGCCGTCATGGCAGAGCGGGCCGGGTTCGGCCAGATCGTCTCACCCATGTTCGAAGAGGTTGGCGTGTTCAAGCGCCTTGGTGAGGCCACTGACGTGGTCAGCAAAGAGATGTTCACCTTCTTTGACAAAGACCAGAAATCACCAACCGAGTTTGCGCTGAGGCCCGAACTCACCGCATCGGTGGTGCGGGCGTTTGTGCAGCACCGGCCACTGGTCCCGTGGAAGGCCTGGTACGAGGGTCCCCAGTTTCGCTACGAGAAGCCTCAGGCGGGTCGCTACCGGCAGTTCAACCAGATTGGCGTTGAAGCGCTCGGGACCGACGACCCACACATGGATGTGGAGGTCATTGCGCTGGCCGCGGATTTCTACGCCGAACTTGGGCTGACCCGGAATCGGTTGCTGATCAACTCGCTGGGTGATGCCTCCTGCCGTCCCGCCTATCTGGAAGCGCTCACAACCTACTTTCAGTCCAATCTCTCGGCGTTGAGCGAGCAGTCCCGGGTCACGCTGGAGATCAACCCGCTGCGGGTACTGGACTCCAAGCGTGAGCAGGACCAGCAACTCATCGACGATGCGCCGGTCATGGTGGACTTCCTCTCCGAGGACACCGGATCCCACTTCGCCTCGGTGCGAGCCGGGTTGGAACTGCTGGGCATTCCCTATGAGATCTCGCCGCGTCTGGTGCGCGGCCTGGACTACTACACCCGGACCACATTTGAGTTTGCCAATGACGTCATGGAAGCCGCCCAGAACGCGGTTGGCGGCGGGGGACGTTACGACGGCCTGGCTCAAGACCTTGGCGGCCCGGCGACGCCGGGGGTTGGCTTTGCGCTTGGCGTTGAACGCATCCTGCTGGCCTGCGATGCCGAAGGTGTCTTTCCTGCGCCCGGCACCACCGTTGACGTCTTTGTGGTCGATGCCACCGGGGGACAGAACGCGCTGGCCTTGGCGGCCCAGATGCGCAGCCATTCGGTGAGCGTGGATCGGGCCTTTGACGGCCGGTCCATGAAAAGCCAGATGAAGGCGGCGGACCGCAGCGGAGCCGCAGTTGCACTGATTCTCGGTGAGGATGAGATGACAAGCAACACCGTGACCATTCGAAGTATGCGGACCAATGATCCGCAGGTGACCGTGCCCCGAGCGCAGGTGGCTGAAGAAGTTCTGAAACGACTGGAGCAACAGCAATGACTGAGCAGGATGAGTACGAGTACGAGGAAGGCACCGACATGGGTGCAGCCCGCGGACTCCGCACCGACTATTGCGGTGAGCTCAATGCCGACGACGAAGGCCGCGAAGTTTCCATCTGCGGTTGGGTTGCCACCCGGCGGGAACACGGCGAGAAGCTGGCCTTCCTGGACGTGCGGGATCACACCGGCATTGTCCAGGCGGTGGTGGATGAGAAGCACGAGCTTCGCTCGGAGTATGTGGTGCAGATCACCGGCACGGTGACCCTGCGCGACGAGATGATGATCAACAAGAACATCGATACCGGCGAGATCGAACTCAAGGACTGCACGGTCACCGTTCTCAACAAGGCGGACACGCCGCCGTTCCAGCTCAACAGCCGGCAGGACGTTGACGAGACGCTCCGCCTCAAGCACCGCTACGTCGACATGCGAACCGACCGGATGCAACGCAACCTCCGGTACCGGGCCATTGTCAACAGTGCGGTGCGAGGCGCCATGGAGGACCAGGGCTTCATTGAGCTTGAGACCCCCATGCTCATTGCCTCCACGCCCGAAGGGGCACGCGACTTCGTGGTGCCCAGCCGCATGAGTCCCGGCGAGTTCTACGCCCTGCCGCAGAGCCCGCAGATCTTCAAGCAGCTCTCCATGGTGGGTGGACTGGACCGCTACTACCAGATCGCCCGCTGTCTTCGTGATGAAGACCTGCGCGCTGACCGTCAGTTTGAGTTCATGCAGCTGGACGCCGAAGCCAGCTTCGTTGGCCAGGACGATGTCATCGAAATGATCTCCTACGCGGTGGCCGCCGCCGCTGATGCGGTGCGAGGCGTCTGGCCGGAGAACATTCCGCAGATGACCTACAGCGACGCCATGGAGTTCTACGGCACCGACAAGCCCGACACCCGCTTCGAGATGTTGCTGGTCGAGCTGACCGAGATGTTTGAAGGCACCGAGGCCAACGTCTTCAAGACCGACTGTGTAAAAGGCATCGTGGCCAGGAATGGCGCCAACGACATTCCTCGGAACCGCATCGATGAACTGACCGATATGTGCAAGCGCTGGGGCGCCAAAGGCCTGGCCTGGTTCCGCGTCGGCGACGACATGGAGTTGGATGGCGGCCTGACCAAGTTCATGAGCGAAGACGAGCTGCGAGAGCTGCCGATCCGTATGGGCGCCGAACCCGGCGACATGCTGTTCCTTCAGTCCGGCGAACGCCACCTGGTCAACAACGTCCTGGGCCGGCTGCGGCTGGAACACGGACGCCCGCCAACCGACGAAGGTGGCCTGCAATTCCTGTGGATCATCGAGTTCCCACTCTTCGAAGGACTCAACGACGCCGGCGATCCCATTCCGGCGCATCACCCCTTCACCATGCCGCACCCCGACGACGTGGACTATCTGGTCAAAGGCGGCGGCGAGTCGCTGCTCAAGATTCGGTCCCAGTCCTACGACCTGGTACTCAACGGCTGGGAGCTCGGATCGGGCAGTGTCCGAATCCACGAGCCCGATATCCAGAAGCAGGTGTTCAATGCGTTGGGAATTTCCGATGAAGAGGCCGAGCTCAAGTTCGGTTTCCTGCTGGACGCCTTCCGCTTTGGTGCCCCGCCCCACGCCGGGTTTGCGTTTGGGCTTGATCGTCTCACCGCGCTTTTGCTGGGCGAGGACAACATTCGGGAAGTCATCGCGTTCCCCAAGACCCAGTCCGGTGCCGACCCCATGACCAGAGCGCCCGGCCCGCTGGACGACAAGCACCTGGACGAGCTTGGTCTCCGGGTTCTGCCCCCAGCTGAGTAGGTCTGCGCCATGACAACTCCGATCTTTCTTGGCGAAGATCAGGTGACACTGCCCGAGCGCGCCCTGTTCGTGGTGGCCCACCCCGACGACATTGACTTCGGTTCGGCCGGTACCGCCGCAGTACTGACGGCGGCCGGGAGTCACGTCTCGTACTGTCTGGTGACCTCCGGACAGGCCGGCAACGACGACATGTCGATGTCCACCGAAGATCTGGCCGCAATGCGCCAGCGTGAACAGACCGCAGCGGCGGCCGAGGTCGGTGTCACATCGCTGCACTGGTTGGGATTCCCCGACGGCGCAGTGGAGTGCAATCTCGAACTGCGAAAGGCGATCAGTCGAGTCATTCGGATTGAGAAGCCTGACGTGGTGATGACCCAGCAGCCCACCCGCGCCTGGGACAGCGTCTACCGCAGCCACCCCGATCACATCGAGACCGGCGAAGCGACCATGCGAGCGGTGTACCCCGATGCGCGGAACCCTCGGGCCTTTCCCGAGCTTCTCGCCGAAGGGTACGAACCCCACGCGGTCCCTGCGGTGTGGATGAATGGTCTGGAGCCCGACCTGTTCATCGACATCAGCGGCGTGTTCGACAAGAAGGTTGCTGCGCTGAAGAGTCATGTCAGTCAGACCGCAGACATGGGTGATCGACTGATGGAAATTCTGACCACCTGGGGTGCGCTCAACGCCAGGAAGGCCGGTCTTGCCGAAGGTCGATACGCCGAAGGGTTCAAGCTGCTGGTCACCGCGTGAGCTTCGGTATTGCCGACGTCCGGGCGGCCGCGGAACGGATTGCGCCGTACGCGGTCCGCACGCCGGTGATCTCCAGCGCATCGATCAATGAAGCGGTGGGTGCCGAAGTCTTCTTCAAGCCCGAATGTCTCCAGCGGACCGGCTCGTTCAAGTTCCGCGGCGGAATGAACTCGTTGGCGTCGCTCACCGACGCCGAACGTGCGGCCGGCGTTGTGGCGTACTCGTCCGGAAACCACGCCCAGGGAGTTGCTGCGTCCGCGGCGTTGCTGGGGTCCACTTCGGTCATCGTGATGCCCAGCGACGCGCCGGCCGGCAAGGTGGCTTCCACCCGGGCCTACGGAGCTCGGGTGGTGCTCTATGACCGGTACAACGAGAGCCGGGAAGAGATCGGCCACCAGATCGCCATTGACGAAGGCCGGACCATGATCCCGCCCTATGACCACTGGCCCGTTATCGCCGGCCAGGGAACTGCTGCCCTTGAACTGTTTGACCAGGTTCACGATCTGGACGCTCTGGTGGTCTGCCTGGGCGGTGGCGGCTTCCTTGCCGGTTCCGCCACAGTTGCGGCCGAAGTCTCACCCAATACCAAACTCTTCGGGGTCGAACCCGAGGCGGGCGACGATCACCAGCAGTCTCGGCTTGCGGGGGAGAGGGTGCGCATTGAGGTTCCCCGCACCATCGCTGACGGTCAGTCCACCCAGGCGCCGGGCGAGCTGACCTGGCCAATCACCAACGCCCTGGTCACCGACTTCCTTGCCGTCACCGACGATCAAATCGTGGCGGCCATGAAGCTTCTCTTTGAGGAAGCAAAGCTGGTGGTGGAACCGAGCGGTGCCTCCGCATTTGCCGGGGTCATGAACCGAACCGGTGCGCTGGCATCCTGCCAACGCATTGGCGTGACCATCTCCGGCGGGAACATCGGCATACCGCGGTTCCACCAACTCACCAGGTAGTCCCCGACGGTTTTCGTGCCAGGAAAGCGCCGTTGGCTAGTTGGCGTCCTCAACCGCTGACATCACCAGCCTTTGCAGCTCCGGGGGAAGCGACGCAACCAGCTCCGGGCGGTCTTTCGCCAACGTGACCTGAGAGATCAGCCGCTGGGTGTCTATCGCTTGCGTGGTTGGATGTCTTTGACCGAGTGCTCGTTCGGCTGCTGCAGATAGCTCGGTTTGCAGCTCAAACGCCATGGCATGGTCGCCGGTTTGGCCGGTCCAGTAGGCGTGGTTGTGGCGGCTGTTGAGAGTGTCGGGATGGTCGGGGCCCAGGGTGCGGGTCAGGTCAGCGATGATGTCGTTGAGGAGCGCGACCGCGGTGTTGTGGTCGCCGGTTTGGCCGGTCCAGTAGGCAATCTCGTTGCGGATCAAGAGTCTTCGGCGCTCTGGTCCCCGCAGTGGGATCGCCCGAAGTTCCTCAAGACTGCGTTCGGGTTGGCCTTGTCGCCAACACGCAGCAATGATCCCAATGACGTCCGCGGTTTCCCCGCTCACACGGGCTAACGCTTTCTCCAGAAGATGCTCGAAGACATCGGCATCAGGTAACGATTGATCGAGTCGCTCCCATTCCTCAAACGCCCAGGCCAGGTCCAGGTCATCGGCGAGCGAGGGTAGGTCCGCTCCCAATTCGATCAGGTCGATGATTGCGCTGAGGAGACGGCCAGCTGTTGAGTCACCGATGTCGAGATTCTCACCGTTCGCCCAAAGTCGAGCGTTGGCGCGCATCTCACCCAGATCACGGTTGACATAGCTGGCGTCATATCGGGACCGTGCATCTGCCAGCGACGCGGTCACGTGTGATTCGACATCGCTGGCGAGACCGCGGGTGCCGAGCATCTGCAACCTTGCGTCGGGGTCGAACCAGATGCGAAGCAGTTCCACAATGAGACGCAGCGGGCTGTTGTGCTGCGATGATGATCGGTAGTCGAAGTGATAGCGGACCAGTGGTTCCCGAAGCTGGTAGAAGCTCTTGCGGCCGTCCTGACTCGGCAGCTTGACCCGCATGACCCAACGTGACTTGGCCAAGCGCCCAAGGGCTGTAGCTGCGGTGCGCTCACCGATCCCGGTGTATTCGGCCAGTTCGGAAACGGTCGCCGTTCC
>Ga0114953_1003511_pt1 | contig 10662 bp, 14 predicted proteins | sample SidtaG_FD_87298 | JGI IMG/M metagenome (GOLD analysis project Ga0114953, IMG submission 87298) | Marine algal microbial communities from Sidmouth, United Kingdom - Sidmouth_Male2 metaG | ecosystem: Host-associated > Algae > Red algae > Unclassified | place: Sidmouth, United Kingdom | collected...
ACGTCGACGCCGGGGCGGCCGGGTAGGCGACGGCGACGGACGGAAACGCCGCCCGTGTGGATGCGGGGATACACTGGTGTTGGGGCAAAGGTGAGACGGTGCGTGTTCATGGCGGAAAAGGAGGGCGTCGGTAGGGATGGCGGGGACAACCGCCTCGACCACGATGGGGTCGACGGGCGGGCGCGATGGAGGTGGATCTCGGACTTGGAGCTGAAGCGGATGACTCGGGGGACTACTTGATCCAACCGATGCTCAAGAGGCCTTGTTTGTTACCGAGGGACGCCAGAAGCAGCCAGGTCGCGTCCACAGGCATCGGTGGCGCCATTGTTGAACCCGCACGGGCTGCAGTCGCTTTCTCCTGTCGCGGACTTGGGAGGGGACGCCTATGAGATCAATGTACAAGCGCCGTGTAGAGCAGCCTTGGCCAGATTTTCCCCGCTCCGAACTGCACTGGTTAGAGCGCCGTGTAGAGCAGCAACACACCGGCCATGTCCTGCACCGCTCCGACGCTACCAACGATGCGATGGACTCTGCATTGCTACAGAGATGGACCGCAAATTTTGTCTTCAGAAACGTGAAAGAGCGCAAAGCAATGCACGAGATTTCGAACGCGCAAGCGCTCGCATCTGATCGTCTTGCTTCTATTCTATGCTCATGACCTCACTGGCAGCTGATGTGAACGTGGTGGCCAATGCGGCCAGGTCGGGGCGATAGCGCGCAACTGTGCCGTTTTCTTCTCCGGCTTCTGCCTACGCTGCTCGGCAGTAGCTTGTCGGCGTCTCGTGCCGTCCACGCTACGTCTTGTCGGTGCTCCATCGGCAACACGCCGTCTCAGCACCACCTGTTCTCTGCTGTCCCTGGGCGCCCCTGCTGCAAACGGGTCGGCACCCTCCAACAGCGACGGAAAACGATGCCTTGACATGACAACCACGGCGACGCGGCAGGCGCAGTTTGTGCGACACCTCGCCCGCCTTGCACGGGGCGGGGCTGGGGCCTCAGGCCGGGCCACGCCGACGACGGCTCCCCGGCCGCCACCCCTCACCGCCACGCCGGGCAACAACAACGCGCACGCCGCACCGGGAGGTTGTGGCCGACGCTACTCGGTGGTGCTGTGGGGTTTCCCGCACCTCAGCCTCGCCGTGGGTGTGGCCGCCTTACAGGTAGCGATGGCAGTGCGGTCATTGCTTTCCAGGCTCACGAGAGAGGGGTCTGGAGGTACTGACGCCGGGAAGGTGTCGTCCAGTGCTGGCGACGCCACCTACTGGCGGCCTGAGAGGCCCTTGATCGCCAGACCCGCACCCGCGAGCTGTCAGTTGGCCGGCCAGGTACCCAACCGTGTCAAGGCACGTGGCGCAGCCGCTCAAGCGTCCACCCTTCGAGTTGACCGCAGCCGCGCCTCCCCCCACACGAGCTGGGCCGACTGGTACACTCACTGCCAATCGAGTCGGCTCCTGCCTTGTTGACAGCGCGTTCCATTCCACCCGGCACAACGCCCGCCGCCCCCAACGACCGTCAGTTCCCCCCTGTTCTTCTGCCTTTCTTCACCGTTCCGTGTATCGTGGACGTGGATACCGGTTTGGCGCGCTAGCCCCCTCCCCACACACACCCACAGAATGAAGGTTGACGGCCCGCGATGCTCGTCTCTTTGGCAGCCCGCAGCCACCCGGGCGCGCGGTGGCGACCGCGGCGTTGGCATTGGGTTGCTCCGCACCCGCGCGGGGTGAAAGTGCGAAACGGAGACGGAGAGGGTGGTGATGGGGGGATCTCCAGGCCCGTGTTGGGTGCCCTGCCACCTCGCGAGGCGGGTCTCGTGAACTCGGGGCACGTCCCTCATGCCGCCACTCGGTGAGCGGGGGTCTGAGGGGTCGGGCCGGCGGGCGACCCGCCGCCCCGTGTATGCCAGGGACACCCCCTCTGACCGCGCGCTGCGGGGTGGCGCGGCACGGCGAGTGGCCATATATACCGGGCGGGGAAACGTCTCATGTTGTGACCGTCACCATCGTCTCACACACACACCCACCCGCCCGCCACCATCCAACGCACACACGCACCTTTACACACCACGCACCGCGTCTCCACTCTTCTACTTCACACCCGTCCGCCCCCCCCCTCCCCCCCCTTGTCTCTCTGCGCGGGTCTGGCCACTGTCCAACCCGCCCACTTCTCCATTCCGACCCCGCTCCTCCCCGCCACCTCCACCGTCATGGCGCCGACCCTCAAAATGCTTGTCGCCGCCGCCGTGGTTGTCGCCGCCACCATTGCCACTACCGCGGCGGCGGCCACCCCCGTGTGCTTCACCCCCTTTGACGCGGAACTGGCTGGCCGCACCTTCACCGCCACCGGGTCTGGCGGTTGCCCGCCCAAGTCGGTGACCGCGACGCGCTACGTGACGATTACCGGCAACAGCATCTCGTACGACGAGTTGTCGCCCACGGGCGTGCGGCTGCAGACGACGGTCCTGTCGTACGGCCGCGCGTGGGTGACGCCGACCATCACCACCACGGACGGCCGCGGGCGGACGGTCAAGTCGGGGCCCTGGGGGGCGCCCGGCCGCAACCGCTTTGTGGCGGGCCTGTCGGCCCTGATCCGGGTGACGGTGGGTATGGCGGCGGGGTGCAGCGACAACCGCGGGCTGTGGGGGGTTGTCTCCTTCCTCCGTGTGCTCGCTTTCCAGTTCCAGCTGCCTGCGGCGTCGCGCGTGTGCGTTGCTTGAGCAGGGGGGGCCGTGCCTGACCGGTGCGCAATGCCGTGTGGCCATTGGCGTGTGCTAGGTGATAGGTGCGTGCAGCAAGCAGGGGGGCGAAGAGTGGGGGGGGGGCGGATGGTGAATCCATGCGTTGGAAGTGTTGTTGGGAGATGTTGCCGGTGGAGTGGAGCGGTGGGACGTGGTGCATTTGTGAGTGGGACGGAGTCCCAAGAACGTACATAGCTGGATGCGCGTCTGCATGGTCGGGGGCTGTGTCCCTTTCGGACGACAGCTTATTTATTGGCGCGCGCCCTTTTTCGTGTTGCAACCCTTGCGCACACCGTGGGGTCCTGTGGCCCAGGTCCTGTATGGATCTCAAAATGGTCCCTCCGCACCGGCGCGCCCGTTGCTCTCCCTCTGTGCCCGCGTCCTCGCCCATCCGCCGTCGCTCTGGATGCCCTGGTGGAGCTGGGATGCCTGGTAGGCCACGCCGTGTGCCTTTCCCCCAGTGCGGGCGGCCCGCCACGCCGCCGGTGGGGCCCCAGAGGCGGGCGCCCGCCTGCTCATCGCCGTCCCCGCCGGGGGCGGCGCGTCGGCCCTCAACGGGCCCGCGTCGCCCACCCGCTCGTCTCCCGCCCACGTCGTGCGGGCGCCCGTGGACGGCGCAACAAGGAGGGGGGGAGGGGGCAGGGGGTGCGGGAGCCCCACGGGGAGGTGGCCCCCACTTTTGGGCGGCCGCCGCCACAGAGGCGACGGGGCGCCGCCGCGGGCGCCCGTCGGCCGCTGGACCGCGTCGGCGCGCCGGCCGTCTGCGGCCCGTGGTTGGCACGCGACGGGCGCCCCGCGTCGCCGGGCGGCCGCGCGCCTGGCAGCGTCGCCGGCGGCCGCCCCGCTGCCGCCGCGGCGGCGTGGGGCGGGGGTGGGGGCGTCGCGCCGAGGGGCGGCGCCCCGCCCCTCGGCGGCGCCTGGGCGCGCGGGCGGCAGCGGCGGCGGCGGCGGCGGGTCCGCCCCGTCCCCCCGCCGCCGTCAGGCGGCTGGTGGGCGTGCGTCGGTCCCCGCGCCCGCCGCCGCCGTCGGCCGTCGACGGCGTGGCGGACGGTTTGCACGCGCGCGCCGGCCCCCGCCGGCGCCGCCGCCGTCTCTGCCACTCGTCTCTGCGTGTGCCGCCGCGGCTGCGGTGCCGGGGCTCGGGCGGCCGCCTCCCCCCATCCCCACAGGGAAGATGGGCTCGACCGCGCACCCCCTCATGGGGTGCGCGGTACTCACCATGGGGTGCGCGGTCGCGCCGCTCTCCCCTGGGTCCATCAGGAGGATGGAGCTGCCTCCGCCGCGGGCGTCCCATGCGTGGACCGGGCTCCCTCCCCGCCATCCAGCGCCGTCGCAGTAATTACACAAATTTCACCAAGACAGCTTGTTGTCCACGGTCTCCCAAACCTAATTTTGTCACACCTTGGACCATCCCGCCAGCACAGTATGATCTGACTGTGTTTCCTTTTCCTTCACCCATGAGCAGGGTTGCAAGATTTCAACGAAATCATCATTAATGGTTTCTTTCTCGACAATTATCAATAAGTATCGTCCATGGTTTCAGAAACCATCAGTGTCAAGAAAACGTACTTAATATTGGACGTTCCCAAGGGTGTGACAGCCTCTTCGTTCTCCTCTGGTACGTTTGCAGCCTCTAAGGCGAACACGATGCCCACGCCACAGGCGCCCGACGTTGCGCCGCCTCACGGCTACAACGTTGCTCACCTTCCCCCCCCCCGAGCCAGCAGCTGACGGACTTGGCCTGTGACAGCCCGACCGACACTGACGGTGTCGACGCCGGCGGGGTCGACGCTGGGCGGCGGGATGCCGGTCGACTTGACGCTGGTTGGATCGTTGCAAAAGACGGGGGTGCAACCAAGCGGCGTGCAGCCGGCCGTGGTGTAGCCGAGCGGCGTGCAGCCGGTCGGGATGGAGCCGACGAGCGAGTGGAAGCTTGGCGCTGGGGGCTCGGTGCCTACCGACGGGGAGCCGGGCGGCGCGGAGCTGGGCGGCGGGCCTATGGGGGCACACGACTCCTTTTAGATGCGCCAACAAACGGGAAGCGTGACGCCGGCCGACGCGACGGTGACTGGCGGGGCGCTGGGCTGGTCGACGCCAACCGGCGTAGTGCCGGGCGGCTGGAAGCCAAGCGGCTTGGCGGTGTCGGAGGTCGGGCCTTCGCTCGTAGGCGACGGAGGCGGCGCCGTCGGGCTTGACGGCGACTGAGGCGGCGCTGTCCTGCTTGACGCCGAGCGACTCGCCGACGACCGACTCGACGCCGTCGGGCGTGACGAAGTCCGGCGTAACGTCGTCTAGCTTGCCTGCGGTGGGCGAGGCGCCGCCGGGCGCAGCGCCTGGCTGCATCCAGCCGAGGTTGCTGGCGGGGGCGGCGGGCGCGCTGACAGCGGCTCTGGGGACTGTGGGCGCGGCCGTGCTGCCAGGGGCGGGCAAGCCAGAGGAGGAGGAGGGGGGGGAGTAGGCCGAGGAGGGGTTGGGCATGACCGACGTGACGGACGAGGCGGTGGTGGACGTCCGAGCCAGGTTCACGGCCAGTGACTGCCGGCAAGCGCTACACAATTACATGAAGGCGCCGCCACGCTCCATGTTCAGACCAACCTGCGGCTCTGCTGACGTCGCACTCACTAGACTAAAGTCGTTCTCATGGTATTAGACGCCCCAAAAAAGCGGCGTATCTTGACAAAATCAGCTCATATGGTGCCCACACTTGGTAGATAGTATGTGTAGCGAGTCTAGACTGGGCGGACGAGAAGGATGGCCGAGAAGCGCATTGTAACTCTGCCATCTGTGGGTATCTTCCTGGTTTTGTAGCTGTGGGCTCCCAAAATCACAAGATCGCGTGACTCCCTAGCGATTCGAGATCAGCAGGATTCCCAGAACGAGCAACTCCTCAAGCTACTTCTTCAATGAAAACAGAACAGTCCTCGTCGCCACAGGAGACCATGCAGTGAAGCGCCGTTTCGGAGTGAGCGCGAGGACGGCGCCTGAACGGCAATAAGTTGCTTTAGACCGTGTATGACTACTCTGCCTCCATCGCTGACGACCCCTCCGACCCGGCATCCGAGTCACCGACGTCTGACTCGGACCCCGCCGCTCTCCCTATATCACGGCCGTCAGCATCGCTCTCCCCATCCGACTCCTAGTTCACACCGTCGCCCTCCGCCTCCTCCAGCTCGATGGCCTGCTCATCAAGACGCTTCTCCACCTTCCCGGCCGATACTTTGGCAAACTCAACGGCCGCCAGCTCCTCCAGACGGGCCAAGAAGAACGACACATTGCACTTGCGCAGTGCCACTTTCACCGTCCTCCACACCATTTCAACGGGGTTTAGCTCTGGATGAGCCACGGGGGAGAGAAGCACTGACACGCCGAACTTCTCGGCCAGGTCCTGAACAAGAAATCTCGGCGTTGGTCGGTTGTTGGACGCCTGCTCGTACATCTGCTTCACCGTCATCGATTGGCGCCACGTGGTTGGCCACCCGTCGGGGACAGCGTCCTGCGACTCGAGCCAATCGGCCAGGTCGGCCTTTCTCATTTTGGACGAAGCAGGTCGAGTTTCGGCGGTCAGCTTCATATGGTAGGGGGCGCGGTCCACGACGAGAACGCCTCCTCGAATCTTGGGTAGCACTGTCTGCTCCAGCCATTTCAGCCACAGGTCGGAGTTCATCTCCCCGTGGTAGTCGCCCGACTTCTTCTTGCCAACGAATACGAGTCCCGCGTCAGCCACAAGACCGGTCTCTCGCGACCCCACGCGTGCGATAATGATCCGCGCCCCCTTACCCGACGGCAGGTCGAGTTGCGCTTTTAGTCCACCGTCAGCCCACGTTCGCCGAGGCGTCGTACTGTTTTTCGCCCACGTCTCATCTGTGTCGTAAATCGTGCGCCCGCTTTCTCGATAGGCGCGCAGTTTCTCGATGAACGATTCCCTCTGCGCGATGACTGTCCGCTTTTCACGAGCGACGTCGTGATGGTGAGGCCCGGCCTTACACTTGAAGCCCAGGTCGTGCTTTCCCCGGTGCAGCGTCGCGCGGGTCCACTTGTAGTTGGAGGGGGGTCCACTCCAGGGTGACATAGCAGCCTGCACCTCCAAGTACGCCAGAGTGCTGTCCAAGGTAGGAATAGCACGATTCTTCTACTGTTCGTACACCGCCGCGCGCACGCGGCTGAGCTCCTCCACTGGGACGCGGCGATTTAAAGGACGGCGCTCGGGATCGCCCGAGGCAGGCCGGGCATCTGCCCAGCCCTCCTGGCCGACGCGAGTCACCGTACTACTGCTCAAACCCTCAGCTCGCACGACGCGCCTCGTGGGCTGGTTGAGCATCGTCGGGCTCCTAGCGGCCTTCTCAGACTCAAAAAAGTGCCTTAGGTTGGACAAGATCAGGGCTACGTCGCGCGTGATGCGGCGCATTGCCCACCGGCGAGTGCGCGGTGTCTGCCTGACGGTGCGCGGAGACGGCATGCTGACGTAACGGGGGGGGGGGGGAGGGGGGGGGGGGGGGTGGGTGGGGGGGGGGGGGCGGGAAGGGGGGTGGGTGAGGGGGGAAGCCGCGCGGAACGACGTGGACTGGGTGCCGATCCCGAGTCAGCAAGGCCACGCTGCCAGCTGGAGTCGTCGTGGGGTATCACTACGCACAGTTGACGATCCAGGGCACTAAGCGTGCGCGCGCGCGCCATCAGATCTGTCGCCATCCAGACAAAAAAGGCGGGCAACAGAACAAGCAATGTAGATCAAATCCTGAGTAAGTAGAGTCCTTCCCAAATTGTGCACGACTTGAACCACGATGCAATAAATGACCTTCTCTTTTTCTCTCCTCTTATCTGTTGCTCCCCCGCCATGTTGAAGCTATGGCTACGTCACCACACAGCCTTCGAAACTTCCTTGTGATCCTTTGGCATAAGCAGTGAAGAAACCCGGGCGTGTCGACCAGACGTCGAGCCACAAGAGCGCGACAAGGGCAGAAGCGCATCCTCATCTTCTCTACTTTTCTTCACCTACGTGAATCTTCACAAACGTTCCCGGCACGCGATGTACACCATCTTCTACAGAATAGAAGTGTGTGGCGTTTAATTCACTCTGCAACAAGTTTCAGCTCAATCGTACATGTAGAGGCAAGACCATGGGCAGAACAAGTTGGGTATCTATACATGCGTCTAATAAAGTGAGATAGACTTGAGGCATTTACCACTGCCACCATCCAGTTTGTAAGCGTGCGGGATCCCCGCCCCCTGCACAGGCCAACAGTATCCCCGCCCAGCCCCCCAGCTCGTTGCCGCACACGGTTGCCAAAATCCCGTCTACGTCATAGGTGCAGGCCTGCCGCTGCCCCCCCGCGCGCCGGCTGGTACAAGCGACGTACGGGCTGCCACGAACGGCGGTGCGTGGCCAGCTGGCGCGGGCGGGGGGCGGCGAGGGATCTCCCGCGAACGTGGTGCCGGCGCAGTGGGGCCAAACCCGGGTACCTTACCGATTCGTGATTTTGTGCTAAATGCGTGCGCGCACGGCTGTCGCGCGTGTGTCGCACGGCCTGACATCCTTGCGCGGTTTTCTGTTTTTTGGCCCATTCTGCAGGCAAGATGTAAATCTCGAACATTTATCTCGCTCTTGCCAACAGATGTAGTGTCATGTAGGTTCGTCACGCGGCGCAAGATGTTTAATGTCGAACACATAATGTTCCCTCATGCCAGCTTCGCTTGACATGAAAAATAGGCGAGCCCTTCACAGATTGAAGCACGAACAGTGCGTGGCCGCCATGTTTCTGCAGTAGCCGCAGTCCCTATTTGCGCTGCCGCTTGTCCAGCGGGAGTCACCGCAGGCGCTGCAGGGGTCACATCATCTGCCCCATAGGCCGACTCGGAGCCCTCTGCCGACGCAGGAGTCGAGCGACGGCGCTCCATGCGCCGCGGGGGGTGCCCTGTCCCAGATGCACTCGATGCCGCGCCGCCGATCCCATCAAAAATGGTTGGCACGCTCGGCAGCACAGGCATATCTGTAGATGCGGTCGATAAACTCGAAGGTGCGGTGTTGCCCTCAACGCTTGCCGGAGAGTCGTCCTCCGGACCCTTCAGCGTCAGGAAGAACTCGTACACGCCGCCTTGTCTTTCAGCATCGTCGGCATTGCAGATGCTTTTCTGGCAGTGCACCACGTAATTGTTGAGGTTATGCCAGGAGTTGTCGAGCAGGAACGGCAGCTGGACGAACACGGAAATGCCACCGTGAGACTACGCCACAGTGGACTCGACGACATTAACGAGATAGGGTGGCTGGACCACAACTGCTTGTGCGTCAATCTCGAGAATGGCGTTAACAGCAGCGGTGTGCGCCTGGTCAAGCTTGCTTTGCAGCTTCCCAGGCCGCAGCGTGCGCACGGACGTAGGGCCGGAAGCGGCGCCCGAGCCGACGGGAGCGGCACTGCGCGAGCCTCGTGACGTCCTCTTGGAGATGACACGAGTCGGTGACACCAGCGGCCTGGTACGGCACGTCGTGGTTGGCGAGGACGCCGATGACGGCCTGCCCGACCCTGACCCGTTCGGCGAGGCGGCATCCGTAGGCTTTCCCAAACGAAAGTGCGACGAGAAAGCGTCGATCAGGGGCTGGGAAGATGCGTCGGGGACGTGAACACTTGACCAGGCGATGAGGAAGCTGGTAACTCTTCTTTCCACGTCCTCGTTGGCGTAGCGCGGGCGACAAAGGCTCGGCACTTTCTGGCCCGCCGTGCGCCCAACGCATTGCAAGCTGGTCATCACGGTCGTCGCGTCAGGAGAGACTGGGACATAGTGCAGCGGTGCCGCAGCGCTCGCGGTCGCCAGCACGACCTCGCTCCGCCGCTCCAGGTAGCTCGCTAGCATTGAAGAGCGGAATTTGTTCGGGTTGAGGAAGGTGCTGACGAGCGCACCATTGAGCTGCGGCGGCTGACATTGAAGATTCTTCTTGATCTGGGCGGTGTGATTTCAGAAGAGAGTAAGAAATAATGCAAGTAACAATGGAGGTATCGCCAGCGGAAATGTTAGAAATGTGGTCCCCTTCCGACACAGACTGCAGCCTAGACGCAGCAACCCACATTCTGCTGACCAAACGGAGAAGAGCAACAACGTACATTGATACGCTCCTTGACGCCAACCTTTGCATTGTCGTCTTCGGCCACCCCCATGGCCTTGTTCAGGAACTGAGCCACGTCCGCGGCCGAGGCGCTCTGCAGCTCGAGCAAGAGGTAGTTTCGAAGCGCGGTAGCGTCGGCCTCGTTGTGCCAAAAGACCACGTTGCGCAGAACAACGATGATGTGGACGAGCAGGAGGACAGGCACATAAGGTGGCGAGGCAGAGCCCCGAGGACCGCCAGAGATGACAGTAGCACAGATGCCAAGCACCATGCGCACAACGTTTTACGGACTCATGACGGAGAGCTGCTGCAAAAGCAGGGCAAGATGGGGTAAGATGGGGCGACGAGGGTCGGGGGGAGACACGGGGGCCCACTCAACGCACCTTGGGCGCGCGGAGGGGAGCGGGGCCTAAGAGGTGAAGCAGGGAGCCGCGGAAAGCCGGAGGGGTGGGGAATTGCAAGAAGCCACTGGGGTGGGGGTGCACGACAACCAGCGTGAAGAGAGAACCGAGAAACTTCGGCGGGGATGGGAGGGCAGCGACGGTTGGTCCAACGGGCGACACAAACGGTTCGTCCGACGGGCGACACTGCAGCTGCGGTAGCGAGACATAAGTATAACGTTGCCGTGCACTCGTGCGACAGCACAAATGCCAGCCCAGCATGCAAAGGGCAGATACAAAGTTTTACGTCCCGCGCCACACTGGTGTGGCCGAGTCAGTTGATGATACCGACCGTCGCGGTGGCGTGCGGCCTTCTCACAGACGACTGGTCCCAGACGCTCGCGTCGAAGGCGGGGGGGGGGGGGGGGGGGGGGGGGGGGCGGGGCGGGCCGGGG
>Ga0114953_1003512_pt1 | contig 10662 bp, 11 predicted proteins | sample SidtaG_FD_87298 | JGI IMG/M metagenome (GOLD analysis project Ga0114953, IMG submission 87298) | Marine algal microbial communities from Sidmouth, United Kingdom - Sidmouth_Male2 metaG | ecosystem: Host-associated > Algae > Red algae > Unclassified | place: Sidmouth, United Kingdom | collected...
AGGATGGGGGGCAGGACGAAGGGCAGGGAGTGGGGGAAGAAAGCGTTTGCAAGGAGCTGAGGGACGTCCGTCGAGGTATTGCAGTCTGCTCAATTTTTCCGGTGTGAGTCCCAACAGAACGAAATCAGGACGGAAACCTATTGGCCAGCAGCATGTATCCGTCTGAATGGATGGCTGAGAGTCAGTCGTGATTGCGTTCTGTTCCGACCCAGACAGGCAAAATTGAGCAGACTGCAATACAGAGCCCGCACTTTAATGCCACGAGCAACCCTTTCTGGCCCTGCCAGAGTCCTTGGGCAGTCTTGCACGGCCGAGCGGTGCAAGCCAATCAGCTGTCGATTTTCGTTGCAAGATTGCCGGCGATCCGCACAAGGCCTGGCGTCCAGATCAACCTCGGACGCCGAGGCCGGGTCTGCTGCTTTCCTCACCACCCCGTGCTGACAGTGATCTCGCCTGAGTGCACCGGGGGCGAGGCCCCTCCTGAATTCGTGAAATTGCATCATTACAGTGATACACAAGCCTGGGACTTGGCCGTGTGAGCTTGACTCTCGTTGTCTTAGCCGTTGCACATGCCATCCGAACCGAATAATTGTGTCGCCAGATCCCCGACCTGCCATTCCAAGCCGTAGGCTGCGGTTTCGATGGGGCACCACACTGTGTCGCCCCCAAATCGCCTGAAAGTAACCAAAGAAGCGCGATGGCGGAACCGCCGACGATCTGGCTCACCTCTCGCGGGCAGTGGAAGGGCGGCTCGCCGACCTGTGGTCTGCGGGGCTGTTCATTGAACGCCCCGCATATGATCCGCAGGGCGTGGCCATCCCTCAGACTCGTGATTATGAGATTCACAGCAATGGGAGACCCTCTTATCGCGATTTCTGCCCTCCAGCCGACATGCGAGATATTCATATCTCCATTGGCTTCGACAGGGGAGGTGACCCATCTTCTGTGAAGGTTGTGATGGTTTTTCTAAACCAAGAACACCGGAACAGACTTGGAAGTACTCTCCTCGTGGCAGTATGCCCAGAGTCCAAGGACAAGTACCCTGAGGTGGATGCCATACTGGCTCCACATGTGGCACAGTTCGTTTACTACGACTGAGCTACACTGGGGTGGTGGGTGGTCACAGACGGGCGGTGCGGGTGTTTGTCAACAGCGACTTCCCGGCCATAACCAACACGGTTGGCCATAAGGGGCACAGCGCGTCCATGCCTTTCCCCTGCTGCCTTCGCATGAAATGCCCCACAGAGGCCCACTCCCTTCTGCATGAGGCATTTGGGACCCTGCAGGACTTGGACTGCACCCATCCCCCCAGGACGGCGGCGCACTTGCGGGAAATGCAAGAGGCGTATGGGGGCTTGGGGCGGACCCCGGCCGAACTTGGGTTGGCTACACACATGTCGGTGGAGCGGTCACTGGTCATTGTTGTGCCACCTTCCCAAATCGTGCCCCTCCCACTTCATAACACGATTGGTATCACAGCTCGGCTCCTGCGGTTTGCAATTGAAGCTGTATCCCAAGAACGCGGCCCCGCGGACGGTCGGCAGTTTGCGCACCGACTGGCGGCTATTTTAAGCGTCAACATTGGCGTCGAGCCTGTGCCCTACCACGGGGGCAACTTCATCGGTCGGCACTGCCACACAATCGCTTCTGCCTGCGGTGAGATTGTGGAAGCGCTGCGTCCTCTCGAGTCTGCTCCCCGGCTCACCTCCTATGAGCGCGCTTGGGAGCTCTGGCGGGGGGTGCTTTCAACCCTCCACCGAGCGGCGCTTATTCCCCCCGCCGAGCTGGCACGGTTTAAGGCTGGTGCACGGGCGTTCGTCAGACTCCTCCAGGGATCATTCCCTTGGATGAGCATTTCGCCCAAGCTCCATATGCTGTTTGCCCACTCTTGGGAATTCATGGGGCTGTGGGGCAGCACGGGACTGTACGGGGAGCAAGCCATCGAATCATAGCATGGTTTCTATAGCCAAAACGCTCCCCTGTTTACCGCTGAGACGGCTCTGCTGTCCTGCCGAAAGATGGTGCAGACGATGGCGCTGAGCGGCGTGGCGTCGGAGGCCCTGCGGCGGGCGAAGGCCACAATTCGCAAGCGCAAGGCGGCGCCCCGCGGCGCGCTGCGGCCTGGGGACCGACGATTGCGGCAGAACAAGACATGGCGGCGCGAGTGCCTCGCGACGCTGCAAAAGAGGATAGATAACAGGGCCAAGTGGGCCAAAGACCAGTTTGAAGAGGGCAATGGCGTGATAGAAGCGTACGCTAAGAAATCGATTTTTTTTGCTACGGGTGGTCTTTCTCACAGGTGGACCGCTGGGTGTGATCTTGGGGCCGGGGCTTCCACCAGGTGGGCTTGTTGGATGTCCGACGTCCTGCGAGCCCAAGGCGGATCAACAGCCGGGTTCCCCACTGTGAATGGAATGAAGCTGGTGTCACATGCTGATTGGTCCACGGGCTTTTCACTCTGAAAAGTGGTCAACGTGGAAGCCGTAAGTGTATGATGTTTGAGCTCTACCGACAGCTTTTGCGATGGCCAATAGAAAGGTATAATTGTTGAACCGAGCCAATGAGGTGACAGCCTGGGCCCTGAAATCCAAAAGAGCCGCTCGAGGCGGTCTTAACTAAATATTTAGGCCTGGGCATGGACCAAGTCACTTCTTGACCATGTCAATTCGCTGACGAGAGGTTGGAATGGTAGGAACTTCAGAAAGGTAAAGATGTCAACGCTTCACTGTAAACGTTTGCATTGGCTGACCTCATCGACTCCTGGCTACCGAGGGTCAGGAGCCGGTGGAGTGGAAACTCGGCAACCGGCAACGGCCGCCTGCTGTGCCGCCAGCCTCACTTCCGCCACGCTGACCGTACTCCCAACCCCCCCTTTCCACATGCCTTGTAGCCGGTGGTTGTTGCGACAGCGCCGTTTTTCAAACGGTCGACCGGCTACAGTACGCCCCCCTCGGATTGCACCCTGCGCTCGTGCCGCTTCGCATACTGTCAGCGCGCGCGTTGCCGCGGCTGTCGGCGGCGCAGCTTCCACGGCCACGCCTGCCGGGCGGTTGGTGGCCAAACGAGGTTGGCCATCAACGCCCCCGCGCCATTGTCTGATGGCGGCCTCATCGAGGGGCGGGTCTGCTCCATCCGCCACACGAGCAGACAGCCCGGGTGGGCGCGTGCGCACCCCCGCGGCGCCTCGTGCGCGCCAGCGCGGCGCGGCGTGACGCGCGCGTACGCGGCCCGCCGCTGACGCCGCCACCCACCACGCGTCGTGCGCAGCGAGCTGGCCGACGGCGCGGCTACGGCATGGCCAACCCCCACACACGTCCGGCCGTTGGAGAGTGGGTGGCGCGGTATGGCCAGACGGGGCTGTCAAATGCGGCTGGGAGTTGGTGCGGGAACCGGCGCGAGCAGCCCCATTGACGACGGCAGCGGCGGTGGCGGCACCCACCAGTGGTGCCTCACGGACAGTGCGCGGCTCCCGGTGGGTGCAGTAGCACGCGCCGCGCTGTGCTACCGCACCAACTGTCCGGGTTCTGTGCCACTCTAGCGGAACGAGCGTCCCGTCCCGCGCCGAGTACCCTTGGCTTCACTGCTGTCTGCGCTGCAGCCTCTGCCGCCGCCTCGTCCGCACCGACCACCCAGACAAGGCTTCACTGTCGGGCCACGGGCGGGCGCCGCGGGCCAAACGAGAAAGAAGCTGTGCGCTCCACCGCCGTGCCATCAACAAGCCACGCAGTGTCGCACTGGGTGCTGGCTGTTGCGTGGCGGTAGTGCCAGGAGTTGGACGGCGCCCGCCTCGGACTGTTGACGGTGGCGTGCAAGTGGTAACTCGCCCGCGGCCCAAAACGCCTGCGAGGACCACCGCAGCGGCTCTGCTCAACCTACCCCACCCCTCCCCCCTCTGCCTTGTTTTCAGCAGGACAGGACTTCGTGCCCAGCCAGTGAGCACCAATCCGTGGCCCTTGCCGCCGTAGTCGGGCTCACCTTTCGGACGTGGACAAACCCGTTGCGTCTGCCAATCTAGGCCCAGTGCCGTCGAGACGCCTTCTCCAATTCCCTCGTGGCCAAGGATCCCCCTGCACCGCCGCTCCCACCGCTGAGGCGGCGGAAGTGTCGGTGAGGCCCGCAGCTTGCGGCTCGCAGACGGACGCTAGGGACCTCTGCTGTCCGCCGTGGAGCTTGTGGGGGGGGGGGTTCAGGTGGGGGGGTTGGTGCGTGAGCGGAGCGGCGGCGCGCTTGCGCCGACGGCCGCGTGTGCCTTTGCTCGTTGCAGAGAGGAGGCCGCCGCCGCCGCGGCGCCCCACGTGGCCCGCGCAGTGTGCGGGGGGCGGTGACACCTCCCAACGAGGGAAGCGTTTGCCGCAAGGGGCCCCGCCGCCCGACGCGCCGTCGATGCCCAGCGCCCGCGTTGACCCACGAGGTGCCCTTTTGTCAATCACCACTGGGCGCGTCGGTGGGGGCGCTCCCCAAAGCCGCCACCGGACGTGGTCGCCGGGCGGGCCACGCAGCGGCCGCTCGCGGGGATTGCGTGGGTTTCGCTCCCGCCGTCGCCGGCGTCACGCCCGAGCGGCCCGCGCCCGCCGCGGTTGGGGTGCGGAGACCCTGCACTCGCTCCATCGGCCGCCGCCCGAGGTGCCCATTTTCTCCCCCTCCCCGCCGTGCTCACGTGGGAAGCGGCTCCTCGCCATGCCGCCGTTCATGCGGGTGGCGGACCCGTCGCCGCCGCCGTCCCCCCCAACCCCGCCAACGTCGCGCATGGTAGGCGGCGAGGCCGTGGGCGGTGGGCGCAACTCCCTCGACGCCGCCACCGCGTCACGCCAGTCGATTGGAAGCCCTCCACCCTTGTCTGTCGGCAGCACCCTGACGATCACCACTGTCGGCTCGACCGTGTCAACGTCGACGGGCGCGGTGGCCGACGACGTGGCGTGCCTCGCTGGTCGCCACTCGTTTAGTACGGCGCCGACGGGGCGCCTCCGGCGCCGCTCATCGGCGGCGCTGCCGCGTGTGCGCTCATCCAAAGCAGGTGCCAATGGCTTCCTCTCCCGTCTGACCACGGGGGAGGGTGGTCGGCTCCACCGCGGTCGCAATGGTGGCGGCGGCGCCACGTGGAGCACGAGCTTCAAAGTCGGGCCTCGGGCGGCGGCGGCCACGGCCGACGACGTGGTGCCGCGCGGCGGCCTCGTCGGTGGCGACGCGAGCACGACGCATGACCGCGTCGCGCGCCTGCGCACCCGCGGCGCGGTGGCCACCGCGTCGCTCGTGCCGGGCGAGTGGGACGCGGAAAATGAGGAGGAGATGGCGGAGCTCGCCGCCCGCGTCAAGCAGCAGGCCGTTGCGGAGCGGCGGGCGACGGGGGGGGGCCGGGGGCGGGGCGTGCCCAAACCCCAAAACGTCAAGGTCAACCTCATGCGCCAAGCAGTGGTGCGAGAGCCGGCGACGCTGCGGCTGGCGCGAGGTGGCCGCAGCCCGGTGCACGACGGGTTTGTGGTTGTGGCGAATGCGGTGCGGAGGGAACGTACGTTGGTAGTCACGCGCCGGTGGGTGCGATGTGGGTGGGTGGGTAGCGCGGGGAGGAGGGTCGTGGAGTGCACAACGGCGGCACCCTTCCACTGCAGTGCGTGCCGCGCATGTGTCAATGCTTCTGCGAGGGTGGCGGGCGCGACAGGTGCGACTACCAGAGCCTGAGTGAGCTCTTGCATGTGTTCCTTGCTTCTTTGAAACATGGAGGTCTGCTGAGACTGACTCGCTTCATCAGTTCGTATCCGTTCTTGTCTCTCACGCTGCTCCCGTGTTGTACCTGCTCTCCCCGGTTTGTACTGACTTTTGCGCCGATTGCCTGTCTCGAACGCGCTCCCCACCACAGTTTTCGACCTCTACTACATGCTTGCATCGATGAGCAAGCGCACCCTCGCCCTATCGTCGTTGGATATTGAGGAGTTTGTCGAGTGGCTCCCGGGCCTCCGTTCCTACCTCACCGACGTGCTGTTCACGTACGAGATGGACACGCTCATCCCCCTGCTCATTGAAACCATCCCCCCTCGAAACCAGACGACTCTGCTGCGGGCGCACCCGCGGCCATTGCAAGCAATCCATACAACCATACTGTCGCTGCTCGAGGCTGTCGAGTCGACGCCTACGACGTATGCGCACCAGCCGCCGGGGGCGCTGCTCAAGCAAATCCTGGTGGCCGTCGACGACTTTGCGCCAGTGGTGCTCAAGCATCTGGACAACCTGTCGGACTCCTTCCTCCCCCCACTGGTCATGGCACTTGGCCTCCACTCCCGGCGGCGGTCGTCGACGACTGTAACGTCCATGGACTTTGCGACTGCGACGTCGCCCGAAGCTGCAGAACGCCTCGGTGCCGCTATGCGCGCCGGCCTCTACCAGGCCGTAGCGGGGGCGACCGACCCTGGCGCCGCCGCCGCCGCGACGGCGCGGCCGCTGCGGACGACCAACGCGATCGACGCGTGGAAGGAGCCGTTGTTGGGGATGTGTGGCGGCGGACCGCTAGCGCGCCTCAAGTGGAAGCGCGTCATTATTGACGGCGGGCGACGGTGGAAGCGGCAGCACGTGGGCATTGTGCGGCGCTTCTACAAGCGCTGGGCCGTTGAGTACAAGAACGTACGGGGGGAGAAGCCCATGGTGGCGGCGACCGACGAGGAGCACGTTGACCGCGACGTGTGGGGCAAGGCCGAGATTGAAGTCGACAGTGACTGCTGAGCTGGATCGGGTACACCTGTTGTTTTGCTTGCTTGTGTGTGTTCCGAAGCTTCACTGTGTACAGTCAGTCGACATGAGGGAGAAGAAAGAGGAAGAGGTGCAATGTGGAGGGCGAGTGGCACCCGGCGGATTCACGACTGTATCGTAGACGACTGGATTGAAACCATGGTACACTCCGTCCTCCATCGGCATGCATTCTCTGTCCGAGCGGCTGTAGTCGTGCGAATGAGAAAGTCACTGTGCATGAAATTTCAAAGAAAGACATGGATTGTGCACAGCTCCAGGAACTGGGCCTGCTGTCCGAACTTCGCTGAGAACGGGCAAGACCACTATCATGTGGCATACGACAGTCAACATCCGTGTTTGTTTCAAGCCAAGTCGGTAGAAAAACAGTCATTGCTCAGCTATGTCCTAAATGCTGGGTCGGGTGCGTCCAAGGAACCAGAGAGAGCAACGTGAAGTAGTCGCTGTGCCGTGAGGTCAGAAGCACGCTCTCAAAAGACAGGGTGCGCGCTTTTCTGAGCGTAACACCAGACTGGTGCGAGTACGCAATGTTGTGTACACTGTGTCGGCACGTCCTCCCCAGCAGCAGTGAGTGCACGCTCACTCTCAACCGTGTGATGAGGGCCAAGGACGTGCCACTGGTTTCACGGGTCAGGTAGCGCGGAAACGGTCGAAGGACCGCGTGAGGCACGCAGCAACACGGTACGGAAGTGGTGGTCGGACTCGCGGTGTTCTGAGCCATACCTCGCGCAATATAGCCTCTAGCTACTTCGGGCGCACGCCACCACCACCAGTCCTCGGGTTTGTTCGCGGACTCGAGTCGATCCGGTTGCGGTGGCGGATGGTGATGTATCTCCGCTGGCAGTTTGCAACACCACACTGGTGGCGGGTGCGCGGCTCCGCTCTGTGCACAACCGCTGCAGGCGCCGAGCTCGCGCGAGGGCTCGCGTCGGTCGCATCGCTGGTGCAGAATCGCAGGAGCAAAGGGTCCGCCACCACTGCGCGCAGGAGCCCCCTGCCCGTGAGCGAGATAGGGTCATGATCAAGCGCTGTTGTCTGCCACACAATCTCAAACGTGAACGCCCATTGGTCCATTCAGGGTCTCTTTTTTGCGCAGAGTGTCGCGGGTGGTGCAGGTGGCACATCTCTGGTTGTCATCTCAAGAAGTGGCGATTGTGGTCGCCCTGGAGGTGGTGGCGGCGCATGCCCCCCCCTCAACGGGAGGCTGTTTCCAGAGGGGAGGCGGGCCGCGCGCGGCAAGCATACGTCTAAAGGCCGGCTTGCCCAGCAGGACAACTGGCGCACGGCTGACCCCAACCACCGGCACGCCTCTCCTTCACATAACGGATCGACCCGCACCCCGCGCGCGTTGCACAGCGCCGATCGACTGTTTCCCAGCGCTTTCCTCACCGTCACTTCCCATTGCCCCGGCCTTCTCTGCTCTCCCACGTCCACCTGCCCCCACGCCGGGCAGCCTTTTTGCCGTTGCCGCCACCATGGCCTCGCAGCGCATGACGCCCCGTCGGGCCCCCCCCCCACTCTTGGCCGCCTTTTGTGCGGGCGCTGCCGTCCCCGGGGCTCTCCCCCGTCAGGCGCAGGTGCTCCCGCACGGCGCCTGGGGCTCGGCCGGAGGCCTCTCCATCTGCTCTGCTGCCGGCCGGCGGCAGGCGGGCCACCTGGCGCCTGTCCGGTCGCGGTCGCTGGCGGCGCCCACCCCCTCCCCCCCCACGGTTGCGCCGACTAAGACGGTCACCCGGGCGGCCATCCAGCGGCCCGAGCGCTACTCGTCGGCGGATTGGTGGCGCAACCTGGTGTCTCTCCCCCAATCGGTCGTCCTGCGCCGCATTAGCTCCCATGTGGCGTTCAACACGATTGTCGCGACGGTTGTGGTGTTTGTCCACCAGTACACGCCGGATGAGAAGATCTGGCACCTCTCTCCGCTGCCGCACGTCCTTCTGGGCACGGCGCTCGGGCTGCTGCTGAGCTACCGCACGTCGGCGGCGTACGATCGATTCTGGGAGGCGCGCAAGGTGCTCGGTGGCATGGTGAACGAAACTCGTAACATCATGCGCATGGCAGTGACTTCTCTCCGCCCGTCGTCGGCCGATGCAGTGTGCCGTCTGACCATCGCTTGGACGTTTGCGACCATGCACCACCTGCAGGGGACGGAGAGCGACGAGGGTGTCACCGAGTACCTGACGCCGGAACAAATGGTCACCGTCAAGGGTGTTACCAACCGGCCGATGGCCATTGCCATGCTCCTGGCGACGGCAGTTGCTGACGGCTTTACCGAGAAGGAGGAGGCGCTCGTGTCGGCACGCGCGGGCGTCGGTGCAGGCGCAACGACGGCCAACCTGCTCGCCGAGCGGCAGGAGATGGAGAAGCTGGTGACGCTCCTGGTCGACTACCTCGGCATGTGCGAGCGCATTGTGCTTACGCCTATCCCTCTCAACTACTCACGTCACACGTCGCGCTTCCTCAGCTTGTGGACGGCCTCCCTGACGGTTGTCCTGGTTGAGCTCCAAGGCCCCTTCCTCGTCCTGGACATGCTTTTCATCGCGTGGGCGCTTTTCGGGCTGGAGGAGGTTGGCCACATGATTGAGGACCCGCTGCAGCTGACCAAGAGCAGCCTGCCGTTTATCAATGTGTGCAACACCATCCGGCGGGACATCGAGCAGCAGGGGCTTGCCGTCCTCGCGCATCGGGCGTCGAAGACGGGCCTGGACGCCACCTCGGGGCCAGTGGTCACAGCCAGCGAGACGGCCAAGGAGCCTGCCAAGGTGGTTTGAGGACGTCCGTGTGCGCTGTGTGCATTGGATGGATGAAGGCGGGGCTAGGGTGAGTTGGGAATGGGGGCAGCTCGCCCACGCGCCTGTCGAAGCTTGGTTGCCCATCGCGCCGACCGTACAGTGGAGCGGTGGGAGCCGTCATTTTTTTCTTCTTGTATTCGCCTGGCGTGGCACGGTGTGGAGTGTAACTTAGTTTTTTTCTCGCTTTGTCTGTTTATTCAATGAAAAACAAGTGCTTGCGCACGACCACAGCCACCAGCATGGAGAATGGTACGTGTGCATCCGCCTAGTGCGGCGGTCAACAAGTGCACTATCAAGAGCTGTCCCATCAAAGTAAGCTGTGCGCAAGGAACGGCGTCCCGTGCGTCCGTATCCCACACTTTCCCACCATCCCCATCAACGTCTCCGCGGCTGGCCCTCTGCCATTGCCGGCGCCTCCTCCTCGTGGTACCTGACGCTGACGCTGTTGACGCAGTGCCGAGCGTTGGTGGCGGTAAAGTGCTCCCCCCGAAAAACGTGGCCGAGGTGCCCCTCACACGCGCGGCACACAATCTCGGTGCGGAGCCCATCGGGCACCGCCACGACCGCGCCATCGAAGCACGACTCAAAGGCCGGCCACCCGCAGCCGGCTTGAAATTTGGCCGCCGCCGAGTAGAGGGGGCTCGCACACGCCGCACACGCAAAGTGGCCCGACGGGGGGAAGAGCGCGTCGTAGGCGCCCGTGTGGGGGCGCTCCGTGCCCTTTTGGCGGAGCACCCGGTACTCGCCGCGCGTCAGCTGCCGACGCCACGCGGCGTCGTCCTGCACCGCCCCGCCGCCAACCGTCGGCGCGGCGGGGGGGGCGGGGGCCCCCCCCGCCACCCCGCGCACCCGCCCGTCGCGGGGCGCCCCCCGCCGGCGGGGGGCGCCGCCGACGGTGCGCCGCCGCACCGGCGGCGGGGCGGCCGCGTCGGTGGGGGCGCCGCCGCCCGCCCGCCGCTCGGCGGCGGCGGTGCGCCCTGCGCCGCCGCCGCCCCCCGCCGCAGACGGCCGCAGGGCGGCACCGCGCAGGGCGCAGAGGGATTTCTTGAGCGACGCACCCGCCGACCGCGTCACAGACGGCAGGCCCGCAACGTTGCGGCGGCGCGCGGGGGCGGCGGCGGCGGCGGCGGCGGCGGCG
>Ga0114953_1003516_pt1 | contig 10659 bp, 11 predicted proteins | sample SidtaG_FD_87298 | JGI IMG/M metagenome (GOLD analysis project Ga0114953, IMG submission 87298) | Marine algal microbial communities from Sidmouth, United Kingdom - Sidmouth_Male2 metaG | ecosystem: Host-associated > Algae > Red algae > Unclassified | place: Sidmouth, United Kingdom | collected...
AGGGATGCTGGGCAGGGGCCACTAGAGGCCCGGGCCTGAGACCGTGGCCCGTTGGGTACCGGTCCCCCCATGGTAGCGCCAGGGGGTCGGGATTGTGCACGTCCTGCGTCTTGTTTCTGAGGGAATATGAGTGTGTGCTTTGGGGTCATCGTGCGTGTTCGAATAAAGCATCGTGGAGTTCGCGTTACTGCCGTCGTTTTTGTGCGCTTCGCGCCCAGTGATCCCGGCGTTCGCGTTGTGACTCTGACGTAGCGTTCCGCATCCTGTGCTGGGTTCTCCGACGGGGTTATACCCCGTCGGCTGCTAGGGAAGGATCCACTACGGCCGCCAGTTCCGGGAAGGCATCGGCGTCGTCGGCGACGGCCGTGCTGACGGATTACGTGGATCGCTGTTGGGAGAGCCCCGCCCTGCAGCAGTGACGCCGCTGGCCGCGGCAGCTGCAGACAGCCGACCATTGTGTACCAACTGCCTGCCGGAACGCCTCTGGCCGCGCGCCATTGACGCTGTGAAAAAGGGCGGCCTCCCCGTGGGGTTTTCCGACCTCTCCCTTGCCACCTGTGGCGGCTGCGTGAGTGGCCGCGCCCCGCGCCGACGGAGTATAAGTAGTGGGGGCGGCAGTGGCGGCGGAGGAGGCTGCTACCGATGCGGTCGACCTCCTGCAAGACTCATTGGTGGCAACGCGGGTGATGGTGGGATATTGTTGTTGGCGTCGGTCAGGGCGGTGGCTGTAGCAGCCAGCCTGGGGCGACCGTGAGGACCGCGGCGGGGCGGCAGTGACAGCGTCTCCGGCGGCTGGGGGGGGAGGGGAGAAACGTCGAGTCATCCCACCGCCACCCCGGCTGTTAAAGCAGCGACTGCGGCTGACTGGCGTCGACGGTGTTGTAGTCGCACGATACGTCTCACTGTCCCCCGCAGCCGAATCTGGTGCTAGCTATGCCGGCCGCCGTCGGCGCTCCTGCTGGGCGGCAAACGCCGCTGGCAGGCAGCGCGGCGAGTGCATTTACAGCCCCTCAAGCGCCTTGAAGCTCCCCATAATCTCTCATGCCGTGAGGTCTCAATAGCGTGAACTCCACTCCGCTGCCGTCGTCGATGCGGTGGCCATTGGCGCCACCCCGTCTGCCGGCACGTGCTCTGCCGCGGCGAGCGCCCTCGCGGATGTGGACCTCCGCCTCACCATGGACGCCACTACCTCTGTAGCAGTCGTCGACCGGCCCGCGGTGCTCTCCAGCCCGGAGAACGCTGGCGCGTCGCCGCTGGTCGCCCCTGACGGCGGCATCATCTGGCCGCCCGCTGCCGCGCGTAAGCCTGCCGCCGAAGAGAACCCGGGGGGCCGCGGCGCCATGCACTAGGAATTGCGGGCGCCACAGCCGCCGCCAGCATGCGCCCATAGTGGCCGCCGCCGCCGCTGCGGCGGCGTCAGCGGCGGTGGCGATCGCCACAGTATTTGTCATGGCCGCGGCCAGGGCGCGGCGAGCTGGCGGAGGCGGAAACGAAGGCGAGGTGGGGACGGGGGCGCCGTCGTAGCTCCGTCATTGCTCTGCGCTCCCCTCGCGGAGCCATCCCTCACTACCAGCGTGGGAGGGCAGGGCACGCCCGCCGACTGCGTTCTGCAGATTTTTGCACTTCTTTATGCGGCGGTGGCGAGCGGCGGCAATGGGGGCGGTCCGGCTGTGATGCGTGCGATGCTGGCGGTGCTGGCGGCGTCGACATTTCGCCCCGTCTGATTCGCCCTCGTGCCGGCTCTCCCCACTGTCGGCGATGGCTGTGCGCACCTGCCGCCCATCTCCGCGACTTGGCAATTAGACGATTGATTCCGTCGTCGGCTTGACTTACAAGACATTGTTGGCGGCTGTGGTGCTCTACGGCAGTGCACGCATGGGCCTTGCTTTCTCCGAGTGCCCCCCGGGAGTGACGTTACTGCCAGTCTTCCCTCCGGACTCGCGGCCGCGACCGAAGGACGCGGAGGCGTCTGCGGTGACCCTCGGTGTCCGCCGGCCGCGCCACGCCGTGCGCGGGGAATTGGGAGTGGAGGGGGGGCGTGGGGGAACCTTCCGCGGGGCTTCACGCACGACAGAGATATGAAAGATGTGGTGGAAGTCGAAAGGCCGCCTCCTGTGGCACTCCCGCTGCTGGGATGGCGGGTTGTGCGGGTGATCGCGACTGCGGTGGCATCGGCGGAAGTGGGAGGGGGGGGGGAGGCCGCAGGTGGGGGCAACGCTGGATAATCTGTTTTGCCCGGTATGTGGCGGTCAGTTGGGCACTGGTGCCTCCAGACGGCGGCGCCGCAGACGCCCCGTCGCACGCCCGAGGCGTCGTTCCGGCAGCTGGCCGCTGCCGATGGCACCGGCAGTCGTCACGCCGCGCTTGACGCCGGAAGTGGAGTGGTGGCGCTGGTCGGGCATCGACGACGCTGCGGACGCGACGGCTGAAGATCAGCCACGGGAATGGCGACCAAGGCGCGCTTAGACGCCGGCGGTGACGACGACGGGAGCGGCGGCAACTACGGCAACAAGGTCGTCGTCGGCATCGACTCGCGGGTTGCAATCGCTGCCGCCCGCGCTACTACGGGCGGAGCGGAAACCCAGGCGGGTGTCGACGCCCGTTGCGTCCAGAACAGGGGCGGCGAAAACCTCTGAGAGACGGTTGCGGCGGCGGCGACGGCGTCGTTGGGAGCGATCCGGCAGCTAGGGGGGAGGGGCACCGTGTGTGCCTCCCAAAAATGTCTAACGGTCTCTGTCTTCCTTTCCCCCCACCGCCGATTTTGTGTCACGCTTGGACCCCTCGTCCGTGGCACCAACACTGTCGGGGGATAGTTGTCCCCCGCGCCCCTAAATACGTATTCGGTGGGATTGTTGCTCCCCTTCCCGCGCGCGACGCGAGAAGTTCTTGTCACGGCTCTGCGGTGGCGATGTGGGACGGCCAGCTGGTGGCGGCGGCGGTGGCGGCGGCGGCAGATGGGGGGGGGGGACCGGAGCGAAGAAGGGGTGCCCTCGTGCGGCGACGGCTGAGGCGACGTCGAAGACTGATGGGCCCGGGGATTTCTGCGCTGCGCCTCGAGTCGCCGTCATCTCCTTTTCACCGGCTGAAGACCGGCCCTCGACAGACCTTCGTCACCGTTGCAAATGCGGCAGTGCTGGTTATCGTCTTGTCGGCGGCGGTTGCCACCGCCGCCAGCTCCTTTATCCACAGCACCCCCCGCGACTCGAAGGGCGGTTGCGGGATGTGGGAGCAAGACATGGACGACGCGGTGGCGTGGTGGTGCGACGACGCGGTGGGAGCGGCCGCCGATGCGGCGGACCGCTCGACTGACACGGCGTCGTTCGCCTGCGTCAAAGGGTGGGCGGGGGGTTGCGTGGCCCACACGTGAGTCATGGAGATCGCGCGGTGAGCGATGGGGTACTAGACGGGGACACCGCAGCACGGGACCCCGCCGTGGTGACGAGCCCTGCCCCCGCCCCTGGTGATGTGTGCGTCTGATTCCGCGTCTGCATACTTACTGCGGTGAGATGTCACCCCACGGACAGCTCCGTGTCGATCTTCGTTCTCTTCGCGTTTCTGTCCCCCCCACGGACCGCTGCCGCCCAGAATTTTGATTCGCAAGCCCAACTGCCTGCCGATACCACTGCCGCCGTTCCCTCAGCCACTACAGTCACAATTTCCCCCCTCTCCTACCACGCGTGCGGGCGATCTAGCGCCATCGACATGCGCGAAGCCAGCGACGGTCAGCAGCCCCGCTGTCCTTGACCGCACAGTCGTAAGGAGCATTCAAGAGCTCCTCCACTCGCAATGACGCGAGCAGCCGCTCCGCGGAGGGCCCGACGCGCGATCGTGCTCGAAAGAACATGCGGACCTCTGGGCAGTGGACGTGCGGGTGCTCATGCGGCAGTGGGAGCGACACGTCGAGCGGGCGAGGGAGTGGATGCCGCCTCAATTGCGTACGAGGAGGGCCGTCATTATACGGCTGGCAGAACGATTCAGGTGGAGAGAAGGTACATGAAGATGGCAGCCCAGGCCTTTAAATCTCACACACCGGCGCGCTCCTTCACAAACCGGCCTCTTCTCTCCACCGCTGCAGAATGGTTTCCTGCCCCCACCGGGAACACTCACACCCCCGACGCTCCAGACAGTCTCGGCAGCCCCCCTCCCTTCGCTTGCGCAGGCCTCAGGTATCGGCAGCAGAAAAAGACCACCCTACCAGCACGGTCGCCAGGCCACCAACATGCACCAGCGCCACGGTGCGCTGGTGGATGAGCTTTCACGACGGGTAGGCTACGCGGGAGGGTCGATGTCCCAGGTCGATGCACGACAGGGCCTAATGGTGGACAGGCTTGAGCGAGCGGCCCCGAAGAAGCGATGACAGCGGGAAGGGGGCGGCGAAGGCAGATGGTCAGCGGCGACAGACGAGCCGCGGCGGCGGGCGCCCGGAAGCGGCAGGTGTGTGGTGGCGGCAGGCAGACGGAGGCGGAAGTGGGGCACCACCATCAGCAGGGCGCGAGGCAGTCGGGGGGGCAAAGCTGCAGGGGGGGGTGCAGCTGCAGGTCGGCTCCAGCGACAGGCAGCGGGCGGCGTGGGTAGGACGCGACGGCAGATGGTCCGCGGGGGCATGTCTACAGCGACGGAGCGTGAGCGGCCGTGGCAGACGAGCCTTTGTGGCACACGGGCGCCTGCCACAGGCGCGGCGCGACGGCACGCGGGAGGGCGCAGCCTGGTGGGTGGCGGGGACAGGCGGGTGGCGACGGCGGGTTGGTGACGACGGCAGGTTGGCGACAGCGGAACGGGGGAGGCGGCCACAGGTTGATGGCAGCGGCAGGTGGGCGGCGGCCACAGGCGGACGGCGACGCCAGGCTGGCGGCGGCAGCAGGTGGGCTGCAGCGGCGGGAGGAAGACGGAGGGAGGTGGGGGCTGGCTAGCGGCAGCGGCTTGCCGCCCGCTGGTAGGCGGCCGGCCTGTTCGGGAGGGCGGCCAGCGCCCGATGGTCGCCCGTTGGGAGTTTGGTGTAAAGCACGGGTAGACCCCCAGCGCGGTGGGTCGCGCGGATTCCCCGGGTGGTAGGGTTCTTCGACGTCCTAGACGGGTGGGTGGGCGGGCGAGCCGGTCGGGGCAGGTGGGGCGTGGCGCACAGCGCCTGGTCCAACCCCGTACTGTACGTCTGGACAGCTATTTCACGCTGCAATTTGGTTGGGCCGCTGAGAGAGAGCAAGGGAATAGCGCGTGCTCGTCTTGAGGGAGAGACAAACAATATTCCTCGCCGCAGCGGTGCGGCATGCAAAAATCGGCTAAGAAAAAAGGACTGACCGTACTTTTCTTCTGGTACCGCATGTATCATTTTTCTTTGATCGCATCCCTGCCCAGAATGCCGTGTTCGAAACGGCCGCGCGGGGATGTGCACTGTGTGCGCTCGGCAGCTACCCCGCCCAATGCAAATTTCGGCTTTAGAGGATTGACGGTCAGCACCGCCGCGACAGGAGAAGCGGTGGTGAGGGTGGGATTGGCATTCTCCGGCGTGTGGCTCGCCTGATTATTCCTCGCAGCGGTGCGTCCGTCGCCGCGACGCAGCACCCACAAAAGGTGAGGTCGGCAACACGCACCCACGACTCAAACACCGACAGCCAGTTTGTGCAGCCGACGGCGCCGGCGGACGAGTCCAGGCCGATCGGACGTGAGCCGGAAGGGAAGCCGCACGTGGAAAATGCAGTGGAAAGGCCGGCCGACCCGGCGGAGCCAGTGCCACCGCCGACGCCGAGTCCCTACGCGGCGACGCCCGGAGAGGCGGCCGAAGCCCGCCCCGTGGCAGCCGTTACCCCCTCTCCGCCATTACCATCCCGGAAATCCTCCCCCCCCCCGGCCAGCGTGGCACCTGCAGAGCCGCTGAACACCCGAGCACGGCCCCTTCACCACTAGCGGCTTGTCTAACCGCCATACCGCCGCCGTCCTCCTCGCCGTTTCGAATACCGCCACCACCGTCAATGCCGACGCCAGCTTCCGCACGAGCGGCAGGAAGAGGATGGCCGTCGGCCGGCGGCCGCCGTCGTCCGGCGCGGACGCGCCGTGGAACGACGAGGATGAGAGTTTTCACGCAAGTGGCCGCGCGAGGGTGGGCGTCGGCCTGCCGCCGCAGTCGCCCCGCGCCGACGCACCGTCGACCATCGTGGACGACAGAAACTCCAAAAGGACGAGGGCGGCGAGCGCCCCCCAAGCAGCGACGACGGACGACTTGGAGTGGTGGACGAAGGAGTGGGGCGTTGACGGCCCCGCGGTCGCGGTGGCGGTGACGGGACGATGCGATCCGCAGGATCGCCAAAGCACAGAGGTGCAGGACCATGTAGACCCACGCTCTGGAGCGAACAGAGGGGGGGGGGAGTCGTCACGGGTGAGAGCGCAAAGAAAACATCGGCTACGTTGCTGGGGGTCACAATTCGGACCTGGATGCATTCTGGATGGGTCCCCTGACAGACTGTATGCCTGGATCGTCTCTTACTCTCTGCCAGAGGATCGCACGTGGCGCCGAGGGGACCGCGAGGGGACCGACGTGTCTCGAACGCGCCCCCACGGCGTCCTTTCAGACGGGCACATGCGGCGACAGAGTCCCCTAGCAAAAGTACGAGGATCAAGGCCTTCAGGATTGATCGGATTAGCTGAAACGACCACCCCCCAATGTACCGTACTACCACTCTCCTAAGCGTTGATCCTCTGGCTGCGGTAAGCCACCGAGATCTGATGTCGACCAGGGATAAAATCCCACCGGAGTTCTATCCGCGAAAATTGAAAAATCTTGGGATAAGTCTCGAGGTACTGATTCTGGGTAAATCCTGAGATCTAGGAAGTCTTAGTGACTTTCCTGCTTCCGCCCGAGACGGGCGGGGGTCCTCTTCCAGTGGAAGAATAGTCGAGGATGCTGGGCAGGGGCCACTAGAGGCCCGGGCCTGAGACCGTGGCCCGTTGGGCACCGGTCCCCCCATGGTGGCGCCCGGGGGTCGGGATTGTGCACGTCCTGCGTCTTGTTTCTGAGGGTATAGGAGTGTATGCTTTGGGGTCATCGTGCGTATTCTAATAAATCAGCGTTGCGTTTCCGTTACTTCCCTTGATCTGGTGCGCTTCGCGCCGGGTGATCCCGGAGTTCGTGTTGTTTCTCCTGTGTTTCGCTCCGCATCCTGTGCTGGGCTTTCCGACGGGGCTATACCCCGTCGGCTTTGAGGGCAGGATCCACTACATGGGGCACTCGGGACGTGAAGATCCGCTTCAGATTTCTTTGGTTCGGTGGTCATGCGGCTGTGAGCTTTTCTCGCCTTCTTTTGAGCTGTGCGCTATGCTTTTCAATTGGCAGTGGAAGCAAATCTGGGACCGCCTCGTGCCTCTACATAGACAGCTGGCCACTATGGACTCCTACAACGCCGCGAGGCCCTTGTATTCTTAAAGTGATGTCTATTAACAACAGTGTGGCGCCTGGGCGGGCGTCGCTCGCATGGTACCACATTCGAGGACAAAGTTCCCAACGGCGATACACACTAACAGCGTCTGCGAAGAAAAAAACGGACACATTCCACCTCGACAGACGCGCTGCCATCGCCGCCACCGAGCTCCACCGATGCCGCTCCCCGCCGCCGCCGACGATCCGTGCGTTCCGCCGCGCAAGACGTGCCGCCGCCGCCGCTTTTTCCACTACGCGGCGGCGGCGGCGGCGGCGGCGGCGGCGGCAGCAGCGGAAAACGGCCGCGCGTGGCCGCGCCATAGGGGGGCTGCCCGCGCGGCGATCGGGTTCTTTTATGTTGGTCAACCGAGCTGCCGGAGGAACAGCCGCCCGCCGCGGCCGCGGCTTTCTTTCGTCGCATCAGAGTACCGTCCCTCAGCACCTGACGCATGTGCGACCCCGCGACCTGCCGCCACTCTCTCACGACGGGGGCGAACACCAAAACAGCCCCGCACCTCCGAAGGAAGCACGTAAACAGCTATCGGCGACCGGTAGCCACCACCGGAATGCCTTCACTGAGGTCGTCGGGTGGCTGAGGCGGGGGGTCGGCGCGATGCAAATCCGACACGTCAATGACTGGATCTCCCATCGGGGCGTGGGTGAGGAGTTCTTGTCCACTCGCAGAGCTCATGATCTCTCACGGGTCTGACTCCAGGTCATTTGTCAGTGCACGGCATCTTTTTTTCATCTTGTCTTGTTGCTGTCCTCCGCCTGTTCTTTTGTAAATTTATTTTCCTTCCTGTTTCTGGTGTTCTTTTTATTCTTCGCCCTGTTCATGCACATTTCTCAGCTATATCAGTTTACCCCATCGGCGTCGGAGCCCGAGCCCATACCAATACCGGAGGCGGCCCCCGCACGACCACCCGCACCCGCCCGAGTTCCATCTTCTGCCTCGTCCGCGCCCGCGCCCACCGCGGCCCCCTCGCGCTCTCCCAACCCGCCACAGCCCGCACCACTTGCACTTGAAAGAACAGTTGGACTCGTCACTGCTCTCTTCTGATGTGTGGAAAAATGCCGGTGGCGCGGGGGGGTGGCCAGCATTGTGCACCTCGGGCGCCACAGTGTCGTCCACTTCCGCCTGCGGGGTGTCGATAGACATGACGAAGAGCCCCGCTAGCATTCGCCCGTGCTGTGCCGACGCCGCGGCGGTGTGCTGCGTCTGGTTTAAGTGCTGGTCCGCCCAAGACTGGCTCCGGAGCGTCTCGTTGCGGGCCCTCTGAGCCTTCCTACTGGCCCTTCTTTTCGCTTGTTGTACTTGTCCTGCTTCTTTCTCTGTTCCGACTTGCGTCTCTTCTTGGTTTTCCGGGTGTCGGTACGTAGTTTGTCGGGCTTCGACTCGCTCGCCGTACGCACGTCCTCCTGGAGCGTCCGCGTGAGCGCGTCCATATTACGCCAATGAGCGGCCTGCTCCTCATCTACCGCGCCGGAATCGCCGTTCTCGGCGCGGCACACCTTGGCCGCCTCTTTGTGATTTCCATCCACAAGCAACTTCAGCTTATCGCCAGTGTAGTGGTCCCGGATTTGATGGCGGAGGTGATGGCGAATGATGGCGCCAGCCGTTGCAAAGGACGGCCACGAGACGTGACCCACGCACTGCGCATGTGCGCTAGATTCGCTACGGGTCCCAACGCGTCGCTGGCACACCCTCATGCCCTCCGGCGTCACCTGTCTATTGAGCGGCGTCCACTGATGGTGATTGACGCCAAGGACGTCTCGCCCATGCCTCTCCACCGAACTCTGGGAGTTACAGTAGCCCTGTTGGTGCTGGCCGCTGAAGCTGTTACGTGTTTCGGCGGGGAAGCCGCTGCGCTCACCTTCTGTACGTCCATGGGTGAAATCTTGCGGCATGGTGCGGGCGTATCTCCCGCCCCCTACTCTGGCGGGACGTTCGAGCGGCGGGAGTGCCACCGTGTTTGTTGCAAAATGGCCCTCATTGCTGACCTGATGAACAGCACCACCCCGGGGTCTGGCGCGGCGGCGTGGCGCGGCGCAAGCTCCTCGTGGCAAGGGCTGCTGCCTACACTCAATCGCGCTGATACCAAAAGTGATGATGATTTTTCCCAGTTCGTAGCAGACTCTGCCACCTTCGTCGATGGGTTGAAGGCAGGGTTTTCGTTGTGTAGCGTCACGCCCAAGGTGCACGCTCTGTGTTTCCATGCGGCGACCTTCCTCCGGCGGTTTTGAAGTTTGAGCCGTTACAGTGAGCAGGGTCTGGAGGCTTTTCATGGCCGCTTCAACCAAGATGCTGCAAGGTACCCGTCAGCAGCGTTCCTCGGGTCATGCACAGAGTTTGTGAAATCTTCAGCTGTCGGGGGTGCGCCCGTGTCTGCCGTTCACCGCCACTTGCCAACTCGCAAGCCGGCGGCGGCCGGGGCACGTGTTGCCAAGGGGGCTGGTGACAAGTGCAAAAGGGCGTACAAGGAGCAGGCGGGACTGTCAACCCAATCAGCCGCCTACAGGACAAAGGCGACAACTGGTATGACTCCATGGGTGACGGGGCTCACCAAGGCCGCTGCCACTCGAATTAGCACTCATCGGACCCGCCTGGAGCGGGCCCAGTCGCGGGCGCTCGTGGCTCGGGGGAGGACGACCGCCGCCGACCTTGCTGCTGTGAGTGGGTGGGGAGATGATGGGATGCTGTCAGACAGCGAGTCCGCTGCTCTGATGCGGTTACTGGGGTGGGGCTTGGAGACAGATGAGTGTGAGTGAGGGGGTTTGGCTCCTGGTCATCTGTGGGGATGTGGCGACGAGCTTGTGTCTGCCGCGAGTCAGTTGCCAGGCAGCCGCACGACTCAAAGACTGTTGTAGTTTGACCGCCGCGTCGCGCGATACTGGCAGAATCGTGGCGAGTGCTGTCCAGCAATGCTGCGATTGAGCCACAGAAACGGCTATCCAAGTGACACGTGACACCTCTGTGAAGACCCTTTCCAGATTGCCTGCCACGCTATTGAAGCCTGAGACACGTCCTTAAAAACATGATCTGGCCAATCGGAATTCCAGAAAGCCAGAAGTCCGCTTTAGGGACCTGTTAACTCGGGGATAGGGCTGTCTGGGAAACCCAAATCGCGTTACAGCCTCTGGAACGTGCTTCCCAGAGGGGGTGCTTGGAACCGAGCAATCTGGCCGATCGCTGAGATGCTTGCCAACGCCCTGACGGCAAATCGAGGCGAATGCTGATGATCGCACATCGA
>Ga0114953_1003519_pt1 | contig 10650 bp, 13 predicted proteins | sample SidtaG_FD_87298 | JGI IMG/M metagenome (GOLD analysis project Ga0114953, IMG submission 87298) | Marine algal microbial communities from Sidmouth, United Kingdom - Sidmouth_Male2 metaG | ecosystem: Host-associated > Algae > Red algae > Unclassified | place: Sidmouth, United Kingdom | collected...
CCCCCCCCCCCCCCCCGCCCACTCGCGGCCGTCGGACGCTTGGGCCGCCGCCAGGCGCGCCGCTGCTGGCGCCGCCGGCAGCGCCACGACCCCTGCTGCTCTGTGCACCGACGCCGGTGGCGCCGGCCGCATGGCCATGTCGGCGGCCACAGCGCTGCCGCCGCCGCCACCGACCGCCTTGACGCCCGCCGTGCCCCCGCCACGACCGACACGCCGGCGTTCGACGCGCGTGGGCGCCGGGCGGCGGAACTAGCCGCCCCCGCCCGCCCCTCCGGCGACGCCGCCCGCGAACCCCCAGCCGCCGCCACCACCAGCCGTCCATAGCGCGCCGGGCAACGCCGCGGTCGCGACGCGCGCCGCTTGCCGTGCTCGTCCGTGCCGCGGCGTTGGCCGCCGCGTCGCCATTGGCAAGGACGGCTCAACGCCGACCGCGACGCCCGCTGAGACGCGGCTTGGCGCAGCGGGCTGGCCACCTGGCGCTGCCGCACCAGCTGTCCCGCAGCCGCTGCCCACATCCGGCGGCGGCGACGCAGCAGGCGACCGCGGGCGGCGAGCGCCGCCGGTGGCGGCCTTGCCGCCGGCCTTGCCCGCCTCGCCGGGCGCGCACGACGCACTGGCGTCGCCGTCGTTCGCCGCCGCGGCGCCGCCGCCGCCACGTCTTCGGGCTCCCACAGTGCTTTGACGCGTCGAACGGCACGATTGCGCAGCTGGCCCCGCTACCACTATAACAGTAGCGACTTCTTGTCGTGGGCCTGGCCAACACCGCGGTGGTTGTCGTAATTCTCTTTCTTTTCGGGGGGTGGCTGCACAGGCCGCACGCTAGAAGAGATTTCATGCCGCCACCGCCGCCGCTGTACGGTCTGAATGATGACGGCACCGCATGTCGGCGCACTCGCGTGGCGGGCAGGGCGACGGCCACCGCGCCGGCTGCGGTACTGTACGATATACTTCCCCCGCAGATGGATACTAGCGACGTCATATCACTGATCCGAGCCGCTTCCGCGGACGCCAAGGCGGTGGCCGTGAGCGACGCCCGAAACTAAGAAGTGGGCCTGCTCGCCATCTCCTCACCCGCTTACGTCTAAGACTGCGCCTCCTAGGAGTGACGCGGCGAGCGACCGGGTGGATGGACTCTTGGCGGTCGGCGTTAGAATGGCAGCGATAAGCCCCGAGACTGTCTGCAACGTGGCGCCACAGATAGCGTTCGGCCGCACCCCTGAGTAGCTGCACGTCCGCTGGGCTCACTCAATCAGAGACGTATCCGCGCCGCCGAGTCTTGATCTGGGTTTGGGCGGCAGCTAGCGGTTTGATAGCCTGTTCCCGTCGCCGCACCTGCGAGACGGCCGGTCACCGCAGGCGACTCACAGACACAGGGCTGCTTCAGCCCGCGAAGGCGCCACTGACCGGCTTCCGCTACCTCCGTGGTCCCGGGTCCCCGTCTTAGTGGTGAAGCCCGAGGCGCCGTAGCAGGTTCCTACGACGCTCCGGCTGCAGCTGAGAGGCTGCCTACCGTAGAGCACGCCACGGGTGGGACCGCATGCGGCGCGAACTCCTCGTGACAGAGCCTCTGGTTATGACAACTGGGCGCTTCTGGTGGAATATTCAAGGCCTTCCCCCCGTCTATCCTTTCAGGGGTGCGCCGCGAGTGGGGCCTGCAGGAAACCGGCCGCGTGAGATCATCGACGACCCGCTTCATCACGTGCCCCGCGTGGCGGCCCCTGGCCCCTTTAGGCTTCGCATGGGGCGCTTTGGGTCTTGGAGGTCGCCGGGCTGGCAGCTCCGGCGGCATTCGTCCGGACGCTGGCCGGGGCTGAGGCGGCGTGGCTATCAGCACCGCTGCAGTTGGGCGATTGGGTGCCAGCACTGTGCTAGAAGGTGCTTTATGAGCCCGCCGTGGAGCTCACGTGGAGCTCATATATGACATAACTCGACCTTGGCGATGGACCGTGGAAAGTGCTGCATGCTAACTCCACTGACCTGGCATCGTGTCAATACATAATAGCAGCACAACACTGACTGTGATGGTGCATGAGTACGGATCATTTCTGTGCTTCTACGTCTACTGCTTTTCGGACAGTCCAAACGACCCGCGAGAAGTAAAGGACCAGTAGTTGTGTTCAGATAATACCTAGGGGCTACTTGCTATGTGCCTGCGTCACTAGTGCACCACAAGACGCAGTGGGGGCCTTCGAACAGAGCTCGCTGCCCATTTGTGTGCGCCAAGCACCCGTCTCGTGCTTTTTGTCATCATGTTCGACGACACGGCGCGTTTGTTGGCAATATCATGGGTCCTGTTCGAGGGCGAGAGCAAGACGACGGCGGCCAAGCGCCTAGTTTGCGACCGGAGCACGATGGAAGCTTGGATTGAGGCGTACATGGACACAGGCGAGTGGTGGCCTGACCCGGCCATCCGGAATCGTCACGCCGACAACGTTCTCTTCGATGAGCTTTTCGTCCAAGCTGTGACCGCCGTTGTCTTGTCGGTCTCGGAGCAGTTATTAGGAGAAGTGAAAGACGTCTTTTTGTTTTTATCCACTTTGCCGGGTTACCGCGACGCCTACAAGTGCTCCATCGCCACCCTCGACCGAGTTCTGCGGGCGGCGGGCTACTCGTTCAAGCAGCTCTGCCGAATGTGTCGGGAACGGGACCAAGAAAGACGACAGGCTTTCGCTAAACTGATCTTGGCGGTTCCTCTTAGGTGCCGAGCTTCGGCCGAAGAGACGCCCAAAGACGGTGGGGATTTGCGGCGTCGGCGGGGTCGGTGGCTACGTGGTGTGCGCTACGAGTGCGCCACGAGTGCCATTCACGTGACGGACGTGCAATGCTGAGGACATCCACTATGATGGCGGTTTCTTACACAAATGGAGTTTTGTACTTGGTGACCACCCGATCTCCCCCGTCATAAAACGCCGACAATTGCATCCTTTTCCTCAACGGGCTGCTTTCGAGAATGAACCGGTTTCTGCCTGGTCTACCTTGGGTGTTGCAAACCGACAGGAGTGTTCTACTTTACGACGATACGCCTATCCACTCGGCGGAGGCGGACTCTTTAGCCGGCGCCAATGGCATCGTTCCTCTGCGGCTCCCCCCGAACAGACTCGAGTTCCAACCTATCGAGGAGGTGGTCAGTGAGTATTCACACCAACTGAAGTCGGCGCAACACTCGTATCCCGGTTTACCTGAGGCGCTCCTGCACGCGGTGGCCCTCACCAAGCTGACGGTGCCAAGTATAGCGTCTCATTGTGACCACAGCTTTTCAGAGGCTGTGCGAAACGTGCCGGAGCTGTGTGGGCCGCGCGCACCGCGGGAACGTCTGTTTGCCTCTCTGCCTGACGTACGTGAGTAAAAAGGCCCAAATGTTGTCACCAGACGCACAGCATGAATGATGGGTATGACAGAAAGACACTAGCAACGGTGAGACGCGACCCACGACAAGACCAAATCACGCAGTCCCAGCGGGAGGGACGGCACATCTGGATGCGGCTCGCCTTGGTCGCCCCACTTAGACAAAATCAATACAACCACCTCCATCGCACTCACGGTCGACCCACACACGGTGTGACCACGCAAGAAACCGGCCTCCATACCGCGACTGGCCTTCTCCAAAAGAGCAGCACGCTCTGGGTTCTCCTCAGGCCCGAAAGAAAGCGAGGCCAAGTCCTGAGCTAAAACAGCCGCTCCCAGCTTTCGGGAGCCGGCCTCGCGTGACCCGTCAGCCACTGATTCGGTGCCACCTGGGACGGCAGGCCCGGCAGCGGCCGCGGCATTTTCCGACGGAGGGGGTGCGGGGGGGCTTTCTTCAGCGTACAGTGCCTGCCTGAGGATTGTGCCATCGAACAAAAGGCCATCGGTCATGGGTAGGACCACGCTATAGATGGCACAAAGCGCCAAGAATAGCATATGGCGCCGCACAACGCACACGACACAGAACTAAATGGAAAGTTACACTCGGATGGGCGTGCTGGCTCCGCCCACACTGCCGAGTTGACCCTCACTCCTGGGAACTTGTGCGATCTGCTTCTCCGCGGCAGCGTCCGCCAAGCGCTTGCGAACTGCTCGACGCACAATAGTGGAGTTGGGGGCCTCCCCACTCAACGAATTACCAAAGTCAACCCCTGCTTGGCTGGCCCCGGCGTACAAAAGCGCCACTTCGCGTGGCATCCCCGCTGACAGGCCAGTCGCCAACAACAAGTGGTAGACAGCTGCGCGCGGATTGCCGATAATCGCAGCGCGAGCGTTGGGACTCGACAGCGCCGCGGCTGCCCGAGCCATAATGGCTCCGCGAGCCACATCTGGCTGCTCCGAAACGTCCGATTGCAGAGCATCTTGAAGGCGAGCGACATCAACCTGCGCCTGGTCAGCGACCGCCGTTGCCGATCGAAAAGCGGCCGCTGCTACTTTGGTAAGGTGTGCGTCGGTAGTCTTGGCGCACACCATCTACTGCGCACACCAGCGGACACCCTTCCTTTGGCGCACCGACAACTTCGCTGTTGGGGTAAACGACAGATCAAAAGCCTTCGACAGCGACAGAGTATGAGGAAGATGGCCGTTTTGCAGACGCAAGTGGCAACTGAGGAAATTGTCATGGCGCCACGACACACAAGGAGACAGAAATTCGAGTCAGAATCTTGATGGGTCATGCTTTCTCACCAAAGAGGTGCACCACAAGACGAAAGAGGCCAACCCATCCCTAAATTACTGTGCATTGAGTGTGCATCCCTTCGCTTTCGCAGCTGAGCAGGTGCAGATCTGGGACCGCAATGGCCCTGGCACGTTCTGGCTCGCGGTATATTCACGGACATTGGCCTCGCATGAGCCGAAGCTGTGGCCATCGTCGCCGAAGCGTCGGCGGTACCCACAAATAGAACAAGCATTTTCCGACGAGGCACCGACGTCCGCCACGTCATCGACGGCAGGAGTCGGCCGTTGGTGCTCCGCATTCGCCGTCTCGGGACGCGCCCCAGGCGCTCGCCCCTTAGATCCGTCATGACGAAAGTGCATCAGTGTCAGCATGGAAACGCACATGAGATGTACAAAAGTGGCACGTGCGATATTCCCGTGCCTCAACACGGTGTCCTCATAATTGGACCGCCGCGAGATGCGAGCTGGAACTCAGAGGCTTGCACAGACCGCATCTTCCAAAAGAGGGCCACGTTGTGACATCGTCAAGCCGACGACTATATTTTCAGAGGATTCCAACTGATAAAACTGAGCACTGTTACAATCGGCGACTGTGGGATTCTTTGGAGAACGACTGTAAGTGCCAAAAAGACCTATTTACTGTCCTCAGTAGCTACGTGAGCAGAAAGTCCACCGCCGCATCTACACCGTCGTAGTAAAATATTTCTCTGAGCGCAAGGTCATCAGCCGCGCCATCGATGTCACTGGTCGACTCGGCGTCCGATTCGGACCGATCAGAAGACCCGTCTTGGTCGCCGCTGTCTACAGCGGGGGGAGGGGCCTGCGCGGGCGCCCCGGTGCCTGTCTCCCCATTCACCATCGCCCGTAACTCATACTCCACGTCCGGGCGTCGGTAGCTGCCCAAGACGTCGCCCCGGCGCAGCTGCGCCAAGTTGAACACGACGCGCGTCTCCGAGTCAGCGCGCTCGTTGGATAGGTGGCTGCGGCGGGTGTTCAGAGCGGCCTTGAGCGCCTTGAACACGCGCTCGCCGCCCGCGACAGATGGTGGCAGCGCACATAGCCGCACGGCCACCGGCTACAGGATGCGCAGCGGTCCGCCGCACAAACGCCACAAAGAAGCGGGGTGCACTCTCTGCTCCGTGGGAAACTCCGAGTGAGACGCTTCAATCGCTGCAAAGGCAGCGCGTTCTGCCATATTCGCGGTACTTGCACCAGCATAGCTGCCCTGTAGTCGCGCCACCGCAGCGTCATGCATCTGCTTCAGCAATTGGCCGCCCCAACGAAGAACTGCCAGTCGTCCGCACACTAGACCCCCGAGTGGGTCCAAGAAGAAAGAAAAATCCACCATTGGGTACGCAAAGGCCAAAAACGGACGCTCGAGGACGCCCTATAGGGTCTATCGATTTCCCATTGTCAAGGCAGAAATGCTATTGGCCAGCGCCGCCCGCCGACAGGCAAAGACCCGCCGTACGACGCCATCGGCGCGGCGTCAGCCTCGAAACGGCCCACGAGACGGGCAAAGAAGCACAGGAAGGGCACACAGCGGCGAATGTCGGGGCCGTGCGTGGTAGATTGGATGGCAGCTGACGGCGGCGGTGGTATGTCAATAGGGGACGCCGCGTGCTCGCTTTCGAGAAACGTATGCCGTAGGGCAGGAAAATTGGGCCGAACAGTAACAATCGTGGCACCCTCGCCGGCCACCCGGGCGCGGCTGTCAGTTCGCAGGGACCCCACGCCGCGACCGCCGCCGGCCAGAATCTCCCGCAGGAGCGCCCGCGCACGCGTCGAGCGCGAAAAGAGACCGTGATGACCAGCGCCCGCGCTGCGCCTGCGCGCAGACCGGCACGCGCGCGGCGTCCGCCGCAACAAGCCTGGACGCCTGTAACTCACAGACAAACGCAAACCGGAACAGCCCGCGGTCGACGGCACGCGTGCGTAAGGCCACCATGGCTAGCGGGCAGTCCGTGCACAGCGCTAGCAAGCGGCGGATCGCAGAAAACGACGGCGGGCTTACACCGCGCTCGAGATCGGTGGCCGAAGATGTGGCCACGCCCGCCAGCAGCTGACTTTGCAGCCCAGCCGCCAGGCGGGCCAGCAGGACTTCGGCGGTACCTGGCTCCGCCCCCAACCGGAAAATCCCAACTACGAACCGCCCGGGGGTATACACAATATTGTTGTATACCCCCGCCCCATCTCATCTGTCATGCCAGCGAGGGAGATTGACAGTGAGTCGCACGACGAGAGGAAGCTCGAGGTACTCGCGTCCGACAGGGTCTGGATCTGCGGCAGGAGCGTGCGTGCGACGTCCCGCCTACCGCCGGGCCCGTCAAACCGGTTTCCCGAAATCAACCGCTGCATAGAGCGCCACGCCTCGGTACCAAGCGCTAAGAAAGGAAGGCCCGACTCGAGTTGTAATTGTGGAAACCGAAAGCGCCACGACGCCAGGGTCCTTTCCGACAACGGAGGCGGCGGGGGAAGGGTAAAATCTCTGTCAGCGGCGTCCACCAACCCATCTGGGGCCAGCGGCGCCAGCTGCTCCCGCATGCCCGGAAAAACGTGCCCGCCAGCGGGCATGAGAGCAAATGTCGACGCGCCCGCGTCGCGTTCTTTGTCACGTTCTTGTAGAAGCACAGCGACGCCTTGCAAGATATGTTTCTGCCATCCAAAGACAAAAACCCCCACACAGCTGAGCGAGGGGAGACGAGGTCCTTGGTGACACGGCCGTGGAGGAGAGCGGGGGGAGGCCGGATGGTGCTGTGCCAGGGAGCGGGGGGATGAGGAGGGCGAGGAAAATAGAGGGAAAACAGCGTGTTGCGTGAGCCTGTGCGGAGGACAGCTAGCCGAAGCAGCGCGACGAGGCGGCGCCAACAGCCCGTCTATCCGGCGTCTATCCTAGCCAGCGTTTAGCCGGGGGCTAGGCGGGCTTCTGGCGCCGCTTCGTCGCGCTGCTGCAGGCGCAGAGAACATCCTGGCTCCCGGATCTTGCAGGTGCTGAGCTCCCAGGGAGCCCGCAGGGCAACACATGGCGGCGGGTCCGCCGCTGCGCCGCCGCACAGTCTCTCAGTAGCCTTCCCTGGCCTGCGGGAGGTACTCTGTGTGCCACGTGGAGCAGAGCCGTGCAGTGCAAAGGAAGTGTCCGTAAAGAGGAAGATTGAACGCTGAGGCGTGCGAAGGATACTTCCATAAAACTCCCATACGTTGCGTGCAAACAGCCATCCCTACCAATGAGTGAGATCCAGATAGTTCGTGTGGCTCGGCACCCCGTCCTCTGCCAGTGATTGTGAATTTCCCGCCCTCTGTGGACGCAAGGGCTATGCAGCGGCGCTATGGACCTCTCTTGGGTCCAGATCAACAGAATAGAAGGCTCAGCACCTGTGAGGGGCCCATAAGCCTGTTTTTCTTTGCGATATGTAGCCGTTCTTTCTCATCCGGGGCGCTTCGCAGACTGCCTCGGCTATCCAGACTGGTCTCCAGAGCTCATGCTCGTACTCCGCCCTCTGGCTTCTAAACCCAGTTCGTACCCGCCTCTAAAGTCGACCTGCCCCCCTCCGGCCTTCTGTACACCTGTTCCCCCGCCAAGAGACCCCCCCCCGCCCCCAGCCCGCTCCTGCCCGCCCTAGAAGAGCATGTGGCCTTGCCCTCCCCCCCCGCGCCCGCCCCCCTCGCCCTTCCTGACAACTCCAGTATTAGAGTCCCTGTGGGTTTCCTATGACGAAGAGTGTTCTGCAGCTCAGGTGTACCGCGACTGTGCTGGGTTTTTGTCTGACCCTGACCCCCTCAGAGAGTTGTCCTGCGCTCTCTTCTTGACCCTGCCACCGAAATGTTGGCTGAGGACGATCTTAACGTCAAATACTCGGATCAAGGTAAGTTTTGGATGCTGTCATGTGCGATTCCAGCCGATCTGCACACGTAAAACCATTGCGTCGAAGACTGGTATGTAATATGTCTGACGCGCTTTTACAGAAGAAGAACGGGAGCACTCCAGCGGAAACGGAGAAGACCGCTGAACTCGCGAGAAGCTCACGAGTTGAAGCATATTTATCTTTTTTCACAGAAGATAAGGAATCGCTTCCCTTGCTGGTCAGTTGCTAAAGATGGTCTCGGACGGATATCCCTCGGTGCTGCGCACGGCGTGTGCGCTGCAGTTGCTGCCCCTGGTACGTGCCTTGAACGAATGGGTCAATGAGTGTGGCTCTGAGGGACTCGGCGCGGTGCTTGGTAGCACCTGTTCTTTGCGGACGACGTTACGTTTGTGGTTACCGACGGCACATTCCCAGTCTCGTGGCTGCTGACCAATTCTTCTTGCTTGTTCTCAGTTGTTGTACGCTCCCCGCCCCCTGCGGCTTTGTCACTTGTGGTTTTTCTTGCACTTTGTGTGACATGCTCGTCAGCCCACTCAACCTGGTGTGCGCCCCTGCACGAAGTGTCCGAAGTCCCTCTACGCTGCAAGCGGCGCGGGAGACCAGTATTGTCTTGTCTTTTTAATCCGAGGCCTTTTTTGATACGTTCCAGCTTGCTGGGTGATGCGCACATTTGTGCTGGTCCCACACGTTGTGATGCGCATTCGTGATGGCGGCACAGGGCACAGCATTGGTGTATTCGCTTTCCCGATGGCGCTTCCCCCCACACGTCTTGAGCATGAAGCTGACGTTCCTCGAGTATGTGCCGTAGTTTCTTGTTTTACCGTAAGCGGACTACTGCTGTGTCTTTGTGTGCTTTTCTTTGGTGTGGCTAGGGACTTGGCAGCTGCCGTTTTTCGGCTGCCGTTTTTCGGCAACAACTGCTTGCCAAATGGACCGGCGGGCGAGCCGAGAAGCGAAGAACCTACTGGTGGAGTGGACGGATGTCATATACGAGACCACCGAGGATGGTCCGGCAACCGGCCCGTACAAGTACACGGCCGTTTTGTTTTGGGACAGGTCGTCGAGAGAGTTTTTCTACCTGCGGGCATCCATCTAGGGCGTAGCGTTCTCGGACATCCATTTGCCGACTTTGCTGGCCGTGGCGAACAAGAACGAGAAGGACGGCCTGGCCATCGAGGCTGGCCAAACTGGTGGTCCGGAGCTGTGGGTCGACCGCGAAGTGGCGTATCCCAAATGCCCAAACGGGGCCCGCACCGTGCAGTCCACAGATGGCCTTTTCGTCATGGAAGCCAGACTTGTGACGTACGGTGACCCGTGCTTTTTGAAGGAGTTCAGGGATTCTTCCTCAGCGGGGTGCGCGTACTAGAGATGCTGCGCAACCACGAGCCGCACAAGAACATTGCTACCTACCACGGCTGCATAATTCGGGACGTGCGCAAGGACGGAAAGCTGTGACCCCGACCTCCGAGTGGTTGGTACAATGGGTCCCCTCATCTGTTCCAACCTTGCCCCAAACAGTGGCCTCTGCTGAGAATCGGGTTTTAGAAGCTAAACAAGAAAATGGACAACGACCGTCCAAGAGAAGCCTTGTCAATTGGCCTTTGAGTGGTAAGTGAGCGCTCCAGTCGCATGCCCGAGATTGAATTCTTACGTTAAATCCAAGCCAACTCCTTGGGCGTCATCATGCGACCTTGGTCGGAAGAGTCAGACTCATGCACACGGCCGACACAGAAGCAGCCGCGCGGGCCCTTCGCGGCGCCAGCGACCCTCACTCGGGGCCGCATGCCTCCTACTTTACCCTCCCCCGTCATTTCTCAGTGCTCCCTTTCGCCTTGCTCCCCCCTCCACGCGTCGCCAACGTAGACGCTTGTTGTCTCATTTCCGCGCCGGCCCATCTACGGTAAAGTAGGAGGCTGCTGTTGAGCATTGCTCAGCAATTCCATGTCACTCAATGCTTTGGCGGGATGTCACATTGCAATTTGTTCTGTACTTTGACATTGTATTTGATGTTATCGCATGTACCTGATTTTGGGGGCACCCTTTAGGGGATGAGCTCCGGGAGATTAGCGAGGTGCATGGTCGGGATTTTGAGGGGCTGTGAGCGTGTGTGCTCGTGGCCCGTGCGCCCTCCGCCCGCGGAGGAGCG
>Ga0114953_1003521_pt1 | contig 10648 bp, 7 predicted proteins | sample SidtaG_FD_87298 | JGI IMG/M metagenome (GOLD analysis project Ga0114953, IMG submission 87298) | Marine algal microbial communities from Sidmouth, United Kingdom - Sidmouth_Male2 metaG | ecosystem: Host-associated > Algae > Red algae > Unclassified | place: Sidmouth, United Kingdom | collected...
CGGCGGGGGGGCCGCGCGCGGGGGGGGGGGGGGGGGGGGGGGGGGGGGGGGGGGGGGGGGGGGGGGGGGGGGGGGGGGGGGGGGGCAGGCAGCGTCGGCGTCGGCTCTGTTGGCCGCAAGCGCCGCCGCTGCCGCCGCAGAGACGTTAATCAGCCCGCACCATACCCCGCCGACCCGTCAGCGCGTGCAGAGCGACCGGCGTTGCCAGCACCGGTGCTGCTGCCGCAGGCGGAGCCGTCGTAGCCACCGCCGACACACGGGCTGACTGGCGTGGCCAGTGAAATCGATGCTCCTTAGTGAAAGAACTGTCAGCAGGGCTGTCAGCTCTCAATGCGAAATGGCACACAAATACAACCACCGAGCCTGTCCAAAAGACAAAGACGCAACTTGATCTTTCGTTGAGACCCAAGCGAACCAGAAGAGGTACCGACACAAGACCGACAGCACCAGACCCACTTGTGTACTCCTACGCGTACCTCCTCGGCGGCGAGCTTGAACGCTTGCGGCGGTACCCGCCCGGCGACGCACCACCGATGCTGGCTCCCCCCACCGTTGTACTGAGCGCCAAACGCTTCCGTGCGGGTCGCCCGTCGTTGACAGTTCCCTCCATACCGCGCTTGCCTGTAGATGCATCATGACCAACAGCGCGTCCCGTCGTGTCGACAGGCTTGGTGGAGCCACCAGCACTCTCGGGCGAGGACGTAAGGTCCATGAACTCGAGGGGCCACGGCACCAACATGTTCGTAGGCACCATCAAATCGTCCGTGGTGCCAGCTTGGGCGTCAGCCGCGCCTTTCACAGCGCCCCCCGCGCCCGGCGTGGTGCCAGATGGCGCATCCAACACGTTTCGACCGGTGCGCTTCTTGCCTGGTGCTCGGGCCCGGGCGGGCACAGCAGCGGGAATCCGCGACCACCCGCGGCATGACGATGCGCCCCGTAAGCCGCCAGCGTCTTGCGCGGTTGCTGCAGCCGTAGCAGCACGGGCAATGCGCGACGACCGCCGGGGGGTCCACGACCGGCGAGATACAGCATCCAGGGTGGCGGCAATGCGGGCAGACCGCCGGGGTGTACCGGCAGGAGGTTGGTCGGCGCGGTCCGGCCCCGCCGTACTGCTAGCAGGTGCCGTTGGACGGTCATGGCCTGCATCAGAGGACGACGCCAGGTCGGCGCGCGCCGCCGCCGCCCGAGTTACCCGCATGGAGGTAGGACTCGTCATGGTAGTCATCGGGGGACCACAGCCAGTGGATAGCGCGTCGGCAGCGCCGCAAGCAGAATCAGAATCGGGTCTCATTTGCACGGCGTCGGAGGCGTAGCGGCCGCGCACGTATGCCGTCTCAGACATCCACAGCCGCGTGGTGCGGAGACCTGGCACTGTGCGTCGACTGCCCCTCACAGCTGGAGAAGGCTGCCAAAATAGGGCGTGCGTGGGATGTGGAGGTCGGTGAAACGCTTGTGGGCGGACGCGCGAGGGGACATTCATTCATCGTTCGTGGGGACCTCCGACAAGCGTCCTCGACCACCAAGCTGGGGCGGCCCTCGCGGAGTACGGCCTGATGCGTGCGGATCTATTGCTACCCTGTCACACAGAGGTGCCTCCATAGGTCGGGCTGCTGGCAAAGGCCACTGTGGGACACTCTCCGACCCTCCAGGCTGCCAGGAAGAGAAGCGCAGCCTGCAGCGGCGCACGGGCTCTCTTTTTTGAACGCTTCACGTCGCCGCCAGACGACGCTGCGGAATGGCACCCGAAGAGGCTTGTTGAGGCGACCCAATGCGGACGAAAATTGAAGTAACAGGTTAGGCGTCTCAAGACTGGCGATTCCAAATTACGATCAGAACCTGGAATCCAAGTGGAAGGTCGCCATTCAAGAGCGAAGTGCGGCCGCTGCTGAGGGGTCTCGTGAAGGGACGCCCTCGGCACAGTGCCCGCAGGGCACAGCCGTCGCCTCAAATGACCCCGCACGCGCACCCTGCAGGCTCCCAGCTGGAACCTCCGCGCACGACAGCACGACCAACAGCCTCAGCCGTGAAGGACACAGGCAAAATTACCGCACTCCTCTCCTCACACGCGGGACGGGACAGCACTCTCTCAGACGCCCGACACTGTCTCAGCTGGTCGGGGTCGACCTGTCCCTGCCCCGCGGCCATCGTCCCACCGGTGTGTTCTCGGCCACGGCTGTTGACGGTGCTACGACCGGCTACCGACTCGGGGGCCTGTTGCCCCCGGCTGCGGCGTATCGATGTGGGACGACTGGCGCCTGGGCTGTCGACGACGCCGCCACCGCGCCGACAACCGGCGGCGGCGGCGGCGGCGGCGGCTTGGAGAAGGGGGACAGCCGCTGGTGTTGGCTGCAGGGGGCTGTGGAGGGGGGGGGGACGGGGCGGGCGTGTTGGCGGCAGCGGCCGCCGCCGACGTGTGATTAGACCCTGCCGCCGGTGGTGGCGCGGGGAGCGGCGAGCGGCCACGGCAGTTGGCGCTGCTTGCGGCGGTAGCTCCAGGGGGAGGCGCACACGACGTCCGAGCGGCGGCCGGCGGCGCGTGCTGCTTGCCGGTGTGTCGAGCGGGCGGGGGACGCAGCGGACGGCCCGGTGGCGGCCGTTGTTGGCGACACGCCGGCACGCCGCCGGCCGCCACCGCCGGCCACGCGACGGTGGCCGTGACGAGGGCGTGGCTGGAGGCGAGCGGGTACTAGTGCTCGTGCAAAATGCCGGCCGCTGTGCGGGGGGTGGCCCAGCCGACGTGTTGGCGGTCGCCAACGCGGACGCCGCGTCTTCGGCGTCCGCTGGCACGCGCCTCCCACAACTGTCGTGGACGGGGTAGCCCAACCGACAGGCCGGCCGACGCTGGCGACACGTCTGGGGCTGCCGCCGTTGCGGGCTGGTCCAAGAGGCTACTGCTCCTGATTACTCGCTGCTGGCCGCTTTACGGAGGGGGGGGGGAGCAGTCGGGTCTTTGGCAGCCGCTGTATTGGGATCGACGTCGTTGGCACTCGCTAGCGAGCGCTTTGCGCGGCCGTCGGTTGAGACGTCGCCCAGCGGGCACTGCGGTCTTCGCCGACGCCCGTGACGCGTCGGAGGCCGTCGCCTCTCGGTGGGGGGGGGAGAAGCTCATTACCACGACTGCCACTGTGGGCGGGGGGCACAGCGCAAGGGCCGACTGCCACCGACACCCGAGTGGTGGAGGGGTCGGCGCGACCGGCGTCTTCGCTGTCGCCGACACACCATCGCCCTGTCCGGACGGCATCGTTGCGCGCGGTCGCCTCCTACTTCAGTCGTCGCTGGCGCCCTTAGTCGTCATCTCGTAGCGGCGCAACCCCGGTCGTGGTCGGCGTCTCCTCGAGACGGCCGTGGAGCCGTTTCCTGTCTATGTATGCCATACTGGCTGCTCACGGGTGTGCCCACTATGTCTTCGTCTTCGCTAGGGTCTTCATGGCCATCATCGGAGGCTTCCGGGTCTGGAAGTTCTCTCGGGCAGCCCTCGCTCTCTAGCTACTTGTCCGTGGCGGCCGCAGAGTTGGGGTGCCGTTTCTGCACAGCGACGTTTCCTTTTGAAGCCAACTTGGCACGGCACGTGTCGCTGTTCCACGCCGGGGCGGTGGCCTTTGACACTCCTGTGGCTTTGGGCACATTGGCGGAGATTGAAGGCGGCCAAGCTCCTCCTCCTGTCGCTGACGCTGGTGACGGCACGCCTGCTCACGTCCCCGGCGAGAACGACGGTGACGTGGACATGCCGAACGTGCCTCCTGCAGCCCGTGATGGTGGGCTCGGTGGATCAGAGGCGTCGGGCGAATGCCACAGTGAGGACAAGGCAGCCGACGCCGACGCGGACGACGGGGCCGTCATCGTGCGAGGCGCTCTGAGTGCCCCGTCAATGCGTCTCTCTCGCGTACGCCACGTCTTTCTGGCGACCACGTCAGCCGTCGTCCATCGTTACTTCCTGGGGATGGGGGACATGACGCGAGCTGAGCCGCTTGTTCCTCCGCACCGCCAAGGCCTCCCGACAGCGTACGTTACGGACGAGCTGAAGGCCATACGAATGCTTGCCCTCTCGACGGGTGGCGCGGGCATGTCGGAAAAGGCGCGCCTCGACTTTTACAACTCGGTGGCACAGGCCGAGGCCGTGACGGCCGCTGCCTCGGAGAAGATCATCTCGGAGCTTGAGGAGCGACTAGCGACGTCGTCGGGCTCCTCCAGCAGCAGCACCGGCAGACGTCAATCCATGCGCTCTTCAAGAAGCAGCTCGTCGACGTCAAGCAAGCGGTCGAGGCCGGCCAAAAAGGACAGCTTGCGCGAGCGCCTGCGCGAGGCCATTGCGGACGCAAAGACCAAGGCCAAGGCCGTCAAGGGTCCGCTGACCGCGGCTTTCCCCACCGCGGCAGCGTTCGTATCCTCCCTCAAGGGCGAGCAGGACCGGTGCCTATCCGACATGAAATGGCAGGTGACGGACGTTGTGGACGGTGTACCGTTCAAGTTCTTCTTCAGGGACATCATGGATGTTGCACACGACGCGTTTAGCCGGGCGGAGAAGTTGCAGCTCTGGGGAAAGCGGCTCCTCAGTGCTGACGGCGCCATGCTCCGCTCCAACTCGCTCGATAGCGACGTGTACCTGACCCAAGAAGCGGACGTACTCAAGATCCACGCTAATGCCCTGCATAAGGGTAAACCAATCAGGGCGTTCGCCATGGCGGTGCAGTTCTTCTCGGACGCGACGCTGTTGTCATGGAATGGAGGTGAGTTTTCTGTTCTCTCTCGTTGCACTTTCTTCTGGTCGCATCGCTGGGGGTGTTTATCATTTGTCCCCCCGAGTGCCGCGGCCTGCTTCCATTTTCATTGTCACTAACCCAGTCGTTCTCTTTTTATTGTGGCTGTTCACGTCGTATGTAGCCAACTACGCCTACCCGATCCGCATCAGGTTCCCCAACATTATCACGGGAAAGATGAAATGGATCACCATCGGTTACGTGCCGATCATCCAGTCCAACAGCGAGGACAGCGCGGAGAAGTCGCGCGTGCGCATCCTCAAGGACGCTGTATTCCAGAGGTGTCTTGCGGTTCTGATGCACCGCTTTATCCCCGCCAGTCAATATGGTGAGCCGATGGTCGTGCCCGGCCAGGAAGAGCCGGTACTGGCTGTCCCGCGTGTGGTGCTCTACGCTGCCGACCAGCCGGAGGAGCGCCGTGTGCTCGGCTTAAAGCTGAGCGGATGCAAGCGACCGTGCTCCCATTGCACCGTGGGCAAGCATGATGCTGCCTGCCGTGGCCCGAGGTCGACCGCGCGAGACGTGTTGGAGCACGTGGACCTGCAGCTGGACGCGGCGGAGGCGCTTGAGGACGGTGCTGGGCCAGCTCGACTGTCCCAGATCGAGGGCGACTCGTCGATCGTCCCCATCGTCCCAGTGCTAGCTGCCGTCCACGGCTTGGGCACGGGGCCCTGTTGCCTGTACCAGATCTTCGGGTTTGACATGCTTCACGTACGTTTCCTGCTCACTTTTCTCTTTATAGCGGTAGCGCTCGACTCTTCCAGCGTGCGACATGATTCCAGGAAGAGGTCCACCTCCGTGACATGGTTCTAACGCTCTGCGCTGTTGCTGTGTTCTTCTTTGTTCTTGTATGTCGTCTTCTTTTGTCTTCTAGCATGCAGGTGATGAAGCTGGGTGTTCTTCGAGTGATTGCGCAGAAGATACCTGCCCTGCTAAAGGCTCTCTGTAAAGGGGGTCTCGCGCGGTACGGGTCTGTGGCCAAAACAATTGTTGCTATGAACGAGCGCATCCGCCACTTCGGTCGCCTGATCATGGCATCCCTAGTGTCACCAGGGTATGTTCAATTGACTTCCTGTTGTTCTTGTCTTTTTCATCTACCTTCTTGACCTACTTGTCACTTGCCCTAACAATTTCCGTTCTTCTGCTGAGCCCCGCTGTTTTTTGCGTGTCTGCCTCCTCCCTCTTATCTGCCGTGAACTTGTGCAGGTATCTGGTGCGCAAGGGCGTCATCCAGGCGACTCTAAAGGGACGGCAATGGCGTCACGGAGTGGTTGTGTGGGCCTTCATGGTGGCCGGTCTCATTGGCCGTCGGCTGCCGGGCTCCACGGACCCTTGCTTTGTGTCCCAGAGGAGGCGGCCTCGCCAAGGAGCGGGGTCCGCCACTCGTCGGGGCGGCGCGTCAGCAACGGGCTCACCGGCAGCTGACTACGGCTGTGGAGATGACGACGGTTTTGAGACCAACAGTGACGCCGACAGCGAGGCGAGTCGCGGCGGCCGCGCCGGCCGCGCCCCTAGCGATACGGGCACCGACGGCACCATGTCGGGTGGCGAGGAGCGCATCGAGGATGCTCCCGTGCAGCAAGCTGCAGAGGCGTCCGAGGCCTACAAGGAGGTTTTCGGCGACCGCCCCATGCATGAAGCGGTATTGCAGGTCGTCTGCCTCGCGGCGCGGCTGATGGGAAAGTTGTGTGGCGATAACAAGGCGGATGATGCGGGCAACACCGAGGCCGAGGCGCTGTCTCTGCAGCGCGAGGCATACGACTTTGTGTGTCGCTTTGTCGCCGTGTTGTTCGGCCCAGTCAACACCACGAAGATGCACGCGCTGGCGTTCCACCTTATGGACGAGCTGATGAGTCGTGGAAACCTCGTTGAGGCGGACACGAGCGTCAACGAGGCTCTTCACGGCCTATTGAAGGCCTTGTTCGAGAACACAAACAAGCAGACCACGTCGTTTGCCGTGCAGATGCTCCGCTGTGAGCAGACTTTGGCCCACGTTGTTGCTGAAGACGCGGAAGACAAGATGCGGGCCGCAGCTGGGGTTCCGCCCGTTGTCGGCGAGTCCATGGACCATCCCGACGCCGTCCATTACACCGCCTACATGCTCTCCTTCTCTGCCGTCGGCCGCGGTGCGGTCCACGACGGATCCCATCCCTCAACCCCCCACGCGCCTGACAATTCGGAGCAGTCTTGCGCCAGCGTAGATGAGGGTGCCGATGATGCCGATGACGAGACGGCTGACGACGTCATGCGACGTGCGAAGCGAGCGCGGCCGGCAGCCGGCGGCGGCCGCCGACGTCGACGGCGAAGGGTGCGAGTGCGCGGCCATCGTGTGGCGGTCGCAGACCTCCTCACTGGCGATGGCGGACGGCTGCAGGAGGTCGGTGGTCTCCTCGGTGTTACGCACAAGCAGCACCTCACCGTCGCCAACTCGGTGAAGTTCGAGGCTGTGCTTGGGTGGCGCACTTGTCGTCTGGACCAGCACATTCGTGCAGCACGTGACTTCTACCGCAAGCCTTGGTACGATTTCATCCATTACCGAGATGCCGATCGGCCCGGTGAGCCGCAGTTGGGGCTAGCGCGGCTTATTGTCCGTGCTGTCGACGGGCAGCGGAGGGACGTCATCGTCGTGCAGCGCATGGAAGCCGCCGAGCCGCGGAAGGGCTGCGTATTGACCGACTTTGGGTGCCAACGGTTCAAGTGGGTTATCAACGACGCGACCGGCTTCCCCTCCCTCGCCGCTGTCAAGCTCATTGACGTGCAGCGCCTCGAGAACGTTGTGCCAGATTTCGAGGACCTGTGCGAGCGGCATGGCCTGCGCGGGACACCAGTCACCATCCCTGACACATTGCAGGAGCGCGTACGCCAGCGTTACTTCACCAACATCTTTTTCCCATGGACAAGCTCTAGCATTGACGAGTGCCCAGGACAGCGGGGGTACGACTAGCGGGGGTACGCGCTTGCGTTCTGTTTTTTCGCGGGCACGCACATGTGTACATTGTCGGTTGTCGATGCGACAGATAAACCTCTTGGGAGAGTGCTCCCGCTCTCATCCCACCAACTCGTTTCTTCTTGTGCCTAAGCCACTCTCGCCCTCATCCAACGTCAGCCGCTGCCCTCCTAGAAGCGAGCCTTACGCTTTGCAAAAGAAGACCACGGATGTTCAGGACTCGTCACGAGGTATGCTCCTCGGGAGGGACGGTGGTGTAGCGATGGGGGGGAAAAAGAAAGCGTCAGCAGATGTAGTTGTCAGAGGCGACCACGTCAGTTGCCTGCAGTCGTTGGTGACTGCCACGACGGAAATCAAAGCGGCAGCGTGTGCCGACAGATATCTGTGGCTCGGACACAGCACTCGATAGCCACTCGGCCATTGTGGGTGCCAGTCGTTCCTCGTGGTGATGCCAGCTGTCGGGCAGGGGACGCTTCATCATGGCGCTGCCGCGCTGATGACTGCCGTGGCTCCAGGTCTGGTGCATGGAGCAGACGCATCCGACAAGCTTGGGACAATCGGGCGCGGCGAGAGAGCCTGACCTTGCTCGACCAAGTCATTCGCCACGGACCTGGCTCCTAGCGTAGCAGTGTCTTCACCTGGCCAATCAAAACACGCAGGTTACCTCACATGGAGACTTAGTCCACTCCAAGAAAACCCTCGCCAGCTGCGGCCCCAGAGCCCTCCGAGTTGCGAACCAGGGCTCGTCGGAGGTACTGTTTATTCGGCATGGCATAAATCCCGCTCAGATCAGCAACTTCTCTGCGCTTCATGCGGTTCTGCCTCCCTGCTACGTTCTTTATGCGCCTATTGGTCTGTCTCGAAGCTCTCTCCTCTCATTGGTTGTCGCTGCTGTCGGACACAACCCGCAAGCGAGCCGACGAGTCTCGCAACGCTGACCAGCTGGCTGCAGCCTCCGCTCGTCGAGCCCTCAAAATAATCATCATGGACGAGCCGCTTGAGGGCGGCTGACTGGCACTGTGGGGCACCCCCGGCACAGCGGCCGTGCAAGGGGGTGTGACGAGAGGCCAACGAAAGCAGCGTTCGTTGGGGCAATATGAGCAAAACGAAGAACAAACAGTTTTGAAACGAACGGTCGCGTTTCGCAACGACGGTCGCCGTCCTACTTTCGTTGGGTGGACCGTACTTTCTGACGATTGGAGTGGCGGGCGCGCCGGATCAAGTGTCGGCGGCCCGCGGGCCCACGCCGTGGGCCGCCGCCATACGAGCCGCCACGAAGCGGCGGCTTGGAATTCCTCCCCCTGCGCCGCTGCGCTGCGTCGCGGACCGCCCGGTCGGGCGCGGCCGAGCGCCGCCCGCTCCGCGTCGCTCTGGCGCCCGCGGCGGCCGCTGCCATGAGCCGCCGCGCCGCGGCGGCCGAGCGCCCCCCCCCCCCGTCGTCCGCCCCCCTCCCGGCACCGTCCCCCGCGCCTCTGCCTAGCTTGGTCTTTGTCGGGCGCGTCGCCATGGCGTCCCCCTCCCCGCCCCCGCCGCCGTCGCTGCGCGACCTCCTCGCCGCCGCCGGCTGCCTGCCGGTCGGCGGCGCGGCCGCCGCCGCCGCCGCCGCCGCCGCGGCGGCGGCCCCCACCGCGTCGGCGACGCTGACCGACTTGCCGTCAGAGGTGCTCGTGCTCGTCTTTTCCGCCGTCTTTGCGTCGGCGTCGGCGGCGGCGGCGGCGTCGTCGGCGGCGGCAGACCCCCGGTGGGACGGCGTGCCGCTCCCGCTCGCGACCGACGAGGGCGCCGACGACGCGGGCGGCGACGCGGCGGCGGCGGCGCCGCCGCCGCCGCTGGTAACGGCGCCCGTGTGGGCGGCGGCGGCGGGCGCGGGGGGGGCGTGCCGCGCCCTCCGGTCGGCGTTTTTGGACGCGGTCGTGGCCCTCGACGTTGGGCCCCTGCCGGGCGGCGGCGGCGGCGGCGGCGCGGGCAGCGACGGCGGCCACGGCGGTCGGCGAGGCGGCGGGCGCCTCAGCCGCGTCTTTTGTGAAGCCACCGCCCTCGCGACCGTGGCGCGGTGGGCGGCCTTGACGGTCACCCTCGGGCGGCTGCCGTCGCTGCGACGGCTGACCCTGCGGCTCGTCGACATGGGCGACGCGGCCGCCGAGGCGGCGGTGGCGGCCTTGCTGCTCGGCGTGCTCAGCCACGGGGCGCCGCGCCTCCACGCCCTCACCGTGCACGCAGAGGGGGCGGTCCTCCCCGACGCGGGGGGCCTCGTGCGCGGGCAGCCGGCGCTGCGGCACTTGTGCCTCCCCCACGTGGCCGTGTGGGCGCAAGCGCCCGCCCACGTTGGCCGTGCGCTGTCGGTTTATGGGGGGATGCGGCACCGCCTGCGGTCCCTCGAGTTGGGCGGCTTGGCCGTCGCCCTCGACGTCGGCGACGCGCTCGGCGCGTGGCTCGACCGCCTGCCGGTGCTGCCGGCGGTGCGGTTTTTGGGCTTTGGGGAACACCCGTCGGTCGGGCGGGCGGTGCTGGCGGCCGCCGCGCGCGCGTGCCCGGCCGTCACGTCGTTGGCGGTCGGCTTGGTCGCGGCGGACGTCGATTCGGCGGCGGGCGCCGACGTGGTCGCCGCCCGCTTCCCGCGCTTGCGCGCCCTCAACCTCACCACCGGCTACCCGGTCGTCGCCCAATCCGTGTCGGCCCAGTTTGTCGCGCGCCTCACCCAGCGGCTCGCCCTCCACACCCTCCTCCTCCCCGACGTGGTCGGCGCGCCGGGCGCGCTCGCCGCCGCCCTCCCGCCGCCGGCCCCGTTGGGGGCGGCGGCGGGGGCGCCCCCCCCCCCCCCCCCCCCCCCCCCCCCCCCCCCCCCCCCCCCCCCCCGGGGGGGGGGGCCCCCCCCCCCCGGCCCCCCCCCCCCCGGGGGGGCCCCCCCCCCGCGCCCCCCCCCCCCCCCCCCCCCCCCCCCGCC
>Ga0114953_1003524_pt1 | contig 10646 bp, 4 predicted proteins | sample SidtaG_FD_87298 | JGI IMG/M metagenome (GOLD analysis project Ga0114953, IMG submission 87298) | Marine algal microbial communities from Sidmouth, United Kingdom - Sidmouth_Male2 metaG | ecosystem: Host-associated > Algae > Red algae > Unclassified | place: Sidmouth, United Kingdom | collected...
CCCTCGCTTCCCACCCCCCCCCCCCCCGGGTAGTAGCGGCGGCGCCCCCACCGGCGCCCCCGCACCCGCCGCAACTCCGTGGCCCGCCCCCACCATGCGGGCGGCGGCGGCCAGGCCCGCTGCCTCTCCATTGGTGCTCCACCGCGCCGACACCGCGGCCGCCGCCGACACCGCCGCTGCGGCGGTGGGCGGCGCGCCCGCCGCCGACAGCGGCGGCGGCGGTGGCGGCGGCACGGGCACCCCGCCACCGCGGCGGTGCGCCCACGCGCGCGCACGGCGGCGCGACCGCGCGCGCGGAGCGGCTGCCCATGCGCAGGCGCTTCGCACCCGCCGCGCCGGCGCGGCGGACCGTACCGTCTGGGGACACCACCAAAGGTGCGTCGGTGGGGGCCCCGCCACACGGAACATGAGGAAGAGGACCACCCGCGCGTCGTCGCTGGCGCACACTTGGAGCCCATGGCGTGGGTGCACGCGCATGACAAAGGGGGGGACGGATGGGTTGGGGCCCGATTGGAAACGAGCGGGTGACACGGCGTCCACGCGCACGTCGTGGGCACTATAGCCGACGCGGACCGTGCCGTCAGTCCGAATGGGTACGGATATGGTGGAGGAGAGGAGCACCGCGGGCGCGTCACCACCAGCATTGTCGCCCCCGCCAACGCGTCGGGTGAGCCCCGGGAGAGGCACCGCCGCGACCCACCTCGTCGCCCATCGTCGCCGCTGCAACGGCCGCGGCAGTGTTAGCTGGGACGAATGAGGTCAGGGGCGCCATCCACCGCGCCGCCAGGAGGGAGCGGCGGATGGTGGCCATCTCGCGGAAATCATACATGTACACGCGCTTCGGCAACAAAACGTAAACGACGCGACGGAAAGGGAAAAAAAAAAATGGCGTCTCTGACGGCGCGACTCGTAGCAAACAAAACGCTCCCAGGAAAACACATGGAAGCACACGAACCCCAACCAGAGCCGCTCCCCAGTGGCTCAAACGAACCAGCACCAGCAAGGACAAACGGTCCACATTGCCCAGGAGCGGTCCATCTCGTACCAACTCGTCAGTCGCGGCGGTCTTCCAGCTTTGGACGGAGCACGCCGTAGAGCAACACGCCCACGGGGCCACCGACAACAACACCCGCCGCCAACAAGTTGTCCGCAAAGGAGCTCGCCTCGTACAACCCCCGCCTCCGCATGTCCTCACACAGCGGCCCCCACAGCGCCACCCACAGGTACAGCACGTCCACGCCCGCCGCCCACGTCCACGGGTCCTCCATCAGCAGCGCGCGGGCACCCCCGAGACCGACGCCCCCAAACAACACAGCGACGCCAACGACCGCAATGGCGGCCAAGCCGAGGAAGAGGCTCGAAAACATGCGGCCTTCAGACATGCGTGCCATGGCCCCGAGCTCCAACCGCCCCACCGCCGGGCGGTAGCGCCGCAGCGCAAGGTACGGGCCGAGCACAAAGCCGCCGCCGCCCGCCAGGGAGGCGCCCAAAAACACCCACGTCGGCAGCCGCTGATCCCGGCTGCCCGGCGTCAGGAGGATGGCCGCGGCGGCAACGAGGCAGGCGCGGAGCCCCCACAGCGCCGCCGCGAGCGGGTGCGCGCCGAGGCCGGGGCCTTGCGTCAGGACCGGCGGGAGGGCCAACCCCGGTGGCGCGAGTGCCGACACAGAGAGGAGTAGGCCCACCCAAGCGGTGGCCACCACCACCGCCCGCGCCGACGTGTTGCGGAGGCGGGAGCTGGGGGACACGGCCAGCTCGTCGGCGGGCACGCCGTCGACCAGCTCGGGGGTGCTCGGCGGTGGAATGCCAAATAGCATGTCCCCGGGGGTGGGGGAGGAGCGCACCCACGGCGCCGGGGGGGGGGGTTGCGTCTTGTCGGGCGACTCGGGGTTGGGCGGCTGCGACACGGCCACGACGGGGACGACCGGGGGCGGGGGGGGGGGCGTCCCCCGCCCCCGCGGGGCGGAAGCCCGCGAGGGTGGCCGGGGGCGGCCGCCAAGGAGGGTGGGGGATGCGCTGCCGACAATGGCGGTGCTCGTGCCGCCCATGCCGGCGGGCAGGGGCGCGAGGAAGGCGGCCATGGGGCCGGGGGTCATGGCCATGACCACACGGCGGTCCGTCGACCGAGCAGAGAGCCGGTGCTGCGTACAGTAGAGAGAACAGGAGGGGAGGCGTGCAGCGCAAGGGCAAACGTGGAACACAAGACGGCAGCGCGGGGGCGGCGCGGCGGCAGGGCAGGGGAGGGGGGCGGTTTCGGGACAGCGATGGTCTCCTCGGCGGGCAGCGGTGCGCGGGGCGTGGGCGGGATCGGGCGTGGCTCCCAGCTTGACCACCAGACCCCGCGCAGGACGAGTGCCTGCAAGAGCGCCACACCTTGGCCAAACACAGTGGATGCAAAACGGTGGAAGAGACGCGACTTGCATCGCGCCACGAGGAATGCAGTATTTATACTTGGCCGCTCCGACAAGTCTAGCCGGAACTGAAAACTGAAAAATGAACAAAGGAAGGATCAGACGGGGCCAGCTGGCCACAACAGCGCTTCATCGCCCTTGCCAGTAGCGGCGCGCGGGACTCGGCGGCTCCCTCTGCGGTCCCCTGCGCGGGGCACGTACAAAAAGCACCACAGGAGTCCAACCAAACCTGTCGTGCAATCCCCAAGCGTGCTAGCGGCGGACCACCTCCGTGACAGCGTCCATCTCCGCCACCTGGGCGCGCGGGCATGCGCAAAAGGGTCGGATCGAGCCGAGGTCCTGGACAGAGGCAGCCCGTACCCGCCCCAAGCAACCTTGAGGGGGTCCGAGGAAGCCGCACGAGGTGCCGCCACGCACCAGCGTCCATGGCCACGTGCTCAGCTGACGGCGACCAAGTGGCACACAGTGGGCCGCGCGCCCGCGCGCCCGCTGGCTGCCGCCGAGCGGCATGAACGCCCAACCCCCACCGAGGCGGCGTCGGTTGGGAGAAAGGCGGGGAAGACTGGGTGCCGGCGGTCTGCTTGGCCGTCAGACCTTCGCCGCGCGCCGCGTGGGAGAGCAGCCGCCGCCCGCGGTGCGCGCCATCGACCGCCCTCCAGGTGACGCGGTTGCGCCTGTCACGCAGGGGAGCCCCTGATTCCGAGACCGCAGGTGCCTGCACTAACGCCCACTACCGGCGTGGTCCACCATTCGACTGCCTGCAGCTGCGCACCTGCCGGCCGCACAGACAGGCAAATCCCACAGTGCCGCGGGGGTGGCAACGTCCGCAAGTGGTGGCCGCCACGTGCTGCACCTGTGGCGGGCCTAAAGCGGCTGTGGCTGTGGCCTGCGGCAAAGGTTCTCCCATGCTCCATGTGCTTCGGCCGTGGTTGTAGCTGAGCCGAACACGACACCATGCACGACTGACTGAGACTGCCGCAGTCGCCGCCACCGCCGCCGCCGCAGCCACAGCGGACGTCGTCGCTGCCGCGGCCGCCACCGCCTCGGCATCCGTCCACGGCAGCTGCTGACGCGGGTGCAGGCCACCGCCGTGGCGGCGCGTCGCCAGCGAGTGCCGCCGCCGCGGCCTCGGCCGACGCCACCACTGCCACGGCCGCCGCCACCGCAGCCGCCGCCTGTGGAGCCTTGACCGGCAGCCACCGCTGCGGGAGCCACCTGCCATCGTGGTGGCACGGCATCGGCGGCGGCGACGGTCGCGAGCGCGGGCGCAGTGGGAAGCGCCGCCCGGCGTCCCAGCCGCCAGCAGCACCGCGGTGGCAGTGGTGTTCACGACAGCGACGGCGACGGCGGCGGCGGCCACGGCCGTGGCCGACGGGCGCTGGCGCGGCACCACGTCGCGCCGGAACGGGCCGCCGTGGGCGCTGTGCGTCGAGCGCCGCCCCCAACGCCGCGGCGGGGACGCAAGGGGGCGCGCGGGGGGGAGCCGAGTGCACCCGCCGCGGCGCGCGGCGCCGACCTCGTCGGCGCGTCGGGGTGGGGCGGGACGCGCCGGGGGGCGCCGTCGCCGTCGGCGGCTCGCAGCAGTTGGCGGGGCTGCGGCGCCGCGGCGGCACCACCGTCGGCGTTTCCACCTCCCCACACCGACGGCCACCCGTGGCGCCGCGCCAGCGCCACGGTGGCACGGTGCGCCCGCAGCGCGCCTCGGCCGCCACTTGGTCGTCTGCCGCTGCGCTGCTGGTGGCCATGCAGACAGACAGACCGGCAGACACGGAAGCAAAGGGCAGACGTCAAGGTCGTGGTGTTGAGGCCGCCACGCGCTGCTCCTAAAACACCCAGGCTTGCTTCACCTGTACGTGCACACGTCAACGTTGACGGCGGCACGATGGCCACAGCTCCCTACCGTGGCACCAGCACGACGCCCTCCTACCCACCAACGGTTGTCCAGGCCCGCTAATGAACCTCTCCCCTCCCCCTCCGCCCCCTCCCTCGGACCCAAGGCCATGAAACACAAACGCAGCTCAGCCGGCGCCGTCCCGATCATCGGGCGTGCCTCGCCGGTATGCGCCGCACGCCCCACCGCCAGACGATGGCGACGGCTTCACTGGCGGCGGTGGCTCCTCCTCGTCCTCCGCGGCCGGCGGGAAGAGCGGGTGTGCCGGCCGCGGCGGAGGTTGCCGGCGGCCACCACCGTCCAACGGGGGCACGCTCCCGCTCGCCCCCACACTGAACGTCACGTCCTCCCCGTGGATGACGATGCTCCCAAAGCTGCTCAGGCTGTCACCTGCGGTCGCGCGGACGTGGCCCGCGCCTGGTGGCGCCCACGGCAGCCCAGCCCCTTCCGCCCGGTCGGGGAGGCGATGGGCACGTCCTCCCGCCGTCGCCGCCACAGCCGCCACCGCCTCCGACGCCGCTGCCGGCACGGCGAGCGGCGGGGGCACTCCGCCGACCGTAGCCGTCCCATCCGGCACAACGACGAGGCTGCCGAAGCTGCTCCGGCTGTCCCCCATGACCGGTGGCGGCGGTGGCAGGGTCGGCCCGCGTGGCACGACAGGCGACGATGGCGGCGTGTCCAACTCCCCACCGTCTGGCCAATGGGATTGGTGGAGGCCGCCCCCAAACGGCCCGCCACTGCCGACCGGGGCAGTCACCGACCGGCGGAGCGGGTGGGATGGGGGTTCTGCGGCCGCCGCCACCCCGGGCGGGTCCTCCTCGTCATACTCGGCCCGCTCGTCAATGATCGTGGCGAGTAGGCCGCGGCGGCCGCTGACGGCGGCAGCGGCGCCCCCCACCCCCCCGCCCCACCCCCGCTGCCCCGGCACGCGCAACGGGAAGAGGCGACCGACGGGGCCTTGCAGCCGCCGCAGTAGGTCCCCCATGTTGGGCAGCGGCGTCAGCGGCTCGAGGTCATCAAACGTCGACGATGAGTAGCGGGCGTGCGTCGGTGGCGCGACGACGCCCGACGAGTCGCCGGGGCCCCCAAATGAGTGGCTCCGTTGCAACGGCCCTGCGCCCATCGACGAGGAGGACGACGGGCAGGGGTCCTCGTCGAGGTCCTCAGTGGAGAAGAGGTCCGCGTGTGCGACCATGTCCGCGATGGACCGGTGCAGAGAGGGGCTCGACGGGCCACCGTTGGTGGGATGGTCGCCGACCCCGCCGTTGCGGACGCTACCATTGCCCATTGGCGGCGGCGGCACGGGAACCTCTGCGACAGAAATTGCCCGCTCAAACGAACCCTCGTCGTCGGCGGGCCACCCCCAACTCCCCGTCACGGAGCCGACATCCGAAACTTCAGGGCCGAGGCTCGCGTGAGACGCAGTGTCCCCAAAGTTGAGTGACATGGACGACTTGAACGTCGACAGCCCCCCGTGCGGTAGGTACACGTAGGAGAGGTCTTGAAAGAGGTGCACAAACTTCTCAAAAAGCAGCCCTTGGGCGCCGAGGGAAAAGAGCACGAGCGTGAAGGTCATGAGGAAGATGAGCTGCCCGGGGCTCAGGTGCCCGGGGAGCGCGTGTTGCACAAACGCGTCGGGGACGCCGAGCGCGAGGGCGATGCTGATGCCCCCGCGCATGCCGCCCCAGGTCAAGACGCCAATGGTGCCGCCACGGTAGCGCACCGCCTTGTGGCGGAGGCGGAGTTTGGTCAACGTCTCGATGCCGACAATGACAAGCAGCGGGGTGGCCACCGACAGAGCGCGCGCAAAGAGGGAGATGCACACGGTGCCGACAACGATGGCCGTCGTCGGCGCCAGCCCGATATCCTGCGGTCGCCAAAACAGGTCCGCCGCGCCAATGAGGAGGAAGAGCACCGAGTTGAGCGTCTCGTCAAGGAACGACCACAACTGGTGGAAGAGGGCGGAGCTGGACTCGGACATGGCGTCGGCCACCCCATAATTGCCAATCAGCAAGCCGGCCGTAACGCTCGCAAGCGGGATGGACGCGTGAAAGTAGCTGCACGCGAGATTAATGTTGGAGACGAGCACAATGGAGATGGTCACCTCCAGCAGCGAATCGTCCACGGCCAGCATCGCCGAGTAGGCCACCCACGACAGCACGACGCCAATGGCAATGCCGCTCGCGCACTCGAGGACAAAGCCGCGCGCGAAAACGCGGAGCACCTCGACGACGGGCATGTCGGGTTTCTCCACCGTTTCGACAAAGCCGAGGTACAGCACGACGCCAACGGCGTCATTAAAGAGCGACTCACCGAGCACAAAGTAGCGCGTCGACAGCGGGATCAGGTCCGGCTTGTCGTTGAGGATGGCGACGACCGCCACCGGGTCGGTCGGCGACACAATGGCCCCAAACAGCAGGCACCACATGTAGTCCATCGGCGCAATGCGGAGGAGGAGGAGGTAGGTCAGCGCCGACACGAGGAGCGTGGATATAGCCGTCGAAAAGACCGACAGCGCAAACACCGTCGTGCGGATGCGCGAGAGGGCACGGAGGTCGACCTCCAAGGCCGCTGCAAAGAGTAAAAAGCCGAGCATGTAGTTGAGGAGCAGGTCTGGAAAGTCGCGGAGGAACGCTTGTAGCCCGTCGAGGGCGGCCGAGACGCCCATGCCCGGCACGTAGGTTAGGGCCAGTAACACAGACGTGGACGCAATCGCCGCCAGCGACATGAAGATACTCGTCGGCAGCCGGAAGAAGTGGTGGTTGATGAGCCGAAAGACGACGGTTAAGGTCAAGAGGAGCATCACTACATCCCCGGCGCGGAGGTGAAAGGCGTGCTCGGCCGCCACCTTGACACCAGCCGCCGCGTCGGCGGCCGCTTCCGAGGCGGCCGCCTCCGCTATCGACTCCATGCTGGCGGCGGGGACCATGGTGCCAAACGCGGCAGACCAGACGACAGCAACTTCAGCGGCGGCAGCGTCGTCGGCCCGTCACCGCGCGCTTCCACTCTCGCCGCGGGGACCACCGCCCGAAAACGTCGGCGCCGCCCCGCCGCCCCACCGCCCGCCCCCCGTCCCACCGCCGCCAGCAGCGGCCGCGCCACGACCTCTGCCACCGAGTAGCACCACAGGGGGGGCGGGCCACGACCCGGGCGGGGGCCCGAGACCGACCGACAAAGACGCACGGGCGCCGGCAGTGCCGTGCCCGCCCGGCACGCTGGCCATGGGTCGTGCGTGTCTCGCGGCCGCAACGAGGCCTGCGAGCGACTGGGGGGGGGGGGCCTGTCTTCGACCGGCGGGGGGGTCATCGACGCCCGCCTCCCACCGGTCGTGATCCGCCGCCCGGTGCTGCAAATTCACGCCGGTGCCACGTTGAACCTACAACAATCGCTGACAGAGGTCGGACTGGAAGCCCCGGGGTGCAAAATCTCTGTCAACGAGCCTCGAGGGGGGGCCACCCCGCCCCCACCTGGCCAATGGGGCGATCCCGGATCCTTGCGGGCCAGGGCTGGGTCCGCCCCGAGGGTGGTTGAAGGAGCCGGGGCAGCTGAAGGCAGCGACTTGCAGGCAGGTTCAGCGGTGTCCATGCGGCACAAACTCAAGCCGCTTGCGTGTCCAATCGGTAGATTTTGGCCCAGTGCGCGCCGGCCGCGTGTCTGTCAGCAGAAACACAACGTCGGCAAGACGGCGCAGCTGGGCCTTGTCGGGCTCTGTTCGTCAATGACATCCATCTGCAAGGCGTGTGTCTCTTTTGTAGAGCGTCCCTGCTGGCAAACACGTGAGCACGGCAGCGCGTGCCGAGCCGTTTCGAAATCCCAGAGGGAAGCAGGTTTGGCCGCCAAGCATCAAGACAAGTGGCACGATTTCACCCAACCACCGTGCGCCAATGGGAAGCACGCAGTATGCGCTGTCAAACAGCGGACGGACTCTGGACCGGCCCATCCTGAGCACCGTGAGGGAGAGCGGTGAGCTTGCACGCACAGGGCACCTTGTGCAGGCTCCAGCGATGAGGGGCCTGCGAGCGGTGCCACCTCAAAACCACCATTCTACGGAGACGCTGGTCACGCCTCGTCACGCGCGCGTTGGCAAGGCAGGTTCCCGCCGTTTCACCGGGGCTCCTCCTCTGTCGTTGTTCACCAGCTTCTTGGAAACCGCTCGTCCCCGCCGCCGCCAACAACCACCCACATCCCACTGACCCCACGTGTCTCCTGCGGGGGTGCCCCTGTCCTCCATTCCCACCGTCGCCATGCACCGCGTCAAGCGGGCTGCCTTCCGCCCGCTCCAACGCAAGCGCGTCCAAGACGATGAACACCAAGAATTGCGGGTGCGAATGATGGAGCTGCGGCGGGACATGGAGCGGTCTCTGGAGCTCCTCACCGGCGCGCACCGGTGTTGGCGAGGCACCTTCCGCAACGCGGCGGCCTTTGCGGCGCACACCGCCACCATCCACGGGCAGATGGCCGACGCGGGCGAGGGCGTCAAAGGCCTCGCCTCGGGCCTCGACGACGCCGTAGCGGCGACGCAAGACGCTGACGCTGCCGTCCTTGCCGCGTCGAGGGGCCGCCGCAGCCGCGCCGACGCGGACGAGTGGCGCGACGACGGCAGCCGCCGGTCGAGCACCGACCAAATCGGCGTGACGGCGACGGCGCTCGCGCGGCGCGTGCGCGGCTTTGTGCAAGAGTGCAACGCGATGAAGGCGGACCTCAAGGCCGCCGCGGAAACCGAAAAGGAGGCTGCCCTCTACGACCGCAAAGTCTCTGGCCTGGAAATCCGCCACGCGGCGCGGCGGGGCGACGGCAAACACGAGGACCGCCTCGCCCGTAACATTGACAAGCGGGAGGACGCGGCGGCGGCGCGCGACGCGGCGGTCGACAATGCCAACCGGCGCATGCGGGACCTCATTGACGCGGGCGGGACGGTGTTGGAGGCGGTCGTGCTCGCCTACTGGAGCCTCTTCACCGAGATGACCGAGTTGGCCGAGGTGGCCGCCGGGCCCGGCCGCAAGATGGTGCGCGCCCGCGCGGAGCGGGTGCTCAACGTCTCGGCGTCGGGCAAGGCGTCGGGCTTGCGCCGCCTCTTCCACCGCGAGCGCAGCAGCAGCAGCGAGCGGGGGCGGCAGCGGGCGTCGGGGGGGGAGCGCCGCTCCCGCTCGGGCTCCCGCACGCGCCGACGGTCGCGGTCGGGCTCCCGCACGCGCCGGCGGCGGTCGTCGTCGGACGAGCGGCGGCGTCATCGGTCGGGTGAGCGCCACCGCCGGTCGAGGTCCCGCGAGTACCGCCGGTCGGGGGATGGGCGCAAGTCGGGGGAGCGGCGCAAGTCGGGGCTCTTCCGCGTTTTCTCCAAGGGCTAGGCGCTGCGGCGGGGCCCTGCCGGCAGGTGGCAAGCCGCTTGCAAGAAGGGGGGAGGGTAGCGAAGTGTTGGCAGAGTGGTGTGGGAGGTGTTTTAGAGGCTACCCCATGCATTTGGCGTTGCAGATACATTGTTGGCTCGTAGCACGCCTGCGTCCATCTCCACGGCGATGGGCGGCGGCGTGCACCGTGATCGTGTTTTGCTGTATGCGGCTCTCACTTTACTGTTGCATGCTGTGCCTGGTTGTGTTGTTGTGTTGTTGATGCCTCTTGCTTGCTTGCCTCCCCTGCACGCCTGGACGCGGCGCCGCTGCCTCTGGGGAGCAGCGACCACAAGAATTCGGCTGGTCCGTCCCGCCGCTTCCACGTCCACGCGCTTGTGGCGGCCGGTCGGCGAATCCGCCAATAGATTCCTCCGCTTGTGCCGCTGACAGCTCCACCGTGCGCGGGTCGAGCTGCCAGACGGCTGCCGCGCCGATTGACGACGGATGCCTTTAGATGGGTGGACCTGTCCCCGCAACGCCGCTCGGTCGGCCCGGGCCGACCTCGAGGCGCAGGTGACACGGCCGCCGACGGCCCCTGCGTACCATTGTCTTCCCTATCCTCCCTTCTCCCCCCCTCCCCTGCCCCCTCCCAAGGTTTGCGGCTCGTCTGGTGGCCACCCCAGTCGCGGCCGCCGCCGCCATGTGGACGCCGCCCCCGCCGGCAGAGCGCCGCCACGCCGCCACGCCGCCGCCCGAGCGCGGCGCCACCGCCGCCGCCGCCACCACCACCGGCCACGACAGCGACAGCGACGCTGGCACTGGCGGCGGCGGCGGCTCGAGGGAGACCCGCACCGGTGGGACCACGCCTGCCGCCGCCGCCGCCGCCGCCGCCGCCGCTGCCGTTGCGGGCCGCGCCAGCGCCCGTGTGGCCGCCGCCGCCGGCAACGCTGCCGCCGCCGGCAACGCTGCCACCGCCGGCAACGCTGCCGCCGCCGGCAACGCTGCCGCCGCCGG
>Ga0114953_1003534_pt1 | contig 10632 bp, 16 predicted proteins | sample SidtaG_FD_87298 | JGI IMG/M metagenome (GOLD analysis project Ga0114953, IMG submission 87298) | Marine algal microbial communities from Sidmouth, United Kingdom - Sidmouth_Male2 metaG | ecosystem: Host-associated > Algae > Red algae > Unclassified | place: Sidmouth, United Kingdom | collected...
AGCCTACCCCCGGCGGCCCGAGCTGCCTCCATGACCCGTGTGGCGGACGCGCTGACAGGGCCGCACGCACGAGCGGCTCTCGTGACGAACCCTCGTGGAGCTGCCTACCATAAGGCCTACGCGGGGGGGATTGCGGGGGGCATGAACGAAAACACCGCCTTGCTGTTCGCTGTAGCAACGCAGGCCGGCATCGAGTTTGGAGAGTCGGCTCCTGGTGAGATCCCAAACTCGGATGTGGCTCGACCGAGAGAAGCGGCTTTGTCGGCAAGGCGCGAGCGGGGATGGAGGGCCAATTTGTCTGCGGGCACAACGTGTCCGGGTCATCTTTGACCGTAACGGCTGTGGCGGCGCTCATTCTCAGTACGTGGGGAGACGCCGGGGAGGACCACCCGTCATTTGGGGACCTCCCTGCTGGCTTGGTTGACACGTTCACTCGTTGGGTGTCTTCCCGGCGTTGAGCTTCTGTCGGCGGCGCCGTGTCCTTGACTTTGTATCGTTGTGCACCTTAGACAATAAACGGGTCTTTGCATATTTCACTCACCCACGCAATGATGCTCTACTCTCGCTCCATCGGCAACGGCTCAAAGGCCTCCCTCCACGGCCCCTCCGGGCCAACCAGCTCCGGCATATTTCGGACGGCTTCCATAAGACAATGCTCAAAGTGCGTACCTAGGTTTTCCGCCGACAAGGCAGAAATCGCCAGAGCGCGGCGTAGGGCGTCTGGCTCCCCCGGGAACGCGTGATGCATCTTCCTTAACAATCTTGAAAGCTCACTGAACACCTCCTCGATTGGTTGGAAATCCGGGCTGTAGGGAGGTAGCCGCAGAGGGAAGACGCCCGCCGCCGCAATCCATGCGTCCGCTTCAGCCGAGTGGATGGGCGCATTTTCATGAAGTAGGAGGCACGTTTCGGGCTGAAGCGCCCAAGGCAACCCCGGAACGAACTTGTTCATCGTCGGCAGCAGCCCCCCGAGGAAGATTAGCCAGTCTTCGGAGTTCTGCGCCGGGGGTGCTGGTGTCGTCACACAGTGGAAGACTCCAGTCTCGTAGGATACTGCCATCATTGTTGAAGTCCGGAGCATGTTTTTTTCAGCCCGAGAGAGGCAATCATAGCGCATTCCGCGCAACCACCGGCCGCGCCGTCTCCGCATATCTGCTCCATCTTTGTGCGTTTCGTCAACAGAGACGATTCACCGCACAGGAATAGCCATCAAGACGCGCGCAAAATCCACACGTCGTTCTTGGTCACGCTCTCTGCACATTCGGTACAACCGGCGGTAGGTGAAACCGGTAGCGCGTAGGACTCGGTCGAGCGTGCCGATCGACGTCTTGTAGGAGTCTCGGTAGCCAGGGAGGGTAGACAGAAAAGCAAAGACATCCTTTATGTCACTTATCAGCTGCTCCGGGTCCGACAGGATGACAGCGTTCACGGCTTGAAGGAAGTGGGAGTCATAGATGACGTTGTCCGCATGCCGGTTTCGCAACACCGGGTCAGGCCACCACTCGCCCGACGCTATATAGGCGCTGACCCACCCCTGCACCGTCGATCGATGGCAGGCAAGGCGTCGAGCAGCCTCCTTCTTGGTGAATCCTTCAAACAGCACCCACGACACCGCCAGCATGCGCGCCGTGTCGTCAAAGACCATGTTGCCAGTCGTCTGCGTCGAGCGCCGAGTCATGGTCCCACCTCCTAGGTGCTGCCGGCAAACTCAGAGCCGACTCTCTACCAGATACTGGTTGGGCTAAGGCCAAGTTTGGGGTTGTGGCCCCCCCCAATAACGTGCGTGGCGAGTGCGCACGAGTCAGAGGCAGCCTCAGGACTAGAAGTAGACCGTATGGCTTTGGGAGGCTTGTGGCGGCCGGAGCATTCCAGAACGCACTCCGAGCGTAATGCGCGGCCGCAAACAAGGCTTTTCCGCCAAGGCAGTCCCAGTCGCGGGGCCACGCTATTCGCCATGGTATGGAAAACTGCAGGCTTCAAGGAGGCCCCAAATGCGCCCGACCGACACACAGCGCTCCAGATGACAGGCGGGCTGTGTGATGCGCTTGAGTGGGCCTACCCATGCGACGCGGGAACAGCCGCATCGCCAGCGGCAATTGTTCGAATGCGCCAAGACCTGGTCGCGTCAGCCTATCCAGAACGGTGACGACGGTGCATCTGGGAATGGCAGAGCAGAAGCCGGGCTTCTGATAGGAGTCAGTAGGCGGTGGCCACCAATACCGCCAGACCACGCGTGACCACGCTATATGGTCAGCGAATCGTGTGTAGTGCCCGGGATGGACGTGTGGGAAACTCTTGCACCCCTTACAGGAGGGTAAGGTGCCTATACGGACGCGCACGACAGCGGGAGAGCACAGGAGTGAGCGTCGCTCGTCTTCCAGAGGACTTGGGCTCCAGGGAGCCCGTGCGCTTGGGCGTCTGCGAGCTGAGGAGATACCTTCGCAAACGCGGGCCACCATGCCAAGCAGCTGGATCCCGACCAGGATGTCCTGGCACTGTGGGTGACGGTGCTTGTCGAAGCCGCGGTCGCACTGTCTCAATAGACAAGATCTTAAAGAAGCGAGAACCGTCTTGTTGCGGCACGAGAGCTGCACATCGCGAAAGCGCAAGGGGGGACAGGCGGCGTGGGGGGAGGGATGTGGGGGGGTGAGAAGGGTGGAAGGGGCAGCGAGATGGCGGTGAACGCCGCTACGTTCACAGGGCAGGTGCTCTTATGACCGTCTGCCCGCTCCCACGCGAAGACTTGGTGGTGACCAAGTGGCGAAAAGGCCAAACGCTGGGCGGTCGACGCGCTTTAGGCGGTGGCCATGCGCTCGCCCCACCACTCCCCGAGGGACTGGGCGTCGGCGAGTGTGTAGGACCCTGACAAGACAGGCCTCGAGATGTCGCCATGTGCTGCGCGTTCCCAAAGAGGGAACAATCACCGCTGGCATCAAGAGGGGCTTGCCGGAGGACGGAGAGGCCACTCCCACCCAGTGAACGGCTGCCAAGTCGGCGGCTACAGGCCGCCGCAGACCAAGATTGGTTGGCAAAGGGGCGTCGTGGCTTAGGGACGGGAGCTCCGACGGGAGCCCTCCGTGGTGGAGAGGGCCCGACGCTGGGGTCGGCGGGGCGCCTCCGAACCCTGAAGCTGGTGGCGCCAGCTCGGCCTGCGGCGCGCCAGGCAGTGGATGTGTGGTGGCAGAGGACGGCTACCGGCAATGAGAAGCTTTCATGGACGCCACGGCGGGCCACGGTGGCGGCAACGAAAGAGAAAACAGCCTGTGGGCGCCGACATGGGCGCATCAGGGCCGGAGGGGGAGGCCACTTCGCACCCGGCGCCGCACTTGGGGAGGCCGCAGGGGGGTAGGAAGGTCGGAACCACCCGGGTTACTGCCCCGGAAGAAGCAGGCGCAACGGGTGGAGCACCGTACGGTCCCTGCGGGGCGCCCATCAGAAAACCGCGGGTGCCTCCAGTGCCGGCCTTTTCCGCCGACCCGACCGCAAGAAGTACGTTATCTCGCGACATATTTTCGGCAGCAGAAGCGACTGTCGCCGGTCCTCGCACCTTCATTCCCCCCCCAAACACTGCAGCAGCGCTGCCCCTCGCTACATCGCTTTGACTGTGGCCGCCGACCCCCACTCTTCTTTCAGCAGCCACCGCAGCGCGTACTGCATGTCCCGGTCCACCGCCACAACCATCTTGCTGTTTAATGTGGCACCGCAGCCAATAGTTGGCTGATGGGCAGCGGGCCAGTGCAGAAGTGCAGCAGAAACAGATAGGTTCCCATCAGCATGGGGGAGAGGGCGCCAATAGCCTGGCACACGCGCTCATGATGTGCCAAGATGACGCCCCTCTTGACTTCCATGGACACTTCCGGCATCATCGGCGCCTAAAACCAGACCAACCCGCCGCCGGCTCACGTGGCTGGCAATTCGAGGGGAGGCGGGTGTGTAGAATTCAACTAGCCATCGCACTTGGCGGCGCCAGGTCTTCTTCCACGGCTGCCACGTTTTCCGCTGCCATCGCGAGGACTTCTTTCAGATTGGTCGACGGAGCTACTGCCAGGGCATACGTTCTTATGTACCCCCACGACCACGTTTGCGTTGCCGCGGACAAGGCGACGGATCCAGCGGTGAGGAGCGGAGACCTTTAACAGAGGTCCCAGTGGCATGCGCTACTGCACGCCGCACTTCGCCTGAAAAGGTAGTCGACGCCAAGAAGCATCTTCCCCGTAAGCATCTTCTTCCGCTCCCAGATGGCCGTAGACCTGTGGATCTGAGCCCGCCCCGTTCTCACCCGGAAGCTAAGAACGAGTACCGCCATGGCGCGTCCATAACCACCATATCCTCCACGGGAGAAATCTCATTGAACCCCTCGGAGAAGACAGATAATCTTTTGGAGCACACGCCCACAGAGCTTTGGAACGTCAAGCCCGACCTGGTGAGGCCGAATGTTCGTCTGCATCCCCATCTGTAGGAGCCAGAGTAAAACGTCAGCATCAATGACCCAACCCTGTTGCAGTAACAGAAGGACTGCTCTGACGAGCGCGTGCTACGTTTGCAGCGGCACGCGGCGCACCACCGCAGCCCAAGTGCATGGGCTCGCCACATCCACGAGCACACCATTTCGGAGGATGATAATGTTTTCGGCACGTAGCCTGGGAGGGAAAGTCGGCCAAATGCGAAAGATGACCCCTCTTGCGAAGACGCCAGAGCGCTCGGGCTACTCCTCACGCCGCTGGACGGAAAACACGTACTCAGCACCGTCATACAGATTCGCCTGAGCCTCTGTCCTTGTAAGGGCGCATTTTTCCAGGCCTCAAACGTGCCGCGTGAAAGGCAACCGCACTGTGCCCCGGACGGACGACGTGTGCCGTAGAATGGGACAAGGCAGGAGCGCCGTCAGGGCCTCTCTCAGCTTCCCCACCTTTAAGAACCACTACGCACGCCGCTGCCGCGCCTTTTGAGGCACGCGTGGGTGGGGCCCTGGTCCGAGGCGCCAGCCAGGCTCCAGCGCGGCGCTTGGAGGCTGCGGAGGATACAGCCACACCGGCGCGTCACAGTCATTCCTTTCGGAACTAAGAACATTGTTGCAAGCGCTGCGGGCGACAGCGACTGACTGCTGCAGGCGAAAGCTCCTATATAACGGTGCAAAAGCATTGCTGCAGAGGCACGTACACAAACCATGCTCACAGTTGTGCTTCGATACGATTGTTTATCTCCTGGTAACCGTCGATCGAGTGACTCGGCCGTTTGTAAGGTGCACGCCCAGGGGTACCCCGCGCCAGAGGCTGCACAACAAACACTGGCAGCTGGTCTTTACGATGGCGACGCAGGGAGGCGGCGGGGCTCTGGTCGCACTGACCGACCTACTTGCAGCTCCGCGCTGCCCCTTTCCCTTTTGTCTTGGCTCGGCCGTCTTCTTTCGCGATCGGTGCCTTCCGTGCGCTGAGGCGACCTCTAAGGCCTCCTGGGCGTCACAAGGCCGGCGGTACTCTGGATGCGGCCCAATACTGGCGCTTAAGTCACCTTCGCCCCCCTCGGGAAGCCGGGGCGTCCGGGGCGCGTCTCTCGCCCCTCCGAGCCTCCTCGGGTTTACGTGAACGAGCTGTAGCCCGGGTGCCTTTTGTTTTGCGTGCTGCGGCGGTGATTCCTTCTGATGAGGTTCTAGGTTTGGGGCTGCTGCGGGGTGAGTTGAAAGACTTTCCCGGCGTCGTGCACTTTTCAGTCGACGAGATGGAGCCTGGAAGCGCCGGCTGCGGCGGCGACGGCTGCGGCGGCGGGGCTTACCCCCCCCTCCTTCCGTCCCCTAGCCCCCTCTCCCCCCTCCCCTTCCTGTCGACCCGCCCACTGGCGGTTGTGGTGATGCCCACGGCGGCCCCCCCCGACGCAACCGACCCCGCGGCGCTCGCTCCGGCCTTCGCGGCCGACGACAAAGACGACGAGGACGTGAACTTAGACCGCCACGACGGCGAATACCTGCCATTGGACAGTTTTAGACTACTCCTCCACTGGCGTATCGGCGGCCATCTCGGCGGGCGCTGCACTTCGCCGCCTCTCGAGGGCCACGCCGCCGACCTGATTCTACCAAGCGATCTAGGAGTGCGCCGTCGGCCGCTGGACGCCCTTTTTGGGATTCCACGCGCCGCGATCCCGCCCCGACGACTGCGAGGACCGCTTCCGCCGCCCCTCTCGGGTGCAATATGAATCAGAATGGTCAGAGGCATTGGAGTCGGTGCCGTCCCCCGTCGTTGGAGACGGGCATTCCGTCAAGAACGGATGGACCTTGGAGCATGAGCTCCATAACTGCTTTCTCTACATCGAATAGGCGCGTCAGCGCTGCGAGATTTCATCCGGCAAGCTGCTGAACATGGTCATCCACATGAGGCCGCGCTGCTCCAGCTCTATCTCATTTTCTCCATGCTTTACCGCGTCCTGTCAGAGAAGTACGCCAACCCCACGTTGTCCGCTAACCTCCATTACGCACTGCTCGCGTCTGATGACAGCGAGATCGTCTACTCCGCGAAGACCACCCTTTTTGAGTCGTCGCTGCTGGCGCCCCGCATCCACTCCATCTCCCAAGAGCTGGCGCAGCTCGTGACGAGTGATTCGCTGCCGCCCGAAGCGGGACTCCCGATCGACACCCTCCTCGGGTCCCGCGGGGATCTCTGCCAGCGCCCGCCGCCTCCAAGGCAGCCTCCTCCTCCAATAGAAAGCGGCGGCTGCCGGTGTCTCCGCTGCCAAGCCACCCTTGACAGCTCCTCCAAGGGACGCGGCGGAGACTGGGGACGCGTCACGCACAGCCGGAGCTGCGGCGACGGCGACGTCCGCGGCGGGGGTCTCGACTTTAACTGTGCCGCCAGGGGGGCGAACGGGCGCGTCGGCAGCGGCAGCGGTAGCGGTGGCGGCGGCGGAGGTGGGGATGGAAACGTCGGAGGCTGCGGCGCCGCCTCAACCCCAGCTGCCTCCTTAAGGCCGTCGCCGTCGAAAACTGACGCCGCTACGGAGACGCGCCTCCAGGTCGAGGCGCTCTTCGCGAACCCCGGTCTGACGGTGCACCCGACAAAGGGCGCCGTCACTGGCACGCGAACTCATCCCGCACTGACGCTCGTGTGTCCGCAGCCGCGTCGACGCTGGATGGGAGCATTCAGTGGGAAGCTGCCACACATACCTTCCGCAACTGCTCTGCCGCAGCGCCGATAAAACCTTGTGTGGTACCCAAAGGATGGTGTGGGCCCTTTGGAGGTGTTGGATGATCGGCTGAACAGCCAACGCCGACGGCATCACCACGAGCACGACAGGGTTCACGGCCCCCGCGGCAAGCGCAGGTGCCAGCCCCAACAGGCACGCTCACTCCACTTTAGTCTCTTCCCTGTCCACCGTCGACCCGCTCGCGGCAGGCTGTCGATGCGCATCGTCTCCCCCCTAGTGTTAGTGAGGTTCTATGCCCGGTCCGCGGGGGGCCGCCGCGTGCGTCACGCACTGTGAACGCAGGCCAGAGCGCTTCTGCGGGGCCACGGGGGAGGCACGTCAACCTCCGTTTAGGCTGAAGGCGGAAACATCACGGCCGAGAACCTCCGAATTTCGAGCGGCATGTGGGCCGGCGGAGCACTGCGGCGGCTTCAGGTAACGCGGGCGATGCCTGGGTCATCGAGGAAGCTTTTGTCGTGACCGACACAGACGACGCCGCCTGTGCTTACCCGCCTTGCATTCCGACTCAAGGGGAGGTGATGGGGACGACCGGCAGCTCGGCTGGTGGTGGGTGGGTGGCGACTCGGCGAGGTCATAAAACGGTCCTTATCCACATGGTGGGGAATGCCGTCCCCAACATCCGGCCGGCGTTAGTCCGCCGCAGCGAGCCCAAAGATGATCCGGAGCGAGCGACAGTACGTCTGTAGAGGATGGGTACCTTTCGCGGCTTGGTAAGCAGGGTGCTGTAGGACTATGGATCGCAACAATCCTGACCACGACTGTCCTTAATGCTCTCCATAATCGCGACAGACAGCACAGACCTGGATGCGGTGGCTCACAGAAAGCGCAGGCACACCCTCAGCAAGGAGAGTGCATTCTAAATAGGCTTGGACAGCGCGTGTGCCTAGGCCCTGTGCTGGATGTGTCCTGGGTGTGAAGAAGACCGATCATGCGCGTCAACCGCGTACACAGCTGCCATTGGATGTGGCGCTTTCTTGAGGCCGCGGACAGTCCGTGTCCACGCTGGTAAGCGCTGATCGGGGATGAAAAGCGCGTGAGCCAGCTGTCGCTCCTGTATGCGCTCGAAGTTGCGATGCATGTGATGCGTAAACGTATGAGATAGTCGTGCGGAGTCTTGCTCTGAAATCTTCATGCGGAGTCCTGTTCGGTATTGGTCATAGCGGGCGGTGCTAAGGGCACACTTCACAGCCATGTGGGTGGCGTCAATCGGAGAGCGCCCCTACGTCGTGTCCTCGTTGCGTCGCACTTATCGAGCTCACTGCGGCCAATTTCGTGGACTGCAGATGCTCCGGGACGGTGTATCCGCAAATACGCATTTCCCAAAATAGAAGTGGTCTCGCTTACGTTCAGGATATAGAGATGATCAACACAAAGTAGCATCCCTGTGATGCGTGTAGAACACGTGTTAGCCACAGGCCTATTCAGCTCTGGTGGCTGCTGGTAGCCACTAGGTCATGTGAAGACCATTGCACCTTGCTCGCTCACGAAAAAGAGCGCTAGCTGTGTGACGCGACCGTATCTGTTGCTCTGTGAGACGTTCTCCTGTTCGAAATTTGGCCGAAGAGCCAGGCGATATTCCAAGGAGGCCTTCTCTGTCTTCTAATAGAAGTATGGGGCATGCAGATGCGGACGGGAGAGCATAAACACTCAAGCAAGAGCACGTAAGAATAGTGCCAAGTAACAAGAAAACAATGCGTTGCTGCAACATGCAGAAGCACAAGTGGATCTCTTCGGGAAGGCTCCGTGGCTGTCACCGGGCAGCTGTGGCGTCCGACTGAGAGCTGTCCGAATGGTCCGCGCGGCACTGTACTCTGTTGTACCCGTAGTGTACAGGATGAGACACGCGGCACTCAGAACAAGTTACACGGCCCACACAAAAGCACAAGAACAAAGACTGGAAAGAGAGTACAGAAAGGTACAGGGTATGGCTGCATTGTAGAATCTCTGACACCAACGTCGACTAAGATTCTCACACATCCCCTGGGCATGTCAGGGTACCCTTCCAATCGTGACATGAGTCCTACTCGACTGCTGCTTCTCTGCAATGGGCGCCTCACCGCTGAAACGACGAGTCGAACCGACACCGTCCGTGTGGAAGACCCTCTCCTCCTCCCGACTCCTCAAACGGATGACAATGGCTCGACGCGGTTTCTGTGTGGCTGACTGTGGACAGAAAAGAACATTCAACAGGATGCACGGAGTACGACTGAAAGCACCAAATGGATATAAGAGGCAAGAACGTGGCGACAAGAAGAGGCAGATGTCCTTGTGTGAGAAACAGAAAAAGAAACGGTCGCAGACGCGGGGCTGCAGCCACACTGACTGCCGGTATTCACAACTCCCCGCTGCGACTTGCACGCACTCCGGAGCTCTGATGAGAAACCGCCGACGCACACCCATGGTACCGGCATGAGTGAATGCCGCCCTCTCCGGGACGCTCCAACCCCACCCACCTTTACCGGACAACGTTCGTCACGGATGCTCTGTGTCTCAAGGTGTGCAGAAACTGGAAACGCAATCGGAAGCACAGACGGCGAGAATAGCAAACAAAGAGTGGGAGGCAGTGGCGAAGACGAAGCTGGCAGGTGTGGCTCTGTCAGGAACAAAAATGGAAACAGTCGTGAACGCGAGGCTGGTGGCACACCGACTGCCATTATTCACCCGACTCCCCGTTGTGGCAAACACGGACCTCCCGGCTCAGCACGGATGCTGTCGACGCAAAACGGGGACGCTGTCTTGGACAGACGCCAAGCTGCTGAGAGCCTCACCCCCCCCCCGCATCCCCTGCCCGACAAGTGGACGCGGGATCGACGTGGATCTCGTGCATCTGACAGAGGAAAAAAGAAGCCGTTCAAAAGAAAGGACAAGCGACGTTGACAGAAAGTAGGCGACCGAGGCCGCACGGACCGGCCTGACAGGTGTAAAAGGAAACGGGTCGTCAGAAATGGAACAAGCACATGAACAAGATCAAACGACGCTCCTCCGTGCAGTCAACATTCCCCCTTCCAATCCATGCGGCACCTCGTTGCACGATCAACGTCGCGAAACGTACGCTTCCAGTAAGTGACAGCTCGAGAAACCCGAGAGTCGGCGCGCTCGCGGTAACGGGCACACCGACGTACCGGTAGACACCAGCGAATGGTGGTGGTGCTGATCCAGCCCAGTGTATCGTATGAAAGAGCAGCATCACAGCGAATTATAAATGGGGCGCGCTTTTGCACCGGACACGCAGAAAATCGTCGGCTCACGCAATTCTGGCATGCGCACGACGACGACGTGGCGATACGGATCACGGAATCATGAACCGAGCCTACGCCTCGGTTCAGTACGCCACTGAGGTGGGGAGGGGGGGGATATCCAGTCCCGACCCCGCCTGGATGCCATTTCAGCCGGCACGGTGCTCAAATTGCGCTTCCGACATGGGGGGGGGGGGGGGGG